>PJUB01000165.1_pt1 | contig 43581 bp, 39 predicted proteins | sample 1512141 | NCBI WGS metagenome assembly PJUB01 (sample SAMN08177677, study PRJNA422409) | Soil metagenome, whole genome shotgun sequencing project. | isolation source: Soil enriched on filter paper: alkali lignin treatment | place: USA: Madison | collected 2015-01-15 | reverse complement strand
TATATGTTCGCGGCGGACATCACGCTGGAACTGGACAATCGGGAGGGGGGAGAGGAAGGTCGTCCGGACGGGCCGGAGCACTGGCGACGCCACGCGCTGGATGCCAACGTGCCGACTTACTGATACGCTTGCGACCTGGCGACTGGCGCCAGGCGAAAAAAACGCGGCGCTGCCCCGAAGGTAAGACGCCGCGCTAAAACAACACGTGAGCCTGGAGTCATCAGCCGGCACTGATGCCTTCTACCTAGATCACGCGATTCCAACATTCGTGCCTCATACTACTCACGCACGGACTGGCCGTGAGCCCGAACGGGGTCTCTAGTCCCCACCCAAGCTGCAGCGTGATCAACGCCCGGGTGATTTCGCCTGCCCTTGCAGCTGGCAGGCTTGTCGCCCGTATCAGCGGTGTTCCTCTCGGATAGCCGCGTGATGAAAGAAGTTTAGGACGTCGGGCGCAATTCAAGTAATTCTTTGTTGATAGCCTTCTATACATATTGGATATAGGAAGCCTGCCGCCCTGCCCTATAGAATGAGCCGCAAAGGACGCCCCTGCCATGCCCCATTCCCTGTCCGGCCTTGCGCGCCGATTGCGCCTGGCGCTGACCCGCATTCCCCCCAATTGGTGCCTTGCCATTCTCGTGGCGCTGGACGGCTATGCCTTCATGCATCCCGTGCTGCGCGAGGTGCGGGCGCGCGAGTATTCATTCTGGCTGGCGCTGGATAACTGGCATGACGTGATGCAGGTGGTGGGCCTGCTCGAAATTCCCCGGCTGGTGCTGGGCGTGGGCCTGCAGATCATCGCGCTGGGCCTCATCCTGAAGGCCCGCATCGCGTGGGCCTTTTCGTTGGTGCTGCTGATCGGGGTGGGCACCTTCGCCATCCTGGGCGACAGCGGTCGGGCCGGGCTGGGCGTCTATACCTTGGTATTGGTGATTGCGCTGATCGCCTACTGGCGGCGCTTTGACCGCGCCAGCGTCACGGCGGGCTCGCTGTTCGCGCTGGTCAGCATGGCATCGCTGCTTATCTACGCGATCTTCGGCACGCTGTACCTGGGCGAGGAATTCAATCCGCCCATCAAGGATGCGGCAACGGCGCTGTACTTTTCCATCGTGTCGATGTCCACGGTGGGCTACGGCGACATCACGCCGCACAGCAATGCGGCCAGGCTGTTCACCGCGTCGATTATCATTCTTGGCATCACCGTCTTTGCCACTTCCATCAGTGCGATCGCCGGCCCGGTGATCGGCGGCAACCTGAAACGGCTGGTCAAAGGCCGGTTTTCCAGCGCCATGAGAAAAAACCACATCATCATCGCCGGCGCCACGCCCCTGGCCATGAGCGTCTACGAAGGCCTGCGGCGCCGCGGCGACGAGGTCACCGTCATCGTGCCGCCCGGCGTGCCGCAGGAATACCCGGCCGCCACCGACCTGATCGAAGGCGACCCGTCCAGCGTACAAGTGCTGCGCAGCGCGGGCGTGACCCGCGCGCGCTACGTGCTGGCGCTGCGCGATGACGACGCCGAGAACGCCTTCATCGTGCTGGCCGCCAAAGAGGCCGTGGGCGAGCAAGGCGCCAAGACGGTCGCCCTGGTCAACACCAGCAAGCACCTGGAAAAGATCCGCCGCGTACAGCCCGACCTGGTGTTCTCGGTGCAGTTGCTGGGCGCCGAACTGCTGGCGCGCGCCATCAACGGCGAGCCGATGGACAGCCAGTCCATCACGGATCTGTTCTTTGCCAAGGCGGCGCCGCAAGCCAAGGCGAGCTGAGCCCGCCGCCGCGCGCGGCCCGTGCCGCCTGGCCGCAAGCGCGGGCCTGCGCACGGCGCCCCCTCCTAGCCACAGCGATACACGTTGCCTGATAGCGTGACGTTGGTCTGCTCCAGGTGGTCCTTGCCGCCTGTCTGCCCCGCACGCTGCGTCAGCAGGTAGACCACGTTGCCGCCCAGCGCGGCAGCCTTGTTCTTCAGGTCGTTGCGCGCCCCGGTTTCCAGATCCGCATTCGAGGTGATCGCGCCCGCCAGGAAGTTGCCCTGGTTGCCGGTCACGTCGCCCAGGAAGACGCAGTCCTTGCCGGGTTCGTTGTGCGTGATGCGCACGTTGGAGGCGGCGCCGGGCGACAGCGCCGTGGGTGCGCAGGCGGCCAGCGCGCAGGCCGAGGTCAACAGGGAAGCGACACGCAGTGCATCGCGGGAAATCGCAGACAGGTAGTGCATGGCAAGCATCCATCAAAGGGACGTGGGAACCCGGCACGCGGGCGAACCCCGCGCGACAGGCGGTTGAAAAAGAAGATCAAGGGGCGGCCGCCGGGCGAGCGCGGGGCGGCCCTGGACGGATCAGGCCATGGCCACCGGCGCCTGCCGCGAGGGCGGCGCCACGCGGCGAACAGCGCCCGTCGCGGCGCCTAGTCGACGCCGGTGTCGTCGCCGGCCGCGGGCGGGCCGGGTTGGTATTCGAGCAGGTCGCCGGGCTGGCATTGCAGCACCTCGCAAATGCGCTCGAGCGTGTCAAAGCGCATGCCCTTGACCTTGCCCGATTTGAGCAGCGACAGGTTCGGCTCGGTAATGCCGATTTCCTGGGCCAATTGGCGCGCCTTCATCTTGCGCTGCGCCAGCATCACATCCAGCCGGACCACGATCGCCATCAGATGAATCCCCGGTTTTCTTCCGCGACCTGGGCCGCTTCTTCCATGGCCCAGGCCAGCGTGAACAACAGGCCGCCAAGCAGGCCGAGCAGGATGTCGCTGATATCGATGCCGATCATCAGCTGACGCTCGCCCGGCCCGTTGGCCAGCGTCAGCGCCAGCATCAATACGGTTTTCAAGGCCGGCACCGCGACGCTGAACACCGTGACCAGCAAGGCAATGCCGCGCAGGCGCCGGGCCGTGGCCACGGTCAGCACCTCGCCGCGGCTGAAGTCGGAAAACATCGCATGGGCATGCGCGATGGCGCGCAACGCCAGGGCCGCCAATACGCCGAACAAGGCAAAGCCCAGCACCCGGTACGCAGGCCCCAGGTTCAGGTGCGGCAAGGTGACGGGCGTGGCGGCATCCGCATAGGCCGGCGCCGCGACACCGAGAAAGGAATACAGACCGCGGGCCAGCACGGCCTCGGATGTGAAGAACCACATGCCGATCAGTGCGGCGATGAGGATCACCGCCGCGACGACCAGCAGGCCACGCATCCAGCGCGACAGCCCACGAATGCGGGCCAGGCGCCGCGCGCCACTGGCGGGTGGCGAGGTCTGCGGGGCGGATGAAAAGGTCGGCGCGGCTGCCATGGCGGTCTCCGGATGACATTGCTGGGGTGATGAAGTTGCTGTAGTGTAGCAACAAATTATCGTTTCACAATAATTTTTTATCCCATAAAGGAAAGTCATGCGGGCCACCCTGGCAGTCGCGTCGCTGCTCGCCGTGCTGCTGTACTTCGTGCTGTCAGTCCCCTGCGGCGACACGGCCGACCCGGGCGCACGGCTCTGCCGCGGCCCGGTCTTCGCGCAAGCTGGGCGCGGCGGCGTCCTGTGGTCGCTGGGTAACCGCTTTTCGTTATTGAACCTGCCGCTGCGCGCGCTATGAAACCACGGGCACCGGCGGCTGCGCCGCCTTCTCGGCATACCACCGCACGAAGTCGGCCGACGGCATGGGCCGGGCAAACAGATAGCCCTGGATGAACGCCACGCCGCGCTGCGTCAGGTAGTTGAACTGCTCGGGGGTTTCGACGCCTTCGGCCACGACCGCCAGGCCCAGGCGATGCGACAGCGTGATGATCACGTCCAGCACCGGTGCCTCTTCCCCGGTGGGCTGGATGGCGTGCACAAAGCCCTTGTCGATCTTCAGGTAATCGACCGGGAATTTCTGCAGGTACGACAGCGAGCAATGGCCCGTGCCGAAATCGTCGATGGCCACGAACACGCCTTCGGCGCGCAGCGCGTCGATGTTGCGGCGGGCCTGGCCGTTGTCGGCGATCAGGCTGCGCTCGGTGATTTCCAGCACCATCAGCGACGGCCGGATGCCGGCGCGAAAGGCCTGCACGTCGGCCAACAGCGTGGGGCTGGACAGATGCTCGGGCGCGAAATTGACCGCGATGTGGAATTCGGGCGGCGTGACCCAATCGCGCATGTCGCGCTGGATCAGCGCGAGCAGATGCTGGGTGAGCGGCACGATCATGTCCTCGACCTCGGCCGCCGCGATGAAGATGTCCGGACGCACGGGGCCCACGCCGGGGCGGTTCCAGCGCATCAGGGCCTCGACCCCTTCGCAGCGGCCGGTGGCCTTGCCGTAGACCGGCTGGTATTCGACGTGGAATTCGTCGGCCGCCATGGCGCGGCGCAGCTGTTCCTTGAACGACTGCCGGTTCACCTGCAGGCGGTAGGCGCCGAAGGCCAGCAGCGCGCCGAACAACAAGGCGATCGGCAGGTAGGTCACCAGCAGTTGCTGCCAGGCCCGCACCACGGCTTCGGGCGGGGCCAGCACGCGCACGGCCAGGTCAGCCCGGCCGGCGACGTTGGCGGCTTGCTCGAACAGCAGTTCGGGCGCCACCGAGGCCCGCCCCCAGGAATCGCTGCGGATAGGCGCGCCCTGGCCCAGCGTGACTTCCAACTGGTATTCGCCCAGCGAGGCGACGGAATTGAGGATGTCCTGCACGTAACGCCCGTCGATGGCGACCACCCCGCCGCGGCCATCGGCGGCCGGCATGCCCAGCAGCAGCGCCGGCCGCTCGGGCGCCAGGGGCGTACCCGCCACGCTGAAGAACCACTGCGCCGGCGGCACATCCACGGGCCACTTGCGGAACTGGCCCGTGACGAAATCGACCTCGCCCACGGCCGACGAACAATAGATGTGGTCGCGCTCGACCAGGATCAGCGCGCGGAAGTACGGGTTGAGCGTGCCCCAGCGGTACAGGTCGGGCAGCGCCTCTTCGCAGGAGCCGGACGTCAATGCCGCCACGCGCGGCAGGATGTCCACGGCGCGGGCCACGATCTGCTCGGTCTGGACCCGCACGATGCGCGCGGCGGTGGCGGCTTCGGCGCGTTCGGTGGACTGGGCATGCAGCCAGGTCCAGGCAACGCAACCGAGCACCGGCAGGACCAGGGCCAACGCCACCGGGAAGTAACGCCAGGACGGCACGCGGACGGTCATTCCGGAAGTAGGCAAATCGTCCTCGCGGATCGAGTCGTGGAAGTAGCGCAAGAATACAGGGCAGCGAGCCGCCCCGGCTACAGCAGGGCGCAGATCATGGCGACGTGCGCCTCGCGCCGCTCCGGCAGGTTGATGCGTTCGTCCGGACCCAGCAGGATCGCCATGAAGATGGCGTGAACCACGGGCGACAGCAGCAGCCACGGATGCCGCAGCGCCACCCCGTCGCCACACAGGCCGCGTTCGCGGGCCAGCCGCAGCAACTGCGCGATGTCGGCCTGGTGCGCATCCGCGGTGTCCTGGCGCCAGCGGCGCGCCAGGTGCGGCACGCGCCCGCTTTCGGCCAGCAGCAGGCGCATGGTGGCGACCATGGCCGGATTGGCCAGGCTGGCGTACAGGTGGTTGACGAGGCGTTCGGCCAGGTGCCGGGGCGTGGACGCCCCCGCCACCAGGGCCTGGGCGTCCAGCCGCGGCGGGCACAGATGACGCGCAAGCAGCGCTTCGAAGACCTGCTCCTTGCTGGAGAAATGCGCGTAAAGACCGCCCTTGGACAGCCCGGCCCGCAGGGCGATGTCGTCCATCCGGGTGCCGGCATAACCGGCGATCGAGAATTCCTGCAACGCGGCGTCGAGAATCTGCCCGACGCGCACGGTGGGGGGGAGACGCTGACGTTGCGTGCCCATCATCACTGCTCCCTGTGCGAGTCGGCGCGGCATCAAGGCCCCGCCAACAGTCCCATTAAAAACCGACCAGTCAGTCGTTAGCTTGATTTCGATCAAGGAGGGGGCACGACGGCTGGCGCACAATCAATCCAGGACGTTTGACACCGGTGCGCCCGGTGCCGGGCCACAAGCCCCGCACCACGACGCGCCGGCCTCCCCCCCAGCGCGATGACCGCGCTGCCCTGCACGCCATGGAGCCAGCATGTCGGACACGACCCCGCCAGCACGCAAGGACATTGCGATGACCGCAGGCCGGTTCGACGACGCCGCCTGGGGACAGTGGCCCTATTCGTGGTGGCGCCAGGCCTTTGAGCAGGCCCAGGGTGGCTGGAACACGTATGTCCGCGCGCTGCCCCTGGCCAATGCGCACCAGCGCGCGCTGGCCGCCTTCGCGGCACGCCAGTGGCTGGAAGTGCTGGCGCCCGATAACCACCCGTATACCCATCCCCAGGTGCTGCGCCAGACCTTGCAGGAAGGCGGCGCCAACCTGTTGCGCGGCGCGCAGGCGGCCTGGGAAGACGGCCTGCGCCAGTGGGGCGGCCTGCCGCCGGCGGGCGCGGAGCATTTCCAACCCGGCCACGACGTGGCGGTGACGCCCGGCAAGGTCGTGCTGCGCAACCGCCTGATCGAGCTGATCCAGTACTGCCCCGGCACCGAGCGTGTCCGGCCCGAGCCCATCTTCATCGTGCCGGCCTGGATCATGAAGTACTACATCCTGGATCTCTCGCCGCACAACTCCCTGATCCGCTATCTGGTCGGGCAGGGATACACGGTGTTCTGCGTGTCGTGGAAAAACCCCGGCACCACCGAGCGCGACTTGAGCATGGACGATTACCTGAACCTGGGGGTGCGCGAACCGCTGGCCGCGGTCAACGCGATCACGCCCGGTGCCGCGGTACATGCGGCGGGCTACTGCCTGGGCGGCACACTGCTGGCCATCGCCGCGGCCGCCATGGCGCGGGACGGCGATACCCGCCTGGCCAGCCTGAGCCTCCTGGCCGCGCAGACGGATTTCTCCGAACCGGGCGAGCTGGGCCTGTTCATCGATGAATTCCAGGTGGCGCTGCTGCAAGCCGAGATGCAGGCGCTGGGCTATTTTCCGGCGCAGCAGATGAGCGGCGCGTTCCAGCTGCTGCGCTCGCAGCAGCTGGTGTGGGGCCGCATGATCAATGACTATTGGCTGGGCCAGCGCCAGCCCATGACCGACCTGCAGGCCTGGAACGCCGACGCCACCCGCATGCCGGCGCGGATGCATGGCGAGTATCTGCGCCGCCTGTACCTGGACAACGACCTGGCCGCGGGCCGCTACGCCGTCGACGGCCAGCCGGTGAGCCTGGCCGACCTGCGCACGCCGCTGTTCTGCGTCGGCACCGAAACCGACAACGTGGCGCCCTGGCGCTCGGTCTACAAACTGCACGGCCTGGCGCCGGCGCCGCTGACCTTCGTGCTGACCCGGGGCGGCCACAACGCCGGCATCGTCAGCGAACCTGGCCATCCGCGGCGCCATTTCCGCAGCCTGACACGGCCCGCCGGCCAACCGGCGCTGGCCCCCGATGCCTGGCTGGCGGCCGCCACGACGCACGCAGGTTCCTGGTGGCCCCACTGGCGGGCGTGGCTGGATGCCCGGTCGGGCAGGCCCGCCAAGCCGCCTGCGCTGGGCGCTGCCCGTCAAGGCTACCCGGTGCTGGACGATGCGCCCGGCACCTACGTGATGGAGACCTGAGCATGACTCGCCGCTCCCTTGCACCCAGAACCGTTGCCCGCCTGGCGCCGGCCGCCCTGGCCGTGCTGCTGGTTCAGGGCTGCGTGTCGATGGCCCCGCAATACGACCGCCCGGCGCTGCCGGTGGCGGCCACCTATGCCGCCGAGACTGCCGGGCCCGCCGCTGCGACGCCGGCCGCGCAGGTCGATTGGCGCGACTACTTTTCGGACCCCACCCTGCAAGGCCTGATCGGCGAGGCGTTGGCGCATAACCGCGATCTGCGTGTCGCGCTGCTGCGAGTCGAAGAAGCCCGCGCGCTCTACGGCATCCAGCGCGCCGACCAGTTCCCAACGATCGGTGTGCAAGCCGAAGGCACCCGTGCCCGCACGCCGGGCGACCTGAACCTGACCGGCCGGCCCCAGGTAGCCAGCCAGTATCAGGCCGGCGTGGGCATGGCGACCTGGGAGCTGGATTTCTGGGGTCGCGTCCGCAGCCTGAAGGACGCCGCGCTGGAAAACTACCTGGCCTCCGATGCCGCCGCCCGCGCCGCCACGCTCAGCCTGGTCACCCAGGTGGCCGACAGTTACCTGTCGCTGCGCGAGCTGGACGAGCGCCTGGCCCTGACCCGCGCCACGATTGCATCGCGCGAGGAATCCCTGCGCATCTTCCGCCGCCGCTACCAAGTCGGCTCGATCTCCAAGCTGGACCTGACCCAGGTGGAAACGCTGTGGCAACAGGCCCGCGCGCTGGGCGCCGACCTGGAACAGGCCCGCGCCACGCAGGCCCACGCCCTGGAACTGCTGGTGGGCAAGCCGCTGGACCTGCCCTTGCCCCAGGCCGGCCTGGACGACGACGCGATGATGCGCGACCTGCCAGCCGGGTTGCCGTCGGACCTGCTGGCCAACCGCCCCGACATCGTCGCGGCCGAACACCAGCTGCGCGCCGCCAACGCCAACATCGGCGCGGCCCGCGCCGCGTTCTTTCCCCGCATCACGCTGACGGGCGCCTTCGGCACCGCCAGCGCCGAACTCGACGGCCTGTTCGGCAGCGGCAGCCGCGCCTGGAACTTCACGCCCAGCCTGGACCTGCCGATCTTCGATACCGGCCGCCGCAGCGCCAACCTGGACCTGGCCGAAGTCCGCCGCGACCAGGCCGTGGCCGGCTACGAGCAATCCATCCAGAGTGCGTTCAAGGACGTCTCGGACGCGCTGTCGGCGCGCCGCTGGCTGGCAGAGCAGGTGCAGGTACTGCGCGCCACCGTGGCCGCCCAGGCCGAACGCGCGCGCCTGGCCAAGTTGCGCTATGACCATGGCGCCTCGCCCTACCTGGAAGTGCTGGACGCCCAGCGCGACCTGCTGGCGGCGCAACAGACGCTGGTGCAGACCCGGCGCGCGCTGCTGTCAGCCCGCGTCGGCCTGTACGCCGCCCTGGGCGGCGGCACCCAGGCGCCTGCCGCGCCCTCGATCCCCCCCGGAACCGCATCATGAAGCTGCCTGCCCGAAAACTGATTCCCGTCCTGATCGTCCTGGCCGTGGCCGCCGCCGGCTACGGCGGCTGGCGCATGCTGGCCGACCGCGGCCCCGGCGAAGGCTTCATCAGCGGCAACGGCCGCATCGAGGCCACCGAGATCGACGTCGCCACCAAGCTGGCCGGCCGGGTGCAGGACGTACTGGCTGCCGAAGGCGATTTCGTCGCCGCCGGCCAACCGCTGGCGCGGATGCAGATCGACACGCTGACGGCACAGCGCGAAGAAGCCCGCGCCCAGCACCAGCAGGCCATCAACAACGCCGCCAGCGCCAGCGCGCAGATCGCACAGCGCGAAAGCGACAAACTCGCCGCCGAAGCCGTGGTGGTGCAGCGTGAAAGCGAACTGGACGCCGCCCGGCGTCGGCTGGCGCGTTCGGAAACGCTGTCGCGCGAAGGCGCCTCGTCGATCCAGGAGCTGGACGATGACCGCGCCCGTGTCCGCAGCGCCCAGGCCGCCGTCCACGCGGCGCGAGCGCAAGTCAAAGCGGCCCAGGCGGCCATCGATGCGGCCCGCGCCGCCCAGGTGGGCGCGCAGTCGGCCGTGAACGCCGCGCAGGCGACCATTGCCCGCATCGATGCCGACATCGCCGACAGCGAACTGCGCGCCCCGCGCGCCGGCCGGGTGCAATACCGCGTGGCGCAGGCCGGCGAAGTGCTGGGCGCCGGCGGCAAGGTACTGAACATGGTCGACCTGGCCGACGTCTACATGACCTTCTTCCTGCCCGAACAGGCCGCGGGCCGCGTGGCGCTGGGCCAGGACGTGCGCATCATCCTGGACGCCGCGCCGCAATACGTGATTCCGGCCAAGGTGTCGTTCGTGGCCAGCACCGCACAGTTCACGCCCAAGACGGTAGAGACCGCCACCGAACGCCAGAAGCTGATGTTCCGCGTCAAGGCGCAGATCGACCCCGCGCTGCTGCAGCAGCACCTGACCCAGGTCAAGACCGGCCTGCCCGGCGTGGCCTGGCTGAAGCTGGACGGCAACGCCGCCTGGCCCGCCACGCTTGAAGTCAAGGTTCCCTGATGCCCACCGCCACGACAGCGTCGTCCCCCGCCCCGGTGGTGCAGCTGTCGGGAGTGGCGTTGCATTACGGCAAGACCGTGGCGCTGGACGGCATCACGCTGGGCATCCCCGCAGGCCGCATGGTGGGCCTGATCGGCCCCGACGGCGTGGGCAAGTCGAGCCTGCTGGCGCTGGTGGCCGGCTCGCGTGCGGTGCAGGAAGGCTCGGTGCGCGTACTGGACGGCGACATGGCCAGCAAGCGCCACCGCGATGACGTCTGCCCGCGCATCGCCTACATGCCACAGGGGCTGGGCAAGAACCTGTACCCCACCCTGTCGGTGGAGGAAAACCTGCAATTCTTCGGCCGCCTGTTCGGCCATGGCGAGGCCGAGCGGCGCCGCCGCATCGACAGCCTGACCCGCAGCACCGGCATGGACGCCTTCCTGTCGCGGCCCGCGGGCAAGCTGTCCGGCGGCATGAAGCAGAAACTGGGCCTGTGCTGCGCCCTGATCCATGACCCCGACCTGCTGATCCTGGACGAACCCACCACCGGCGTCGACCCGCTGGCGCGCGCCCAGTTCTGGGACCTGATCAACCAGATCCGCCGCGAACGCCGCGGCATGAGCGTCATCGTCGCCACCGCCTACATGGACGAGGCGCAGCGCTTTGACTGGCTGATCGCCATGGACGAAGGCCGCGTGCTGGCCACCGGCACGCCTGACGAACTGCGCGCCCGCACCGGCACGGACTCGCTGGAAGCCGCGTTCATCGCCTTGCTGCCCGAGGAAAAGCGGCGCGGTCACCAACCCGTGGAAATCACGCCGCTGGCGCTGGACGACAACGCGCCCATCGCCATCGAGGCGCGCGACCTGACCATGCGCTTTGGCGACTTCGTGGCGGTGGACCATGTCAACTTCCGCATCCGCAAGGGCGAAATCTTCGGCTTCCTGGGTTCGAACGGCTGCGGCAAGTCCACCACGATGAAGATGCTGACCGGCCTGCTGCCGGCCAGCGAGGGCCAGGCCTGGCTGTTCGGCGCCGAGGTCGACCCGAACAACATCGACACGCGCCGCCGCGTCGGCTACATGTCGCAGGCGTTCTCGCTGTATGGCGAACTGACCGTGCGGCAGAACCTGGTGCTGCACGCGCGGTTGTTCCACGTACCCGAGGCCGACATCCCCGCCCGCGTCGACGAGATGGTGGCGCGCTTTGACCTGGCCGACGCCCTGGACGAACTGCCGGAAAAGCTGCCCATGGGCGTGCGCCAGCGCCTGTCGCTGGCCGTGGCCATGGTGCACAAGCCCGAACTGCTGATCCTGGACGAACCGACCTCGGGCGTGGACCCGGTGGCGCGCGACAATTTCTGGCGCCTGCTGATCGCACTGGCGCGGCAGGACCAGGTCACGATCTTCATTTCCACCCACTTCATGAATGAGGCCCAGCGCTGCGACCGCATGTCGCTGATGCACGCGGGCAAGGTGCTGGTGAGCGCTTCGCCGGACGAGATCATCCGGCTGCGCGGCGCCCGGACGCTGGAAGAGGCCTTCATTGCCTACCTGATCGATGCCGGAGCGGGCACGCAGCCGGGCAAGGCCGCGGCGCCATCGGCGCAGCCGGTGGCCGCCAGGGCGGAGAACGCCGCGCCCGCCGCCCCGCCAGCGCGCGAGGCCCCCGGCAACGCCCACCCCGACCATCGCGGCTTCAACCTGCAACGCATGTTCAGCTACATGTGGCGCGAAGCGCTGGAGCTGCGCCGCGACCCGGTGCGCGCCACGCTGGCGCTGGCCGGCTCGCTGCTGCTGATGTTCGTCATCGGCTTTGGCATCAGCCTGGACGTGGAAGACCTGCGCTACGCGGTGATGGACCGCGACCAGACCACGCTGAGCCAGAACTACAGCCTGAACCTGGCCGGCTCGCGCTACTTCATCGAGCAGCCGCCCATCGCCGACTACCAGGACATGGATGCGCGCATGCGCAGCGGCGAGCTGTCGCTGGCGATCGAGATTCCGCAAGGTTTTGCGCGCGACGCCGAACGCGGCCGCCACGCGCAGATCGGCGTGTGGATCGACGGCGCCATGCCGCAACGCGCCGAGACGATTCGCGGCTACGTCCTGGGCATGCACCAGGGCTGGCTGCAGCAGCAGGCGCGCGAACGGCTGGGCGCGGGCGCCACGCCGCCCTTCAGCATCGAAACCCGCTTTCGCTACAACCCCGACGTGCGCAGCCTGCCCGCCATGGTGCCGGCCGTGATTCCCCTGCTGCTCCTGATGATGCCGGCGATGCTGACGGCGCTGGCGGTGGTGCGCGAAAAGGAACTGGGCTCGATCATCAACCTGTACGTCACGCCGGTGACGCGGCTGGAATTCCTGCTGGGCAAGCAAGGGCCTTACGTGGCGCTGGCGATGCTGAACTTCCTGTTGATGACGCTGCTGGCAGTGACGCTGTTCGGCGTGCCCATCACCGGCAGCTTCCTGACCTTGCTGGCCGCCGCGCTGATCTACAACGTGGTGGCCACCGCCATCGGCCTGCTGGCCTCGACCTTCACCCGCAGCCAGATCGCGGCGCTGTTCTTCACCATGATCGGCACGCTGGTGCCGGCCGTGCAGTTCGCCGGCCTGCTCAACCCGGTGTCGTCGCTGGAAGGCGGCGGCAAGCTGATCGGCCAGGTCTACCCCGCCACGCACATGCTCACCATCAGCCGCGGCGTCTTCAGCAAGGCGCTGGACTTCTCGAACCTGCAAGGCGCGTTCTGGCCCTTGCTGGTCGCGATTCCCGTCATCCTGGGCGCGTCGGTACTGTTGCTGAAGAAGCAGGAGACCTGACCATGCTGCGACATGCCGCCAATATCTTCCGGCTGGGCGTGAAAGAGCTCTGGAGCCTGGCGCGCGATCCGATGATGCTGGTGCTGATCGGCGTGTCGTTCACGCTGATGATCTACACCGCTGCCACGGCCGTGCCCGAATCGCTGCACAACGCCGCCATCGCCGTGGTCGACGAAGACGTATCGCCCCTGTCCTCGCGCATCGCATCGGCGTTCTATCCGCCGCACTTCACCCGGCCGCAAATGATCGATTCGGCCGAGGCCGACGCCGGCATGGACGCCGGGCGCTATACCTTTGCCGTCAACATCCCGCCGAATTTCCAGCGCGACGTGCTGGCGGGCCGCCCCGCGCAGATCCAGCTGAACGTGGACGCCACCCGCATGAGCCAGGCGTTCACGGGCAGCAACTACATCCAGCAGATCATCACCGACGAGATCAACGAATTCGTGCAGCGCTACCGCAAGCCGACCGAGCTGCCGGTGGACCTGGCAGTGCGCATGCGTTTCAACCCGAACCTGACGCAGGCATGGTTCGGCAGCCTGATGGAAATCATCAACAACGTCACGATGCTGTCCATCATCCTGACCGGCGCCGCGCTGATCCGCGAGCGTGAACACGGCACCATCGAGCACTTGCTGGTGATGCCTGTAACACCTACCGAGATCATGCTGGCGAAAGTCTGGTCGATGGGGCTGGTCGTACTGGTGTCCGCTGCGCTATCGTTGACGTTCATCGTGCGCGGCCTGTTGCAGGTGCCGGTCGAAGGATCCGTCGCGCTATTTCTGGTCGGCGTGGCGCTGCACCTGTTTGCCACCACCGCCATGGGCATCTTCATGGCAACCCTGGCGCGCAGCATGCCGCAGTTCGGCATGCTGCTGGTGCTGGTGCTGCTGCCCTTGCAGATGCTCTCCGGCGGCACCACGCCGCGCGAAAGCATGCCCGACTTCGTGCAGCACATCATGCTGGCCGCCCCCACCACCCACTTCGTGGAACTCGGCCAGGCCATTCTCTTTCGCGGCGCGGGATTCAGCGTCGTCTGGAAACCGTTCCTGGCGCTGGCGCTGATTGGCAGCGTCCTGTTCACCTTCTCGTTGACGCGCTTTCGCAAGACCCTCAGCCAGATGGCGTGAGGCCTGTGTATTCGTTGGCCCTTATCACTCTCTTAAAAGGACGCATGATGAAGAAGACAACCGCCCCCACGCCCCCGGACCTCGCCGGCGCCAATGTCGCCTACTGCAAGCGCCTGGCCGAACTGGCCCAGGAAAGCCAGCAGCGCTGGCTGCAGCTGGGCCAACGCCTGGCCGGCGACACCGCCGGCCAATACTTCGCTTCGTTCGGCCCGCTGAAGGTCGACGGCAACTGGCAGAGAATCGCCCCGGCCCTGGGCGAAGCCACGCGCAAGCACTGGCAATGCCAACTCGAAGCCAGCCAGGCCATCACCCATGCCGCGCTCGAAGACCAGGCGGCCCTGGCCGCCGGCGTCAGCGAGGCCTTCAGCGGCTGGCTCAGCAACGCCTCGGCCGCCGCCACGGGCGGCCTGTCGGCCTCGCCGCTGACGCGCATGTGGTCCAGCTTTTCCGAGCAGATGACCTCGGCGTGCTCGGCCATGCAGGAAGCCACGCAAGTCGGGGCGCGCCATGGCCGCTAAGCGCACGGCCCTGGTCACCGGCGGCGCGGGGTGCCTGGGCCGCGCCATCGCCCGCGCGCTGCACGACGCCGGCCACGACGTCATCGTCACGTACCACTCCAGCGAAGAGGCCTCGCGCGCCTGGCTGGCCGAGGAAGCCGCGCAGGGCCGGCACTTTGACATGGTCAAGGTGGACGTGGCCGACTATGCCTCGTGCCAGGCGCTGGCCCGGCGCCTGGAAGATGACGGCCGCCAGATCGACATCCTGGTCAACAACGCCGGCATCACGCGCGACGCCAGCCTGCGCAAGATGAGCTACGAAAACTGGACCGAGGTCATGCGCAGCAACCTCGATTCCATGTTCAACATGACGCAGCCGCTGTGCGGACCGATGGCCGACCGCGGCTGGGGCCGCATCATCAACATCTCGTCGGTGAACGGGTCCAAGGGGGCATTCGGACAGACCAACTACGCGGCCTCCAAGGCCGGTATCCACGGGTTCACCAAGGCCCTGGCGCTGGAACTGGCCAAGAAGAACGTCACGGTCAATACCGTGTCGCCGGGCTACCTGGCCACGGCGATGGTCAAGGCCGTGCCCGAAGACGTATTGAAGGAAAAGATCCTGCCGCAGATTCCGCTGGGACGGCTGGGGGAACCTGATGAAATCGCCGCGCTGGTGGCGTTCATCTGCAGCGATGCGGCGGCGTTCATGACCGGCAGCAATGTCGCCATGAACGGCGGGCAGCATATGTACTGAGGCCTGCTCGCCTGCCTGGAGCACGGGCGCTTGCGATGGCATGCGCCCGTGCGCCGGCTCACGCCGCCGGCGCGCCCAATTCCTCGACCAGGAAATCCACCAGCGCCCGTACCTTGGCCACCATGTGACGGCGCGACGGATACACCGCGTAGACCTCCGTCTGCACGGGCACCCAATCCGGCAGCACCGCCTGCAACGCGCCACTGTCCAGGTCGGCCTGCACATACACGCGCGGCACCAGGCTCACGCCAAACCCTGCCCGCAAGGCATCGCATACCGCCAGGCTGGAGCTGACCTGGTAGCGGCCCCGCGCCGGGATGCGTTCCACCTGCCCCGCGCGCTGGAAAGTCCATTCATCGGCGTGCCCCGACAACGTGAAGCGCACGCATTCCAGGCGCCGCAGGTCGGCGGGCTGGACCGGCACCCCATGCTGCCGGAAATACGCGGGCGCGCCGCACAGCACGTGATCCAGCGTCAGCAGCTTGCGCGCCACCAGGCTGGAGTCTTCCAGCCGGTCGCTGCCGCGGATGGCCACGTCGAAGCCTTCCTTCACCAGATCGATGCGGCGGTCTTCCAGATGCAGGTCCAGCGACAGGCGCGGATAGCGTGCCAGGAATCGCGGCATGGCACCGGCCAGCAACGTCAGGCTGAGCGACAGCGGCGCGCTCACGCGCAGCGTGCCGGCGGGTTCTTGTTGCAGCGGCCCCAGTGACGACTCGGCCTCGTGCAGGTCATCCAGAATGCGGGAGACCTGGTCGTAGTACTGCCGCCCCGCCTCGGTCAGGCTCATGCGGCGGGTGGTGCGATTCAAGAGGCGCGCCGCCACATGGGCTTCGAGTTCGGCGATGTTCTTGCTGACGGCGGCCGGCGACAGCCCCAACTGGCGCGAGGCCGCCGCAAAACCGCCCTGCTCCACCACCTGGCGAAACACCTTGAGCGCGGTGAGATGATCCATGGATTCCCCGGGGATGATCATTCACTGCCAGTGAATGATGTTGCCATTGGAATGGATATTATCGCGGCCAGACGATTCAATTAGCCTGTCGGTATGGATGCCGCGCCCGCGCCCGGCCCGTCTTGCCCTTCCAAGGAATTCTCGCCATGAGCCGCAGCACCGACCTGCTCCTGACCGCGGTGGCCCCCGCCATCTGGGGCAGCACCTATGTCGTCACCACCTTGATGCTGCCGCAGGGCTACCCGCTGACGGTGGCCATGCTGCGCGCCCTGCCCGCCGGCATCCTGCTGTTGCTGGCCGTGCGGCAACTGCCGCAGGGCATCTGGTGGCTGCGCGCCTTTGTCCTGGGTGCGCTGAACTTCTCGGTGTTCTGGGCGCTGCTGTTCGTGGCCGCCTACCGCCTGCCGGGCGGCGTGGCCGCGACGCTGGGCGCGATCCAGCCGCTGGTGGTCATCCTGCTGGCGCGCGCCTTGCTGGGCTCGCCCGTGCGCGGCCTGGCGGTGCTGGCGGCGCTGGCCGGCATCGGCGGCGTAGCCCTGCTGGTGCTGGGCCCCAAGGCCGCGCTGGACCCGGTGGGCGTGGCCGCCGGCCTGTTCAGCGCGGCGTCCATGGCGCTGGGCACCGTGCTCAGCCGCCGCTGGCAGCCGCCGGTGTCGGCGCTGACCTTTACCTCGTGGCAACTGACGGCGGGCGGCGTGCTGCTATTGCCGGCGGCGCTGCTGGCCGAACCGGCCCTGCCGCCGGTCACGGCCCTGAACGTGCTGGGCATCGCCTATCTGGGGCTGATCGGCGCGGCGTTGACCTACGTGATCTGGTTTCGCGGCATCGCCCGGCTGGAACCCGCGGTGGTGTCGTCGCTGGGATTCCTGAGCCCGGTCACCGCCGTGCTGCTGGGCTGGGCGCTGCTGGACCAGCGCCTGAGCGCAGCGCAGATGGCCGGCATGGTGATCGTGGTGGGCAGCGTCTGGCTCAGCCAGCACGTGCAGCGCCGCGCCGCAGCCAGTGCCACAGCTAGTGCCGCAGCTAGTGCCGCAGCCGTTCCAGCAGGAAGTCCACAAACGTGCGCACCCGCAGCGATACGTGGCGCACGTGCGGATAAAGCAGGGTGAACGCGCGCTTTGCACCGCCGAACTGCGGCAACACCTCGACCAGGTCGCCGCGCCGCAGGTCATCCTGCACCGTGAAGCGATAGGCCTGGAACAGCCCCGCGCCATGGCGCGCCAGGCTCACTCCACCCAGCACGTCGCCCGAGCAGCTGGCGCCGCCGGTGGTCGGCACATCGATCTGGCGGCCACCCTGCATGAATATCCACGGAATGTTGCGCCCGGTGCTGGGCAATTCGAACTGGATGCAGTCATGCTGCCGCAGGTCTTCCAGCGTTTGCGGTGTACCCGCGCGCCGCAGGTAGCCGGGCGCGGCCACGAGCACCAGTTCGGCGTCTTCGAGCTTGCGTGCGACGAGATTGGAATCAGGCGGCAGACGTCCTCGAATGGCCAGGTCGTAGCCTTCTTCGGCAAAGTCGATATTGCGGTTGCTGATATGCACGTCCACGTGCACCTGCGGATAGCGCTGGCGGAATTCCCCCAGCAACGGCAGCACGCGATGATGGGCATAGGGCGTGGGCAGGCTGATGCGCAGCTTGCCGGCCGGTTCGGCCTGCTGGCCGGTGACCTCGCGTTCGGCCTCGGTCAGTAGCGACAGCGCCGAGCGGCACTGCTCCATGTAACGCTGTCCAGCGGCCGTCAGGCCGATCTGGCGGGTAGTGCGCACGAACAGGCGCACGCCCAGCCGCTCTTCCAGCCGCGACACCGACCGGCTCACCGCAGCCGGCGTCACCCCCGCGGCGTTGGCCGCCGCCGTGAAGCTCTGCAATTCCGCCGCCAGGCAGAACAGCTCGACGCTGCCGAGCATGAGGTCTTCAAAACGCCTTTGCATGGATGGCGCGCCTATTCATTACATGGTGTATGCATAGATTTGATATTTGGTGTGTTTATCACGTTTGGAGTCATAAGTAGAGTGGGGTTTCCTTCTTTTCATCCCGGAATTCCATCATGTCCAAGCAAGCCAAGACCCTCATCGTGACCGGCGCCTCCAGCGGCATCGGCCTGGCCATCGCCCGCGCCTACCTGGAACGCGGCGACAACGTGGTGGGCAATGCCCGCAGCGCCGAACGCCTGGCACAGGCGGCCCGCCAATTGGGCAACCCGCCGCGCTTTCTGGGCGTGGCCGGCGACATCGGCCAGCCCGACACCGCGCGCCTGTTGTTCGACCGCGCCATCGAAGCCTTCGGCCGCGTCGACGTGCTGGTCAACAACGCCGGCATCTTCATCGCCAAGCCCGTGGGCGACTACACCGTCGACGACGCCGAGGCGCTGTTCAGCACCAACCTGAAGGGTTTTTTCTACCCGTCGCAGCAAGCGGCCGCGCACATGGCGGCGCACGGCGGCGGCCACATCATCAACATCACGGCCAGCATCGGCCTGCAACCGGTGCAGCAAGTGCCGGCGCTGCTGCCGGTACTGGTCAAGGGCGGGCTGAACCAGGCCACCAAGGCGCTGGCGCTGGAACTGGCGCCGCACAACATCCTGGTCAACGCGGTGGCGCCGGGTATCATCGCCACGCCGATGCATGACGGCGGCGACACCGACTTCCTGGATCGGCTGTCGCCGTCCGGCCGCCGTGGCGCGCCGCGCGACGTGGTCGATGCCGTGCTGTACCTGACCGACTCGTCGTTCACGTCCGGCGCCATCATCCCTGTGGACGGCGGCGCCACCGCCGGCCGCTGGTAAGCCTGATCCCACCGGCGCCGGCCGCCACGCCAGCGCCGCTTTCCCCAAGGAGACCGACATGCCGTACATCAACATCCAGATCACCCGCGAAGGCGTCACGCGCGAACAGAAGGCCGAACTCATCAAGGGCGCCACCGACCTGATGGTGCGTGTCCTGGGCAAGGACCCGCAGGCCACCTTCGTCGTCATCGAAGAGGTCGACACCGACAGCTGGGGCGTGGGCGGCGAGACCGTCACGGCGCTGCGCCAGCGCCAACGCGCCGCCAAAGACGCGCCATCGACATAGTCGTATCCATCGATGACAAACTGCCGAAAACCCATGGCGCGCCGGGTGTGGCCGTAGCATGATCGTGGCTCCATACACAGTCGGGAGACTCACCATGGGCAGCACACCAACCATCATTCTGGCGCACGGCTTCTGGGGCGGCGCCGCGCATTGGGGCCGGGTCATCCTGGCCCTGTCGCGTCTTGGGCACAAAGACCTGCACGCGGTCGAGTTGCCGCTGACCTCGCTGGCCGACGACGCCGAGCGCACCCGCAAGATGATCGCGCAGCAATCCGGCCCCGTGCTGCTGGTGGGCCATTCGTATGGCGGCGCCGTCATCACCGAGGCCGGCAACCAGCCCAACGTCGCGGGCCTGGTATACATCGCCGCGTTCGCGCCGGACGCGGGCGAAAGCCCGGGCGGCATCACGCAGCAGGACCTGCCGGCCGCTGCGCCCAACCTGGCCCCCGACAGCGACGGCTACCTGTGGCTGCGCGCCGATAAATTCCACGAAAGCTTCTGCCAGGACGTGAGCGCCGACGACGCCCTGGTGATGGCCGTGACCCAGAAGGCGCCGCTGGCCAGCACCTTTGGCAGCACCGTCAGCGTGCCGGCGTGGCGCAACAAGCCATCCTGGTATCAGCTGTCCACCCAGGACCGCATGATCACCCCCGCGAACCAGGAAAAAATGTCGGCGCGCATGCAGCCGCGCAAGATGCTCAAGCTGGATGCCAGCCATGCGTCGCTGGCGTCGCGCGCCGATGAAGTGGCCGCGCTGATCGACGAGGCGGCGCGCGCCTAGCGCAGGATGAGCCCTGCGCAGGCTGGCGGGCGCCAGGCAAGGCCATGGCCCCCTCGCCGCGCCGCCGCCTGCATCGCAGGGCCGCACGATATCAGGCAGCACAGCCTTCCCGCTGTGCTGCTTTTTTTGTAACCCGCAAGCCTGTCCCCTTCAGCGAAAAATCGCCCGCTTGCCTATGAAATTCGGGCGTAACGCCCCACCACCCTCACAAACTGATCCGCTTTTTTCAGCGCTTTCTGAATCTGTACTAACCTTCGCCGCCGGCCTACCTTGACGCTACAGGCACCAGCCTGTCCGCGCGCGCCGCCCATCAGCGGTTTTCCCGCGCGGGCCTTGAGTCAGGAAAACCCCGCCATGGATAGCGACGCGCTACTGCTTGCCCGAATACAGTTCGGTTTCACCATCTCTTTTCACATCATCTTTCCCGCCATCACCATCGGGCTGGCCAGCTACCTGGCCGTGCTGGAAGGCTGCTGGCTGCGGACCCGCAACACGGTCTACCGCGACCTCTACCATTTCTGGACCAAGATCTTCGCCGTCAATTTCGGCATGGGGGTCGTGTCCGGCCTGGTGATGGCCTACCAGTTCGGCACCAACTGGAGCTTTTTCTCCGATTTCGCCGGCAGCGTCACCGGGCCGCTGCTGGCCTACGAAGTCTTGACCGCCTTCTTCCTGGAAGCCGGCTTTCTGGGCGTGATGTTGTTCGGCTGGTCCCGCGTGGGGCCGGGCCTGCACTTTTTCTCGACCATCATGGTGGCGCTGGGCACGCTGGTGTCCGCCACCTGGATCCTGGCGTCCAACAGCTGGATGCAGACGCCCGCGGGCTACGAGATCCTGGATGGCCGCGTGGTGCCGACAGACTGGCTGGCCGTGATCTTCAACCCGTCCTTTCCCTACCGCCTGGCGCACATGGGCATCGCCGCCTTCCTGGCCACCGCGCTCATGGTGGGCGCCTCCGGCGCCTGGCACCTGCTGCGCGGCGACCGCAGCCCGGCCGTGAAGAAGATGTTCGCGATGGCGATGGCCATGCTGGCGATATCGGCGCCGCTGCAAGCCGTGGTGGGCGACTTCCATGGCCTGAACACCCTCAAGCATCAACCGGCCAAGATCGCCGCCATCGAAGGCCACTGGGACAACGAACCCGGTGCGGGCGTGCCGCTGACGCTGTTCGGCATTCCCGACATGGAACGCGAAGAAACCCGCTACGCGCTCAACATTCCCCGTCTGGGCAGCCTGATCCTGACCCACAGCTGGGACGGCCAGTTTCCCGGCCTGAAGTCGTATCCGCCCGAAGACCGGCCCAACGCCACCGTGGTGTTCTGGTCATTCCGCGTGATGGCCGGGCTGGGCATGCTGATGATCGCCCTGGCGGCCTGGGCGCTGTGGGCGCGCTGGCGCGGCAAGCTGTACCAGTCGCGGGCCTTGCAGCGTTTTGCGCTGTGGATGGGCCCATCCGGCCTGGTGGCGATGCTGGCGGGCTGGTACGTCACCGAGATCGGCCGCCAGCCGTGGATCGTCTACGGCGTGATGCGCACGGCCGATGCCGCCACCCGCCATGGCATCGGCGAACTGACGCTGACCCTGGCGCTGTTCGTGGTCGTGTACCTGTTCGTGTTCGGCGCCGGCGTGTCGTACATGCTGCGCCTGATCCGCATGGGCCCGACCCCGGCGCCCGGCCATGCGCCCCTGTCCGGCGGGCCGGGCGAACCGCGCCAACCCTCGCGGCCGCTGTCGGCCGCCTCCACCACGGCGGACGTCCCGTCCGCCTCACGCAACGCCACGGGAGCCTGACGCCATGGGTATCGATCTTGCACTGATATGGGCCGTCATCATTCTGTTCGGCGTGATGATGTACGTGGTGATGGACGGCTTCGACCTGGGCATCGGCATCCTGTTCCCGCTGGTCAACGATGCCGAGGAACGCGACGTGATGGTCAACACCGTGGCGCCCGTGTGGGACGGCAACGAGACCTGGCTGGTGCTGGGCGGCGCAGGCCTGCTGGCCGCGTTTCCGCTGGCCTACTCCGTGATTCTCAGCGCGCTGCACCTGCCGCTGGTGTTCATGCTGCTGGGGCTGATCTTTCGCGGCGTGGCGTTCGAATTCCGCTTCAAGGCGGACCCGCACCATCGCCCGCTGTGGGACCGTGCGTTCGTGCTGGGCTCGTTGTGCGCGACGTTCTTCCAGGGCGTGACGCTGGGCGCCTACATCGAAGGCATTCCGGTCGTGGACCGCGCGTATCACGGCGGCGCATGGGACTGGATCAGCCCGTTTTCGCTGTTCACCGGCGTGGGCCTGGTAGTGGCCTATGCGCTGCTGGGCTGCACCTGGCTGATCATGAAGACCGAAGGCCGCCTGCACCGCCACATGTGCGCGCTGGCCCGGCCGCTGACGCTGGCGCTGCTGGCCGTGATCGCCGCGCTCAGCCTGTGGACGCCGCTGGCGCAGCCGCAGATCGCGCAGCGCTGGTTCAGCCTGCCGAACATGTTCTGGTTCCTGCCCGTGCCGCTGCTGGTGGCCGCCGCCGGCTTCGACCTGGTGCGGCGCGTGCGCGGCACGCCCAACGCCGGTCCCTTCGTGCTGGCGCTGTGCCTGGTGTTCCTGGGCTACAGCGGCCTGGGCATCAGCATCTGGCCCGCCGTGATTCCGCCCGACGTGTCCATCTGGACCGCCGCCGCGCCGCCGCAAAGCCTGGGCTTTGCGCTGGTCGGGGCGCTGGCCATCATTCCGATTATCCTGATGTACACCGCCTGGTCCTACTACGTGTTCCGCGGCAAGGTACGCACGGGCGAGGAGTTCCATTGATGCACGCTCGCACACCCCCCACCACGTGGCGCAGCCGGCTGTTGTGGCTGGCGCTGATCTGGGCCGGCAGCGTGGCGGCGCTGGGCGTGACCGCCTGCGCCCTGCGCCTGGTCATGCGCGCCATCGGCATGTCGACCTGATTCCCCGCCTTTCACGGACCCGCCATGAAACGCTATGAACGCCTGACCGAAGACATCACCGCCTCGATCCTCTCGGGCCTGTTGCAGGCGGGCGACCGCCTGCCCTCGGTGCGTCAGACCAGCGCCAGCCGCGGGGTCAGCCCGTCGACGGTGTTCAAGGCCTACTACCTGCTGGAAGCGCGCGGCCTGATCCGCGCACGTGATCGCTCGGGCTACTACGTGCTGCGCACGCCGCACGCTGCGCTGCCCGAACCCGACGCCCTGTCCAGCGCCAGCGCGGGCCGCCATCCGGTGGACGTCAGCGACAACGTACTGCAAGTGCTCAATGCCACCCTGCGGCGCGACATGCTGCCGTTCGGCTCGGCCTTTCCCAGCCCGTCGCTATTGCCCTACGGCCGGCTGGCCAAGTTCATGGCCGCCACCGTGCAACAGCTGGACCCCTGGAGTTCCATCGACGACCTCAGCCCGGGCGATGCCGCGCTGCGCCGCGCCATCGCGCTGCGCTACCTGGCCGACGGCCTGACGGTGCCGGTCGACGACATCATCATCACCAATGGCGCGCTGGACGCGCTGAACCTGTCGCTGGCCGCCGTGACGCAGCCGGGCGATGCCGTCATCGTCGAATCGCCCACCTTCTACGCCGCGCTGCAATCGCTGGAACGCAACCAGCTGCACGCCATCGAAGTGGCCACGCATCCGCGCGAAGGCATCGACCTGCAAGCCCTGGAGCAGGCCATCGTGCAGCACAAGCCGCGCGCCTGCTGGTTGATGACCACCTTCCAGAACCCCCTGGGCAGCCTGATGCCCGAGGCCAAGAAAGAAGCGCTGGTGCGGCTCTTGACCGAACACGGCGTGGCCCTGATCGAAGACGACGTCTACGGCGAGCTCTACTTTGGCGACACCCGCCCGCGCCCCGCCAAGGCCTTCGACCGCGAAGGCATCGTGATGCATTGCTCGTCGTTCTCGAAAACGCTGGCGCCGGGTTACCGCGTGGGTTGGGTGGCGGCCGGGCGCTACACCCGAGCCATCATGCGCAACAAGCTCACCACCAGCCTGGCCACCGCCGCGCCTACCCAAGCCGCCATTGCCGCCTATCTGGCCCAGGGCGGCTACGACCGGCACCTGCGCCACTTCCGCCAGACACTGGCGCTGCAGCAGGGCGAAGTCCTTCAGGCCGTGGCACGCTACTTTCCCAAAGGCACGCGCGCCACGCGGCCGCTGGGCGGCTACTTCACCTGGGTGGAACTGCCCGCCCACATCGACACCTTGCGGCTGCACCGCGCCGCGTTGGACCACGGCATCAGCATCGCGCCGGGGCCGCTGTTCTCGTCGTCGGGCGCCTTCGGCAACTTCCTGCGCCTGAACTACGGACACCCCTGGAATGCCGAGATGGAACAGGGCATGGCCACCCTGGGCAAGCTGATGGGGACATGAAATTCGCCATCTTGATACAGATAGAAACCCCACCCTGACGCACATCCCTTAGAGTGCGAAGCCTTCGACATCCGGACGGTGCCGCGTCGCGGCGCGTTTCTCATGACTGCTTCGTTCCCCCGAGTTTTGCCGCGTTACGCGCTGGGTTGCTACCTGGGCGCCGCGGCCCTGCTGTATCTGTTCTCCGCCCAACTGCTGGCCGCGATCGACATCTGGCTGCTGCCCCGCAGCCTGCTGGTCGAAATGCTGCGCTACCGCGCCATGTGGCTGGTGTTCTTCCTGACGCTGCCCACCGTCGGCTACCTGCTGTGGCGCGGATCGGACCTGGTCGCGTGGTGGCGCGCCCCGGCCGCAATCACGCTTGACGACCACGCGCTGCACCTTGGCACACGCACCGTGCCCTACGCCGACATCGCGTCGATGCGCCACCTGCACAACCGCGACCATCTGCTGCTGACCCTGCACGGCGGCGAACGCATCCGGCTGCGCCTGGCGATCTGGCAAGACGCCTACGAACTGGCCGAGCACCTGGAAGACGCGGTGGGCGGCAATCTCGAAGCCGACACCCACCGCAAGCTGCAGGCCGGCGCCACCGTGGCGTTCGGCCCGCTGGGCATGAACGCCGCCGGCCTGGTGCACAAGGGCCAGCAGATTCCCTGGACCGCCATCGACACCATCCGCACGCAATCGGACAGCGAAGGCATGGAAACCGACGAGACGCTGATCATCGTCGCGCGGGGCAAGACCCACAAGATCGACCGGTCCAAGATCGTCAATGAGCCGGTGATGCTGGCCTGTCTGCGCCAATACCTGCCCGGCGCCTGACTTCGATTCCGCCCCCTTTACAGGGCGGCCCCCTTCCCCTTTTGCGCAGCCTCGATATGGAAATCTACAGCTCCAACGCCCAACAATCCCAAACGCTGGCCGACCGCCCGGTGTTTTTCTCCCGCAACCGCCTGATTGCCGGTGCGGTCATCTGGACGGTGGCCGCGGGGGTCTTCGGCTTTTTGGCCGCGCGGTCGCGCGACAGCATGGGCGCACTGGCGTTCTTCGGTGCCATCGCCGCCATCGGCGTCTGGCTGGTCATCAGATGCCTGAAGCGCGCCTTCAGCCCGCCCACGCCCGTCATCACCTTCACCCGCGACGGGCTGAAGATCACCGACGGCACCGTCGTGCCGTGGCACGCCATCAACGAGAACACCTACGTCAACCAAAGCTACGTCGGTATCCCGATCGCCAAGCAGATCCAGTTGAAGACCTCGCTGCCCAATCGCAAGCGCGTGCTGATCCAGGCCATGGCGCTGGAGATCAACGGCGACGAATACCTGGCCTTGTGCGACGCCTACCAGGCGCGTTGACCGACACTGACAGGCGCCGCCGCTAGAGCTTTCTGGCGGCGTCCAATTCCCGCCGCAACGAGGCGGCATCCGCGCGCAAAGGCAACACCAGCTTGCCCGCGCGATCGATGGCGCCCCACTCGCCGCCGACCACCACCTGGTGCTCCCCGCTGGCGTCGGGTTCGAAACGGCAACGCGCGCAGACCGCGGCGATGCCGTCGGCAAAGGGTTCCACCCAGGTGTAGGGTGTCGCCAACGCGACGTCAAGGCGCTTGTCGATGTAGATCATGGCGCCATCGGCCCGCCGGCCACGAGCCAGCCCGTCGACGAAATCGTCGGGGCCATTGTCGAAGGGGATCACCTGCGCCGATGCACCATCGGCGCGCACCCACGACCAGCCGCCGCCAACCGCCACCGAGCTCAGGCCGTCGGCATCGTATTCCAGCTGCCCAAGCACGGCCGGATTGAACGACAGCTGGCTGCCGTCACGACGCGCGCAATGCGCCGTGGTTTCCATCATGCCGCCCGTGCCCCGGGCCGCGGCCAGGCAGCTCAGGTCGAAATCGGAAGCGGTCACCGGCGCGTGTGCCAGCAACGAAAAAAGCAGGGTCGTGAGCATGCGCGAAATCCTAGCACGCGCCCCCGCAGGGTTCACATGACGATCGTCAGTTCGCCGTCGCGCCCGAATCCTTCACCGCCTGCGCCCAGGCCACGATTTCTTCCCGGATGAAGACGCCGAACGCAGCCGTGTTCACGTTGGATGCCTGCGCGCCCTCTTCCATCAGCCGCTGGCGCACGGCGGGCGCGGCCAATGCCCCGCTCAACGCCGCATTCAGCTTCTGCACCACCGCGTCCGGCGTGCCGGCCGGCGCCACCACGCCATGCCACGACAGGGCCTGGAAGCCGGGCAAGCCGGATTCGGCCATGGTGGGAATGTCGGGCAGCGCGGGCGAACGCTGCGGCGAGGTCACCGCCAAGGCGCGCAACGTACCCGCCTTGATATGCGGCAACGCGCCAGGAATGGTGGTGAACAGGAAATCGATCTGCCCGCCGATCAGGTCGGTGATGGCGGGGCTGCCGCCCTTGTAGGGCACATGGGTGAACTGCAGGCCGGCCGCACGCTTGAACATCTCGCCGGCCAGGTGGCCCGGGGTGCCGGCGCCGGCCGAGCCCATGTTGCTGCGGTCGCCCTGCGCCTTGATATGAACGATCAGCGCCTGCACGTCGGTAGCCTTCACATTGGGGCCGACCACCAGCACGTTGGGTACGGTGGCCAGCAGCGTGACGGGCGTGAAGTCCTTGGCCGCGTCGTACGAGATGCGCGAGTACAGCGACGGGTTGATGCCGTGCGTGCTGGCGGTGGCCAGCAGCAGCATGTAGCCGTCCGGCGCGGCCGAGGCCACCTGCTTGGCCGCGATGGTGCCGTTGGCGCCGCCCTTGTTGTCGATCACGATGGTCTGGCCCAGCGTCTTGGCCGCTTCGGCGGCCACCGTGCGCGCCAGGATGTCGGACGTGCCGCCCGCCGAATGCGGCACCACCAGCGTGATGGGCTTGGCGGGAAAGGTCTGCGCGTGCACGGTCGGCAGGGCCGACCACAGACAGGCGGCAAGCGCCGCGCGGGCGATGCGGGAAGGGAACATGCGAGTCTCCTGATAGGTATGGATTGCGGCGCCATCCAGGGCGCCGTCATGCGAGCGGGTACAACGGATCAGTCAGATCCCAACTGCAGCTTGTTGGGCTGGCGCTTTTCGATCGACCACTTGAGCAGCGCAGCCGACCGGTAGATGCCGTGCGCGAACTTGCCGTAGGGCAGCGTCAGGAACAGCGCCATCACCACGCCCAGGTGCACCGCCAGCAACAGCGCCATGGCGCCCGTGTCGCGTCCGGCCAGCAGCGCCAGGCCCGTGGCGCTGGTCAGGAACAGCAGCGCGATGAAGCCGCGGTCCATCGGCTTTTGCGCGGCGTCGCCATGCTGCGGATGGCGTTTCAGGTTCAGCCACAGCAGCCCCGCCGGCCCGACCAGCAGGCCGATGCCGCCCACCGTGCCCAGCAGCACCGGCGCGCTCCAGAACGGATACGGCGCCTGCTGGCCCAGCAGGTAGTGGTACAGCGTGGCCACGACCGTGGCGGCAAAGCACAGCATGAAGCCGTAGAACGTGAAGTGGTGAAAGCGGCGACGCCACAGGGTGAAGGCGTCGTCGGCGTTGTTGCAGCCCTTGCCGTGGCCGCCGTCCAGATAGCGCAGCCGCAGCGCGTCGTGCGCGGCTTCGGCCACCGCGGCACCGCTGGCCGCGCCCGGGCTGACGTCGCGCCAGAACTTCGCCACCCCCACGCCCAGGGCCAGCATGGCAAAGCCGAACACGACGCCGAACATCAGCGCCAGCGTGTTATGCGGAAACACCGCATAGAAATTGCCGGCCATCGGCGCATGCCACAGGCCGCCGGTCAGCAGCACCGCCAGCGTCAGGAACAGCGCCAGGCCCGCCGCGGTGGCCAGCGACAGCGTCAATCCGTTGCGGCGATACAGCTGGCCCAGCGCGGGCGGCCAGGCGTAGTCGGTGTACGTCTGCATGCGCACCTTGGCCATGGCCTGCGGCACGTTCACCGCGAACTCGTGCGGCGGCGCGTACTGGCAGGCGTGCAGACAGGCGCCGCAGTTGTGGCACAGGTTGGCCAGGTAGTTCAGGTCGACCTTGCCGAATTCCAGGCGCCGGGTCATGGCCGGAAACACCGCGCAGAACCCTTCGCAATAGCGGCAGGCGTTGCAGATCTGCATGACGCGGGCCACCTCGGCCTCGTCGCCGCTGAGCGCGCCGGGCTCGGCGGTCACCGGTGCTGAAGCCGGCCCGGCGCCGCGGCCATGCCACGTGACCACCTGCTCGGTCATCGCCGGCTGGGGTGGGGTGAACGACTGGGCCTCCTGGGCCAGGGCTTCAAGCTGCCGCATGGCGGGCTCCTTCAGGGTGGGCGCGGCGCGCGGCGGCCGCGGCGCGGGTGCCGGCGATGCGGCCGAACGCCGTGCCGATGGACATGCCCACCCCCGCCGTATAGCCCTTGCCCAGCACATTGCCGGCCATCATCTCGCCGGCCACGAACAGGTTGTCGCTGGGCACGTCGTCAAAGCGCACCGCGGCGGTCTCGTCGACCTTCAGGCCCAGGTAGGTAAACGTAATGCCGGGACGCAGCGCATAGCCGTAGAACGGCGCGGTGTCGATCGGTCGGGCCCAGTGGGTCTTGGCGGGCGTCACGCCTTCGGTATGGCAGTCGTCCAGCGCGGTGTGGTCGAACTTGCCGACCCGGCAGGCCTGGTTGTAATCGCGCACGGTACGCTCGAACGCCACCGGGTCCAGGCCCAGCTGCGTGGCCAGCTCGGGCAGCGTGTCGGCCTTGACGCCGGGAAACACCGGCGGCATGAAGCGGCCGATGGCCTTGGCGTCGATGATGGAATAGGCAATCTGCCCCGGCTGCATCGCGGTCAGGCGGCCCCAGATGGCGTAGCGCTTGGGCCAGAAATCCTCGCCTTCGTCATAGAAGCGCTGCGCGTCGCGGTTGAGCACCACGCCCAGCGACACGCAGTCGATGCGGGTACAGATGCCGCCGTCGTACAGCGGCGCGCGGGCGTCGATCGCCACGCAGTGCGACTGCGACGGATCGCCGATGCGGTCCGCGCCCGCGTCCAGCATGAACTTGAGCAGCACGCCCTGGTTGAAACGCGTGCCGCGGATCAGGAAGTTGTCGGCCGGCCATTCGCCGCGTTCGTTCTGGCCCCAGGCCTCGCGCAGCCATTCGCGGTTGGACTCGAAGCCACCGGCCGCCAGCACGCAGGCGCGCGCCTCGATGCGTTCGGCGCCGATGCGAGCGGCGATGAAGCGGCCGTCTTGCAGTTCCAGCGCGTCCACCGGCGCGTCGTAGCGTATCTGCACGCCCAGCGCTTCGGCGCTGCGGTAATAGGCATTCACCAGCGCCTTGCCGCCGCCCATGAAGAACGCATTGGTGCGCGCCACGTGCAGCGCGCCCGACAGCGGCGGCTGGAAGTTCACGCCGTGGCGCCGCATCCAGTCGCGACAGGTGGACGACTCGCGGATCACCAGCCGCGCCAGGTGTTCATTGGTCTGGCCGCCGGTGACCTTGAGCAGGTCCTGCCAGTATTCCTCTTCGGGATACGCGTCCACCAGCACGTCCTGCGGCGCATCGTGCATGCAGCGCAGGTTGCGCGTGTGCTGCGAATTGCCGCCGCGCCATTCGCGCGGCGCGGCTTCAAGCAGCAACACGCTGGCGCCGGCTTCGCGCGCCATCAGGGCCGCGCACAGCGCCGCATTGCCCCCTCCCACCACCAGAACGTCGACCATGACAGCATTCCTGAATCAAGGAATGCACTGTAGGTCTACGCCCTGCGCCGCGATATCAGCGCGGCGTCAACGGGTCTTCACGATTCGTGAAGGGTCGTCACCGCCCAGGTGCCCGCGCGCGCCAGGCTGCGCGACACGTCCGCCAGCACCAGCCGCGCGGCCAGCGCCGCGGGCGACAGCTCATCTTCGGACAGGCTGGCCAGCAGATTGGGCCGGAACAGGTCCGCATCGTCGATGCGCGCCATCGCCAACTGGCCGGGCGCGATGCGAGCGGTGGCCGAGCTGGGCTGGATGGTGGCGGCGTAGCCCAGCTGCACCACGTCCATCAGCAGCGCCAGGCCGTCGACCTCGGCCACCACCCGTGGCGTCAATCCGGACTTCTGGAAGGCATGGTTGACCAGGGCGCGCAGCCCGTGGCGGCCGCTGGGCAGCACCAGCGGCAGGTCGGCAAGGTCTTCCAGGCGGGTCGTGGCGCCAGCCGGCAAACCCGCCATGCCGCGCCGCGCACACAAGTACAGCGGTTCGTCCAGCAGCGGCATGACGCTCCAGCGGCGCGCGGCCTCGGCATGGAACACGATGGCCAGGTCCAGCAGCCGGCCGTTGAGCATGTCGGCCAGGTGGCCCGACAGCGCCTCGACCAGGTGCAGCCGGATGTCGGGATAGCGTTCGTTCATGGCCTGCACGAACGGCGCCCCCAGGATCGATGCGGTGGTGGACGACAGCCCCACGCTGACGTGCCCGGCCAGCCGGGCTTGCTGCGCGGCGCGCACGGCGTCATCGGCATGGCGCAGCGCCAGCTGGGCCTGGCGAAAGAACGCCAGCCCCGCGTCGGTGGGCACCACGCCGCTGGCGCTGCGCTGCAACAGCCGCGTGGCCAGTTCGCCTTCCAGGCGGCTGATCTGCTGGCTGAGCGCGGACGTCACCATATCCAGCGACGCGGCCGCGCGGCCGATGCTGCCGGCTTCGACGACGCGGACGAAATAACGCAGCTGGCGCAGTTCCATGATGGGCCGGATGATCGCAAGTGAAGATCCGCCGATTGTAGGGCGGTCTGGCCAGCACACGGCCGCCGGCAACGCGTCCGCCACGAGGTCCCGCGCCGCGGCGGCGGCTCGGGGCGGTCCTCGGCAACGATCACCTCAATACCGCGCGTCCTTGGGCTTCTTGCCGTTCGGCCAGTCCTTTTCCTTGCCCGGGAAGTCCGGGCGCGGCATGTGGGTGAAGTATTCCGCCACGTCCACCGCGTCCTGGTCCGACAGTACGCCGCCTTCGCCCCAGGAGCCGTGGGTGTTCACCCCCATCGGCATGCTGTTGCGGATGAAGGCCGCGGCCTTGTAGGTGCGCGCCAGGCCCGCGCCGATGTTGAACGACTCGTCGCCCCACAGCGGCGGAAACACGATGTCGCCTGCGCGGTCCTTCTTGCCTTCGCCATTGGCGCCGTGGCAGGCGGCGCACTGCGCCGCGTACAGGCTTTTCCCGCGCACAGGGTCGCCGACCAGCCTGGTGTCGATCGGCCAGGCGTTTTCGATCTGCACCTTGGCGCCATGCGGCACGTCCTGCGCCAGCCACTTCATGTAGGCCACCATGGCCTGCATTTCCGGCGACGTCTTGTCCAGCGGCTTGCCGTTCATCGACCGCATGAAACAGCCGTTGATGCGGTCTTCCAGCGTCACCACGCGGTTGGCGCGCGGGTTGAACTGCGGAAACGAATTGACCGTGTTGATGTACGGCGCGCCCAGCGGCTTCTTGCCCTGCTGCACGTGGCAGCTGTTGCAATTCATGCTGGCGCCGGTGTTCTGCGGCAGCAGGCGGCGGGTTTCGTTGAGCAGGCGCTTGCCGTAGTTGATCTGGTCGGCGTTGGGTTCCTTGGCAATCAGCGTGTCGGACGGAATGGTGTAGTCGGCCAGCCGCTTGCCGTCCTTGTCCAGCACGGCGAAGGTCTTGCCGTTGGGGTCCGCAGCCGGCGCATCCTGCGCCGCCATCGCGGCCATGCCGCCCCCGACCGTGGCCGCCAGCACCAGCGCGGCGGCGATCTTGATCCTGTTATTCATGTTTGCCTCCCGACACGATGTTCGGTTTCTTGCCCGCCAGGAAGTCGCGGATGTGCGCCACGTCGCCATCGGCGATGGCCGGCGCCTGGTTGGTCCAGGCCGTGCGGATGAAATTGATGACGTCGGTGATATCGCGGTCGCTCAGGTGGTTGAACCCGGGCATGGCAAAGGCCATGGCGTCATGGTCGTTGGCGGGCATCTTGCCGCCTTCCAGCGTGATCTGGATGATCGACTGCGGGTTCTGCGCGAACACGGCCGAATTGCCCGCCAGCGCCGGGAAAATGCGCGGCATGCCCTGGCCGTCGGCGCGATGGCAGACCACGCACTGTTCCATGTAGATCACCGCGCCGCGACTGTCGTAGCGACCGGCCATCAACGCCGCCGTGGTGGCATCGTCCTTGGCGGCAAACACCGGCAACTTGCCCTGCACCGGCGGCAATTGCTTCAGGTAGGCCGCGATGCTGGCCAGGTCGTTGTCGCTGAAATAACGCGTACTGTGCTCGACCACGTCGGCCATCGCGCCAAAGGCCGCCACCTTGTCGGTGCGGCCGGTCTTCAGGAACAGCGCGATGTCGGCCGCCGTCCACGATTGCAGGCCCTGGGCTTCGCCGCGCAGGCTCTTGGCCCGCCAACCGTCGATCACCGCGCCCGACAGGAAGGCATCGCCATCCGCCATGGACAGCGTCTTTTCCTGGTAGGCCAGGCCACGCGGCGTATGGCAGGCGCCGCAATGCCCCGGCCCTTCCACCAGATAGGCGCCACGCGTCAGCATGTCGTCGGCGCCGGCCGGCGCAGCGAACTGCCGCTTGCCGGCAAACAGCGCCTGCCACCAGGCCATGGGCCAGCGCATGTTCAGCGGCCACGGAATGGTGGAATCGGCGCTGGGCTTGCCATCGGGCTTCACGTCGGCCATGAAGTAGGCGTACAGCGCCTGCACGTCGGCGTCCGGCATGATGGCGTACGACGGATACGGCATGGCCGGATAGAGCGGCGTGCCGTCCTTGCGGATGCCGTACTGCACCGCGTTCTTGAAATCGGCGTAGGTGTAGGCGCCGATGCCGGCGGCCTTGTCGGGCGTGATGTTGGACGAGTAGATCGTGCCCACCGGCGTCTGCATCGCCAGGCCGCCCGCAAAGGGCTTGTCGCCGGGCACGCTGTGACAGGCCACGCAGTCGGCTGTGCGCGCGATATAGGCGCCGGCCTCGACCAGGCGCCGATCCTGCGGATCGATCGTCGCCGTGGTGTCTGTCTTGCGATGGGCGGTAAGCACCTGGGCGCCGCCAATGGCCCCGCCTGCCAATACCAGCAGCGCCACCACCGCCTTGATCCCGAACTTCTTCATCTGACCCTCCGTTACGCGCCGGCAAGCGCGCACGTCGGGTGTTCGTACAGCGTTGTCCAGCTTATGAGGCCAGCTTACGCCTTCTGGTAATAAGCATATGACTGAAAAGCATGAAAGTATCGGGCTTGTTTGACCGGACGCAAAGGGCGTTCAGACAACGGCGCCGCGGCAAAGAACGAAGGCCCCCGAAGGGGCCCCGTAGCCTGGCGTCTGTTACCCCCGCTTTTGGCGGAACCGCTATCGCGGCAGTCAACGCTTTTGCCCGAGGGCTCACCAGCTATTGCGTTAAACGGATCTTTGCCGACATCCAGGCACGGCGCAATGCTCAAGCCGGAATAGTCAGACCCTTTACCACTGCCGCACGCGCCACGAAAGCTTCCAGCACGCGGGCGACGTTCTTGAATTGCGAGAATTCGACCAGGTCGCCGGCGCCGTAGAAGCCGATCAGGTTGCGCACCCACGGCAGGATCGCGATGTCGGCGATGGTGTATTGGTCGCCCATGACCCAGGCGCGGCCTTCCAGGCGCTTGTCCAGCACGCCCAGCAGGCGCTTGGATTCGGCCACATAACGGTCGCGCGGGCGCTTGTCTTCGTAGTCCTTGCCGGCGAACTTATGGAAAAAGCCCAGCTGGCCGAACATCGGGCCGATGCCGCCCATCTGGAACATCACCCATTGCAGCGTTTCATAGCGGCCGGCGGTGTCGGCGGGGATGAACTGGCCCGTCTTGCTGGCCAGGTAGACCAGGATGGCGCCGGACTCGAACAGCGCCAGCGGCTTGCCGTCGGGGCCGTTGGGGTCCAGGATCGCCGGGATCTTGTTGTTCGGGCTGAGCGACAGGAATTCCGGCGAAAACTGGTCCTGGGAATCGAAGCTGACCCGGTGCGGCTCATAGGGCAGGCCCAGCTCTTCCAGCAGGATCGACACCTTCACGCCGTTGGGCGTGGGCAGCGAATAGAGCTGGATGCGGTCGGGGTGCCGGGCGGGCCATTTTTGGGTGATGGCGAACGAGTCTAGGGAAGACATGCGTAGGAACTCCTGGAGATCCGGGGGTGGCGATTGGAAACGCGGTGGCGGCGCGGGCGGCGGGCAATCCGGCGCCTGCGGGCGTCGCGCAAATTTAACGCAAATCACCCGCTTGGCAAGCGTTCGGCGGCCGGCCCGTGGGCGGCCGGCGCGCAACAGACTGTTCCACGCCTACAGGCCAGGCGCCCAGGCGGATCGGGCGTCCCGGTTCTGCCGCAGGAATGCCGTGGCCGCGATGATGTCGGCGTCGTTGCGGCGGTCTTCGGCCAGGTGCGGCACCTGCCTGCGGAAGTCCCGCCACAGGATGGCCGTGCCCTGCCCCAGGGCGGCTGCCGGCCCTTGCGGATAGCGCAGGTCCACGGCCTGGGCCGCATGCATCAGTTCCACCGCCAGCAACCGGGTCAAGGCGGCGATCTGCCCGGTCACGCGCAGCCCGGTCAACGGCGCGTTGGTGCCCACGTCTTCGATGTTGCCGGCCTGCGCCTGCACGTCGGTCACGACCGGGCCGGACAGGGCCCGCACGTCGGCCGCCAGCGCCGACACGGTCTTCTGGATCGGGCCGTAGCCGATGACGCCGTTGCCCGGGCTGAGAAAGCGCGGCAGCCGCGTGAAGGCCGGGTCGGTCAGGCGCAAGGTGCGCTGCGCCGACAGTTGCGCCACCTGCGACAGGGCCACCGCCGTGCCCTGCAGCGGCAGCACCCAGGCGCTGGGGTCAAAGCCGGCGCTGGGCAGCACCGCCCCCCGCACCGGGCCGTCGGTCACGAAATACTGGGTTTCGTAGGCGGATGCACCGGGGCTGGGCGTGGCGTCCAGCACCACGGTCGGGTTGTCATCGGAACTGTTGATCTGCACCTGCAACTGGCTGTCCAGCAGCGCCAGCATGTCGCGGGCGGCGCCGTGCGCCTGGCTGACGGTGCGGAAGCTGAGCGGATCCTGCAGCGGCCGCTGCGCATCGGTTTTCCACAACGCGCTGCCTTGCAGCAGCCCCAGCATGCGCTCGGCGGTGGCGCGCTGGCCGGCATAGGGCCGCTGCGACTGCGCCGGGGCCAGCAGCGGCGCCAGATTGCCATCCAGCCCTTCCAGCGACAGCGCCGCCACCGCATCGGCCTGGGCCAGCAGCGCCCGCGCATCGTGCGCAGCCAGCACCGCCACCGCGGCGCCGTAGGCGTTGGAACTGACCATGGACAGCGCATCCTTGCCGAACGGCCGCACCGGCGCCAGCCCCGCCTCGCGCAGCGCCTGCGCCGCGGCCAGGCGCCGCCCGCCACGCCAGGCCTCGCCCTCGCCCATCATGACCAGGCCGATCTGCGGCAGGATGGTGATGTCGGCCTGGCCGACCGAGCCTTCGCCCAGCATCACCGGCGTCACGTCGCGGTTCAGGAAGGCGGCGTATTGGTCCAGCACCGCGGGCTGCATGCCGGACCCGCCGAACAGCGCGGTGTTCAGGCGGATCAGCATGGCTGCGCGGGTCACATCGCGCGGCGCCTCGTGGCCGTAGGCCGCGCTGTGCGAATGCAGCAGGTTGCGGTTGAACTGCTCGGACAGGCGCCGCACCTCGGGCGAAATGTCGCCGCCCTGGAAGATGGTCTGGTCCTTGTTCAGGCCCACGCCCCGGTTCAGGCCGTACACCGGCTTGTCCAGGCGGGCGTAGGCCAGCAACAGATCGTAGGCGCGGGCCGCGCGTTGGGCGGCTTGCGGGGCGATGGTGACGGCGCAGTCCTGCCGCGCCACCGCCACGACCTGGGCGGCGGTCAGCGAGCGGCCGTCGAGGGTGACGGCGCAATCGGCTACGGGACGGGGCGCAGCGGTCGATGCCGCGGCACTGGCAGTTTCGGGCGCGGCCTGGCCGGCCGGTGCGGCCTGGCCGGCCGGTGCGGCCGGCGCGGCAACGCCCGCCAGTGGCGACAGGACCAGCGCCGCGGCCAGCGCGGCCAGCCATCCCGGCGCCGACCTCCGCGGCGACTTCACGGGGCCGTCAGACATGGCGGCTCGGCGGCAGCAGGGTCAACGCCACCAGCGCCACCACGCAGGCGCCCATCACATACAGGGCCGGCGCGAACGACACCCCGGTGGTGTAGGTGATCCAGGTCAGGATGGCCGGCGCAAAACCGCCCAGCACCGTCACCGCGGTGTTGTACGACAGGGACATGCCGGACGAGCGCACTGCCGTCGGGAAGACTTCGGACAGGGCGGCCGGCGCCGTGCCCACGTACATCGCCACCAGCAGGCAGAACAGCGACTGCACCACGATCAGTGCGAACTGCGTGTGGTTGGCCTGCAGCCACATCATCAGCGGATACACCGTCACCAGCAGCAGCAAGGCCGACCCGCGCAGCACCGTGCGGCGGCCGTAGCGGTCGGACAGCGTGCCCGAAAAGAAGCAGCCGCCGATCAGGAACAGGTTGCCCACCAGCGCCCCCAGAAACGCCTGCGAGCTGGTGAAGCCCATGCTTTTCTGCACGTAGATCGGCATGAAGATGATCAGCGCGTACGGGCCGATCGCCCACAGCACCGACATGCACAGGCCCGTGAACAGTTCACGCGGGTAGTCGCGCAGCACCGCCAGCAGCGGCGCCTTGACATGATTTTTCGTGGCCGCCTGACGGGCCTGCTCTTCGCGAAAATGGGGCGTTTCGTCCAGCGTGCGGCGCATCCACAGCCCCACCGGCGCAATCGACAGGCCCACGATGAACGGAATGCGCCAGCCCCACTCGCCCACCTGGTCTTCGGTCAGGAAGGTGGTCACCAGCGTGGCGACCAGCGCGCCCAGCAGGTTGGAAATGCCCATGCTGGCCTGCAGCCACGAGGCATACTGGCCGCGCTTGCCTTCCGGTGCATGCTCGACCAGGAATGCGGTGGCGCCGCCCACTTCGCCGCCGGCCGAAAAGCCCTGCAGCATGCGGCCGCACACGATCAAGAGCGGCGCCCCCACGCCGATGGCCGCGTACGGCGGCGCAATGGCGATCAGCAGGGTGCCCAGCGCCATCAGCATGATGGTCATGGTCAGCGCGGCTTTGCGCCCGGCCCGGTCGCCGTACGAGCCCAGCACCAGCGCGCCCAGCGGCCGCACCACGAAGCCCAGCCCGAAGGCCAGGAACGAGGCCATCAGCTGCACCGTCGGGTCTGCGTTGTGAAAGAAGTTCTGCCCGATATACACCGCAAACAGCGCGTAGACCGAGAAGTCATACCATTCCAGCGCATTGCCGATGGATGCGGCGATGACAGCCTTCTTGGCGCCCTTGTGTTCGTCGTCGCCGGCATGGGGGGGATTGCCCCCCAATACCCCGGCGCCCGGGTTGATTGCGATGTTCTTCATTGACGTTCCCGTTGAATCGCCCCGTATCCGGGGCTGTTATGTCCTGCCGTTCAAGCCCGCACCGACGTATCGATGCGACCTATGCCTTTTTTGCTGACCTCGTCCAGCGCCTCTTCGTAGCCGGCGTCGGCATAGCGCAGCACGCCGCTGGCGGTGTCGTTGGTGAGCGACAGCGACAATCGCTGCGCCGCCGCGTCGGTGCCGTCCGCCACCACCGTGACACCCGCGCTGGTCATGTAGCCGCTGTAACCGCCGCCCCCGGAATGAATCGCCACCAGGTCGGCGCTGGACGCGCAATTGATCATGGCGTTCAGCAAGGGCCAATCGGCGATGGCGTCCGAGCCGTCGCGCATGTTCTCGGTCATGATGTTGGGGTGCGCCATGGCGCCGGCATCCAGATGGTCGCGGGTGAAGGCCACCGGCGCGGCCAGCACGCCGTCCCGCACCATGCGGTTCACTTCCAGCGCCAGCTCGGTGCGTTCGCCGTGGCCGAGCCAGGCGATGCGCGCCGGCAAGCCTTCGAACGGCACTTCCTGGCGCGCCAGGCGAATCCAGTTGGATACGATCAGGTTGTCCGGAAAGCGCTGCAAAAGAAAGTCGTCGATCTTGCGGATGTCGCCCGGGTCGTTGGACAGCGCGATCCAGCGGAACGGGCCGATGGCGCGCGCGAACAGCGGCCGCAGGAAGGCCTCGGTGAACACCGGAATCTCGAACGCGCGTTCCACGCCGCCCTGCTTGGCATGGGTACGGATCAGGTTGCCGTTGTCGAACACCACGGCGCCACGGTCCTTGAAGCCCAGCATCGCGGTGACGTGGCGCACGATGGACTGGCGGCTGGCGTGCATCAGCCCGGCCATGTCGTCCTGGCGCATGCGCACTACCTGGTCCAGCGTGTAGCCCGACGGCACGTAGCCGTACACCAGGTCATGCGCGGACGTCTGGTCGGTGACGATGTCCGGCACGATGCCGCGCGCCAGGATTTCCGGATAGACGTCGGCCGCGTTGCCCAGCAGCCCTACCGAGATCGGGCGGCGCGCCGCCTGGGCCTCGCGGATCAGGGCCAGCGCCTCGTCCAGCGACTCGGCGCGGCGTTCCAGGAAGCCCGCCTTCAGGCGCTTTTCGATGCGTTCCGGATTGATCTCGACGGTCAGGATGGCGGCGTTGGCCATGCGGCCGGCCAGGGGCTGGGCGCCGCCCATGCCGCCCATGCCGGCGGTCAGGATGAAGCGGCCGCGCAGGTCGTTGCCGAAGTGGCGCTCGGCGATGCGGCAGAAGATTTCGTAGGTGCCCTGGATGACGCCCTGCGAGCCGATGTATTGCCAGTCGCCGGCAGTCAACCCGCCCCAGCAGATGAGGTTGTCGTCCTGCAGCTGGTAGAAGTTTTCGGCGTGGGCCCACTGCCCCACCATATTGCAGTTGGCCATGATGACGATGGGCGCCTGCGGATGCGTGCGCAGCACCCCGATGGGTTTGCCCGACTGCACGATCAGGGTCTGGTCTTCTTCCAGTTCAAGCAGCGCGCGCACGATGGCGTCGTGCGACGGCCAGTCGCGCGCCGCGCGGCCCAGCGCGGCGTAGACCACCAGGTTGTCCGGGTCTTCGCCCACCGCCAGCACGTTTTCCAGGAGGCGCAGCAGGGCCTCCTGGCGCCAGCCCTTGCAACGCAGCGCCGTGCCGCCGGGAACGTTGAATTCGCGTTTCATCGTGCGGCCCCTCAGCGTGCCAGCGCGTAGCCGGTGAAATCCATGCCCAGCGCCTTTTCGACGATGGGATACACCGACGCATCGGTCACGCTGGAAGACAGCGGAATGTGCTGCTTGGACACGTGCAGGATCGACACCTGCAGGCCTTCCCTCAGCTTGCCCGCGCTGACCGGGTTGCCGTCGGCGTCCAGCGTGGTGATGACGTCGGGGTAGCAGGCGATGCGTTCGCCTTGTGCGTCGGTCACGGCCATGTGCTCGTTCATCACGTGGATGACGCGCTTGCCCGCGCCTTCGCCGATCTCGACGGTGCCGATGTCGAAGGCTTCTTCGGTGTACTTGAGCGTGTTGCGCACCACCTTGCCCGAGCCGATGATCTCGCCCTGCGTGGCCTTGCAGAGGGCGTCGATCACGGCGCTGCCGCCCTTGGGCTGCGCCGCCAGGATGGCTTCGCCCAGCGCCAGCGCGCGGCTGATGCCGCCCAGCGCCGCATGACGCCGCACGTACGACGCGCGGATCGGGTTGCGGCAGCTGGCGATGAAGCCGCCGGCCATGTCGGCCGCCTTGCGCAGCACCGGCGACACCTTGCCCGTGGCGCCGTGCACGGTCAGTTCCATATAGGCATTGTTGACGCGGTTGCCGCCCACTGCGCACTGGATCATGGGTTCGGGGCTGCCGGCCAGGCCCAGGGACCCCATATCGCCCGTGGGATGGGCGCGGATGTCGCCCACCGCGTCCACCACCTTGGTACCCAGCACCGCCGACGGCAGCCAGCCGTTGAGCGTGCTCGACATGCCGTTCTGGCCGATGATCAGCCCGTACAGGCGTTCGCCCAGGGCATCTTGCAGGCGTTCGGCCGCCTTGACGTAGTCGATGCCCAGCATCTGCCAATCGGTCAGGCCGCCCGGCGCGCCGATGGCGGCGGCGGTGGCGATCCAGGCGTCGTCAGGTACTTCGTCCATCGAGACCAGTTCGGGCCGGCCGATGGTCACTGCCAGCGAACCGAGTTCACGGCCATGATCGGCCCAGCCGCCCCCGCCACAGGCAAACACCGAACCGCCCCTGACCGCGGCTTCGACGTCTTTCATCGTCAAGATTCTTCCCATTTCGCCCTTCCTTTCCCGATAGCGGTTCAGCCGGTCCAGCGACGCCATGGCGCTGGAGATTTCGGGGAATCATAGGAAGCAATCTTGTTAATGTCGTATTACCTTTTATGCCTTGTCTATAACGCTGTGTTAATTGCTGGCCGCACTCAGAGAGCGGCGCGACGTGGCGCCGCGCCCCACTTAGGGATATCCCCAGGCGATATATCAGTCGGATTCCGGGGCGGCGGGCAGGTCCAGCTTGTGCAGCACGTCGATGAACGCCTGCGCCAAGCGCGACAGCGGCTGCAACTGCAGGTGAAAGACATTGACCGGCGCGTGCACCGTATCCACGATCGGCACCGTCACCACATCGGACCAGATCGGCCCCGCCACCGTGATCTCGTCCACCAGCGCCACCCCGGCGCCGGCCTGCACCAGTGCGCAGGCCACGTGCGCCTGCTGCACCTCGATGCGCGGCTCGGGCTGGGCATCTTCGGCGCCGAACAGCTTGTGCACCAGCATGCCGAACGGAATGTCGGCGCTGTAGCCGATCAGCGGTTCGCGCGCCAGTTCAGCCGCCGTGACCTGGCGGCGCGCGGCCAGCGGATGGCCCGCCGGCAGCACCGCCACGATCTTGTTTTCATAGAGCGGCCGGGTGGCCAGGCTGGGGTGGTTCACCGGCATGTACGCCACCCCCAGCTCGACCTGCTGGGTCAGCAGCGACTGCTCCATCACTGCGGGAATCAGCGTCTGCAACACGATGCGGATCTCGGGAAACTGGCGGCGGAACCGGGCGATGGCACGCGGCAGCAGCGACTGCCCCAGGCTGGGGCTGCAAGACAGCCGCAACTGGCCTTCGCGGTTCTCGGCCAGGTTATCGGCCACCTCGTTCACGCGCTGCACGTTCTGATAGAGCGCGGTCACTTCCACGAACAGCCGACGCGCTTCCGGCGTGGGGTACAGCCGGCCTTTGATGCGTTCGAACAGCATCAGCCCCAGGCGCTGCTCGGTGTAGGCGATGAGCCGGCTGACGGCGGGCTGCGACACGAACAACAGCTTCGAGGCGCCGCTGATCGAGCCGCTGATCATGATGGCGCGGAACACCTCGATCTGCCGCAGATTCAATTTCATATGCTTAACCTGATGTTAATTCCTACGTACATATAAGCATAAGACGTTTTGACCTGCGCTTACTACACTGCCCTTCAATCCTTGGTCTGAATGGAAGTGGTCATGAGCGATTTCGATTGGGTGGTGCGCGGCAATATCGTCGATCCGCACGGCATTGTGGAAAACGGCTGGCTGGCGGTGCAAGGCGGCAAGATCGCCGCGCGCGGCACCGGCGCGGCCCCCGCGGCGCGCGAGAGCGTCGACGCCACCGGCCAATGGATCATCCCCGGCGTGGTCGACGGCCAGGTGCATTCCGGCAGCCAGGCCAACCAGGAAGGGCTGGGCTGGGCGTCCCGCGCCGCCGCTGCCGGCGGCGTCACCGTCATGGTCGACATGCCCTACGACGACCCCGAACCCGTGGCCTCGCGCCCCCACCTGGACGCCAAGATCGCCGAGGTCGAACGCGACTGCCACGTCGACGTCGCGCTGTTCGGCACGCTGAACACCCAACACGGCCTGGCCGCCGCCGCGGGCCTGATCGAAGGCGGCGTCTGTGCCTTCAAGTTCTCGACCTTCGAAGCCACGCCCGGCCGCTTTCCACGCATCGAAGAAGACGACCTGTACGACGCCTTTCGCCTGATCGCGCCGTCGGGCCTGGCCTGCGGCGTGCACAACCAGATGCAGGAAATGACGCGCAAGAACATCGCGCGCCTCATCGACGCCGGCGACACCGGCTGGGACGCCTTCATGCGCGCCCACACGCCGCTGATCGAAAACCTGGCCACCGCACTGATCTACGAGATCGGCGCCGAGACCGGCGCCCGCGCCCATGCGGTGCACGTGTCCACCTCGCGCGGCTTCGAGATCTGCAACATGTACCGCCGCAACGGCCACCGCGCCAGCATCGAGACCTGCGTGCAGTACCTGATGCTGAACCACGAAGAACACACCCGCCGCTTCGGCGCCAAGACCAAGCACTACCCGCCCATCCGCCCCAAGGCCGAGGTCGACCGGCTCTGGACCCACATCGCCAACGACGAATGCACCTTCGTCTCGTCCGACCACGTCAGCTGGGGCCTCGAACGCAAGCAGAATCCCAACGTCTTCAAGAACTCATCCGGCGGCCCCGGCCTGGAAACCCTGCTGCCCGCCTTCTGGACCGGCTGCGAAGAACACGGCATTTCGCCCACCATGGTGGTGCGCCAGCTGTGCAGCAACCCCGCCAGGCACTTCCTGCTCGACGACCGCAAGGGCACGCTGGATATCGGCAAGGACGCCGACCTCGTCATCCTCACCCCGGAACGCTACGCCTTCGATCCGTCCGGCAGCCTGTCGGCCGTGAACTGGAGCTCTTTTGAGGGGCGCGAATTCACCGTGCGCGTCGCCGGCACCTGGTGCCGCGGCCAGCAGGTCTACGACGGCCAGCGCATCGTCAACCAGCAAGGCGACGGCCGCTTCCTGCGCCCGCGCCAGGCATGAAGGCCGCGCCCATGTCCCACCCCTTTCCGCCCCTGAACGCCGACCGCCTGTGGGCTCGCGTCGAAGCGCTGTCGCGCTTCACCCTGCCCGACCAGCCCTGGACCCGCCGCGCGTTCTCGCCGCTGTTCCAGGAAGCGCGCCAGTGGCTGCGCGCCGAATTCGAGGCCGCGGGCCTGACGACGCGTGTGGATGCCGGCGGCAACCTGATCGGCACCCGCGCCGGCCGCAACCCCGCCCGCAAGCCCATCGCCACCGGCTCGCATTGCGACACCGTGCCCAGCGGCGGCCGCTTCGACGGCATCATCGGCGT
>PJUB01000162.1_pt1 | contig 44073 bp, 42 predicted proteins | sample 1512141 | NCBI WGS metagenome assembly PJUB01 (sample SAMN08177677, study PRJNA422409) | Soil metagenome, whole genome shotgun sequencing project. | isolation source: Soil enriched on filter paper: alkali lignin treatment | place: USA: Madison | collected 2015-01-15 | reverse complement strand
CGACATCCTCATCGCCAACGCCTATTTCTTCCCGGGTCGTCAGTTTCGCCGGGCCCTGGCCAAGGCTGCGGCGCGCGGCGTGCGGGTGCGCCTGCTGCTGCAAGGCAAGGTCGAGTACCGGATGCAGTATCACGCCACGCGTTCGCTTTACGACCAATTGCTGCGGGACGGCATCGAGATCTACGAATACATGCCCAGCTACCTGCACGCCAAGGTGGCCGTCATCGACAACGTGGCCACGGTCGGGTCATCCAACCTGGACCCCTTCAGCCTGCTGCTGGCGCGCGAGGCGAATGTGGTGGTGGACGATCAGCCGTTCTCGTGGGATCTGCAAGAGCGGCTGGAGGCGGCCATCCTGGAAGGCGGGCGCTTCATCCGGCCGCTGGAATACCAGCGCCGCGGCTGGGTGCGGCGCTGGGTGGATGCGGTGTCTTACACCCTGCTGCGGATTGGCGTGGCGTTGACGGGGACGTCGGACAAGTACTGAGTCGCGGCCGCGGCGGTAAACTGCAAGGCTGGAAGGTCGGGCCTTCGTTCGGGCATTACGCAATGAGCATTCTCGTCACCGGCGGCGCCGGGTTCATCGGTTCCAACTTTGTGCTGGATTGGCTGGCGCAGAGCGATGAACCCGTGGTCAATCTGGACAAGCTGACCTACGCTGGCAACCCCGCCAATCTTGCGAGCCTGAAAGGCGACACGCGCCATCAGCTAGTGGTGGGCGACATCGCTGATACGGCTCTGGTGGCGGCGCTGTTGCAGGCGCACCAGCCGCGAGCGATTTTGCACTTCGCCGCGGAATCTCACGTAGACCGTTCCATTGCCGGCGCCGGCAATTTCATCCAGAGCAACATCTGTGGCACCTTCGGTCTGCTCGAAGCGGCCCGCACCTACTGGGCAGGCTTGGCGGGCCAGGCCCGCGACGACTTCCGCTTTCTGCATGTCTCGACCGATGAGGTCTACGGTTCGTTGGCGCCGGATGCGCCGGCCTTCACCGAAACCAGCGCCTTTCAGCCCAATAACCCGTATTCCGCCAGCAAGGCCGCCAGCGACCATCTGGTGCGGGCTTGCGGCATGACGCATGGCTTGCCGGTGCTGACGACGCATTGCTCCAATAATTTCGGGCCGCGGCAGTTTCCCGAGAAGCTGATTCCGGTGGCAATCCATAACGCGCTGGCTGGCAGGCCAATTCCTGTCTATGGAGATGGTCTGCATGTGCGTGATTGGCTGTACGTGGCCGATCATTGCAGCGGTCTGCGACGCGTTCTTGAGCGCGGTCGGGCCGGCGAGACTTATAACCTGGGTGGCGACAGCGAGTGCACCAATCTCGAGGTGGTCCTGGCCGTATGCAGGCAACTTGACCAACTGAGGCCGCGGGCTGATGGGGCCTCGTACAAGACACAGATCATTATGGTGGCGGATCGGCCGGGGCACGACCGCCGCTACGCCGTCGATACGACCCATATTCAGCATGAACTGGGTTGGCGGCCGACGCAGACGTTCCAGTCCGGCCTGGAGAAGACCTTGGGCTGGTATCTGGACAACCCGCAATGGGTGATGGATATTGTGTCGGGTGCCTACCGTCATAGGGCTTCCTTGCCATGACGTCAACGCTGTCTCGCAAGGGCATCATTCTGGCCGGTGGATCCGGCACGCGCCTGCATCCGGCCACGCTGGCCGTCAGCAAGCAGCTGATACCGGTCTATGACAAACCAATGATCTACTACCCGCTCAGCACATTGATGCTGGCGGACATACGCGACATCCTGGTGATAGCCACCCCCGAAGACGCGCCGCGCTTCGCCCAGCTGCTGGGCGATGGCACGCGCTGGGGCCTGAATTTGCAATATGCCGTGCAGCCATCGCCAGACGGCTTGGCACAGGCCTTCCTGATTGGTTCAGACTTTATCGGCCAGGCGTCCTGTGCGCTGATCCTGGGTGACAACTTGTTCTATGGGCATGACTTGCCGCAATTGCTGATGCAGGCCGATGCCAGGCAAGAGGGTGCCACGGTGTTTGCCTACCATGTGCAGGATCCGCAGCGCTATGGCGTGGTCGAGTTCGATGCGGGCGGCCGAGCGTTGCGGATTGAAGAGAAACCCGCGATACCGCAGTCCAGTTACGCGGTCACCGGTCTTTATTTCTACGACAACCAGGTGGTGGAACTGGCGCGGGCAATCCGTCCGTCGGCACGCAACGAGCTGGAAATCACCGATTTGAATCAGGCCTATCTGCAGCAGGGCCAGCTGAGCGTCGAGATCATGGGCCGTGGCCACGCCTGGCTTGACACCGGAACCCACGATAGCCTGCTTGAAGCCAGCCAGTTCATCGCCACGCTGGAGCGCAGGCAGGGCCTGAAAGTCGCGTGTCCGGAAGAGATCGCCTACCGCAAGCAATGGATTACCGCCGTGCAACTCGAAGCGTTGGCGGGGCCGCTGCAGAAAAGCGGCTACGGTGATTATTTGATGAGCCTGCTCAAGCGTTTGCCCTTCTAATGATCATCACGCCCCAGTCATTGCCCGATGTCCTGCTGATCCAACCCGAGGTGCACCGGGACGCACGCGGCTGCTTTCTCGAAACCTATCGGCAATCGGTGCTGGATGCCGCGGTAGGACGAGAGTTGCGCTTTGTGCAGGATAACCAGTCCGAATCTCATCGCCATGTGTTGCGTGGCCTGCATTACCAGACCTCGGAACCCCAGGGAAAATTGCTGCACGTGACCGAAGGCGAGATCTACGACGTCGCCGTGGATATGCGCCAGGATTCGCCCACCTTCGGCCGGTGGGCCGCGCAGCGGCTTTCCAGTGACAACCACCTGCAGCTCTGGATACCGGAAGGGTTTGCCCATGGCTTCCTGGTGATGTCCGAGCGGGCTGTCGTGTCGTACAAGACCACGGCCTATTACCAGGCCGGGTCCCAGCAGTGCGTGCGGTGGGATGACCCCGAACTGGCGGTGGCTTGGCCGCTGGCCGGCATACCGTTATTGTCGGCGGCGGATCAGCGCGGGTTGCCGTTGAGCCAGGCGCCCAAGGTTCGAATCGGCTAAGCGGCGCTTGTGCGGCGCTTGCCGCCAACCAGGCCCAAGGCCAGGGCAGTGCCTACCAGGATAATGCCCGCGCCGGTGAGAATCGATACGGTAATGGCTTCATCCAGGAACCAGGCGCCCCATACGACGCCGAAGACGGGCACCAGGAACGTAACACTCACAGCGCCTGTCGGACCCACATTGGCAATCAAGCGGAAGAAGACGATGTAGGCAGCGCCGGTGCAGACGACAGCCAGCAGGATCGTCGCGCTCCAGGCCCGGGCCGACACCGGCGCTTCCGGCCACGTGGCCAGTGCCAACGGCAGCAGCACCAACGTGGCGGCGAGCATGCTCCCGGTGGCGTTGGATAAGGCGTCCACGCCGGTCAGAAAGCGCTTGGTCCAGTTGGCGGCGATACCATAGAACACGGGTGCGGAGACCGCCGCCAATACCGCGGGGCCGGTTCCTCCGGCCTGGAAACTGAGTTTGTCCCAGACCAATACCACGATACCCAGCAGGCCGATCGCCAGACCCAATGAACGCGACCAGGGCAGCCGGTCCTTTAGCCAGAGCCAGCCAACCACGGCGCCCCAGACTGGCGTCACCGCATTGGCGACCGACAGGAATCCAGCGCCCAGCGACTGGGCGGCATAGGCATAGAGCAGAAATGGCAATGCGGCATTTAGCGTCCCGACCACCAGGATGGCTTTCCAATGTCTGGCGATGATGGGCAGCTTGCCGCGCCACAAGGCCGCGGGAATCAGGAACAAGGCCGCCAAGCCAACGCGCAGTTCGATCAGCGCTACCGGACCGAATTCGCCCACGGCAAGCCGCATGAACAGGAAGGAGCCGCCCCAGACGGCGGCCAGAAGCAAAAGGTCCAGCAAATCACGACGGCGCATGGTGAGTCCTGAGTCAGGCTTGAGTCCGGCTGGTCGCCAGGTTCTTCATCTTGACCCGATGCGCGATCAGGGCACAGGTCAGGCACAGGACAATACACAGGACAAGCCCGGTGCGCACTCCGTTTAGTATCGTACCGTGCGAAATCAGGATGCCCACTACGGCGGTACCTAGCGCGCTGCCAATAGCGCGGGTGGTCTGCACCAAGGCAGAAGCGACGCCGACGTCGCGCCGTTCACTCAACATCTGCATGAACAGCGTCAGATTGGGCAGTAGGAAGCCGAGTGCGCAACCATTGACAAAAAACGCCGCAAGAATCCACCAGGCCGAGGTCCCTGGAGAAATCAGCAGGACCATGAGGGTACCCGCAGCCAGTAGGCCGGCGCCAAACACCATCAGGCGCTGGGGCTCCGCCTGGCGGGGAAACAGCCGACCGTTGATGATGCTGCCTACCGAGATGGCCGCGACCAGCGGCGTCAGCAGCAAGCCGGCTTCGCTGGGCGTGTAGCCCAGTACCTGCTGCAGCAACAACGGGCTGTAGAAGATCAGCACGAACATGACGGCGCCTACCGTCATTGCCGCCAGGTTCAGCAATTGCGGTTCGCGGCCAGCCAGCACGCGCAACGGGAATATCGGGGACGCGACGCGGCGTTCTATCGGAATGAGCAGGAAGATGGCGGCGATACCGACGACGGCCAAGGCCAACCCCATCATCGGGTGTGCATGTTCGCCTTTGGCGAAGCCTAATTCCAACGCTGCCAATGGCGCGCCTACGGCCAACACCAGCAATACGGCGCCGATCCAGTCGATGCGGCGTTCGCCGGTGTGAACCGGTTTGATGCGAGGAAAGTACTTGGCCAGAAGGAACAGGGCGACTGCAGCGGCGATGGGTGAAATGAAGAAGGCGGCCCGCCAGCCCAGCGCCTGGGTGGCTGCGCCGCCCAGTACAGGGCCGATGCCGCTGGCCATGGCGAAAGCGGCGGAGACCAGCGCCATCCATTTCACGCGTTGCTTGGCATCGGGGAACAGATCGGCTGGAGCCGCGAAGGCGGTGGCGATCATCATGCCGCCGCCAATGCCTTGCAGTGTTCGAAAGAGAATCAACTGGCCCATGGTCTGCGATAAGCCACAGGCGACGGAGCCGAGTGCGATGATCAGCACCGACACCAGCATCAGCGGCTTGCGGCCGAACAGGTCGCCCAGGCGGCCGAAAATCATGATTGATGCCGCCGTCGCCAGCAGGTAGCCCGTACCGACCCAGGCATAAAGCGCCATGCCATCCAGGGCCTCAGCCACGCGCGGCAGCGTGGTGCTGATGATGGTGGAATCGAAGGCCGCCAGCACGACGGTGGCAGCCACTCCGGCCATGCCCATCAGAAGGTCGCGGCGGGAGTGGGCGGGTTCCGTGGCGGGGGGCGGTGGTGGTGGCGCGGTCATGCCGCCAAGGATATCACCGGCCCTACGGGGTTCTACTTATAGAATGCGTGATAGCTCCAGAATACGGCAACCACCAGCACGACCAGCGCCCAGGACCAACGGGAATTGGACAGGCCGCGAGGTTCGGGTTCGGGTGGCGGCGGCGGCGGGGCCAAACGGGGTTGGCCAGCCATGTAGTCGATGAACGCGGTGAAGAACTTCGCGATGATCTTTTCACCGGCCTTGAGCACCAGGCCTTCGCCGCACTCCGCCAACTTGCCGCCAGTCATGCCGGCCACGGTGTAGGCGACTCTCGTGCCCTGGTCTTTTGTCGACAGATTGACCTGGGCGGTGCCGATGGCCAGGCAGGCAGCGCGGCCCTTGCCTTCGAACACCAGAGTGCAACTGTTGGGGGGATCCACATCCGAGAGCAGGATCTCACCTTCGTAGTCGGTGTCCAGGCCGGCGATCTTGGCTCGAAGCGTCACCCCGTACTCAGTGGGGCTACGCTGGACGACTTCGACGCAGCCGGGGATGCACCGCTGCAGCACGGCGGGATCGGTCAACGCATCCCAAGTCTGGTGCTGGGTTGAAGGAATCCACTGGGCATCTGCAATGCGCATGGCTGTCTCCTTTTTGGAAGCGTTATGGCCCATTCTTGCTCCGATCGCAATATTTGGCTAGCCCGTATCGACGCGCGGTTGTGGTTCGAGGGCGTGCCAATAACCGCATCGCGCAGCCGCTATGCGTTAATTGATATCGATTATTTTTTGCAATACGCAACGAGATGTGCGTTTTTGCCAATCGCTAAAAAATGGGGTGGGAGTGCACGACTCCATGCGCGACATGCTCGCGACCCGCACGGGGGCGACGTACTATGCGGCGCGGTTGCAACGGTCGGAGGGAGATGGCGCGAGTTCCTGGGCGAAAGGGGTGCGGTGGAGGATGCCCCTTAAGCTACTATAGCCGGTTGAACAGGAAAGCGATGCGAGGCAATCTGCCTTGGCTGGCCGACAGGCCGCGTTCAAGTTCGTTGCTCATTGTCTTGTGGCTGGTATCGATGTAAGCAGCCCCTGGCCTGAATGCGGTCATGCACCACGCCGCAGCCGGGGAGGGTTTACGCATAAAATCGCGCCACTTTACTGCTGGTGTATCCCATGCTTTATGTTTTAGTCGCGTTCCTTATATCGCTCGCCATCACGTTATTGCTCGTCCGGTTCAATTCGTTGCATGGCAAGTATACGGCCGACCACGATATAACCAGCGTTCAAAAATATCACGTCCGTCCGGTGCCCCGGGTCGGCGGTATATCCATTGTAGTGGCCATGTTCGGCATTGGGGTGGTGGCCGCGGTGCGCGAGCCCGGCCAAGGCGGGGAACTGGCCACTTTGTTGGCGGTGGCGATGCCGGCCTTCCTGGGCGGACTGGCCGAAGACGTGACCAAGCGCGTGCGGGTACTGGTGCGGTTGGGCCTTGCCATGATTTCCGGTGCTGCGGCTTATTATTTATGCGGCGCCACCCTGACTCGGCTGGATATCATTGGAGTCGATTGGCTGCTGCAGTTTGGTGCCATCTCCCTGGTCTGTACGATGATCGCAATTGCCGGGGCAGCAAATGCGATCAATATCATTGACGGCTATAACGGACTGGCCGCTGTGATCAGCGCGATGATTTTCGCTGGATTTGCCTATGTTTCATATTATCTGGGCGATCGGCTGCTGCTGATCGCCGCTGTGGGGATGATCGGTGCCATCGTAGGCTTCCTCGTATGGAACTACCCCCGGGGGCTTATTTTCCTGGGCGATGGTGGTGCGTATTTCATCGGTTTCATGGTCGGCGCCATTTCGGTGCTGATGCTGGCGCGGCACCCAAATGTCTCTGCCTGGTTCCCATTGTTGTTGTGCATCTACCCAGTATTCGAGACGCTGTTCTCGATATATCGGAAAAGATTCTTGCGCGGGCAGTCTCCAGGCATGCCGGACGGTGTGCATCTGCATATGCTTATCTACAAGCGCTTGGTGCGATGGGCTGTTGGTTCCAGCGACGTGCGCCATAAGATCCAGCGCAACGCGATGACTTCGCCCTATCTGTGGTTGCTGACCTCGTTCGCGGTCATTCCCGCAGTGCTGTTTTGGCAAAACGAATATCTGCTGATGTTCTTCGTCGCGGCCTTTTCGGCGACCTATATCATTCTTTATCGCAAGTTGGTCCTGTTTCGCATGCCCAAGTGGATGGTCATTAAGAAGCGGGCGAAGATCGTACGCCGGGGAATTAAGGAGAAATGATCTTCTTCGTGCGGTCGTACGTCGCGGACTTCGATGCAAGGTTAGCCAAGTATTTCGACGCGCTGGCTGATGCAGGCTTGACTTGGCATTTCATCGGTTGGAACAAGGATGGCTCGGCACGAGCCGATGAGACCAGGCAGACTTTGTTCTCTCTCCCGGCGAAACTGGGCGGTGGCTGGCGCAACGCTATCGCGCTACTGCGCTGGAACTTGTTCGTATTCATGCAGCTGTGGCGTGCACGGCGGGTCCTGCGGGTCGTGCATGCCATCGATCTGGATTCAGCCGCCGCGGCGTGGGTGTTTTGCGCCATTGCGGGAAAGCGCTTGGTCTTCGACATCTACGACAACTATTCGGCCGTACGCAATCTGTCCGGAGTGGCGGGCAGATTTCTCGATGCACTGGAAACGCACATTGCAAAGTCTGCTGCTCTGACGCTGATCGTCAACGAGGAGCGATATGCGCAACATGGTCTATCCACGAAGCTGCCCAACGTGCTGGTGTTGGAGAACGTGCCTGGAACATTTACCGAAGCTCAACCGTTACGGGAACCGAGTCCGCCCTGGAAAATTGGCTATTTCGGCGTGTTGGAGCCTCGTAACCGGGGTCTGGAAGATCTGCTTCTTGTCTGCGGCGGCCGGTGCGATGTCGAGCTCCACGTGGCTGGCTACGGTGGGTTGGAGGACACCTTAGAGGTCGCCGCCACAGAGTTTCCCAACATCCATTTTTACGGAGCTGCGCGTAGCACAGAGGGTTTGGCGTTGATGGCTGGTATGGACGTCATAGTAGGAATGTACTATCTGACGGTGCCGAATCACTTATACGCGTCACCTAACAAATACTATGAACATCTGATGTTGGGACGGGGTATGCTCACCACCGTTGGCACGCCACCCGGCACTAAAGTGACGCTTCAAGGCACTGGCTGGGCCATTGCTGAAGGCGCTCCCGCCATTGCCGCCTGGCTTGACGGATTGAATTCTTTCCAAATCCGTGCAGCGGCTGATCAAGCGCAGAAATTATGGCTTGAAAAATACTCCTCCTATTATTCAGAGCATTATAGGGGTGTTTATGTTCGCCATATCATAAGGCTGCTGGGGAGTATACGTTGATGCGCCCGGAAAAGCTTCCCTCGGTATCCATCGTGATGCCTGCCTATAATGCGCAGCGTTACATAAAACATGCGATCGATTCTGTCCTTGAGCAAACGTTCCAGGATTGGGAGTTGCTCGTGGTTGACGATTCCTCAACCGACAACACTGGCAAGTACGTGGCTGAGTATACGGATGAGAGAATTCACTATTTGAAGAATCCCGGAAACCTGGGTGTTGTTCAGACGCGCAACCGGGCAATCGATGCTGCTCGAGGGAAATACATTGCATTTCTCGATAGCGACGATATCTGGCTGCCGCATAAGCTGGCCGCGCAGGTGCAGGTATTGGAAGCCGGTGTGGCGGTCAGCTACGGATCCTACGTTCGCATGACTGAAGAAGGCGAGTTACTAGCGCCAGTGGACGTTCCGGAATCCCTGAAATATAGCGATATGTTGAAGTCCAATTTCATTGGACACCTGACCGGAATCTACCGCAAGGATCGGTTGCCTGACTTGCGTTTCGAGTCGGGTGGACATGAAGACTATGTTTTCTGGCTACGTGCAGTTAAAATCGCGGGCGAAATTCACGCGACACTGCCAGGTACGCCTCTTGCATATTATCGCGTGGTAAAGAACTCTCTGTCTTCGAATAAAGGCAGGGCAATCCGGTGGCAGTGGCGAATATATCGGAAAGTTCTGAGTCTGTCTCTTCCGCTTAGTTTTTATTATTTTTGTTTTTATATATTCAACGCGTTCCGCAAGCGCTGTCTATTTCGGTTGGGACGTCGGGCATAAAATGGATTTTATATATCGTGAGTAGTGCGCATAGACATCCGGCATCGCCCGTTTCTTTGTTCAAATCATTGTTCAAGTACCGTACTCTGATCAGTGATCTGGTAAGACGCGAGGTGGTGGGGCGCTATCGGGGCTCCGCATTTGGGCTGCTCTGGTCTTTTTTTAATCCAGTCTTCATGCTGCTGGTATATACGTTTGTTTTCAGCGTTGTATTCAAGGCGCGCTGGCCGGGCGGCTCCGAATCGAAGACGGAGTTCGCTTTGGTTTTGTTTGCCGGCTTGATGCTCTTCAATTTTTTTGCTGAGTGCATCAATCGTTCACCGTCGTTGATCCTGTCGAATGTCAATTATGTGAAGAAGGTGGTCTTTCCTCTTGAAATTCTGCCATGTGTTGCCTTGGGTTCGGCGTTCTTCCATCTGCTGATCAGTTTGGCGGTCTGGATGGCGTTCTATCTGGTTTTTTATGGCGTGCCTCACGCCACCGTTCTGCTCTTTCCTGTGGTGGTGCTGCCTCTTGTCATTCTAGTTCTTGGGGCAAGCTGGTTCCTGTCCGCTTTGGGCGTGTACCTGCGCGATGTCTCGCAGTTCATCGGCATTGTCACGACCGTGCTGATGTTCATGTCTCCTATTTTCTATTCCGCTACATCCCTGCCCGAGCGTTATCGTGTATTCCTGCATCTGAGTCCCTTGACGGCTGTGGTTGAACAAGCACGCAATGTGCTCTTCTGGGGAGTGGGGATTGATTGGCGGATTTGGTCGCTTTACACCGTTGCTGCGTGCCTGATCGCAGTGTTGGGATACGCATGGTTTCAACGCACCAGGAAAGGATTTGCTGATGTCCTCTGATTCCCTGGCTATTTCGGTTCGCAATCTCAGCAAGTGCTTCCACCTCTACGACAAGCCGAGGGACAGGCTGTTGCAGATGGGATCGTTCGGTCGGCGCCAGTATTACCGCGAATTCTGGGCACTGCATGACTTGTCGTTCGATGTGCAGCGCGGCGAAACAGTGGGCATCATCGGCCGAAACGGCTCGGGAAAGTCCACGCTGCTGCAGATGATTTGCGGGACCTTGACGCCCACAACGGGTGAGATATGGACCAGCGGTCGCATCGCCGCGCTACTGGAGTTGGGTGCGGGATTCAATCCTGAATTTACAGGACGCGAGAACGTATACCTGAATGCATCCATCCTGGGGTTGACCAAGCGCGAGACGGACGAGCGCTTCGATGACATTGCAGCGTTCGCGGATATCGGTAGTTTTATCGACCAGCCGGTCAAGGTGTATTCCAGCGGCATGTATGTCCGGCTGGCTTTCGCAGTGGCCATCAATGTAACACCAGACGTGCTGATTGTTGATGAGGCGCTTGCGGTCGGAGATGCGCGCTTTCAGTACAAGTGCATGCGTCGCATCAAGGATATACAGAACGCCGGCGCGGCAGTATTGTTCGTCAGCCACGACGTCGGCTCGGTGCGGATGCTGTGTCAGCGAGCCGTCTGGCTGGATAAAGGTAACCTGCGCATGACCGGTGAAGTATCTGCCGTGACCAGCAAGTACGCTGAATTCATGTACCAGGACGAGAATGGTGGCGCGCCGGCCGTTGCCGCAGAACCGGAGATGGCTGCCGTCCTGCCGGAGATCCGGGATGGCGAGTCATTGCTACCGGCAACGTCTGACAGGCATGTGGACAATAAGCCGGCCTCGCACTGGGGCTCGCAGGTGGGACTGATCAGCCACGCAGCGGTTCACACGGAAGCAGGACAGCGTAAAGATGTGTTTGACTGGGGCGAGAGTCTGCGTGTGAAAATCGCCTTCCTGCCGCCTGCGGGAGTCGAGCTCAGCAAAGTCAGCGTGGCTTTTTCGATAAAGAATGAAAAGGGCGCGGATCTGATGGTGGCCAGCACCCTCGAGACACCGGAATTGGTGCTGACTCAAAGCGGTTCATTGATTCAGGTGGAGTTTGACTTCACCAACCACCTTGTGCCGGGCAAGTATATTCTCGTTGCGGCGCTGGAGGATGCAAGCTCTGGCGGAATGTCGTATTTCGAGTATATCGAAGGTGCCCATTATTTTTCTGTTGTTGCAGCCACCAGGTTCATGGGGATATTTCGACCCGGAGTCAAGATTCGGATTAGCGGAGATGCGGCATGAGCCAAGGCGATATAAATAGCCATGATTATTGGAATGGCCGATTCGATACCGACTGGGAGTCCAATAAGGGCCAGGAGCAGTCTCGTTTTTTTGCCAGGGTGGCGCTGGAAAATTTGCCGGCCTGGCTGCGCTCTACTGCGAATCAGAACAATTGGAAGGTGTGCGACTGGGGCTGTGCCCAAGGCGATGGCACTGATGTGCTCGCCGGTTATTTCGCTCGGGAGCAAGTGGTCGGCATAGATTTTGCCGAGTCGGCCGTGAAGACGGCGCGTGAACATTACCCAACAATACGCTTCGATGCGCAGGACTGGCTTGCCTCGGATACGGTGAGCGAAAAGTTCGATCTGGTTTTTTCATCCAATACGCTCGAACATTTCACTGATCCGTTCAATGTGCTGTCAAAGCTGTTCCAACGGACCGGGCATTGTGTCGTACTGGCGCTACCTTATCGGGAACTGGACCGTATTTCCGAGCATTTTTTCACTTTCGCACCCGAGAACATTCCGCTGTTCGCGCATTCGGACTGGTTGCTCGTGCATTCGAGAGCGGTGGATTGTCGGGGAATGAACCCGACTTATTGGTACGGCGACCAAATCATCCTCGTATATGTGAACAGGCACTGGGCTGAGGCTAATCGTCTGGTTCTGGGCGATGTTTATGTGAATGCCGATATCGTAAACGTCGATATTGCGCAGTTGGCACGGGTTGAACAGGCGAAAAAGCATGAGGCTCTGCTTGAACATCATTCTCGCTTGAGCAATGAGGTCGTTGAACTGAAGAAACTGTTAAATAATTTCGGATTGCTTCTGGATGCGCAGTTGCAACAACAGGCCATTGTGCTGGAAGAACAGCGCAAGCTTGATGCGGCCAACAAGGATCTGGCGCTGGCACTTGCAAGTATGCAGAACAGTAGTTCGTGGCGCCTGACTGCTCCCATCCGAGCGTTGGGGCGAGCAGCACGGAAAGTCCTTCGGGTCAAAGATTGAATCCTGGCGAATGGCCGATGGCAAGACGGCATGCTGTCCATATGAGTTCAGCGCCATTGATCGGGTAAATGTGTAGATAAGCTTTATGAAAAATATCAGCGGGTTCGCCGTGTCCTGGTTCTTCGCGCCCTATGTGGGCTCGGCAGATATTGACTTTTACAAAAGAATAAAAGACACGAATATATCCTATTTGGTCGCCCAGGTTGCGAGAGATAATCCGGATAACCAATTATTGCGTTATTCCGGCAAGGCAAGTATTGAGCGATTCCCAATTGAACTTGACCATAAGAATCCGCGTACTCCCGGGGTGCGCAGGAAGTTCATCGATGCGGTCCAGGATTTGTATGAAAGGAATAAAGGGAAGTTTGATTTCCTAATATCTCATTCAAATGAAATGGTGAGCCACGATGCGGCTTCTCGAATCAAAAGAAGATATCCGGATTTACCGTGGATCGCTTATTTCGGAGATTTGTTCGTACGTAATCCCTATGTCGCTCACATGCGTGGCTATCCCATGGTGGAGGAGGACCGTCTGATCGAACGGAATACGTTGCGCGATGCGGATGTGATCCTGCTCAACAATGAATATCAGCGGGATCTGATGTTCGTGGATGAGATGGAGCAATACAAACACAAAGCCGTGGTGGTTCCGCATTGCTATGATCCGATGATGTACGGCTCAGATGGCGAGCGCGCTGGCGGCAAATTCATTTTTGCCCATCTCGGTACGCTTTATCATGTGAAGCGCACGGCAGCTCCAGTTTTGCTGGCAGTGGATCGGTTGCTGGAGATCTACCCGGAATACCGAGATAAGTTCGAAGTTCGCTTTTACGGCGGTGCCCCCTATGCGGAAGACATCGAAGCGCATAAGGACATGAGGTTCCGTGAGCACGTGCGCTTCGAACCACCGGTTTCCTATATGGCGAGTCTGCAATTGATGCGGCAGGCAGACGTTCTTTTGTTGATTGATGGAATGTTCACGCAGGAGCAGGATGGAATAGACAGCAACCCCTTCTTTCCTGGAAAGCTCGCTGACTACATGGGTGCCAAGAAGCCCATCGCGGCTGTGACAATGGCAGCAGGGCCTTCCGCCGACATTCTATCCAGAAGCCACAACCTTATTGCCGATCTGCGGGCAGATCGAATTGCATACGTATTGAAGCGGTATCTCGACGGCAAGGTGAAGCCGGATTTTGGCGTGTACGAAGATTATTCGATCGATATTGTCGCTCCCAAAATGGAGCAAGTGATTCGGTCGATTGTAAAGAGCTAGATTATCATGAAAAAATACGACTTCATTATAGTTGGTGCTGGCTTTGCCGGTTCCATTCTGGCAGAACGCCTGGCTTCTCAAAATGGGAAGCGTATATTGCTGATAGACCAGCGGGAGCATATCGCCGGGAATATGTTCGACTACCAGGACCAGCACGGGGTCCTGGTGCATAAGTATGGTCCGCACCTTTTCCGTACCAATAGCCCGCGGGTTCTGGAATACATATCGAAATTCACGGGATGGCATCCTTATCAGCATCGGGTGTTGGCTGAAGTGCAGGATCAGTTGGTGCCGGTGCCTTTCAATCTGACGTCACTTGAGCGCCTTTTGCCCGAGCGCGCGGATGAGCTCAAGGGCTTGTTGGTCGCAGAATTCGGCATGGACGTGAAGGTGCCTGTTTCGGTACTGCGAAAGCACGCCGATCAGCGCATTCGAGAATTCGGAGAGTTCGTATTCGAGAATGTGTACTTGAACTACACCACCAAGCAATGGGGGGACAAGCCGGAGAACCTGGACTTCGAGACCATCACTGCCCGAGTTCCCGTGCACATTTCATACGATGATCGCTATTTCCAGGAACAACATCAGGCATTGCCGAAAGATGGCTATACAAAGATGTTCGAGGCGATGCTGGCGAATCCGCTGATTGAGGTGTGCCTCAACACCAAAGCTAAAGATATTCTTTCGCTCTCCCCGGAAACCGGTGAGATCAATTACATGGGTAAACGTTTTGAAGGAAGGGTGATATATACCGGACCTATCGACGAGCTGTTCGATTACCAGTTCGGAGAATTGCCCTATCGTTCGCTGCGCTTTGACCTTGAGTCCCATGATGTGGATTATTATCAGCCCTGCGCGACGGTCAACTATCCCAACACACAGCTCTACACGCGGATTACCGAGTATAAGCACTTGATGGCCCAGCCAACGGTTAAGACGACCATCATGAAGGAATATCCGCAGGCCTACGATAGGATGGTTCCTGCTCAGAGCATTCCGTATTATCCTATTCCGAAGGATAGCAATGCGGAGCTGTATGGAAAGTACTCCACCTTGGCTGCGAAATATCCTCAATTGATGCTGGTCGGGCGTCTTGCTGAATATAGATATTATGATATGAATAATATCATCGAGCGCGCGCTGGATGTGTTTGATAGCCAATTCAAGGGCACTGCTGCGAAATGAATCCGAAAGTCAGCATCGTTGTTCCTGTCTACAATCTCGAGTTTTATATTGATCGCTGCCTGCGTTCGCTTGAGAACCAGACTCTGCAGAGCATTGAAGTGCTGGTGATCAATGACGGCGGCACGGATGATAGCCAGTTGATAATCGACGAATATGTTGCGCGACGGCCCGACATATTCAAGTCTTTCGTCAAGCCGAATGGTGGCCATGGTGCGGCTTGCAACTATGGAATTGACAGGGCTTCAGGCGAATACATCACCATCGTGGACGGGGACGATTTCCTGGACGCTGACTCTGTCCAGTTCATGTACGACAAGGCCCAATCTACGGGTGCCGACCTGTTGATAGGAAATCTGCTGTACTGCTATACCGGCAGCACGGCACCCTTCAAGCCGCTGCCGTTTGATAGCGAGAGAGAACTGGTCGGCGAAGACCGGGATCTTCTATATAGAAACTGGGCAACCCCGTGCGGGCGGCTGTATCATCGGTCAATATTCTCGGATCCGGACGTCCGCCTGCTGGCGGGCGTCATTTTCGCAGATGCGAATTTTGTTCCGAAAAGCTATCTTGTTGCCAAGAAAATATATTACGTCAACAAAGAGCTATACAACTACGATATTACGCGTCCCACTCAGTCCATGAAACAGACGGATAAGAGGATATTGAATATCGTTCCGGTTCTTGAAGATATGCTCGCCTTCTACCGGAAGAAAGGTGAGTTCGATAGAAATCGGCGCCTTTTGATGTGGTATGTCGCCCGGCATTGCGCGGCTTGGATCACGAAAGTAAAGACGTTGCAAGGCTATAGCAGAAGCAAGGCGCTCCAGGATATCTTCAGTGTCGCGGAAAAGAACTTCGGAGGCGACTGGATAAAGTGCGGGATTATTCGGGAGTCCTTTGGCGCTCGGGTCGAGAAAGGCATCTCGATAGCGCGAATGTTTGGGTATTACCCGATTGTTTGCTTCTGGATGCTGGCTTCCGGCCTGCGACGGATGGACCGCTGGACTGAGTGGGTGCTTGGCATGCCGCTGAAGCTGTATAAATATGCAAAGCGTCGTTTGGGAAGAGCCCTCCGCACCTGAATTTACCCTTCTTCCTGTCCATGGCTTGAATCATGCGTAAAACAATATTCATAACTGGTGGCGCAGGCTATATCGGTGTGCACACGCTGGTCAGCCTCGTTGAGGCCGGCTATAAGCCCCTGGTATTGGACAATTTTTCCAATAGCCGCCCCGAGGCGCTCGTCCGCGTTGAAGAGTTGACTGGGCACGAGATTGATTTCATCGAGGGTGATATCCGGAACACGGACCTGCTTGTGCGCCTGTTCGTCGACCAGGCCATGAAAGGCGAGCCTGTTTCGTGTGTACTTCACTTGGCCGCGCTGAAGGCTGTTGGCGAGTCGGTCGCGCTGCCCCTGTCGTACTACGACGTCAACGTCACAGGAACCCTGAGTCTGCTTGAGGCGATGAGGCACGCTGAGATAAAGAACATGGTCTTCAGCTCCTCCGCGACCGTCTATTGTCCCGGAACAGATCTGCCTTATACGGAACATCATGTGTTAGGGCCTTCGAATCCCTACGGACACTCCAAGGCCATGGTCGAACGGATATTGCAGGACTATTGTTTTGCCGACCAGGGGTTCGCGGCTATTGCCCTGCGTTATTTCAATCCTATCGGCGCTCACAGGAGCGGGCGAATCGGCGATCATCCGCAAGGCGTGCCGAATAATCTCTTTCCCTATATAACCAGGACAGCCATCGGCAGTCTGCCCTCGTTGCCGGTATTCGGTGCGGATTATCCAACTACCGATGGAACGGGTGTCCGCGATTACATTCATGTTTCGGACCTGGCGGCGGGCCACGTCAAGGCCATCGACTGGCTGCTGGACCGGGGTGATCGAGGATTTCACTCTTTCAATTTGGGTACCGGCCGAGGGACATCTGTACTGGAATTGTTGAAGGCTTTTGAACTGACGAGCGGAATGCCTGTGCCCTACCGGATCTGTGATCGTCGTCCCGGTGATGTTGCAGCTGCGTGGGCAGACGTTTCGTCCGCGAATCGCATTCTCAAGTGGACTGCGATTTACACCATTGAGGACATGTGCAGGGATGGGTGGCGCTGGCAACGCAACAATCCTAACGGCTACGGGTCATAGGCGTATCAGTGAGGTGGTTGTCCTATTTTATGGTTTCCCCCGGGGCGGTGAGCGGTTCAGGCTGTCATCAAGGCGTCACGAGGTACAATCTCGGCACAATCGCTCCTCAGCGAGGTCGCTAATCGCCCGGTGATAGTACGGTTAGCCACCATCTCAAATTCTGCCTCCCCTTTGAGCGGTATCCAATTGAGCATTCACGACGAGAAAACGGTCAGCGGCACTGCTGGGCCAGATAAGTTTGCGAACACTTCGCAGCAGGTGAGCAAGGATAGCCAGGCATTGGCGCCGGCGCAGTCGACGGCGGTCGAAGCGCTACAGTCAGACCTGGACGTAGCCAAGGCCAAGATTACCGAATTGGAGCTGCGGCTGTGGCGGAGCCAGCATGCCTTGGAAACGGCAGTTGCTTCTCAACTGTCGATAAAGCAAAGGCTGAAGCGGCGCATACTTGCGGCGCGCGGCGGCTGGAGAATCCAGGCGGCTTGGTGGCGCATTCAGCGTGCGCTGCGCGCGATTGAGCAAAAGAAAATGGCAAAGACCGCGGCTGCGGCGGGCCTGTCTACGGTGGACTCTAATTCCGCAGAAGAAGAATACCCGGAATACAAGTTCCACAGCCGTGCTCAGGCGGATTACGTTCGTGCTGGAATGAAGCAGCCTTCCAGGCAAAATCGTAGCGAAATCCTCAGGCTGTTTGCCATGTACCCGAACAGAAAGGGTATTGTTCTGTGCCCGGTCGCATATGACCTGGAGCTGAAGCAGCGGCCGGACCATATCATGGCGGCCTTTGCCAAAGACGGTTATCTTTGCATTCAGCTCCAGGTGAATAACAATACCCCTTACCTGCGCAGGGCAGGCGAGGGTTGCTATGTTTCGAATATGACGGTCGAACTCTTTGCGATGTTGCAAGATACGCCGTTTATTTTGTATTTGCATTGGCCAGGGTTCCTGCATTACGCCGAGATTGCGAGTAAGGCATTACTGATTTACGACGTGCTGGATGATTTGACCGTTTTCGCAAGTCCGTCGGAGACCATGCGCGCTGATCACAGGATTTTGCTCGAGAAAGCCGATATCACGCTATTTTCCGCCCAAAAACTGCTGGATAAAAACAAGGCCAATACTTCCCACGGTGTTCTCTATGAGAATGGCGTTTATCTCTCGGATTTTACGGGCGGGTTGCGTGAATTGTGCCCGCTTCCCCAGGGCGCCAGGATTGACAGCGAAGCTGTGACGGTTGTCGGATATCACGGGGTGATTTCTGAGCTCATTGATTTTGACCTTGTCGATCAACTGGCCGCCTTGCCCAATGTAGTGCTGCTTTTTGTTGGCCCGATTGCGGCATTCGTCCCGGAAAATCTGGATGAAGTAAAACGCAGAATGGCCCGCCTTGAGGCGCAGTCGGAGCGATTCATTCACCTAGGTCCGAAGAAATATGCTGATTTGAAGCATTATCTGGCGTGGATTGATGTGGGCATTGTGCCATTCATTGTCAGCGAGAAGACGGATGCCGTATCACCGCTGAAATTGTTTGAATACCTGGCCGCCGGTAAACCCGTGATCGGTACGCCCACGCGCACCATGCTCAATTACGAAGGTGCGATTGTTGTCGCTGACGGAGATAAGTTCGTAGAGGCAATATCGAGCGGCGCATGGAAATCGGCTTATACCGATGCCTCTGCACAATTGGCGTCATCGCATGATTGGCGCGAATTGCATAAGCCTGTGCGCGAGTTCGTGGCAGCCAATGCCGTCACTCGGAATCCGACTGGAGTATCCAATCGGGGTCGTCCGAAGGTCGATATCGTGAATATCAATTTCTACGACTGGCATGGCGAGGTTGTCTTCAAGGGCGGCGCGGAACGTTACGTATACGACCTTGCGGTGTTGCTCGAAGAAATGGGGTGCGACGTACGCATATTGCAAAATTCGTACGAACCCTTTGAGCGCATTTTCAAGGGCATCAAGGTGCAGGGCATTGCGGCCACACCCGAATTGGATTTTGTGAAGATCTCGCAAGCCTATGCCTCGTTCTGCAAGGATAGTGACGTACTGATTGCATCGCCTGCGGAGCTCGCCTGCCGACTGCCGCAAGACAAGAAGGTGCTTTCGATCAATCACGGCATCCATTGGGACGGCAAGAACAATCGGGTAGAGCGCTATGATCGTTCACGCTACGATTTGATCCTGGACGCCGTCAAGAACAGCGATGGCTGCGTTTGCGTGGACACCAATTTCATCAATTGGATGCGCACTTATGATTGGCCCTTGGCCAACTCGTTGTCGTACGTTCCGAATTACGTCGATCTGCGGCAATTCAAACCGAGTGTGAAAGACTTCCGGGACGGTACGCTCTGCTTCCTGTATCCCCGTCGGTTGTACGAACCGAGAGGGTTGTACTTGACCATCGACGCGTTCGATGCGCTTTTTGCCCGGCACGACAATATTCGCCTGGTTTTCTGCGGGCAGGCTGTCGGCGCCGATGTCGCCGCGACCGAGGCCTTTATCGCACGACACCCCGGACGCGTCACCTGGACGGAGCATGACATGGATGACATGCATCTGGCCTATGTGGATAGCCACGTCGTGCTGGTTCCGACTACCGAGTCAGAGGGCACTTCGCTCTCATGCATTGAAGCCCTTGCGACGAACAATGCAGTGATCTCCACGAATGTCGGCGGGCTGCCAAACCTGATCGTGGATGGCTATAACGGCTTGTTGATCAGACCGAGCATGTGGGATCTGGTCCAGGCTGCAGAGCGCTTGATTGGGGATCGTCAGTTGGCCGAGAAACTGGCTGCAAATGCGCAACTGACTGCCGAGGGCTTTTCCAAAGATGCCTGGAAGCATCGTTGGAAGCAAGTGATCAACACGGTCGTGTTCGCTGATTGACCATACCGTAAGCGATAACACCGCCTGGAAGTCCCAGGCGGTGTTGCATTTTGAGGCTCCAGTTTTATGTTGGATGAAGTTGACCGAGCAGGGGGGCATGCCACTGCGCAGGAATCGCATATTTCTTTGCGCAGAGCCGTCGCTGAGGTCCTGGTTTTTGTCGTCTATCTGCTGTCGTTGACTTGGGCGCTGCATAGGTACGCGGAATTCGATCTGGGCGATCCCCACTGGCGAATCGTTGCGATCGTTGTTGCTTTGTCGCCAGCCATGTTCCTCTATTTGCTGCTTCGTTTGCTGATGGGGGCGCTACAGGCGGTTGGCATCAGCGTAGCTGCTGCAGCATTACTGATTGGCATCAATCAGACGAAGACTGCGTATACCGGAACGCCACTCGCATGGGGAGATATTGCCACCACCCAGAATATTTCCATTGTTCTGGCCTATCTGAGCTGGTGGAAAATCATTCTTGTGGTGATGGTGGTGGTGACGGCCGGCGCGGCGCTCGCACTGACCTGCAGGCGCGCGTTTGCCCGCGGGACGTTGCGTGGCAGGGCATTTACTGCCGGCCTGCTTTTGATGGTTGCGCCTGTCGCGTTTCAACCGTACCTGCCCGACGCCTGGTGGAACGCAAATTACAAGATGCAGACGTTGTTTGCGCGCCATGGCATTTATTACACAACCGGTGATTGGCGGAGCAATGTTACCGTCAATGGTTTGTTCGTCCACCTGGTGCAGACCAGCCGGCGGCCAATGCCGCCGCGGCCGTCAGAGGCCGAATGGAATCTGCTGCACGCCATACCGAGTACACCGCCAGCGGCCTCTCCGCCCAAACATGTCTTCTTCATTCTGTGCGAAGCATGTTGGTACGACGAAAACAATTTCAAGGATGCATTCGAGCCCTTACGAAAGTTGGGCTTTTTGCCGTTGCGCGGGATATCTCCAGCGTATGGCGGCGGAACCGTGAACGCATCATTCGAGATGCTTACGGCCATGCCGTCACATGGAGCGTTGGCCGGTGTGGTCTATCAGGAGTACGGGCTGGTCATGGCACCCAAGACGCAGACCCTGGCGTCATCCCTGAAGGTACAAGGCTACGAGACCTATGCTTTGCACAATTTCACGCGAACGTTCTGGTCGCGCAACATCGTGTTGGCCAAATTCGGATTTGATGAGTTTATCGGGCTAGAGGACATGGGTTACGACGGATCGGGTCCGTTCCCCAGGGAAAATATTCTGTATAACCGGGTGCTGGATATCCTGAACAGAAATCCGGACGGGAAGGCATTCTTCAATCTTGAGACGGTGTACACGCATTGGCCCTATCCGTTCAACAACGATTCTGGCCAAGGTGATTACCATGGGCGCTTGGTCAAAGCCATCCAAGACATGGGGAAATTTGTCGAAGCCGTACGCGTTGTATCTCCTGATGCGGTGTTCATGATTTACGGTGATCACAAGCCGGCGTTGACCAAGTTTTTCTATGAACGAGGCGTACTTCCGGCAGATATGTTCGTTAGTACAGGCGCGAAGGCGGAAGATTTTGTGTTCCAGCGGTTTCTTGACTCGCGTGTCCTGGGTGACGTCCCCGTCTGGATTGGTAGTGGAAGTCGCGAGAGTGAAACGCTGAAGAAGATGCAGCAGCTAGGCCAACACAAACCTTTTTATTGTCTGTCGGCAATTTTTGATCAATTGTTCCTGGGATCGCTGAATCCGGCAGCTCGCTATGCCCAGCGCTATATCTGCGATCAATACGACGACAATTATCTGGAGAGCGCCGGGAAAATGCCTGGCTGGATGTATTCGGCAATGTTGTTTCACCCCGACCAAGTGCCATGATCCATCCACGGAGGTGGCTCACTGTCGGTGAGCCACCTTTGCTCGTCAATGACGCTGCAACAGCGTCTGCACGATACGTTCGCTGGATTTCCCGTCACCGTAGGGGTTATGCGAGAAGCTCATCTTCTGGTATTCGTTGACATCCGAAAGCAACAGTCTGAGCTGGCCCGTAATCAATGCGACATCCGTACCCACCAAACGAACTGTGCCGGCGGCCACGGCTTCGGGGCGTTCGGTCGTGTCACGCATGACCAGGACAGGTTTCCCCAGGGACGGCGCCTCTTCTTGAATGCCGCCGGAGTCGGTCAAGATGATGTACGACCGCGTCATCAGATAGACGAACGGCAGGTAGTCCAGGGGTTCGACCAGAAAGACATTCTTGAGGTGGCTGAGCAGGCGCGTGACGGGTTCGCGGACGTTGGGGTTCAGATGCACCGGGTACACGAAATCTTCGTTGGGAAACTCTTTGGCGGCGGCGGCGATGCTTTCGCAAATGCGCTCGAAGCCGGCGCCAAAGCTCTCGCGACGATGTCCTGTGATCAGGATCACTCGGCGGCCGGGTTGCAAATAGGGCAAGCCGGCTTCAAGCTTTTGGCGCAGCTCGACGTCGTTTTCTATCTTGTGCGTGACAGCCAGTAGCGCGTCGATAACGGTGTTGCCCGTGACGACGACATTGCTTTCAGGTACGCCTTCCTTCAGAAGATTCGCCCGGGATGTGTCGGTCGGCGCGAAATGAATCTGGGCCAATGCCCCGGTGAGTTTACGGTTGGCTTCTTCCGGCCAAGGGGAATAGATATCGCCAGTACGTAATCCTGCCTCGACGTGGCCGACGGGGATTTTCTGGTAGTACGACGCCAGCGTGGCTGCAAACGTCGTGGCCGTGTCGCCGTGAACCAGTACGTAGTCGGGCTGAAACTGCTGCAGCACATTTTGCATGCCGGCAAGGATGCCTGTCGTGACCGCGGTCATGTCCTGACCGGGTTTCATGATGTTCAGGTCGAAATCCGGCTTGATGTCGAACAGTGCCAGCACCTGATCGAGCATTTCGCGATGTTGCGCCGTGACGCACACCTTGGATTCGATCGCCGGATTGCGCGCGAGGGCATGGACCAGCGGCGCCATTTTGATGGCTTCAGGTCGAGTGCCAAATACTGTGAGGATTTTCATTGTTCAACGGGGTGAGTGACAGTGTGTAGACCGCAGCGAATACGGCTGCGCCGCAGCCCCGAGCGACTGCAGGTCCGTTACGATAGCAAGAAATCCCGTAGAATTGCGCCGCTCCTCCGTGCGTGCCCCTTCTGGCGCAGCCTCTTGCCGTGCGGCTCTCCATCTACCTACCTGCCATGAAAGGGCGAATATGCGCATGCCGCGGTCAGGGCTTGGACGAATCGCTGCCGCCCTGGCGGCGGTCACTGTTTTTTTTGGAACGGCTGCGGTATTTCGTCCAGAGCCCGTCTCCGATTTCCTGTACTACTGGATGATCGCGGAAACGCCTAGCCTTTATCACAAAGGCGGGGTGGTGGGTTGGCTGTTCTCTCCGTTCAAGGCTTTGGGTATTGCCCCCTATTGGGCTGCTGCAATGCTCAACGGCTGCTTCGCTGTGCTGGCGATCTTTGCGGTCTTGCCGGCAGTTGAGAGAGAACGCCGCATCGACGCAGCGTGGTTGTCCGGAGCGGCTGCGGTCCTGCTGGCTATTCTCGCTGCCGCGCCTGCTTCAGCGTTGGTCGCGACCGACTTGATGGCATTCAATACTTTTGCGATTGGCATGAGCATGCTGATGCGTGTCGGGCGACGTTCGTCGGGCGGTATCGCTGTGGGGGCTGTGGCGGCATTGGCGTTGAGTGCTTCGCTTCGTCCGATCTATGCGCCGCTGATGGTTGTCAGCGGCGTGTCGTTGATGTTGATACGGTACGAAATAGACCTTCCTGGCCGGGGGGCCGCGCATTGGCGAGGCCGGTTGTTGTCAGCGGGAATGGGCGTGCTTATCGTGGTCGGGGGGCTGTTGGCGGCGAATCTGATCGAGAAGGGACTGTTGAGTCAATCTCAGACCGCACAGTACGCACAAGGCGTTGTGCGTGCAGTCGTGGCGATCGGCCACGACATGGGCGATGGCAGGGATACCTGCGGCGCGTGGTCGGAAAGTCGAGCGCGTTTCGGTCTCGAGAAGAGAGCAGAGCCTTTGGTCCCGTTCATCCTCGAGCGACAAAAGGAGGTTGGCTGGCGGCTTCTGCCCGCGCTTTATGCATGCAAGGTCTCTCGGATACTCGGGTTCCGGGATTGGTTCGGTGCATGGCTGCAGGGCTCTCTTCGCTATAGTCAGGACAAGATACTGGCGGACAGCATGGGGGTGGATGTTGCGATGATCGACGAAGCGGCGCGACAGAGCCACGTGAACCGAAGCCTGGCGCAGATGCAGGCCTATGAGATGCGAGCTGCCGAGTATGCCAAGATTTCGCGTTGGATTGGCCTCGTGCTGCAGGTAGTGATTCTGTTGTTTCTGGCGCTGTCGACACGCGCACTTGCGCGTGACAGATCTTGGGTATTCGGTCTTTGCGCACTTGCCGTATCGCTTCTGCCCGCTGGCGTCTTGATCGGGCTGCACGCCATATTTTTCGAGGTGCAGGCGCGCTACGCTTATCCGATATGGGTCTTGCCCGCTGTTTTCATGATGCTGATTCTCAAGGCTGCCAGTGGCGGTCGTCCCATCGCCAGGATAGGGGGGGCCACGACGCCCGATGTGGTGTAAATTCGCGAACTAACTGATCTCGCTTCGAATTTTTCTGACTTTTTGATGCCGACCCGCATTCTTATCGTTCGCACTTCCTCGCTGGGCGACCTCGTCCACATGCTGCCGGCAATAACCGATATTGCCCGGCACGTTCCCGACGCGCAGATCGATTGGGTCGTCGAAGAGGCGTTTGCCGAGATTCCTTCCTGGCATCCCGCGGTCAATGAAATCATCAAGGTTGCCCATCGCCGCTGGCGTAAATCCTGGTGGTCGGCGCAAGTGCGGGCCGAGCGGCGCGCGCTGCGCGAACGCCTGCGGTCCGTGCAGTACGACATCGTCCTGGATATGCAGGCCTTGTTGAAATCCGCCTGGCTGGTGCGTCAGGCGCGTGGCGTGCGGCACGGTCTGGATTGGCGTTCCGCCCGCGAACCGCTGGCGTCCCTGTTCTACAACGTGCGCCATCGCGTGGAATTCTGGCAGCCCGCCGTCATTCGCCAGCGCAAGTTGGCCGGACTGACGTTCGGGTATCAGCACGCCGGGCTGCCGGATTTCGGCTTGCAGTCCTTTGTGCGGCAAGCCGGGCAAGCGGCGGATTCCGTCCACGAAGTGCCTGGCGAAGGGCTCAATGCCGCGGAACTGCCTCGGCTGCATCATGTGGATGCCGATCGCGGCTATGCGGTGATCATGCCGTCGGCCAGCCGTGATGACAAACTCTGGCCCGAAGACGACTGGCGGGCTGTCTTTCGTCGCCTTCTGGACGCGGGTTGCTCGCTCAAGCTGCTGGCCGGCAACGAGCAGGAAGCCGAACGTGCCCGGCTGTTGGTGGCCGGCATGGAAGACGTCGAAGTCATGCCACGCATGGACCTGAGTTCGGTGGCCCGATTGTTGGCGGGATCCCGCCTGATGGTGGGGTTGGACAGTGGCCTGACACATCTGTCGGCGGCTCTGGGCCGCCCCACGATCGGCATCTATCGCGCGTCCACGCCGGTGCGCACGCCCCTGGTCGGTTCCAATTACACGGCCAGCCTGGGCGATCGCGGCGCCTCGCCTTCGCGCGAGGCTGTCATGGCGTCGGTGGAGCAGGCGCTGGCGGCGCACTGACATGAACCGCGGCGTCTACACCCTGGCGTTGCGGGCGCTGGCGCCCCTGGTCTGGCTGTGGATGGCCCGCCGGGCCAAGCGGGCAGGCGGCGAATGGCAGATTTTTTCCCCCGAACGCTTTGGCCGGAACGCCGCGAATCATTCCGCTGCCGTGGCGGACGCGACGGCGCCCGGTCCCGTCTGGGTGCATGCCGTGAGCCTGGGCGAGACGCGTGCCGCCCAGCCGCTGCTGCAAGCGTTGCTGGACCACGGCCTGCCTGTGTTGCTGACCCACATCACTGCCACGGGCCGTGCCGAAGGCGCGCGGCTGTTTGCCGACGCGCTTGCGCGGGGACAGCTTCGCCAGGCCTGGCTGCCTTACGATTTTCCTGGCGCCACACGGCGCTTTCTGGCGGCCAACACCCCCCGCTGCGGTCTGTTGATAGAACGCGAAATCTGGCCCAACCTGTTGGCGGCTGCCCGGCGTGCCCGCCTGCCGATGGCGCTGGTAAGCGCCCGCTACTCGGAATCTTCGCTGCGCCAGGCGCGTCGTCTGGGCAGCGTCATGCGCGAAGCGCTGCAAGGGCTGGATCTGGTGCTGGCCCAGACCGCGCAGGACGCCGACCGGTTGGCCCAAGCTGGCGTGCGCAATCCGAGCGTGTCGGGCAATTTGAAATTCGATCTGGCCTTGCCTGACCGGCAGGTTCAGGCGGGGCAGGCGTGGCGCGCCCGTCTGGGCCGGCCCGTGGTCGCCTTGGCCAGTACCCGCGAAGGCGAGGACGCGCCGTTCATCGACGCGATCAAGCGCCAGTCGGCGACGGCTGGCGGGCCCTTGTTCCTGCTGATCCCGCGTCACCCCCAGCGGTTCGACGAGGCGGCGGCGCTGCTGGAGCAGGCCGGCATGCCGTACGTCAGGCGTTCGTCCGGACAGGAACCTGGTCCGGATACCACCGTGCTGCTGGGCGATACGCTGGGCGAGATGGCCTTTTACTATGCGGCCTCGGATGTGGCCGTGGTGGCCGGCAGTTTTGCGCCGCTGGGCGGACAGAACCTGATCGAAGCGTGCGCGGCAGGTGTGCCGGTCATCGTGGGGCCGCACACGTTCAATTTTCAGCAGGCTGCCAGCGATGCCATCGAGGCGGGTGCGGCGCAGCGCCAGCCCGATCCGGCACAGGCGGTGGCGGCCGCCCTGGCGCTTGTGGCGGATCCGGCTAAACGGCTGGCCGCTGGCCAGGCCGCACAAGCCTGGTTTGCCAGCCATTCGGGCGCCACGGCGCGGACCATGGCCGCGTTGGCGCCCTGGCTGGACTAAGACGAGTTTTTGTCGCGGCGTGGCGGCGGATCTTGCCAGGGCCGGGGGGCGATACGACCTAGGGCCTGGCTCTGGGCACCAGCGTGACGGCGCCCGGGTTCAATTCCTGGCTGAAACGGCGCGGATCCCGGCCTTCATCCGCCGGTCGCGTGCCCAGCCAGCCCTGGCCCAGCGCCAGCACCCACAGATTCGCCAACAAGATCAGGATGAAGAGCACTCGCATGCGGCGGCCTCGTGTCAGGCGTCTGACGCCGGGGTGGCGCGCGCCATGGCGGCCAGCCCGTCCAGGACGGGGTGGTTGAGGTAGACGGGCACCGGTGCGGCGCCGAACGAGCCGCCGGCATCGGCCAGCAAGCGCTCGATTTCCTGGTGCACTTCCGGCCAACCGCCGCCGGCGGCGAAGATCTGCGGCGCCTGGCCGTAGCGTTGGCGGCCGGCCAGCCATTGGCGCACCACCGCGCCGGCTTGCGCGGCGGCGATGCCCGAGGCGATGGCTTCGTGCGTGTCGGTGGGGTAGGCCACGACCTGGCCCTCGGCGACCGGCAGGTTGGCCGTGCCGTGGGCCAGCGCGTTGCGCATCATGGCCGGGCCGGGCAGGATCAGGCCGCCGGCAAAGGCGTTGTCGGGTCCTACGGTGTCGATGGTGGTGGCCGTGCCGAAGCTGGCCAGCAGGAACGGGGGATGGGCCCCCGGCAGGCGCGACAGCACGCCCAGCAACGACGCCCAGCGGTCTGCGCCGAGCTGCTGGGGCGTCTTGTAGTGATTGACCAGCCCCAGGGTGGTGGCCTGCGACGTCGCCCAGGTGACCGCACAGCCGCGCCGCTGCAGGATGGCGGCAATGGCGGCGCCGCGTTCGGCGCCCGCCACGTTCACGCCCAGCGCGCGGGTCGGCTGCTGCGGCAAAGCGGCCAGCCAGCGGTCCAGCGCGTCCAGGTCGAGGCCATCGAAGGCGACAGCAGCAGGCTCGCGTGGCATGTCGGGGCTGGATGGATCCAGCCAGCCCACTTTGAGGCGGCTGTTGCCGGAGTCGATAAGGATGATCATGCCTGCTGCCTGATCGAGATTTCACCGACCGATATCGGCGTGGCGCCCTGGGGCGTCTGCACCAGCAGGCGGCCTTGGCTATCGACGCCACAGGCCGTGCCGCTGAGGATCACGTCGCCCTTGTCCAGCACATTGACGGCGCGGCCAGCCAGCGCGTCGACCTGGCCGAAACGCTGCGCGAAGGCGCCAAAGCCGTCGCGTTCCAGCATTTGCACGGCCTCGTGCCAGGCGGTGGCCGCGGCGCAGACCAGGTCTGCGGCGGTGGCGGGGTGGCTGGGCGCATGTTGGGTCACCTGGGTCCAGTCGGCGACCTGGCGACCCAGGGCCTGCGACAAGGCGTCGGCGTCGACCAGGTTCACGCCCATGCCGATGACGACGGTGTAGCCGGTTTCCCGGCCGCCCGGATTGCGGGTGGTCTCGACCAGCACGCCGGCCAGCTTGGCGTCGCGCCATTGCACGTCGTTGGGCCATTTCATGCAGAGGCCGTCGGCGCCCGGGCCCGCCACGGCGCGCAGCGCCTCGCAGGCGGCCAGGCCGGCCAGCGGCGACAGGGCGGGCAGTTGCGCGGCCGGCAGGTGCACGTCGAACGCGCACGAGAACATCAGTGCCGCGCCCACCCGGTTCTGCCAGGGGCGGCCGGCACGGCCACGGCCCGTTTCCTGGAGGTGGGTGCCCAGCAGCCAGGGCTTGCCGGCGCCCGCACCGCTGCGGGCGCGCGCCAGCAGGTCGGCGTTGGTCGAGCCGGTGCTGGCGGTCCAGGCGATATCTTGGAAGGCGGGCAGGCGCGAACCCAGCATCCGGGCCAGGTCGTCTGGCGCGGGCAGGTCGATGGGGCGGACTTGAGCGGACATGGCGGCGATTGTAGGGCACGCGCGGGCCCGGTTCGCGGCGTTTTGGCCCCAGCGTATATGATTGTCGATACATTTTGCATCGGTATCCTGTCTTCATGCCGCATTCTTCCCCGTCCGTGTCCGCCGCCGCGCCCTTCCGCCAGGAAGCGGGCGTGTGCCATGTGGGGGGCGACTGGAGCGTTCTGGCGCTGGCCGAGCCCGGCGAGGTCGAACGCCGCCGCGCCGCGATGGCCAAGGCCGCCAGCGAGGACGCGCGCTGGGACCTGCACGGCATCAGCCGGCTGGACACCATTGGCGCGCTGTTGATCTGGCAGGCCTGGGGCGAAAAACTGCCCGAACGGGTGCGCTGGTCGGCCGGTCAGCAGGACGTGTTCAATGCCCTGGCCCTGAACAAGGGCGAACAACAGGTACCGCCGCGCCCCGAGGCCTCGTGGGGCGGGGTGCGGGCCGTGGGCGACGCGGTGCTGCAGGCGGCCGAGAACGGCCGTGCCTTGTTGGTGATGCTGGGGCAATTGGTCCTGGATTTTGTCGGCATGCTGCGCCGCCCATCCCGCGGCCCGTGGCGCGAGATTTCGGCCCAGGTCTATCGCACGGGAGCGCAGGCGTTGGGCATCACCGCACTGGTGGGGTTCCTGATCGGCGTGGTGCTGTCGTACCTGTCGGCGCAGCAATTGCAGATGATCGGCGCGGACCGCTTCATCGTCAGGCTGCTGGGCGTGTCCATCGTGCGCGAGCTGGGGCCGGTGCTGGCTGCCATCCTGGTGGCGGGGCGGTCAGGGTCGGCCATTACCGCGCAGATTGGCGTCATGCGGGTCACGCAGGAACTGGACGCGATGCTCGTGATGGGCATTTCGCACGGGCAGCGGCTGATCCTGCCGCGGGTGGTGGCGCTGGCGGTCACCATGCCGCTGCTGGTGCTGTGGACCGACACCATGGCCATCCTGGGCGGCATGCTGGCCGCGCAGGTGCAACTGGGCGTGTCGGCGCAGTGGTTCCTGCAATCCTTGCCCGACGCGATTTCCCTGACCAATTACTGGATCGGCATCCTGAAGGGCGTGACCTTCGGCATGCTGATCGCGCTGATCGCCTGCCATTTCGGCCTGCGCATCCAGCCCAACACGGAAAGCCTGGGGCGGGGCACGACGACGTCTGTCGTCACGTCGATCACCGGCGTGATCTTGCTGGACGCGTTGTACGCGGTCATTTTCAGTTCGGTGGGCATCTGATGGCCGGCGCCGAACAACACCGCCTGTTTACCGAAGATCATGTCACGGTCGCGCCGGTCATCACCGTGCGTGGCCTGCGTACGGCCTTTGGCGACCACGTCGTGCACGACAACCTGGACCTGACCGTATTTCCCGGCGAGATCCTGGTGTTGGTGGGCGGCTCGGGCACGGGCAAGACGGTGCTGCTGCGCCAGATCATCGGGCTGGACCAGCCCGCCGCGGGCACCATCCAGGTACTGGGTAACACACTGTCCGAGCTGACGACCGCGGAGCGGCGGCGCCTGTCCTACCGCTGGGGCATGCTGTTCCAGGCCGGCGCGCTGTTCTCGGCGCTGTCGGTGTTCGATAACGTAGCGCTGCCGCTGCGCGAACTGCGTACGGTGCCCGAAGACCTGGTGCGCGACGTCGTGATGTGCCGGTTGGCGATGGTGGGCCTGACGGCGCAGGATGCCGACAAGCGGCCGTCGGACCTGTCCGGCGGGATGGTCAAGCGCGTGGCGTTGGCGCGGGCGTTGTCGCTGGATCCGGAACTGGTGTTCCTGGACGAGCCGACGGCGGGCCTGGACCCGCTGCGCTCGGACGAATTCGTGGACCTGGTGCGCAGCCTGCACCGGCAGTTGGGATTTACCGTTGTCATGGTGACGCACGATCTGGACACGCTGCTCGCGTTGGCCACCCGTGTCGCCGTGCTGGCGGACAAGCGGGTGATCGTATGCGACACGGTGCCGGAAGTACTGAAGGTCGATCACCCGTTCATTCACACATTCTTCCTGGGCGAACGCGGTCTGCGCGCGCTTGGGGACATGGCGCCGAAGGGAACGCATCATGGAAAACCGTAGTCACGCGCTCATGGCCGGCATCTTCACGCTGGTCCTCCTGGCCGCCGCTGCGCTGGTGGCCGTGTGGATCGGCCGCGACCGGACCAAACTGCAAACCTATGAAATCGTGTCGGCCACTGCCGTCAGCGGCCTGAACCCGCAATCGACCGTCCGTTACCAGGGCGTGCCGGTGGGCAAGGTGCAGTCGCTGGCGCTGAACCCCGACAAGCCTGGCCAGGTGCGCATCCGCATCGGCGTGGCGCCGAACACGCCCATCACCGAATCGACCTGGGCGGAGCTGGGCGTGCAGGGCGTGACCGGCATGGCCAATGTCGAGCTGCGCGATGACGGCAGTTCGCTCAAGCGGCTGGCGTCCAGCGATACCCATCCCGCCGCGATTCCGTTGCGCCCGGGTTTCCTGGACCGTATCGAGCAGCGCGGCGGTCGGCTGATTTCCAATGTGGAAGACGCGACCGAGCAATTGCGGCGGCTGCTGAGCCAGCAGAACGTGCAGGCGCTGACCGCCAGCTTGCAGAATGCCGCCGACATCACGCAGTCGCTCAAGGACGCCACGCGTGACCTGAGTCCGACCCTGGCCAAGCTGGGGCCGCTGATGGATTCGCTGGGCAGCACGTCGCGCCAGGCCGACCGCGCGGCGCGCGAGGTGGCCGACCTGGCCCAGCAGGCGCGGCAGTCGCTGGCGCGCCTGAACGCGCCCGACGGTCCGCTGGCCACGGCCACGCGCAGCCTGAACGACATCGCCTTCGCCGCGTCGCGCCTTGACGGCGAGACGCTGCCCGCCATCACCAGCATGGCCGCCAACGTCAGCGCGGCTGCGCGCGGCGCCACTTTTACCTTGCGGCGCGTCGATAACTCGCCGCAGTCGTTGTTGTTCGGGCCGGCGCCGGTCGCGCCCGGGCCCGGCGAGGCCGGGTTCGCCGGATTTGGGAGACAGCCGAAATGAAGATGCGTAGCGCGATTCTGATCCTGACTTTGGCGCTCGCCGGTTGCGGGGTAGGCCGCGTCGGCGCGCCGCCCGCCGTATTCGACCTGGGGCTGGATGCCCGCCCCGCGCCGCAGTTGCCGGTGCGCGAACCCATTGCCCTGGTGTTCTCGGCTGTGCCGGCGTTGTCCGACACGGGTATCGTCTGGCGCGTGGGCGACAGCGCTGCGCCCAAGTCCTACGCCACCTATCGATGGTCCTCGTCGCCGTCCGACCTGGTGCGCCAGCGCCTGATCGAACGCCTGTCGCGCCAGGGTCCGGTCCTGGCGGATCGGGCCAGCGGCCAGACGCCGCAGTTGCAGGTGTACCTGTCGCAGTTCGAACAGGTTTTCACGCCTGACGGTTCGGCCAGCGAGGGCCGTGTACTGCTGCAGGCGGTGCTGTTGAATGGCCGTGACGTGGCGGGCCAGGTGCGCATTGTGACCCAGGCCCCCGCGCCGACGCAGGACGCCGCCGGCGGCGTGGCCGCCTTGCGCCAGGCCACCGACGACGCCGCTGATCAGTTGGCGCAGTGGCTGGCCAGCAATCCGAAGGCTGCGGCGCGGCCCGCGCGCTGAAGCCTCGCCGGTTAACATTCTCTTTTTCACGCAGCACGAGTTCCCCTATGCCCGCAAGCACTGAAACCCACGCCTTCACCGGAGCCGCCGGCCGCATCGATTGCGCGGTGGATTGGCCTGACGGCACACCGCGGGGCTGGGCCCTGGTGCTGCATCCGCATCCGCTGCAAGGCGGCGCCCGCGAAAACAAGGTCGTGACCACACTGTCGCGCGCCTGCGTGCAGCATGGGTTGGTGGCGGTGCGCCCCAACTTCCGCGGGGTTGGCCTGTCGGAAGGCGTGTTCGACAAATCCGTGGGTGAAACCCAGGACATGCTGGCGGTGGTGGCACAGATGCGTGAACGCCATCCCGAACTGGCGGCGGCGCCCTGGGTGCTTGCCGGATTCTCCTTCGGCACCGCCGTGGCCGCGCAGACCTACGCTGCGCTGGCAGAGCAGGGCGACGCCGTGCTGCCCAGCGCGCTCATGCTGATGGGGCCTGCCGTGAACCGCTTCCAATCACATGAGGTGCAGGTTCCTGACGATACGTTGATGGTGCACGGCGAAGAAGACGAAGTCGTGCCCCTGTCCGAAGCCATGGACTGGGCTCGTCCGCGCTCGATTCCGGTGGTGGTGGTTCCCGGCGCGTCGCACTTCTTCCACGGCAAGCTGCTCGTCTTGCGCCAACTGGTGCAGGCGCGCCTGAAGGTCGCGCTGGACTGATCCGCGCGCGGCGATGCGCGCGAGTTGCATCAGGTTGCATGTTTTAAATGACCAAGGAACCCATCCCGGGGCGGATGGGTCCTATCGACTGCCTATAATTGTCAGCCACTTGCCCCGCGCCAGCGGGCGTCTTTCCTGGACCCACGTTGCCGATGAAGAATTTGCCTTACTCCGCTCAATCCCCCGTTGTCTTTGCCCGTCGTGCGTTGGCCGGCGCGGTGTTGTCGGCGATGCTTGCGGCCTCGCTGCCGGCCTGGGGCCAGCAGGCGCCCGCCGCGGCACCTGCGGCCGCCGGCGCCACGGCGCCCGCGCCGACGGCCTCGGGGGTGGTGCCGGTGGGCGATGTGTCGGCGGTGCCGGCGCCCACCATCGCGGCCAAGGCCTGGATCGTGCTGGACGTGAACAGCGGCCAGACCCTGGCAGCCTCCAACCCGGACATGAAGGTCGAGCCCGCTTCGCTCACCAAGATCATGACGGCCTACGTGGTGTTCAACGCGCTGGAAGAAAAGCGCCTGACGCTTGAGCAGACCGTGCCTGTGTCCGAGCACGCCTGGCGCACTGGCGGTTCGCGCATGTTCATCGAGCCGCGCAAGCCGGTCACGGTCGACGAACTGAACCAGGGCATGATCGTGCAGTCGGGCAACGATGCATCCGTCGCGCTGGCCGAAGCGGTCGGTGGCAGCGAATCCGCCTTTGCCTCGCTCATGAACCAGGAAGCCGAACGCCTGGGCATGCGCAACACCCACTTCATGAACGCCACGGGCCTGCCCGACCCGCAGCACATGACCTCTACGCGCGACTTGGCCACCTTGTCCGCGCACCTGATCACCGACCACCCTGAGTTCTTCCACTACTACAAGCAGAAGAGCTTCACGTACAACAAGATCACCCAACCCAACCGCAACCGCCTGCTGTGGGCCGATCCGTCGGTCGACGGCATGAAGACCGGCCACACCGATTCCGCCGGCTACTGCCTGGTGTCGACGGCGGTGCGCGGCGACCGTCGCATCCTGGTGGTGGTGGTGGGGACCGACAGCGAAGCCACTCGTGCCGAAGAAAGCCTGAAGCTCTTGAACTGGAGCTTCCAGAACTTCGACACCGTCAAGCTGTTCGACAAGAGCCAGCCCGGCATCGATGCGCGCGTCTGGGAAGGCACTGCTGAAAACGTCAAGCTCGGCCCACCCAATCCGGTGTCGGTGGCCGTGCCGCGCGGCAAGGCCGGCGACCTGAAGCCGGTGGCGCAGCGCACGGACCCGCTGATCGCGCCGCTGGCCAAGGGCCAGCAGGTCGGCACCCTGCAGTTCACGCTGGATGGCAAGGTGCTGCGCACCGAACCGCTGGTGGTGCAGGACGCCGTGGAACGCGCGGGCTTCTTCGGTCGCATGGTCGACACCGTCAAGCGCTGGTTCCAGTAAGCGGACGCGCCACGGGCGCGGCCGCGGGTGTAAGCTTCTATCCCAAGGGGCGGGCCGGGTGGCCCGTCCCTATCCATTTGATTCTCAGGAGCGGCTCATGATTCCGGGCGTACCGGGCGAAAGCCAGGTGTTTCTCAATGGCGAGTTTCTGCGCGTGGACGAGGCCAAGGTCTCCGTGCTGGACCGCGGCTTCATATTCGGCGACGGCATTTACGAAGTCGTGCCAGTCTATCGCGGCAATGCCTTTCGCATGGCCGAGCACCTGGACCGCCTGGATCGCAGCCTGGCGGCCTTGCGCATCGCCCAGCCGTTCGACCGGGCCGGCTGGATCGACCTGATCGAGCAATTGCTGGCACGCTCCAATCTGGAAACCTGCATCGTCTACCTGCAGGTCACGCGCGGCGTCGCCAAGCGCGACCACCAGTTTCCCGCCCAGCCGGTCACCCCGACCGTCTTCGGCATGGTGTCGGCGTGGGCGCCGCCGTCGGCTGCGGCCCGCACGCAAGGCCTGTCCGCCATCAGCATCCCCGACGAGCGCTGGCTGCACTGCGAGATCAAGTCCGTGTCGCTGCTGGGCAATGTGCTGGCCAAGCAGCAGGCCGTGGACGCCCATGTCGACGAAGTCCTGCAGTTCCGCGATGGCTTCCTGACCGAAGGTTCGTCCACCAACATCTGGGTCGTGTCCGGTGGCAAGCTGCTGGCACCGCCCAAGAACAACCTCATCCTGGAAGGCATCCGCTACGGCCTCATGGGCGAGCTGGCGACCGAAGCCGGCATTGCCTTCGAAGCGCGCCGCATTACCCAGGACGAAGTCGCGCAGGCGGACGAATTGATGTTGTCCTCGGCCACCAAGGAAGTCCTGGCGATCGTCTCGCTGGACGGCCGGCCGGTGGGTTCGGGCAAGCCCGGCCCCGTTTTTGAGCAATTGCGCGCGGGTTATGATGCCCGCATCGCCGCGCTCTGAGCCGGCCCTGCGGGGGCGCCCTGAGCGGGCCCCCCGCGTCGCCCGCCCTGCCGGGCGGGCCTTGCCTGGGCGATGCCTGCCCCCATATAGATGAATTGACGCTCCAGGCCATCCATCATGCATATTCCGCCCGAAGAATCCCTCATCGAGTACCCCAGCGACTTTCCCATCAAGGTCATGGGCAAGCAGCACCCCGATTTCGCGCAGACGCTGACCGAGGTCGTGCTGCGCTTCGACCCGGGTTTTGACGCCGCCACGGTCGAAATGCGGCCCAGCAAGGGTGGCAACTACATGGGGCTGACCTTCACGGTGCGCGCCACCTCGCGCGAACAGCTCGACGGCCTGTACCAGGCATTGCACGGCCACCCCATGGTGTCGATTGTCCTGTAAGGCAAGAAGATTGCCGTGATCAAGTGGCTCGCGCGGCCGGCGGACTACCTCTCCGTGTGGCGGGACATGCAGGCGTACACCGACCAGCGGTCGGCTGAGACGCCCGATGAAATCTGGCTGTGCGAGCATGCGCCCGTCTACACGCTGGGCCAGGCCGGCTTGCCCGAGCATGTCCTGAACCCTGGCGCCATCCCCATCGTCCACTGCGACCGCGGCGGGCAGGTCACCTATCATGGTCCCGGCCAGGTCATGGCCTATGCGCTGTTCGACCTGCGCCGCGTCGACATGTACGTGAAGGAATACGTCGCACTGCTGGAATCCGCGGTGATCGATACGCTGGACGACATGGGCGTGGCCGGCGCCTGCCGCAAGCCGGGGGCGCCGGGCGTCTACGTGCCCGCGCCGGGCGGCGGCGACCTGGCCAAGATCGCCGCGCTGGGCATCAAGATCCGCAATGGTCGCGCCTATCACGGGGTATCGCTCAATGTGGCGATGGACCTGGCGCCGTTCCTGGGCATCAATCCCTGTGGCTACGCCGGGCTGCGCACGGTCGACATGGCGGCCTGCGGCGTCCGGCAAGACCCTACCGACGTTGGCGATACGCTGGCGCGCAATCTGGCCCGTGCCTGGCGCCAGGCAAGGACTCCCGCATGACACTCAGCTTCAGCCCGGCCGATGTGGCCGCCACCTCGCCGGAACAACTGGCGCGGCTGCGCGAAGGCTCGGCCGAGCAGTACGCCGCCTGGATACGCACCGCGGCCGAGATGGGCCTGGTCGAAGCCCAGACCATCTACGGCCAGATGCTGCTGGACGGCGTCGGCGTGCCGCAAGACCAGGCCGAAGGGCTGGCCTGGTTCAAGCGCGCCGCCCACGCCGATCACCTGATGGCCATCAACATGGTCGGCCGCTGCTACGAGAACGGCTGGGGCGTGGCCCCGGACGATACCGTGGCGGCGTACTGGTTCCGGCTGGCCGCCGACCGCGGACTGGACTGGGGCATGTACAACTATGCCCATATGCTCAAGAGCGGCCGCGGCGGCGTGGTGCAGAACCGCGCCGCGGCGCTGGCCCTGTACCAGCAGGCCGCCCAGGGCGGCCACGTGAAGTCCATCGGCGTCGTGGGCCGCTTCTATGAAGCCGGCGATGTCGTACCCCAAGACCTGGAACGTGCCTTCGATTGCTACCAGCGTTGCGCCGAAGGCGGCGACTTTCGCGGCATGTTCCACTTGGGCCGCATGCTGCTGCTACGCGGTCGCAAGGAAGAAGCCGTGCAATGGCTGGTGCGAGTGCCCGAAACCGCCACTCCGGCGTTTCTGCGCGAAGCCGATGCCATGCTGCGCGACAGCGGGTTTCCGGCCCTGTACGAAACCGGGGCTTGACCGGGCGGCGGTCGCCAAGGCCACGAGCGTGATCCTGGCTCGGCACGCCTGGCGTTTGCGTGGTCCCGAGGCTGGGCGCAGGGCCTTGACGACATCCCTCAAGTGCTCAGGCGCGGCTCGAACCGCACTTCCATCGTGATCTGGGTGCCGGGCGGCTGTTCGCCGTCCAACCGATCCAGCAACAGCTGCGCCGCGCGCCGGCCCAGGTCGGCGGCATCCACGCCCAGCGTCGTCAGGCCCTGCACCCATTGCGGCGCGCTGCCATCGTCGGTGAAGCCCAGCACCGCCAGGTCCTGCGGTACGTGCAGGTCCCGGTTGTGAGCCTCCGAAACCGCCGCGGCGGCCAGCAGGTCCGACGTGCAGAACACCGCATCGAAAATCGTGTTGGTGGCCAGCAGCCGCAGGAAGGCCATGCGGCCATCGTTCATCTGCTGGGCCTCGGGCTGCACGATGTCGGCCACCTGGGTCAGCCCCAGCGCGGCCGCCGCGCTGATGAAGCCCTCGCGGCGGGCCCGCTCCCAGGGGGTGTCTGCACTGATGCACGCCACCTGGGCAAACTTCTTTTCCGCGAAATGGCGGGCCGCCTGGCGGCCGGCTTCGGCATTGTTGATCGTGACGACGCTGTCTAGCGGTGTCTCCGGCAGGCCCCAGGTTTCCACCACCGGAACGTCCAGCGCCGCGACGGTGGCACGCAGTTGCGGATCGTCCAGCGGCCCCAGGACCAGGACGGCGGCGGGCTGCAACACAGCCAAGCCCGGCAGCAGGCCGGGCTCGCGCCAGGAGCCCGTGGCCAGGTAGTAGCCGGCCACTGCCAGCCGGTCGGCAATGGCTTGGATCGCGCGCGGCGCGGGCGGCGAGTCCAGGCGAGGGGCGACCAGGACGATGGGACGGGGGACGGATGGGGAGGGCATGGCGGGCGGGGTGGAATTCATCAGGCGTGACGATAACCCAGCCTGGGGAGCCGCCCGGCCAAAGGCCGTTCAGGGCGGAAGCCCCCAGGGAGGGTAAAATGCGTGTTTTGTCTCAGACCACGGCGCGATCCGCGCCGGTCGTGAAGGTGTCTCATGTCTACGCTTGCCGAGTCGTCTGTTCCCTCGAACGAACCCGCCGCTACGCCTGCCGAAGCGGTCTACGATCCGACGCAGAAACAGAAATCCCAGGCCAAGACGGCGCGCATTCCTATCAAGATCATTCCCGCCGAACGCCTGAAGAAGCCGGAATGGATCCGCGTCAAGGCTGCCCAGCCCGGTTCCCGCTTCTACGACATCAAGCGCATCCTGCGCGAGCACAACCTGCACACCGTCTGCGAAGAAGCCTCTTGCCCGAATATCGGCGAGTGCTTCGGCAAGGGCACGGCCACGTTCATGATCATGGGCGACAAGTGCACCCGCCGCTGCCCGTTCTGTGACGTGGGCCATGGCCGCCCCGACCCGCTGGATACCAAAGAACCTGAGAACCTCGCACGCACCATCGCCGCGTTGAAGCTCTCGTACGTGGTGATCACGTCCGTCGACCGCGACGACCTGCGCGATGGCGGCGCCGGCCATTTCGTCGATTGCATCACCCATATTCGCGAATTGTCGCCGTCCACCCGCATCGAGGTGCTGGTGCCCGACTTCCGCGGCCGCCTGGACCGTGCGCTGACCATCCTGAACGCCGGCCCCCCCGACGTGATGAACCACAACCTGGAAACCGTGCCGCGCCTGTACAAGCAGGCCCGCCCGGGCTCCGACTACATGCACTCGCTCAAGCTGCTGGCCGAGTTCAAGAAGCTTCATCCGAACGTGCCCACGAAGTCGGGGCTGATGCTGGGCCTGGGCGAGACCGACGAGGAAATCCTGCAGGTCATGCGCGACATGCGTGCGCACAACGTCGACATGCTCACCATCGGCCAGTACCTGCAACCGTCCGAACACCACCTGCCGGTGCTGCGCTACGTGCACCCGGACACGTTCGCGATGTTCGAGCGCGAGGCTTACGCGATGGGCTTCTCGCACGCGGCGGTGGGCGCCATGGTGCGCTCGTCGTACCACGCCGATGAGCAGGCGCATGCGGCGGGCGTGCCCAACTGAGCGGTACGTCTGGTGATCGCCTGGATGAAAAATGCCCCGCAAGGGGCATTTTTCATTGGTCGGCCGGGCGCGATACGCGACTGGTCCAGAATACGTCCGGGAGGCCGACATCGTGGTTCAGGTAGCGTGCCAGCACGAACATCAGATCGGACAGCCGGTTGAGGTATTGCCGCACCGGCGCGTTCACCGTGTCGGCATGCGCCAGGGCCACGATCGCGCGCTCGGCACGGCGGCAGACGGTACGCGCCAGATGTGCGTACGCGGCGGCCCGGCAGCCCCCAGGCAGAATGAATTCGCGCAAGGGGGCCAGCGCGCCGTTGTAATGCACCAGCCGTGCGTCCAGCTGCGCCACCTGAGCATCGGCCAGGGCAACGTGGCCAGGGATGCACAATTCGGCACCCATATCGAACAAATCGTGTTGGATGGTCAGCAGATCCTGGGCCACATCGGCGGGAACCGACTCGGTCAGCAGCAGGCCGATGACGCTGTTGAGCTCATCCACGTCGCCCAGGGCGGCAATGCGGGCCGCGTCCTTAGGGACGCGTGACCCGTCCCCCAGGCCGGTGGTGCCGTCGTCTCCGGTGCGGGTGGCAATGACGGAAAGGCGATTGGCCATGAATTGTCCTTTGCAATCAACCGTCAAGATTGTTGCGTAATTGCGGGTGAACTATTGCACAAGGACGGTATCCTAGCACTGTGGAAATCGCAGAACCGCCGTAAGGTCCGGGCTGCGCTTGCAAGGCAATCGGAGGATAACGCATGGCTTTCAACCGCAAATACGCAATGCCCATGGCCGTCGCCACCGCGATGGCCGTCGTGTCGCTGGCGACGCCGCTGGCGTTCGCCCAGCAGGCCGACGCCAGTGGCGAGGTGCGGCGCGTGGACCCGGCTGCGGGCAAGGTCACCATCAAGCACGATGCCATCAAGGCGCTGGACCTGCCGGCGATGACGCTGGTGTACGACGCCGATCCCGCGCTGCTGGCCAAGATCAAGGCAGGTGACAAGGTCCGATTCACGGCCGAACGCAAGGATGGCAAGTACGTGGTGACCGCAATCACCAACTAAGTCTTGCCAGGCTGTCCGCCGTTGTGGCCCATGAGCCACCGCCGCGCGTGGCGCTTCAGGAATGCAGAAAGGCCCGCCGCAATGGATTGCGGCGGGCCTTTCTGCGTGCGGCGGACAGCCTTGGGCCGCGCCTACAGCACGTAGCTACAGCACGTAGCGGGCCAGGTCCTGGCTGCTGGCGGCTTCGGCCAGTTGCGCGTTGACGTAGGCGGCGTCGATCTTGACGGTCTTGTCGCTGCTGGAGGTGGCGTCGAACGACAGTTCGTCGAGCAGCTTTTCCATCACCGTGTACAGGCGACGGGCGCCGATGTTCTCGGTGGTTTCATTGACGTCGTAGGCCAGTTCGGCCAGGCGGCGCACGCCTTCGTCGGTGAATTCCAGCTGCACGTCTTCGGTGGCCATCAGCGCCGTGTACTGCTTGGTCAACGAGGCATCGGTGTCGGACAGGATGCGGACGAAGTCTTCGGCGGTCAGGGATTCGAGCTCGACGCGGATCGGGAAGCGGCCCTGCAGTTCAGGGATCAGATCCGACGGGCGGGCCAGGTGGAAGGCGCCCGACGCGATGAACAGGATGTGGTCGGTGCGGACCATGCCGTAGCGCGTGTTGACGGTGGTGCCTTCGACCAGCGGCAGCAGGTCGCGCTGCACGCCCTGGCGCGAGACGTCGGCGCCGCCGCTTTCCTGGCGGGCTGCGATCTTGTCGATTTCGTCCAGGAAGACGATGCCGTTCTGTTCGACGTTATTGATGGCGGCGGTGCGCAGGTCTTCTTCGTTGACGCGCTTGGCGGCCTCTTCGTCGACGATGAGCTTGAAGGCTTCGCGCACCTTCATTTTCTTGGACTTCTTCTTGTCGCGGGCCAGGCCGGCAAACATGCCGCGCAGTTGCTCGGCCATTTCTTCCATGCCGGGGGGCGTCATGACGTCCATCTGCGGCGCAGCCTGGGCGACTTCGATCTCGATTTCGAGGTCGTCGATCTTGCCTTCGCGCAAGCGCTTGCGGAAGGTCTGGCGGGCGCTGTTGTCTTCGCCGCGTTCGGGTTCGCCGGAGGCACCGCGCGGGGGCGGCACCAGGGCGTCCAGGATGCGGTCTTCGGCGGCGTCTTCGGCCTGGGTGCGCACGCGGCGCATTTCCAGTTCGCGAGTCTGCTTGATCGAGTATTCGGTCAGGTCGCGGATGATGGTGTCGACGTCGCGGCCCACGTAGCCCACTTCGGTGAACTTGGTGGCTTCGATCTTGATGAACGGCGCGTTGGCCAGCTTGGCCAGGCGGCGGGCGATTTCAGTCTTGCCCACGCCGGTGGGGCCGATCATGAGGATGTTCTTGGGGTGGATTTCGTGGCGCAGGGGTTCTGCGACCTGCTGGCGGCGCCAGCGGTTGCGCAGGGCGACCGCCACGGCGCGCTTGGCGCGGTTCTGGCCGACGATGTATTTGTCGAGTTCGGAGACGATCTCTCCGGGCGTCATGTTGGATGCGGACATGAGGGCGAATCCTTGGAAAGCTAGGGCTGGCTGGGGGACGCGCGCCGCGGCGCAGGAAGCTGCGCCGCGCGGCGGCGTCAGTCGCCCAGCGTTTCGATGACGTGGTTCTGGTTGGTGTAGATGCAGAGGTCGCCAGCGATCTCGAGAGATTGTTTGACGATGGTCTCGGGCGGCAGTTCCGTGTTGCGCAGCAGGGCCAGGGCGGCCGACTGGGCATAGGCGCCGCCGGAGCCGATGGCGGCCAAGCCGTGTTCGGGTTCGAGGACGTCGCCGTTGCCGGTGAGCACCAGCGTGTGCTCGGCGTCGGCCACGATCAGCATGGCTTCGAGCCGGCGCAGGACGCGGTCGGTGCGCCAGTCGCGCGTGAGTTCGACCGCGGCGCGCATCAGGTTGCCCTGGTGTTTGTCGAGCTTGGCCTCGAAGCGTTCCTGCAGCGTGAACGCATCGGCGGTGGCGCCGGCGAAACCGGCCAGGATCTTGTCGTGGTAGAGGCGGCGGATCTTGCGCGCCGTGCCTTTGATGACGATGTTGCCCAGGGTGACCTGGCCATCGCCGCCCAGTGCGACGCGGTTACCGCGACGCACGCACACGATGGTGGTGGCGTGAAATTGTTCCATGCGTTCCTTCCTTTGAAAGGACTAGCTGGGGGCGATCCAGGGGAAATCAAGACTCAGCGCGACGCCAATAAAAAAGGCCATGCTGGGGGCAGCATAGCCTTTCAGGGTGACGCCGGAAAACGGGACGGATCAGTCGCCGTACAGCTTCTGGCGCATTTCGCGGCGCTCTTGGGCTTCGAGCGACAGCGTGGCGGTGGGGCGGGCCAACAGGCGCGGAACGCCGATGGGTTCGCCCGTTTCTTCACACCAGCCGTATTCACCGCTGTCGATGCGGGCGATGGACTGTTGCACCTTTTTCAGCAGCTTGCGTTCGCGGTCGCGGGTACGCAGCTCAAGGGCGTGTTCTTCCTCGATGGTGGCGCGGTCGGCGGGATCGGGCACGAACTGCGTTTCGCGCAGGTGCTCGGTGGTTTCGCCGGCGTTGGCCAGGATGTCCTGTTCGAGTTGTTTGAGCCGTTCCTTGAAGAAAGCCAGCTGGCGTTCGTTCATGTAGTCGGACTCGGGCATGGCCAGCAATTCCTTCTCGCTGGGCAGATCAATCGCCGTATCGCTCGTCGACTTGCTTGATTTTTTGGTTGCTGCCTTGGTAGCCATGAAAACACTCCACTATGAATCGATCCTGGCGCGGGCGGTTCTTCCCGGTCCGTGTGCTTGCTGCCTACGCTATCCGTACCTCACAGTACTGCCTTCGTCGCATCGAGTCACGTATCCAAAAAGGGGATTACCCCGCCAGGCACTGCTCCAAGCCCCGGGTGAAAATTTCCTGGGGCAGCTTGCGTCCGATGAAGACCATCTTGGTGGACGGTTTTTCGGCCGCGGTCCACGGTTTGCCGGGTTCGGCGCCCATCATCATGTGCACACCCTGGAACAACATGCGGCGGTTGATGCCCTTCATGTACAGGATGCCCTTGTAGCGCAGCAGGTCGGGACCATAGACCTGCACCACGCCACCCAGGAATTCCTCAAGGCGAGCGGGATCGAACGGCTTGTTGGAACGGAACACGAACGCGCCGATTTCATCGTCGTGTTTGTGGTGGTGATGATGTGCGTGATTGCAATGCGCCCCGCAGTCGCCGTCGTGGTCGTGACCGTGGTCATGATCATGGCCGTGATCGTGCCCATGGTCGTGCCCGTGGGCATGGCTGTGGGCGGCGTCGGGGTGCTCATCGGCCAGGAATTCCGGGTCGATGTCGAGAATGGAATTCAGGTTGAAGCCGCTGATGTCGATGATGGACTTCAGGTCGGCGTCGCCGAAGTTGACCGCGGTGATGGGCGCGCGCGGGTTCATGTGCACCAGGCGGTTGCGCAGCGCTTCGTAGTCGACTTCGTTGACCAGGTCTTTCTTGGAAATCAGGATGCGGTCCGCGAACCCGACCTGCTTCTGGGCTTCGGGCT
>PJUB01000161.1_pt1 | contig 44103 bp, 43 predicted proteins | sample 1512141 | NCBI WGS metagenome assembly PJUB01 (sample SAMN08177677, study PRJNA422409) | Soil metagenome, whole genome shotgun sequencing project. | isolation source: Soil enriched on filter paper: alkali lignin treatment | place: USA: Madison | collected 2015-01-15 | reverse complement strand
CTCCGGGCACTGGTAACCAGGGCGACCTGGTGCTGGTGACCATCACCGCCGACCAGACCTCGGTGGCCGAGAACGTCAAACCGACGTTCACCGTGCACATCAACACGGCGCTGGTCAACGACCTGGTCGTGACCCTGAGCAACAACGCCCAGGTCACCATCAAGGCCGGCCAGACCAGCGCGCCATACGAGCACGCTGCGCAGGGCGACGACGTCTACAAAGACGGCGGTGAAATCAGCCTGGGCATCAAGTCGGCTGCCGACATCGGCAACCGTCCGTTCGAGAACCTGCAGCTGGGCGATGCGGCGAAAGTCACCGTCACCGACACCACCGACGAAGTCATCGCGAAGCTGACTGCTACCCCGTCGGTCACTGAAGGCGGCGTGATCACTTACACCGTGACCCTGACCAACAAGGACGGCCTGCCGATCAACAACCACTCGGCCCTGACCTTCACGCTGAACGATGGCAAGACCACCATCACCGTGCCGGCCAACGGCACCGTGGGCACTACCACCGTCACCGCGCCGGACAACCCGTACGTGGGTGCCAACGACCCGGTTGTGAAGTCGATCGCTTCGGTCAGCGGCACGGACGTCGGCAAGTTCGAACAGCTGACTCTGGACAAGGCGCCGGTCACCACCACCGTGACCGACGAACCAGGTTCGGGCACACCGGGTACGGGCAACCAGGGCGACGTCACTACGGTCGGCATCACCGGTACCACTTCGCTGACTGAAGGTGAAACTGGCCAGTACACGCTGACCCTGAGCAATGCGTCCAAGTCCGAAGTCACCATTACGCTCAGCTACAGCGGCACCGCCAAGAACGGTGAGGACTTCTCTGGTGTCACCACCGTGAAGATCCCGGCCAACAGCACAGGCACGACGTTCAACATCGCTACCATCGACGACAAGCTGGTCGAAGGTACCGAGAACTTCACCGTGAAGATCGAGACCGCCACCGGTGGTACCTTTGAGAACCTGCAGGTTGACAGCACCAAGTCGAGCGTGACCACTGCCATCCTCGACAACGACCACCTGCCGGTTTCGCCCGGTGGCGCGGTGTTTGGTGTGGAAGACACTGACTACGTGTTTGCATGGAGTGATTTCAAAACCACCGATGCCGATGGCAACACTGGCTTGTCCGTAACCATTACCTCGCTCCCGGCCGCCGGCACCCTGCAGTTCTTCAACGGTACGGCATGGGTGAACGTGACGGTCAACCAGGTGATCAGCCAGGCCGACATCACTGCCAATAACCTGAAGTTTGTGCCGGCTCTCAACCAGTCGGGCGCGGACAACTATGGTGGCAACGGCGTAGGCAACAAGCAGGCCGACTACGCGCAGTTCAAGTTCAAGCCGAACGACGGCACCAATCTGGGCAGCGAAGTGACCATGAAGGTCGACATCAGCCCGGTTGCCGACAAACCGACCCTGAGCTTCGGCAGCGCTGACATCGACTCCAAAGGCCTGACCAAGGAAGTCTGGAACTCCCTGAAAAACCTGGGTACTGGTGGTAATGGCATTACCGGTGACGACCTGAAGACGGTCTTTGCCAACTCTGGCAGTGCCAACTCCAGCAGCACCATTACCAACGTGCAGTCCGATGGCAGCGTCACCGCTGGCACCGGTTCGAAGACCTCGGGCCTGATCTACCTGGAGGCAGGCAAGACCTATACCTTCAGCGGTACAGCTGACGACAGCTTCGTGCTCACGATCGGTGGCAACACTGTGGTCACGGCTACCTGGGGTGCTGGTGGCAAGATTTCGGGCACCTTTACCCCGACCACCAGCGGTTACTACCCGATCGAGGTCTACCATGCCAACCAGTCCGGTCCAGGCAGCTATGACCTGAACATCCAGGTAGGCTCGGGTACTGTCACCGACCTGAGCAGCTCGAACATCAAGATGTACCAGAACGTGACCGAGATGGCCAATGCTGGCCTTGGCGTATCCGATCTGCACACCGTGAATGGTCAGAGCTACTACGACGGCTACAAACTCAACGAGGGGCCGGAAGGTGGTTCGGTGAAACTGGTCGGTATCTCCACCGCCCTGACCGATACCGACGGCTCGGAAACCCTGAACGTAACCCTGAGCGGCATTCCGAAAGGGACTGTGCTGAGCGATGGTGCGGGTCATACCGTAACGGTAGGCAGTAGCCCGGTTGATGTGACGGGCTGGAAGCTCAGCAGCCTGACACTGACTCCGCCGGCCTACTACAAAGGCTCGTTCGACATCACTGTCACTTCGACTGCCACCGAAAGCCTGGGCGGCTCGGCCATCACTACCGGCAATATCCCGGTCACGGTGTATGGCGCAACCTACAAGGCCAGCGTGGGTACCTCGGGTAACGACACGATGACCGGCAGCGAAGGCAACGACATCATCGTCGCTGACGTGGCGGGCCTGAACGTGGTTCAGGGCAAGAACTACAACATCGCCTTCATGGTCGACAGCTCGGGCAGTATGAGCGACAAGTCGATTGCCGACGCGAAGACGCAGCTGGCTTCGGTGTTCAATTCGCTCAAGGCCAGCCTGGGTTCCGACACCTCGGGTACCGTGAACATCTTCCTGGTCGACTTCGACACTCAGGTGAACAAGAACGTGGCGGTGAACCTTGCCGACCCGGATGCCCTGAGCAAGCTGCAGGCGGTACTGAACTCGATGGTGGGTGGCTACAACGGTGGCGGTACCAACTATGAAGACGCGTTCAAAACCACGTCCAACTTCTTCAACAGCACCATGGCCACCAGCAATAAAGGTGCGGAGAACCTGACCTACTTCATTACCGATGGTAAGCCGACGTATTACCAGAGCGGGGAGAACACCAACCCTAGCCTGTGGAAGAATGGCAAGAACCTGGACGATGTGGTCAACGTCAACAACTACAAGATGGGCGATACCTTCAGTGCCTGGGCCGACGCGACGCACAAGGTCGAGATCAGCAGCAGTGGCGTAGTCAAGGTGCTGACATACTCCGAGAACCGCTGGGGTACGCTGGTGCTTGACTCCACCAAGACGGTCGGCACCCTGCATGCACAGGGCGATGGCACCTACGAGTTCTCCAACCTGGGCGGTACTGGCTACGCAGAGTACTGGAACTATGTGGACTCGGCGGCAGGCTCCACCGCGAGTTTCGCTGTGCTGGGTGGCACCAGCGGCTTGAGCAAAGTCCAGGCTATCGGCCTGAACAGCGATGTCACGCTGAACGACTTGAAGCCATACGACAGCGCCGGCAAGCCGCAGACCAACATCGACCCGTCCGACCTGGCGAAGGCGATTCTCGGTCACACTGAAGCAACGGTGCCAGGTGCCGACACTATCGATGGCGGCAACGGCAATGACATCATCTTCGGCGACTTGATCACCCTCAACGGTGTTGTCAGCGAGGGTTACCAGGCCATGCAGACTTACGTCGCGCAGAAGAGCGGTGTCGAGGTCAGCTCCGTTACCACCAGCAATGTCCACCAGTACATCACCGAGCACTACACCGAGTTCGATATCTCCGGTGCCAAAGACGGCAACGACATCCTGTCGGGCGGCAATGGCAACGATATCCTCTTCGGTCAGGGTGGTAACGACACGCTCGATGGTGGCAAAGGTAATGACATCCTGCTGGGCGGCACTGGCAATGACACCCTGATCGGTGGTCAGGGCAACGATATCCTGATCGGTGGCAGCGGTGCCGACACCTTCGTGTGGAAGGCGGGCGACATCGGTAACGACGTCATCAAGGACTTCAAGGTGGCCGAGGGCGACCGTATCGACCTGAAGGACCTGCTCCAGGGCGAGAAGGGCAGCACCATCGACAACTACCTGAAGCTCACCACGGTGGAAGGCACGACGACGCTGCAAGTCAGCAGCGAAGGCAAGCTGAACGCCGAAGGTGGTATCGCCAACGCAGACGTGACCATCAAGCTGGAAGGGGTGAACTGGTCCAACACCACGATCAACTCGTTGATCAGCGGTGCCGACCCAACCATCATCATCCACAACAAAGACAGCTGACAGACCACCGGGGCCGCTTAGCGGCCCCGGCTCTTTCCCGCCATCTGCCAACAGCGCATACTCTTGCGCCGGGCCTGCGTGCCTGGCGATCTTTGCCTATGCTGCTGTCTACCAACAAGGAACCAACGTGACGAGGGACACCGCCATGTTCTACGTGCAACGCGACGCCGCTGGCCAGTTGCTGCGGGTAGAAGCAGCCGCTTTTGACCAGTTCACCGAAATGCTCCCCGCCGACCATGCCGATGTTCAGGAATGGTTCGCCGATGACGTTGTGGAAAACAGCCTGAACCAGCTCAAGCAAAGCGACCTGGACATGATCCGCGTGCTTGAAGACCTTATCGATGTGCTGACCGCCAAGGGCCTGTTCAAGATCACTGACTTGCCCCCAGGCGCGCAGGCCAAGCTGCTCAACCGCTCCACGGCACGCAAGGCGCTCAGCAGCCTGAACAACCTCATCGACGAAGAAGAGCAGGGCGGGTTGATCTGATCGCAGGCCGCCCCGTCCTCAGTGCTATGGTTATGCGTTAAAGGTATTTAAAATATTGCTCTTATGACTTTATAGTCGCTTCCACTGCGTACCCGTCGACCAATCGATGCGCCGCACGACTTGAACCCACACGGGAAAACCCCGTGCGTTTCTGATCGTTGCGCGCCATTGAAGTCGCGCACTGCGTGGGAGTGAAAAATGTCAGCCGCCTTGAACGCCTTGTCGACCATCGACAGCGCCCAGCCGCAAGTTTTCGAAGTTCGCCCCTTCTCGGGTGCCGTCGGCGCCGAGATCATAGGCCTGGACCTGGCCAAACCGGTCAACGCCGAAGATTTCACCCGTGTCCATCGCGCCCACCTCGACCACCATGTGCTGGTGTTCCGCGACCAGCGCATCAGCCCGGAACAGCAAATCGCCTTCAGCCGCCGCTTCGGTGAGTTGCAGATTCATGTGCTCAAGCAGTTCCTGCTGACTGGCCACCCCGAGATCCTGATCGTTTCCAACATCATCGAAAATGGCCAGAACATCGGCCTGGGTGATGCCGGCAAATTCTGGCACTCCGACCTGTCGTACAAGGAGCTGCCAAGCCTCGGTTCCATGCTGCATGCCCAGGAACTGCCCAGTGAAGGCGGTGACACCCTGTTCGCCGACATGCACAAAGCCTGGGATGCTGTACCTGACGCCCTGCGCAAAGTGGTCGAGGGCCGCAGTGCCGCTCACTCCTACACCGCTCGTTACGCCGAGACCAAATTCGAAGGCAACTGGCGCCCGACCCTGACTGCCGAGCAACTGGCGCAGGTAAAGGAAGTCATTCACCCGGTAGTCCGCACTCACCCGGAAAACGGCCGCAAAGCCCTGTTCGTCAGTGAAGGCTTCACCACCCGCATTGTCGGCCTGCCAGACGACGAAAGCCGTGACGTGCTGCAGCAGCTGTATGCCCTTAGCGTGCTGGAGCAGAACATTTACCGCCACCAGTGGCAGCCCCATGACCTGGTGTTCTGGGATAACCGCTCACTGATCCACCTGGCCACCGGCTGCCCCGCGCACCTGCGGCGCAAGCTGTACCGCACCACCATCCAGGGCGATGCCCCGTTCTGACGACTGAGGAAATCATCATGCGCAAATCCATCAGCCGCCTGGCGGCAAGCATCGGCCTGGGCGCAAGCCTGGTCATCGGCAGCCTGGCCGCCCCCGCCGTGGCCCAGGCCGAAGGCAAGATCCGCATTGCCGAACAATTCGGCATCGTCTACCTGCTGCTGAACGTGGTGCGTGACCAGCACCTGATTGAGAAACACGGCAAGGAGCAGGGCATCGACATCGAAGTCGACTGGGCGCAGCTGTCGGGTGGCTCGGCCATCAACGACGCACTGTTATCCGGTTCGGTGGACATCGCCGGCGCTGGCGTCGGGCCGCTGTTGACCGTCTGGGACCGCACCAAGGGCCGGCAGAATGTGAAGGCCGTGGCTTCGCTGGGCAACTTCCCGTACTACCTGGTCAGCAGCAACCCCAACGTGAAGACCATCGCCGATATCTCCGACAAAGACCGTATCGCCGTTCCGGCGGTGGGTGTTTCGGTGCAGTCGCGCTTCTTGCAATACGCCGCTGCTCAGCAGTGGGGCGACAAGGAATACAACCGCCTCGATAAATACACCCTGGCCGTGCCACACCCGGACGCCACCGCCGCGCTGCTGGCGGGCGGCACCGAGCTGAACGGGCACTTCTCCAACCCGCCGTTCCAGGACCAGGTGCTGGCCAACAAGGACGTGCACGTAGTGCTCAACAGCTACGACCTGCTCGGCCCCAACTCGCCGACCTTGCTGTTTGCTACCGAGAAGTTCCGCAAGGACAACCCCAAAACCTACAAGGCCTTCGTCGATGCTCTGGCCGAAGCCGCAGACTTCGCCCAGAAAGACAAGGCGGCTGCCGCCGACACCTATATCCGCGTAACCAAGGCCAAGATCGACCGCGACGCGCTGATCAAGCTCATCGACAACCCACAGTACGAATTCACCGTTACGCCCAAGAACACCTACAAACTGGCCGATTTCCTCTATCGGGTAGGCGCCATCAAGCACAAGCCGGAGTCGTGGAAGGACTACTTCTTCCAGGATGAACGCCCGCTGCAGGGGAGCTGACCGATCATGACCGCCCCATTGCCAGGCCACACGGCCAGCAACCTGAGCCGTGTCGCAACGCCGCCTTTGCTCAAGGTGGATAACCTCAGCCTCGAATACCGCACCGCGCAACGCGTGGTGCGGGCCACCCATCAGGTCAGCTTCGAAGTCGACCGCGCTGATCGTTTTGTACTGCTCGGCCCCTCCGGCTGTGGCAAGTCCACCCTGCTCAAAGCCGTGGCCGGTTTTATCCAGCCGCAAGAAGGGCAGATTCTGCTGCAGGGCCAGACAGTGCGTGGCCCAGGCCCCGATCGCATCGTGGTGTTTCAGGAGTTCGACCAGTTGCCACCGTGGAAAACGGTGAAGCAGAACGTCATGTTTCCGCTGCTGGTGTCTGGCCAGCTCAAGCGGGCGGAGGCGGAGGAACGGGCGCTGCACTATCTGGAAAAGGTCGGTCTGGCCGCCTTTGCCGATGCTTATCCACACACGTTGTCCGGTGGTATGAAGGCACGTGTGGCAATTGCCCGGGCCTTGGCCACCCAGCCCAAGATCCTGCTGATGGATGAGCCGTTCGCCGCCCTGGATGCGCTGACCCGGCGCAAGATGCAGGAAGAGCTGTTGCTCCTGTGGGAGGAGGTGCGGTTCACCCTGTTGTTCGTCACCCACTCCATCGAAGAAGCACTGGTGGTTGGCAACCGTATCCTGCTGTTGTCGCCGCACCCGGGGCGAGTGCGTGCCGAAGTGCACAGCCACCAGTACAACCTGGGCAGCCTGGGTGGTAGCGACTTCCAGGCCAGTGCCCGGCGTATTCACCGTTTGCTGTTCGACGAAGCGGATACCCCGGAACAGGCTGACGACCTTGGCTTCAACGATATCCGCATCGCCTACTGACAGGAGCTTCAGCCATGACCACTACACCTGTACGCCAGGAATACGAGGTGCAGCTGGAGCCGTTGCTCAGTGTGCCTTTGGAACGACAACTGCCGTTGGCCCAGCGCTTGTGGCAGCAAGGCTGGCTGCGCAAGGCGGTTATCCTGCTGGTAATCGCCATGCTGTGGGAGGCCGTAGCCCGTTATCAGGGTAACGACCTGCTGCTGCCAAGCTTCTTGCAAACCGCCGCCGCCCTGTGGGACGGCCTGGCCAGCGGTGAACTGCCCGCCAAAGTCGGGGTTTCGCTGGTGATACTGCTCAAGGGCTATGTGCTGGGTATCGTCCTGGCCTTTGGCCTGACCAGTCTGGCGGTTTCGACCCAGCTGGGCCGGGACCTGCTAGGTACACTGACGTCGATGTTCAACCCGTTACCGGCCATTGCGCTGTTGCCACTGGCCTTGCTGTGGTTCGGGCTGGGCGACAACAGCCTGATTTTCGTGCTGGTGCATTCGGTGCTGTGGGCGTTGGCGCTCAATACCTACGCCGGCTTCCTTGGCGTGTCGGAAACGCTGCGCATGGCTGGCCGCAACTATGGCCTGAAAGGGCTACGGCTGGTGTTGCACATCCTGGTGCCGGCGGCCTTGCCGTCGATCCTGTCGGGGCTGAAGATCGGCTGGGCGTTTGCCTGGCGTACCCTGATCGCTGCCGAACTGGTCTTTGGTGCCAGCAGCGGCAAGGGCGGGTTAGGCTGGTACATCTTCCAGAACCGCAACGAGCTGTATACCGACAAGGTGTTTGCCGGGTTGGCGGTGGTGATCTTGATCGGTTTGCTGGTGGAGGGGCTGGTGTTCAACACCCTGGAGCGGCTGACCGTGCGGCGCTGGGGGATGCAGCGCTAGGCCGTGAGCCTGTACTGGCCCTTTTGCCGGTGGCCCCGCGCAAGGGCCAGTACAGGCTATAGATTCTGGTACTGAGCAGCTGCATTGCTCAGAATCTTGCCAATCTCTCCCCGCAATTCTGCAGGCTGCTCCACCACCACCCCATCCCCATGGCTCAACAGCCACCAGCGCAATGGCCAACCGTCACTCACCGTGGCCCGTAGCCGGTGGCCATGCTCCAGCGCCGTCAGCTGCATATCGTTGCTCAACGGTGCAACCCGCAACTGCCGCGCCAGTGCGTCGCTGATCCGCGCCACCAGCTCCACCCCTTCACCCTGCGCCGGTTGCAACGCGTCCCCCCGCAGGTGCGTCAGCAAGTCGAAATTACCGCGCAATTCGCCCACCGCACTTGCCGACCAGTGCCAGCCGAACGGGATGCTCTTGTCATTGCGCTCCAGCGGAAATATCAGCGAAAGCTCGTTGAGGTCACGCTCGACCGTGCGTTTGCTGACCGTGAAGCCCACGTCACGCAGGCGCCACACCAACTCGGCGCTGGTTATGCCTGGGGAGCGGCTGGGCAACTGGCGCAGCAGTGCCCACTGTCGGCTGAGGGTGGCGCGGGTGGTGGCGAACGGCAAAAGATAACGTCCTTGTCTAGGCTTGCCGCAATAGGATGGCGGCACGCGAGGGGCATGGCAATTGGCCACAGCCTGCTCAGATCAAGGAAGTCGCATTTGGTTGCCTGGTACGGAATCGTTCGCGACAGGTTTTGACGTGACGTCACGCAGAATCACGCCTCATCACAGCCGAAGGTTGGGGTTGTGCGTCGTTCAATGAGGATGAACATGTCTGCTGCCAGCAATATCCATTCGCTGCTTGCCCGCCTTCTGCCCGAGCGGGTCATCGCTCCACCGACCCCCGTCGGGAGGCGGCTACCCCTGTTCGCCGGCGTGGGCTTGCCCAGCCAGCGCTCATTGCTGGTCAACCGCCTGGATGAGGCCAGTGATCTGCAGGCGGTATACGTCGACCTGCGCCGTCAGGCGTTGCAAGGCAGTGTGGCGGCCTTGAACGACCTCGGCTGGGTCTGGCTCAACGGAAAGTACTGGCGCGCCGATACCGTGCTGGCCGGTCACCTGCTGCGCATGGCTGCTCTGCAGGGCAATGCCGCCGCCTGGTTCAATCTCGGGCAGCAGCATTATTTTGGCAAAGGCATCGACCCCTCCTACGTGCAGGCGGCGGAGTGCTACCGGCAGGCCTTCGAACGGGGCATGTTGCACGCGGCTGCAGCATTGGGTGACCTGTATGAGGAAGAAGTGTGCGATGGCGACCAGGATTGGCAGGTCGACCTGGTGCAGGCTTACCAGTGGTTCATGCGTGGGGCCGAGCGAGGTGAGGCACGCTGCCGTTTCGAGGTGGGTTACCGGTTGATGCACGGACTGTATGTGGATGCCGACCTCAAGGCCGCGTTGTACTGGCTGGAGCTGGCGGCCGCGGCGGGGGTGGTACAGGCTGCCGAGGAGTTGGCGGTGCATTTCAGCAGCCGGGACGCGGTGCGCTACCAGGAGTGGCGGGACCGGGCGGTGCAGATGGGCAGCACACTGGCACTGACCATGAAGCTGGAGGACCAGATCCAGCCATAAGGCCGCGCAAAATCCCCGGCATGAACAACAATTCATTCATGCCCCCCGTCACCCCCTGTTGACGACAGGGGTAGGGCAAGGCGTATATTGATAGTTAGCAAACTATGAATATCCTTGGTTCCTTCCATGTCCCTTGATCTCCTGCGCCTGCAAGTCAGCAGCGGCATGGTGGTTGCCGCTCGCCACTGGCGGCGCATCTGCCACACCGCCCTGACCGGTTACGGTATTTCCGAGGCCTGCGCCGCGCCTCTGCTGATGATCGTGCGCCTGGGCGATGGCGTGCATCAGGTGGCTGTTGCCCAGGCTGCCGGCCTCGAAAGCCCGTCGCTGGTGCGCCTGCTCGACCAACTGTGCAAGGCCGGCCTGGTATGCCGCAGCGAGGACCCACTGGACCGCCGCGCCAAAGCCCTGAGCCTGACCGCAGAAGGCCGCGCCCTGGCCGAAGCCATCGAAACCGAGCTGGTTCGCCTGCGCCGCGATGTGCTGAACGGCATCGACCAGGCCGACCTGGAAGCTGCCTTGCGCGTGCTGCGTGCCTTCGAAGCGGCCGGCCTGGGCAGCACGGGCGGGGCGGCATGAACGGTTTCTTCAGCTCGGTCCCCCCGGCGCGTGACTGGTTCTACGGCGTGCGTACCTTCGCTGCCTCGATGATCGCCCTGTACATTGCGCTGCTCATGCAGTTGCCACGTCCCTACTGGGCGATGGCCACGGTGTACATCGTCTCTAGCCCGTTCGTCGGCCCGACCAGTTCCAAGGCCCTGTACCGCGCCGTGGGCACACTGTTGGGGGCCGGTGGCGCGATTTTCCTGGTGCCGCCACTGGTGCAGTCGCCGTTGTTGCTCAGCATCGCCATTGCCTTGTGGACGGGCACCTTGTTGTTCCTTTCGCTGAACCTGCGTACGGCCAACAACTACGTGCTGATGCTGGCCGGTTATACCCTGCCGATGATTGCGCTGGCGGTTGTGGATAACCCGTTGGCAGTGTTCGACGTGGCATCGTCCCGGGCGCAGGAAATCTGCCTGGGTATCGTCTGCGCGGCAGTGGTCGGTGCCATTTTCTGGCCGCGCCGGCTGGCCCCTGTGGTGGTGGGCGCAACCGGTAGCTGGTTCACCGAAGCGATCCGCTACAGCGACACCTACCTGGCCCGCGAAGTCAGTGCCGACAAGGTCGGTGGCATGCGCGGGGCGATGGTCGCCACCTTCAACTCGCTGGAGCTGATGATCGGCCAGCTCGGCCATGAAGGTGCCGGCCCGCATACGCTGAAAAACGCCCGTGAGTTGCGCGGGCGCATGATTCATCTGCTGCCAGTGATCGACGCCCTTGATGACGCACTGGTTGCCCTTGAAGGCCGTGCCCCGGCGCAGTTCGTTCAGCTTCAGCCAGTGCTTGAAGCTGCCCGCGAATGGCTCAAAGGCACTGCCGAAAGTGCTTCGGTCGCACGCTGGACCGCACTGCATGAACAGATCGATCGCCTGCAGCCCGGCGCTGCCGCGCTCGACCAACGTGCCGAGCTGCTGCTGTCCAACGCCCTGTACCGTCTGAACGAATGGGCTGACCTGTGGCAGGACTGCTGTACCCTGCAACATGCCCTGCGTACCGACGATACCAAGCCTTGGCGCGCGGTGTACCGCCACTGGCGCCTAGGCCGCCTGACGGCGTTCTTCGACCGTGGCCTGATGCTGTATTCAGTAGCCTCCACCGTATTGGCGATCGTTGTCGCCTGCGGCCTGTGGATCGGTCTGGGCTGGAACGACGGCGCCAGCGCGGTGATCCTCGCCGCTGTGTCGTGCAGCTTCTTTGCCGCCATGGACGACCCGGCACCGCAGATCTACCGGTTCTTCTTCTGGACGCTGATGTCGGTCATCTTCTCCAGCCTGTACCTGTTCCTGGTGCTGCCCAACCTGCACGACTTCCCGATGCTGGTGCTGGCCTTCGCCGTGCCGTTCATCTGCGTCGGCACCCTGACCGTGCAGCCGCGCTTCTACCTGGGTACCTTGTTGACCATCGTCAACACCTCGACGTTTATCAGCATCCAGGGCGCCTACGACGCCGACTTCTTCACCTTCCTCAACTCCAACCTGGCCGGCCCCGTGGGCCTGCTGTTCGCTTTCATCTGGACCTTGGTAATGCGCCCGTTCGGTGTGGAACTGGCGGCCAAACGCATGACCCGCTTCGCCTGGCGCGACATCGTCGAAATGACCGAACCCGCCACCCTGGCCGAGCACCGCCAGGTGGGTGTGCAGATGCTCGACCGCCTGATGCAGCACCTGCCGCGCCTGTCGCAAACCGGACAGGACAGCGGCGTGGCCTTGCGCGACCTGCGCGTAGGGCTAAACCTGCTCGACTTGCTCGCCTACATGCCACGTGCCGGCCAGCAAGCCCGCGAACGCCTGAATACGGTGGTCGAGGAAGTTGGCGCACACTACGCCGCCTGCCTGCGTGCCGGTGAACGCCTGCATGCCCCGGCCGCGCTGCTGCGCAACATGGAGCGCGCACGCCTGGCGTTGAACCTGGATGAGCTGTACGAGCGCGGCGATGCCCGCACCCACCTGCTGCATGCCCTGAGCGGCCTGCGACTGGCGCTGTTGCCGGGTGTGGAAGTGATGCTCGAACCCGCCGAACAACCGCAACTGCCCCCCGGCCTCGACGGAGCCCCTCTGTGATTGGTGAACTGGATATCAGCGGGGTGTTCCTGCCCACGCTGCTGGTGATGATGTTTGGCACCTACCTGTTGTTCCTGGGGGTGCACGCGGTGCTGGTGCGCCTGCACTTCTACCGCCTGGTCTGGCACCGGGCGTTGTTCAACGTTGCTCTGTATGCCGTGCTGCTTGGCGCGGTGGATCACTTTTGCCGAAACCTGATGCTGCCATGAAAAAACCTTTGCTGACCCTGGGCCGTGTGGTCCTGACCTTGCTGGTAGTGACCTTCGCCGCCGTGCTCGTGTGGCAGATGGTGGTGTACTACATGTTTGCCCCCTGGACCCGCGACGGCCACATTCGCGCCGACGTGATCCAGATTGCCCCGGATGTGTCCGGGTTGATCCAGAAGGTCGAGGTGCGCGACAACCAGACCGTCAAACGCGGCGACGTGCTGTTCACCATCGACCAGGACCGCTTCACACTGGCCCTGCGCCAGGCCAAGGCCACCCTCGGTGAGCGGCAGGAAACCCTGGCCCAGGCCTCGCGCGAAGCACAGCGCAACCGCAAGCTGGGCAACCTGGTGGCCGCCGAGCAACTGGAAGAAAGCCAGTCCCGCGAGGCCCGCGCCCGCTCGGCTGTCAGCGAGGCACAGGTGGCGGTCGATACCGCCCAGCTCAACCTCGACCGCTCGGTGGTGCGCAGCCCGGTAGACGGCTACCTCAACGACCGCGCCCCGCGTAATCACGAATTCGTCACCGCCGGCCGTCCTGTATTGTCCGTGGTCGACAGCGCTTCGTACCACGTCGATGGCTACTTCGAAGAAACCAAGCTGGGCGGTATCCAGATCGGTGATGCCGTGGACATTCGTGTGATGGGCGACAACACCCGCCTGCGCGGCCATGTGCAAAGCTTCGCTGCCGGCATTGAAGACCGCCACCGTAGCAGCGGCGCCAACCTGCTGCCCAACGTCAACCCGGCGTTCAGCTGGGTGCGCCTGGCCCAGCGTATTCCGGTGCGCATCGCCTTCGACGAAGTGCCGGCAGACTTCCGCATGATTGCCGGGCGCACCGCCACGGTGTCGATCATCGAGGGCCAGCACCCATGAAACAGATGATCCTGGCCGGCCTGTGCCTGTCGCTTGGGGCCTGCATGATGGTGGGACCGGACTATGAGGTGCCGCAGGACGCGGCGGTACAACGCAGCGACCTTAACGGCCCGTTGCGTCAGGATGCCGACAGCGTGGTCTCGGCACCGGTACCTGAGGACTGGTGGCAGCTGTATCAGGATCAACGGCTGAACGAACTGGTGCGCCAGGCTTTGAGTGCCAACACCGAATTGCGCGTAGCCGCCGCCAACATCGCCAAGGCCCGCGCGCAGGTCGAAGTGGCCGAATCGCAAGGTGGCTTCAACGGCGGCGTCAAACTGGGTGCCCAGCGCCTGCAGGAGTCGGGTGAAGCCTTCCTGCTGCCCGAGAAGGTGCCGGTAGCCAACATCGGCGAGGCGATCATCAGCGCTTCGTATCAGTTCGACCTGTGGGGCACTTTCAAGCGGGGTACCGAGGCTGCCAAGGCCAACGCCGACGCAGTGCAGGCCGCTGCCGACACTGCCCGCATCACCCTGGTGGCGGATGTGGTCAAGGCTTATACCCAAGTGTGCTCGGCCAACGAGGAATACCACATCGCCCGCGAGTCGCTCGATTTGCAGGAGCAGAGCGTGAAGCTGAACCAGCGCTTGCGTGATGCCGGGCGTGGCGATGAAACCCAGGTCACCCGGTCGCAAACCCAGTTCAAGTCGCTGCGTGCCGAACTGCCGCGTTTCAAGGCAGAGCGCGAGACCGGCATGTATACCCTGGCGGCTCTGCTGGCCAAGCCTGTTGACCAGTTGCCTGCCGGCACCGCCGATTGTGCCGAGCTGCCGCACCTGAACCAACTGGTGCCAGTGGGCGATGGCGCTGCGTTGCTCAAGCGTCGTCCCGATGTGCGTCAGGCTGAACGTCAATTGGCCGCAGCTACCGCGTACATTGGCGTTGCCACCGGTGCGCTGTACCCGGACATCAGCATCGGTGCCCAGGTCGGTACTATCGGCATCCTGGAGAACCTGGGCGAGCCCGCGACCAACCGCTGGGGCTTTGGCCCGCAGATCAGCTGGAGCATCCCTACCAACGGCACCCGTGCGCGCATTCGCATGGCCGAAGCCTCTACTCAGGCGGCCTTGGCAAACTTTGATGGCGTAGTGCTGAACGCCATTCGCGAAACCCAGACCCGGCTGGCGCAATACAGCGCGTTGCTGGACCGGCGCGATGCGCTGGCCGAGGCAGAAAAATCGGCCAAGGAAGCGGCGGACCAGACGCACCGGTATTACCAGGCGGGGCGTGAGTCGTTCCTGGCGGATTTGCAGGCGACGCGGACCTATACCGACATGCGTGCGCAGCTGGCTGCGGCCAATAGCCAGGTGGCGATGGGGCAGATTGGGGTGTTCCTTGCTCTCGGTGGTGGCTGGAAGGATACCGCCAGGCCTTGAGGCCCAATCGCCGGCAAGCTAGCTCACAAGTCCCGTGCATCTCCGTCCCATCAGATTTGTAGCAAGTTTTTTCATGAATTCCGCCCAGCACCCTTGAGGGAAACCAAGTCGGAGTGAACAATGTTCTCTTTCGCATTCCCTCCGAGACTGGCCATGAAAACCCGTTCCCGTCTGCTTGCCTGGTTTCTTTGGCCGGTGCTGGCGCTGTGCAGCACCATGGCGATGGCCGAAGCCCCCGCCGAGGCCACCAAGGCCTTGCACCTGCTCGATTACATTGGCGCCGACTACCCGCCGACTGTGCGCGATGGCAAGGTGATCGATGATGGCGAATACCGTGAACAACAGGAGTTCAGCGCGGTATTGGCCGACCTGGTAAAAGCCTTGCCGGCACACGCTGAGCAAACTGGGCTTGAGCAGGGTGTACAGGCGCTGCGCCAAGCCATTGATGAACGCCAGGATGGCGCGGCTGTAGCCAGGCAAGCCAGGCAACTGGGCGCACGTCTGGCGGTGGCTTATGAAGTCAGCCAAGCCCCGGTGATTACCCCGGACCCTGCCCGTGGCGCTGCGTTGTATGCGCAGAACTGCTCGATCTGCCACGGCGACACAGGCGCAGGCGATGGTCCTGCAGGTGTCGGGTTGGAGCCGGCGCCCGCTAACCTGCGTGACGCTGCGCGCCTCGACCAGTTGAGCCTGTTCGACCTCTACAACACCTTGGCCCTTGGCATCGACGGCACCGAAATGCCGTCCTTCGCCGATCAGCTGGACGACCGTCAGCGCTGGGATGTGGCCGCTTACATCGCCAGTTTCTCAGCCAACCCACAGGCCGCCAAAGGCGACAAGACCTGGAACATCGCCGACCTGGCACGCCAGACTCCAGCCGAAGTCGCCGCCAACGAAGGCAATGCGGTCGTGGAGGCATTTCGCGCCCAGCGTGCCCAGCCGCCGCAGGTCAAACGTGGCCCGGCGCAATTGCTGGAATACACCGCCAGTACCTTGGACAAGAGCCTCGCCGCCTACCGTGCAGGCGATCACGACCAGGCCTATGACCTGTCGGTAGCGGCCTACCTGGAAGGCTTCGAACTGGTGGAAAGCTCACTGGACAACATTGACACCCAAGTGCGCAAGGACACCGAAAAATCCCTGATGGCCTACCGCCAATCGTTGCAGGACGGGCTGCCCGTGGCCCAGGCCGAGCAACGGCTGGCCGAAGCCAAGACCAGGCTCGACCAGGCCGCGAAACTGTTGGGTAGCGATGGCCTGAGCTGGTCACTGAGCTTTATCTCCGGCTTGCTGATCCTGCTGCGCGAAGGCCTTGAAGCCATTCTGGTTCTGGCGGCGATCCTGGCCTTCCTGCGCAACACCGGCCAGCAGTCGGCGGTGCGCAGCGTCAACATCGGCTGGGGCCTGGCGCTGGTTGCAGGCTTTGCCACCTGGGCGCTGGCGGCTTACGTGATCGATGTGGGTGGGGCCCAGCGCGAGCTGCTGGAAGGTTGCACGGCGCTGTTCGCTGCAGTGATGGTGCTGTGGCTCGGCGTGTGGATGCATGACCGACGCCACGCCACAGCCTGGCAGAACTACATCAAGAGCAGCCTGGTCAGTGGCGGAGGGCGTTTCGGCTTCGCCTTGCTGGCGTTCTTCTCGGTGTACCGCGAACTGTTTGAAGTGATTCTGTTCTACGAAACCCTGTGGCTGCAGGCAGGCCCTGCCGGGCATCAGGCGGTGCTGGCAGGTGGCGCCACCGCGCTGGTGCTGTTGGTGGGGTTGGCGTGGGTGATCTTGCGTGGCTCTGCGAAGCTGCCGCTTTCACTGTTCTTCAGCATCAACGCCGCGTTGCTGTGCGCGCTGTCGGTGGTGTTCGCCGGGCATGGCGTGAAAGCGCTGCAAGAGGCCGGTGTACTGGGTACGCGACCGGTGGCGTTCTTCGAGTTCGACTGGCTGGGGATTCATGCGGATGCCTACTCGCTGTCAGCGCAGGCGGTGGCCTTGCTGGCCATCATGTTCCTGTATGGGCGCTCGCGGTTGGCGGAAAAGCGCAGGGCGGCGGCCAGCTGAGGCCGCCATCCTGAGAAACCTATTTGATCAGGCAGGTTGTGGCGCCTTGAGAATGTTCTGCAGCAGCTGGACACTTTCGACGGCGTCATGACCCAGGCTGGTCAGGTAGCCGCCATCAGGTTGATCGGTCAGCCCTTTTTCATGCAGACGTTGCGCAGCCGCGATCAGGGCAGGGGCGGCGGTGCTGGTTATCTTGATGCCTTCCTGGCTGCTGTCGTGTTTGAACAGCGCGAGTACTTCCAGTTCGTCGATCAGATCGGGGGTAAATGGCATGGCAGCTCCTGACTTCCAGACAAGGATGGCGGCACCGTCAGCGGTGCCTGACCTTCGAGTGTAGTCGGGTTATTCGTCCTCGCCTTGATCCATCTCAGGCGGCAGCTCCGGCAGCGCCCGCAGGGCGTTCTCGTACCACTCGCCGTTGAACTCGCGGTCTTCCGTCAGCATGTTGTCGATCTCGAAGGCCAATACATGGGCCATCAGGTTGAGGATGTCCTCACGCTCGTAGCCGACCAGGGTCAGCTTGTTGAAGGTGGCCTTGGCCGCAGCCGGTTCGCCGCTCTCAATCTGGTTCTCGATAGCTTGGGTCAGCGTCGCCTCGGCGAAGGCTTCGTCGTCGTCATTGTCGATGTCGGTGGGCTCGCTCATGGCGGTACTCCTGTTGTGGGGCACACAGTGTGCCATGCCTGTAGCGGTAATGCCCGGGCATTGACGGGGTGCATGACGCTGGTCAGGGACGGGCGTACGGTCTATAAAAGCCGGGCCAACCCCTTACGGCCTGGAGGCTGTTACCTCATGCTCAAGCTTTACGGATTCTCGGTCAGCAACTACTACAACATGGTCAAGCTGGCCCTGCTGGAAAAAGGCCTGCCCTTCGAGGAAGTCACTTTCTATGGCGGCCAGGCGCCACAGGCCTTGGCAGTGAGCCCTCGGGGCAAGGTGCCAGTGCTTGAAACCGAACACGGCTTCCTGAGTGAAACCAGTGTGATCCTCGACTATATCGAACAGACCCAGGGCGGAAAGGCGCTGCTGCCGGCCGACCCGTTCGGGCAAGCCAAGGTTCGTGAGCTGCTCAAGGAAATCGAGCTGTACATCGAGCTGCCGGCGCGTACCTGCTATGCCGAGTCGTTCTTTGGCATGTCGGTTGAGCCGCTGGTCAAAGAGAAAGCCCGGGCCGATCTGCTGGCCGGGTTTGCCACCCTCAAGCGTAACGGTCGCTTTGCGCCGTTTGTGGCAGGTGAGCAACTGACGCTGGCAGACCTGATGTTCTGCTTCTCGGTCGACCTGGCTTATGCCGTGGGCAAGAAGGTGCTGAACATCGACTTCCTGGCGGACTTCCCGCAGGCCAAGGCGTTGTTGCAGCTGATGGGCGAGAACCCGCACATGGCGCGGATCGTGGCAGACAAGGAGGCGGCGATGCCAGCCTTCATGGAGATGATTCGAAGCGGTAAACGCTAAGGGTCCGGGGCCGCGAGGCGGCCCCGGTTCCTGATCAACGCGAGGCCAGCAATGCCTTGCCGCGAATAACCGCCGCGCGCACCTGCGCCGGCGCCGTACCACCAATGTGGTCACGGGCATTCACCGACCCTTCCAGGGTCAGCACGGCAAACACGTCCTGCTCGATCTGGTCGCTGAACTGGCGCAGTTCGTCCAGGCTCATTTCGGCCAGGTCTTTGCCAGTGTCCACGCCATACTTCACCGCGTGGCCAACGATTTCGTGGCAGTCACGGAACGGCAGGCCACGGCGTACCAGGTAGTCGGCCAGGTCGGTGGCGGTGGAGAAGCCGCGCAGGGCCGCTTCACGCATGATGGCGTGCTTGGGCTTGATCGCCGGGATCATGTCGGCAAAGGCACGCAGCGAGTCGCGCAGGGTATCGGCAGCGTCGAACAGCGGCTCCTTGTCTTCCTGGTTGTCCTTGTTATAGGCCAGCGGCTGGCCTTTCATCAGGGTCAGCAGGCCGGTCAGGGCGCCGAACACGCGGCCGCTCTTGCCACGTACCAGTTCTGGCACGTCCGGGTTCTTTTTCTGCGGCATGATCGAGCTGCCGGTGCAGAAGCGGTCCGGCAGGTCGATGAACTGGAACTGCGCGCTGGTCCACAACACCAGCTCTTCGGAGAAGCGCGACAGGTGCATCATCGCCACGCTGGCAGCGGCGCAGAATTCGATGGCGAAGTCGCGGTCCGACACGCCGTCCAGCGAGTTGCCGGCCACGGCCTCGAAGCCCAGCAGCTTGCAGGTGAGTTCGCGGTCGATCGGGTAGGTGGTTCCCGCCAGCGCGGCGCTGCCCAGCGGCATGCGGTTGGTGCGCTTGCGGCAGTCGACCAGGCGCTCGTAGTCGCGGCTGAGCATTTCGAACCAGGCCAGCAGGTGGTGGCCGAAGGTGACCGGCTGGGCCGTCTGCAGGTGGGTGAAGCCAGGCATGATGGTTTCGGCTTCACGCTCGGCCTGCTCCAGCAGGCCCTGCTGCAGGCGGGTGATTTCGGCCAGGATCAGGTCGATTTCATCGCGCAGCCACAGGCGGATATCGGTGGCCACCTGGTCGTTGCGGCTACGGCCGGTGTGCAGCTTCTTGCCGGTGATGCCGATACGGTCGGTCAGGCGTGCTTCGATGTTCATGTGCACGTCTTCGAGGTCGACGCGCCAGTCGAAGTTGCCAGCCTCGATCTCGCCCTGGATGGTTTTCAGGCCATCGATGATGGTGTCGCGCTCGGCATCGCTGAGCACGCCGACCTGCGCCAGCATGGTGGCATGGGCGATCGAACCCATGATGTCGTGGCGGTACAGGCGCTTGTCGAAATCGACCGAGGCGGTGAAACGGGCGACGAAGGCGTCGACGGGCTCACTGAAGCGGCCGCCCCAGGACTGATTGGTCTTGTCGGTGCTCATGGATTCACTCATTGCAGGCGTGAACGAAAAAGTGGCGCCGATGATAGCAGGGTTGGGCTGGCCGCCGCAGGGCGCTGGTCGAGAGAAATGCCCGGATAACGGCAGAGAACGATTTTAAGGAATGAACGGCAGTGTTCCACGGACCGTCTACAGTTGGACAGAGGACAGGCAGTGAATCTGCCGTCCGAGTGAATCTTTGGCCATCGCACCGGTCTAGAGCGTGACCGCAGTGTCGCTCGAACCACACCTGTCTACGCTATACCTGTGCGAGACTCATTCAGGAATCCAGCGCAATTATGAATGTCCTGATCGTTGATGACGAACCCCAAGGCCGTGAACGCCTCAGCCGGCTGCTCGGCGAACTGGAGGGTTACACCGTGCTGGAGCCTAGCGCCACCAACGGCGAGGAGGCCTTGGCGCTGATCGAAAGCCTCAAGCCCGATGTGGTCCTGCTGGACATCGGCATGCCAGGCCTGGATGGCCTGCAGGTTGCCGCACGCTTGTGCGAACGCGAGGCGCCGCCGGCGGTGGTGTTTTGCACCGGGGATGATGAATACGGTGCCGAGGCATTCAAGGACAGTACCCTCAGCCATGTGACCAAGCCGTTCCAGGCCCAGGCGCTGCGCGATGCCTTGCGCAAGGCCGAAAAACCCAACCGCGCCCAGTTGGCGGCGCTTACCCGGCCGGCCAATGAAGGTGGCGGCCCGCGCAGCCACATCAGTGCCCGCACGCGCAAAGGTATCGAGCTGATTCCTTTGCCCCAGGTGATCTATTTCATTGCCGACCACAAATACGTGACCTTGCGGCATGAGGCGGGGGAGGTGCTGCTCGACGAGCCGCTCAAGGCCCTGGAAGACGAGTTTGGCGAACGCTTCGTGCGGATCCACCGCAATGCGCTGGTGGCCCGTGAGCGTATCGAGCGCTTGCAGCGCACCCCGCTGGGGCATTTTCAGTTATACCTGAAAGGCCTGGACGGTGATGCCCTGACCGTCAGCCGGCGGCATGTGGCGGGCGTGCGCAAGATGATGCAAACCCTCTGATTCGGCGCCCGCATGGCAAGGGCTGCGCCCTTGTTCGCGGCTAAAGCCGCTCCTACAGGTACGGTGCCGCTCCGAAGGCGGTGATTAGCCTGTGGGAGCGGGTTTACCCGCGAAGGGGCCCTCAGCTGATCCACATCTGCTAGCGATACCAGCGATGCTGTTATCATCGACGGTATTTCTCTGGATCGGGGCGTTTCATGTCCACTCGCGAAATCCGCATTGCCACCCGTAAAAGTGCCTTGGCCCTGTGGCAGGCCGAATACGTCAAAGCCCGCCTCGAGCAGGCTCACCCCGGTCTGCTGGTGACCCTGGTGCCCATGGTCAGCCGTGGTGACAAGCTGCTCGATGCGCCGCTGGCCAAAATCGGCGGCAAGGGCCTGTTCGTCAAGGAACTGGAAACCGCCCTGCTGGACAACCAAGCCGACATCGCCGTGCATTCGATGAAGGACGTGCCCATGGACTTCCCCGAAGGCCTTGGCCTGTACTGCATCTGCGAGCGCGAAGACCCGCGCGATGCCTTCGTTTCCAATACCTTCGACAGCCTTGAAGCGCTGCCTGCCGGCAGCATCGTCGGCACCTCCAGCCTGCGCCGCCAGGCCCAGTTGCTGGCGCGCCGCCCAGACCTGCAAATCCGCTTCCTGCGAGGCAACGTCAACACCCGCCTGGCCAAGCTGGATGCTGGCGAGTACGACGCCATCATTCTCGCTGCAGCCGGCCTGATCCGCCTGGGCTTCGAAGACCGCATCACCTCCACCATCAGCGTCGATGACAGCCTGCCGGCTGGCGGGCAGGGCGCGGTGGGCATCGAGTGCCGCAGCGCCGACGTCGAGATCCACGCGCTGCTGGCGCCACTGCACCATGCCGACACTGCCGACCGGGTAGTGGCCGAGCGTGCTCTGAACAAACGCCTGAATGGCGGCTGCCAAGTGCCGATCGCCTGCTACGCGGTACTCGAAGGCGACCAGCTGTGGCTGCGTGGCCTGGTCGGTCAGCCTAGCGGCGGCACCTTGTTGGTGGCCGATGCCCGCGCCCCCCGCTCTGCCGCTGAAACGCTTGGCGTACGGGTGGCCGAAGACCTGCTGGGCCAGGGCGCCGAAGCCATCCTCAAGGAAGTCTACGGCGAGGCTGGTCACCCGTGAGCCAATGGCGCCTGTTGCTGACCCGCCCTGCCGAGGACTGCGCAGCACTGGCGCAGAGCCTGGCGGCAGCGGGGGTAGGCAGCAGCTGCATGCCGCTGCTGGAGATAGCGCCCGTCACCGTGCAGGCCCGGCAACGCCTGTTGCTGGAAGGCCTGCATGGCTTCCAGGCGATCATCGTGGTCAGCAAACCTGCCGCACGGCTGTTGCTTGAGCAACTGGCCGAGGCCGGTTTGCAGCCGCCACGGCAAGGCTGGTTCACCGTGGGCGAGGCCACTGCCGCAGTGTTGCAGGAGAAAGGCCTGGGGGCGAGCTGCCCGCCGCGTGGTGATGACAGCGAAGCCTTGCTGGCGCTCCCGGCCCTGCGCCAGGCCGTTGCCGTGCCTGCGCCGCGTGTATTGATCGTTCGCGGCGTCGGAGGTCGCGAACTGCTGGCAGAGCGTCTTGCAGAGCAAGGTGCTAGTGTCGAATATCTGGAACTGTATCGTCGCTGCCTGCCGGCTTACCCGGCGGGCACCCTGAAGCGTCGCATCGAAGCGGAACGCCTCAATGGCCTGGTGGTCAGCAGTGGGCAGGGTTTTGAACATTTGCAGCAGCTGGCCGGCGCCGATTGGCCGCAGTTGGCACAGTTGCCGCTGTTCGTGCCCAGCCCGCGGGTCGCCGAGCAGGCCAGGGCCGCCGGGGCCCAACAGGTTGTGGATTGCCGTGGCGCCAGTGCCACGGCCTTGCTGGCAGCCGTGCAGCGCAGCGCTGCACCTGCCTCTTAAGGCGCTAAGCTGAAGGCGATGCGCCCCCATGCAAAGGATGGATACGTGAGCGAGACTGTCTTGTCCAATAACGATCAGCCGTCGGCACAGGCGCCGGCGGAACCCGTCACCGCCCCACCCGCCAAGCGCTCCGGCAGTGGCCTGGCAGCGCTGGCCTTGCTGCTGGGTGCAGCCGGGGTGGCGATAGGTGGCTGGGGTGTCTGGCAGGTACGCCAACTGCAAGGCAGTGAGTTCAACCAGGGCCAGCACATCGAAGCGCTGAACCAGCGCGCCGAAGCCTTGCAACAACGCGAACAGCAAATCAGCGCGCAACTGGCCAGCCTGCCGGCTGCCAGCGAGCTGGAAGACCGCCGCCGCCTGGTGGCGCAATTGCAAGGTGACCAGCAACGCCTCAGCCAGCGCCTGGAAACCGTACTTGGCGAGAGCCGCAAGGAATGGCGCCTGGCCGAGGCCGAGCACTTGCTGCGCCTGGCCACCCTGCGCTTGTCGGCGCTACAGGACATCACCAGCGCCAAGGCCCTGGTCGAGGGCGCTGACGAAATTCTGCGCGAACAGAGCGACCCAGGTGCCTTCGCTGCTCGCGAACAACTGGCACGCAGCCTGGCCACGCTCAACAGCACCCAGCAGCCAGACCGTACCGGCCTGTTCCTGAAGCTGGCCGCTCAGCGCGAGCTGGTGCAGCAGCTCAGTGCCCAGTCCCCCGAGTTTGCCAGCGACGCCGATGCACTCGGCGCCCTGACTGCAGACGGTGATGGTGCGAGTCGCCTGTCGCAGTGGTGGGCAGAAATATCCAAGTACTTCCAGATCGACTTCAATGCCGATGACAACGTGCGGCCGTTGCTCGCCGGGCAGCAACTGAACCAGCTGCGCCTGGCCCTGAGCCTGACCATCGAGCAGGCCCAGTGGGCCGCACTCAATGGTGATGCCAAGGTTTACACCCAGGCGCTGGACGACGCCCGTAGCGTACTGTTGGCCAACTTCAACGCCGACAACCCGCAAAGCAAGGCCATGCTCGACAGCCTGAATGCCCTGGCCGACCAACCGGTGTCGGTGGTTACCCCCGACCTCAGCGAGAGCCTGGCGGCCGTGCAGGCCTATATTCAGCGCCGCCACCTGCCGGCCGAGGCTGAAGGGGGCAAGCCATGAAGCGTGTCTACCTACTGGCTGTGCTGGCGATTGTGGTCGCTGCGGCGTTGGGGATCGCAGTTGCCAAGCACAGCGGCTACGTGCTGATTTCCTATGGTGGCTTCCGCTATCAGTCGGGGCTGTGGGCGGCCTTGGCCGGCCTGCTGGCCGTGGTCGCACTGCTGTTGCTGTTGCGTTACCTGGTTGGCCTGGTGCTGGCCTCCAGCGGCGTGGTCAACCCGTGGTCGCGGCGCAACCGTAGCCGGCGCATTCGTGTGGCCATCGAACAGGGCCAGCTGGACCTCGCCGAAGGCCGCTGGGCCAGCGCCCAGCGCCACTTGCACCGTGCCGCCGAGGCCGAGCGCCAACCGCTGCTGTATTACCTTGGTGCCGCGCGTGCCGCCAACGAGCAAGGCCGCACCGAAGACAGCGACAACCTGCTGGAGCGGGCGCTGGAGCGCCAGCCGCAAGCAGAGCTGGCCATTGCCCTGACGCATGCCCAGTTGCAGATGGACCGTGGCGAAAGTGACGGGGCCCTGGAAACGCTGCTGGCCATGCAGGAGCGTCACCCGCACAACACTCAGGTGCTGCGTCTGCTGCAACGCCTGCACCTGGAACGTGGTGACTGGTCGGCCCTCATCCGCCTTTTGCCCGACTTGCGCAAGGGCAAGGTACTGCCGCCCGCCGAGCTGGCTGCCCTTGAACAACGCGCCTGGGGCCAGAACCTGAGCCTGGCCACCACCCGTGGCGAAGACGCTCAAAGTGCGCGTCAGGCCCTGGAGCGAGCCTGGCAGCAATTGACCGCAGCCCAGCGCCAGGAGCCACAGCTGGTGCTGGCATACGCCGAGCAATTGCGCCAGGTGGGCGCGCAGAGCGAGGCCGAACAGGTGCTGCGCACTGCGCTCAAGCGTGACTACGAGAGCCACCTGGCCCGCTTGTACGGGTTGGTGCGCGGTGATGACCCGGCGCGCCAGCTGCAAACCGCCGAAGGCTGGCTCAAGGCTCATCCGCAAGACGCCAGCCTGCTGCTGACCCTGGGCCGCCTGAGCCTGCAGAACCGCCTGTGGGGCAAGGCACGTGACTATCTGGAAAGCAGCCTGCGCATGGAGCGCAACCCCGAGGCTTGTGCCGAACTGGCCCGCCTGCTTGCTGGCCTGGGCGAGACCGAGCGCAGCAACCAGCTGTTCCAGGAGGGCCTCGGCCTGCTGGACGAGCGCCTGCTGGCCCTGCCGTTGCCAGAAGGCGTACGCGCCTGACCCACCCCAAGGCCCGCGCCAAGGTGCGGGCTTTGGGGGTTGGTAATTTATCTATGCCTGCACGTTGGCGCGGCAATCTATTTCTTCAGTCACCTCCTACCGCCACTTTGGAAATTTCCTACACGATTCAGCGACTTGTCTTTGCTGTCGCGCCTTGAAACAAAGCGCGTCTTTCCTCTACCGTTTCAAGCCACTCCTTCTTCCCCGGGACCTTCACCGCCCATGCTGCCGGCCCGTTTGCGCTCCTTTTTCCTTCCTGCCTGCCTGGCCGCACTGGCGGTGCTGGCTGCGTCTTTCCAACTGGAAAACATGCCAGGGCTGGTGCCGTGCCCCTTGTGCTTCAGCCAGCGTTTGCTGCTCGCGGCGTACGCGTTGTTGTGCCTGGGGGCGGTGCTGCAGGCGCCAGGCTTGCAGGGCATCCGCCAGTACGCGCGGGCGACGCTGGGCTGCTCGCTGGCCGGTGCGTTGCTGGCGGCGCGGCATGTCTGGTTGCAGGGCGCTGGTACGGTCATGCATGTATGCCCGGTGCCGATTGGGCGGGTGTTCGAGCAATCCTGGGGCGAGGCGGCGCGGCAACTGTTGCTGGGTGGCCCGGATTGCAACTCGCTGACCTGGAGCTTTCTCGACCTGACACTGCCCGAGTGGAGCCTGCTGGCCTTCCTGCTGCTGGCGGCGCTGCCCTTGAGTTGCCTGCTGGCGTATCGTTTCCGCACCCTGGCAATGAACTGACCTGGCGCAAGGTTGCGTCATGAGTGCGACCAATGGCGCTATAACGGGGTATTAAACACTTGTATGAACTTTGTGTGCTGCGTACCTTGATGGGCAGCACGCGCGGGAATAATCTCGCAGCACGTATACCGAAAACACAACTGCTCGATGCCGTCCTGCTGATGTCACCTCTGTGCTGCGCGTTCGCGGTGCGAGGTGCAGCGGCATCTACCCAGAAGGGAAGAGATCGCCATGCTCGATAGTTGTCAGAATGCTCAGGAACGCTGGGGTGGGGTTCACAAGCTGATCGACCGTTGGCTGGAGGAGCGCCAGCAACTGGTGCAGGCTTTCCGCGCCCTGCGCGATGCCAAGCCGGCCTTCGCTGACAAGGATACGCACAGTGACTTCTGCGCACTCCTGGTCGACTACGTTTCGGCGTGGCATTTCGAAGTCTGCGAACAACTGGTCAGTGAGGCCAAGGCATTCGATGACGAGAAAGCGTTGAAGCTGGCTGAAGAGATCAACCCGCGGATCAATGACATCACCCAGATTGCACTGGCTTTCAATGATCATTGCAGCAAGGGCGAGTGCAAGGACACCGAGCGCTTCGCCGAGAAGCTGGCCAAGCTGGGCGGCCTGCTGCACGAGCGCTTTGAACTCGAAGACTGCCTGATCGAAGTGCTGCACACTGCGCACAAGGAAGAGGGCGCTGTCGAGGCCTGAAGCTAGGCCTCAGTCGCCAACCGCCAGCAGCTCGATCTCGAATACCAGAGGTGTATAGGGTGCGATCAGGTCGCCCGCTCCTTCGGCGCCATAGGCTTGCGCTGAAGGAATCACCAGGCGCCATTTGGCGCCCGCGTGCATCTGCGGCAGGGCCACCTGCCAGCCTTCGATTACAGAATCCAGGCTGAACCATTGGGGCGTCTGGTTCTGGTCGAACACCGAGCCATCCGGCAACTTTCCCACATAGCGCACTTGTACTTTGCCACCTGCTTTGGGTTGCGCGCCCGTGCCTGCCTGCAGTTCGCTGTAGAGCACGCCTTCCGGCAGTTCGTGTACCCCATAACGTCCACGCTCATTGGCCATGAAGCGTGTTTCGGCTGCCTGCAATTTTTGTGTGGCGGCATCACTTTCCTGCGCTTCATGCTGCTGAAGCACTGCCTGCATGCGTACCTTGTCGAGCTTTAGCGGTTGCCCCTGATAGGACTGCTTGAGGCCTTCGACCAGTGCTTCCAGTTGCAAGCCTGGCATCTCCTGGCGCAGGCGCTCACCCAGGCTGGCGCCCAGGCTGTAGGCCAGATCGTGATCGTCGCTGTCGGCAAGGGCGATGGGTGCCAGCAGGCATAAACCTAAAACAAGATATCGAGGCAATGCCCGGACTCCCAAATATCAGCAATGATTAATTCAGCAACTACACTTTCACGCAGCTGCAAGATAACAACTTTGCCCAGGCATGCAACGCGGCGTAAATATTACGGTCAACATGCCCTAGCGGCGGTAGCAGCAGAAGCATAGTATGAGCCGCAATCTCGTCAGCCAGGAGGTAAACCATGTCGGCCAAAAAGAAGCCAGTAAGTACGCCGTTACACCTGCTCCAGCAACTTTCGGGCAGCCTGCTCGAACACTTGGAAGATGCCTGCTCGCAAGCGCTGGCTGATGCGGAAAAACTGCTGGCCAAGTTGGAAAAGCAGCGTGGCAAAGCGCAGGAAAAACTGCACAACGGCCGCCTGAAATTGCAGGATGCCGCAAAGGCAGGTAAAGCCAAGGCGCAGACCAAAGCGCAAAAAGCCATTGGCGAACTTGAAGAACTGCTCGATTCCCTCAAGGAACGCCAAACCCAGACCCGCTCTTATATTCAGCAACTCAAGCGTGACGCTCAAGACAGCCTCAAGCTGGCCCAGGGTGTAGGCAAGGTTCGCGAGGCCGCAGCCAAAGCGCTGGATTCGCGTGCTGCCAAAACCAGCAAGCCGGCTGCAGCCAAACCTGCGGCGAAGCCAGCTGCCAAAGCGACTGCTGCTGCCAAGCCTGCGGCGAAGCCAGCTGCCAAAGCGACTGCTGCTGCCAAGCCTGCGGCGAAGCCAGCTGCCAAAGCGACTGCTGCAGCCAAACCTGCGGCGAAGCCAGCTGCCAAAGCGACTGCTGCAGCCAAACCTGCGGCGAAGCCAGCCGCCAAAGCGACTGCTGCTGCCAAGCCTGCGGCGAAGCCAGCTGCCAAAGCGACCGCTGCAGCCAAACCTGCGGCGAAGCCAGCCGCCAAAGCGACCGCTGCAGCCAAACCTGCGGCGAAGCCAGCCGCCAAAGCGACCGCTGCTGCCAAGCCTGCGGCGAAGCCAGCTGCCAAAGCGACCGCTGCAGCCAAACCTGCGGCGAAGCCAGCTGCCAAAGCGACGGCTGCTGCCAAATCCGCAGCCAAGCCAGCTGCGAAACCAGCTGCCGCCAAAGCCCCGGCACGCAGGGCCACCAAGCCAGCTGCCGCCAAACCTGTTGCCAGCAAACCAGCCGAAGCCAAACCGGCTACGCCTGCCGCCAGCACCCCGGCTGCTGCAACCAACTCGGCCACCCCGGCTGCTTCGGTAGCATCGTCGACACCCGCCAGCACCCCGGCTCAGGCGCCGTCTTCGGCGTCCTGAAGCGTAGCCGCTGCGGCGCGCAACTGATCCAGCGCGTCGTGGCGGCGGGCAGGCTCCGGCGCCAGCCGGGCCAGCCAGTCGTCCGTGAGCCCATGCGAGTCCGTGGGCCACTGTCGCGAGCGCTCCTGTAAACGCTCAAGCAAGGTCTTTTCGGCCTGCAACTCCAGCCCCTTCACTTGTTCACGCAACGCCGCCAGTTGCGCATCACCCGATGCCGCTGCTCGCCATTGTTGGCGAAGGCCGCGTAACGGGGCGACCACGTCACGCTGCCAGGCCCCGGCTATTTCGGTTAACGCCTGCACGCGCTCATCCAGCACCGCCACGCCTCGCGCCTGCAGCCAGGTTGCGCACAACAGCAGGCAGACATCGCCACCCATTGCCTGTAGCTCAAGGCAGGCCGCTTCCGCGCCGGGCCTGGCATACAGGGCCAGGGCGTGATTCCACAGGTCGGTGTGCATGGTTCCACTCGCGCTATGGGCCGAGGAAGCTGGTAGACTCCGCGACCATCATGATCAGACTATCCAACCTCACTTTACAGCGTGGTCCGCAGCGCTTGCTAGAAGGCGCCGAGATGACCCTGCACGCCGGTCACAAGGCCGGCCTGATCGGCGCCAACGGTGCCGGAAAATCCAGCCTGTTCGCCTTGCTGCGCGGTGAGCTGTCACCCGATGCCGGTGACTGCCAACTGCCCGGTGACTGGCGCATCGCCCACATGCGGCAGGAGGTCGATACCCTCGATCGCCTGGCCGTGGACTATGTGCTCGACGGCGACATGCGCCTGCGCAAGGTCCAGGCCGAACTGGCCGCCGCCGAGCACGCCCACGACGGTACTGCCCTGGCGCGCCTGCACAGTGAGCTGGAAAGCGCCGACGGCTATACCGCCGATGCCCGCGCGCGCAAGCTGCTGGCCGGCCTGGGCTTCACCAACGAGCAGATGGATCGCCGCGTCGGTGACTTCTCGGGTGGCTGGCGGATGCGCCTGAACCTGGCTCAGGCGCTGATGTGCCCGTCCGACCTGCTGCTGCTCGACGAGCCCACCAACCACCTCGACCTGGACGCCATCCTGTGGCTGGAAGACTGGCTCAAGGGCTACCCCGGCACGCTGTTACTGATCTCCCACGACCGCGACTTCCTCGACGCTGTGGTCGACCATGTGCTGCACGTCGAGCAGCGCAAGCTGAACCTGTACAAAGGTGGCTACACCGCCTTTGAGCGCACCCGTGCCGAGCGCCTGGCGCAGCAGCAGCAAGCCTACGAGAAGCAGCAGGCGCAGCGCGCGCACATGGAAAAATACATCGCCCGCTTCAAGGCCCAGGCCACCAAGGCTCGCCAGGCGCAAAGCCGGATCAAGGCCCTGGAGCGCATGGAAGAGCTGTCGGCGGCGCATGTGGATTCGCCGTTCGACTTCGTTTTCCGCGAATCGCAGAAAATCTCCAGCCCGTTGCTGAGCCTGTCCGAAGGCCGGCTGGGGTATGGCGACAAGGCCATCCTCGACAAGGTCAAGTTGCAGCTCACCCCAGGCGCGCGTATCGGTTTGCTTGGGCCTAACGGCGCGGGCAAGTCGACGCTGATCAAGAACCTTGCGGGTGAACTGGAGCCGTTGTCTGGCCGCCTGGTACGGGGCGAGAACCTGGCCGTTGGCTACTTCGCCCAGCACCAGCTCGACTCGCTGGACGACAAGGCCAGCCCGCTGCTGCACCTGCAGCGCATCGCGCCCACCGAGCGTGAGCAGACCCTGCGCGACTTCCTGGGTGGTTTCGACTTCCATGGCGCTCGTTGCGACGAGCCGGTCGTGAACTTCTCCGGTGGCGAAAAGGCCCGCCTGGCGCTGGCGCTGATCGCCTGGGAACGGCCGAACCTGCTGCTGCTCGACGAACCGACCAACCACCTCGACCTGGAAATGCGCCTGGCGCTGACCATGGCCTTGCAGGAGTTTGCCGGTGCCGTGGTGGTGGTATCCCACGACCGACATTTGCTCAAGAGCACCACCGACGACTTCCTGCTGGTGGCCGATGGCAAGGTGGACGCCTTCGACGGTGACCTGGACGACTACAGCCGCTGGCTGGTCGAGTACCGCCAGCGCAGTGCGCCGACCAGTAGCACCCCGGTCAACCCGGACAAGACCGACAAAAAAGCCCAACGCCAGGCTGCCGCCGCTTTGCGTCAGCAGCTTGCCCCGCACAAGAAGGCGGCCGACAAGCTGGAAACCGAGCTGAACCAGGTGCACGTGCAACTGGCCGAGATCGAGACCGCGTTGGGTGATGGTGGCCTCTACGAAGCCGCGCGCAAGGATGAGCTGCGAGACCTGCTGGCGCGTCAGACCAAGCTCAAGCAACGCGAAGGCGAGCTGGAAGAGGCCTGGATGGAGGCGCTGGAAACCCTCGAAAGCATGCAGGCCGAGCTCGAGGCGCTGTCCTGATGGAGGAACTGCGTTCGCTGCTGCCAGGGCAATGGATGGACACCTTCTGGCTGGGCTTGCAGATCCTGTTGATCCTGGTGGCGGCCTTCGTCCTGCAGCGCATCGTCGCCCGTGGGTTGAGCCGCCTGGGCCAGCGTTACCCGCTGCCACCGGAGTTGCTGGTGCCGGTGCGGGGTGGCTTGCGTTGGCTGATCATGGGCAGTGCGTTGCTGTTTGTGCTGGAGCGGCTGGGTGTTTCCGCGACGGTCCTGTGGACTGCATTGTCAGGCTTTGTCGCGGTGGCGGCGGTGGCGTTCTTCGCCATGTGGAGCGTGTTGTCCAACCTGCTGTGCGCGGTGCTGATCTTTACGGTCGGGCCATTTCGCATCGGCGATGTGGTCGAGCTGGTCGACACCTTGGACAAGCCGGGCGTCAAAGGCCGGGTGATCGCCATCAACCTGCTGTTCACCACGTTGCTGGAAATGCCCGAGGCGGGCGGGGCGCTGGTGCAGGTGCCCAATAGCCAGTTCTTCCAGAAGTCGGTGCGGCGCTGGCGCGGGGCCGAGGTGCAGGCGATGCATAAGGATGCGGCAGTCGAGGCAGATTGATTCTGCCTGTGCCGGCCTCTTCGCGGGTTCGCCCGCGAAGAGGCCGGCACAGGCAGTTAAATTCTCAAAATTTTCTGGTTATTTTTTCACCAACACCTTAGCTTAACGTTTTGCAACATATGTTCGAGCGAGGTGTGTGATGTCGATGGAAGTATGGCTGGGCTTCTTTGCCGCCTGTTGGGTGATCAGCCTTTCACCCGGTGCCGGGGCGATTGCCTCGATGTCCAGCGGCCTGCAATACGGCTTCTGGCGTGGTTACTGGAATGCCCTGGGCCTGCAACTGGGCCTGATCGTACAGATCGCCATCATCGCTGCCGGCGTCGGTGCCATCCTTGCCGCCTCGGCCACGGCCTTCCAGATCATCAAATGGTTTGGCGTCGCCTACCTCGTCTATCTGGCCTACAAGCAATGGCGTGCCTTGCCGATGGACATGGCCGATGAGTCCGGCGTGCGCCCGATCGGCAAACCGCTGAGCCTGATGTTCCGCGGTTTCCTGGTCAACGTCAGCAACCCCAAGGCACTGGTGTTCATGCTGGCGGTGCTGCCGCAGTTCCTTAACCCACATGCGCCGTTGCTGCCGCAATATGTGGCGATCACCGTGACCATGATCAGCGTGGACATGCTGGTGATGGCGGGCTACACCGGGTTGGCTTCGCGGGTGTTGCGTCTGCTGCGTACGCCCAAGCAGCAGAAGCGCCTGAACCGGACCTTTGCCGGGTTGTTCATCGGCGCGGCCACGTTCCTGGCTACCCTGCGTCGCGCACCTCTCTGATAGATGACTGGGGCCTCGTCGAGGCCCCAGCTATTTCTGCCTGTCCACCAACCCCTTGAGCAGATCCACCGGCAACGGGAAGACAATGGTCGAGCTCTTGTCCCCTGCAATCATCCCCAGCGTCTGCATGTAGCGTAACTGCATCGCCCCCGGTTCCTTGCTCAACATCTGCGCCGCCTGCATCAGCTTCTCCGACGCCTGCAACTCGCCTTCGGCATGAATCACCTTGGCCCGTCGTTCCCGTTCAGCCTCAGCCTGCCGGGCGATGGCACGCACCATCGATTCGTTGAGGTCCACATGCTTGATCTCGACGTTGGCCACCTTGATGCCCCACGCATCGGTCTGCGCGTCCAGCACTTGGCGGATGTCCAGGTTCAGCTGCTCGCGTTCTGCCAGCAGTTCGTCCAGTTCGTGCTTGCCCAGCACCGCACGCAGGGTTGTCTGGGCCAGCTGGCTGGTCGCCACCAGAAAATCCTCGACCTGGATGATTGCTTTCTGCGGGTCAAGTACACGGAAGTAGAGCACCGCATTGACCTTGACCGAGACGTTGTCGCGGGTGATCACATCCTGTGGCGGTACATCCAGCACCACGGTACGCAGGTCGACCCGCACCATTTGCTGGATCACCGGGATCAACAGGATCAGCCCCGGCCCCTTGACCTGCCAAAAGCGGCCCAGCTGGAATACCACGCCGCGCTCGTATTCGCGCAGGATGCGAAACGCCGACAGCAACAGCATCGTCAGCACGATCAGCACCGCGCCGAAACCCACTTGCATGAACATGCTCATTCTCCTTGCGCCGCAGGCGTGGCGGCGCTCACTTCCAGCATCACGCCATGGCGCGCGGTCACCCGCACGTTCTGGCCAGCTTGCAGCGGTGTTGCGCATTGCACTTGCCATTGCTCGCCCTGGGCCAGCACCACGCCACAGAACGGGTTGCCTGGTATCACCTGGGTGACGGTGGCCAGGCTGCCGACCAGACCGGCGTCGCCGCTCACCAGTGCCCGCCGTCGTGCCTTCAGGGCCATGCCCAGCACACCACCGATCAGCAGCGCCGAAAGCACGGCCAAGGTACCGATCAAGGTCAGCGGAATACCGAAGCCTGGGGCATCGGTGTCGATCAGGATCAAAGCGCCGACCACGAAGGCGACGATGCCGCCAAACCCGACCATGCCGAAGCTGGGCAGGAATGCTTCGGCGATCATGAAGGCGATGCCCAGCAGGATCAGCGCCATCCCGGCGAAACTCACCGGTAGCAGTTGCAGGGCATACAACGCCAGCAGCAGGCATATGCCGCCGACCACACCGCCCACCGTAGAGCCGGGGTTCATGAACTCGAACAACAGGCCGTACACGCCGATCATGATCAGGATCAGTGCAACGCCGGGATTGGTAATCACGGCCAGCACCCGTGTGCGCCAGTCCGGTAGGTGCTCGACCAGGCTGGCGCCGACAGTCTGCAGCTGGTGCGGTTGGCCGGCGACCTGCAGCGTTTTGCCATCCAGCTTGCGCAAAAGGTCGGGCAGGTCATCGGCTATCAGGTCGATCACATTCAGCCGCAAGGCTTCGCTGGCGGGCAGGCTGACGGCCTCGCGCACGGCCTTCTCCGCCCACTCGGCATTGCGCCCACGCAGTTGCGCCAGGCTGCGGATGTAGGCAGCGGCGTCGTTGACCTGCTTGCGTGCCAGGGTTTCATCATCGCTGCCCTTGGTCTTGTCGTCCTTGGGGGCACCTGGGGGGCCGCCGATCTGTACGGGGGTGGCGGCGCCCAGGTTGGTCCCGGGCGCCATTGCGGCAACATGGCTGGCGTAGAGGATATAGGTGCCTGCGCTGGCGGCACGGGCACCGCTGGGCGCAACGTAGGTGGCCACCGGCACGGGGCTGGCGAGAATCGCCTTGATCATCTGGCGCATGGCGCTGTCCAGCCCGCCTGGAGTGTCCATGCGGATGACCACCAGCTGCGCGCCCTGCGCCCGGGCCTGGTCGAGGCTGCGTACCAGGTAATCGGCGCTGGCAGGGCCGATGGCATCGTCGATACCCAGCACCCACACTGCGCCGGGCGCTGCCTGACCGCCGGGCGTAATGCCAAGCAGCAACAGCAGCATCAGCCAGCGCCAGCAGCGGGCGATCACCTGTCGTCACCTCGTTTGCCTCTATTGCACAAGTTTAGCCCTGCCTGCCGCTGTCAGGCCTAAAATTGGAGATTGGGGGGCGAAACCGGAGGTGCATCATGCGTATGGCTAAAACCCTGCAGGTCCGCCTGGACAAGGCCAACTGCGATTACGACATCATTCCCCATCCCCATTCGGCCACCAGCCTGGAGTCGGCCCGGACGGCCGGCGTGCCCGCCGAGCGGGTCGCCAAGTCGGTGATGCTCGATGACCGTCATGGCAACTACATCATGGCCGTGCTACCGGCCAACCGGCACCTGGACATGACCAAGGTACGCATGTCCGGGGCCTGGCAACTCACCCGGGAAAGCGGCTTGCCTAGCCTGTTCAGTGACTGCGAGCGCGGCGCCGTGCCGGCCCTTGGTGATGCCTACCAGATAAAAATGCTGCTTGATTCGAGCCTTACACGTCAGGGTGATGTCTACCTTGAGGCGGGTGATCACGATCACCTGATTCACATGAGCATGGAGCAATACCTGAAGCTGGTGCCGAGCGCCGAAGTGCGTGAACTCAGCTGATGCTCTCAACCCTTGCCGGGCCGACCTCGTCGAGGACCGGTCTGGCGACAAGGAGGAACCATGGACAATCCGATTCATCCTTTCTCTGAAATTTTCAAACAGTTGGGGCTTCCTGATGATCCGGTCGAAATCGATCGCTTCATCACCACCCATTCGCCTTTGGACGAAGACGTGAAGCTGGTTGACGCACCCTTTTGGAACGATGCCCAGCGCGCCTTTCTCAAGGAAAGTTACACCGCCGATGCCGACTGGATTCCCATGATCGATCAACTGAATGAGGCGCTGCATCCGCAGAAAAAATAAAGCGCCGAGCGGCACCTGACGAGTGATTGGCCGTTGCTATGCTCAGGAAAACAATAAGGGGATAGCGCGATGAAAGATCCCTACGCACCAGGCTTCTGGTGCTCCGTGACGATCCTGGGCACTCTGACGGCCAGTTACTTTTACGGCATCAGGCAGACGCAGCAGATGAACCAGGCAGTGCATTTCCTGTACGCCGCTGCCGCAGTCACTGTGGCGGTTGCGCTGGTGGCGCTGACCTGGATTGCCTGGCAGCAGTTGCACCTGAACAAACGTGAAGTGATTCAGGGGCGAACGTTGCTGACCATCTGGAACACCAAGGTGGCGCTACGCCGCGTCGAAACGGTATTCGACCGCTACTTCTGGGGCAGTTACTGGCATTCGGGGCGTACGTTCGAAGAGGTCATGGGCGAGCTCAAGGGCACGCCGCTGGAGCAGAGCCTGGATGCCCTGAAGCATCAGTGCCGAGCACTGGACCGTGAAATCCATGACCACCATCACCACTGGCTGGCCAACGCCCGCGACCTGTCCAGCGTGGCCCAGGCCATGGCCCGTGAACGCTACCAGCTGGACCTGGGCGAGCCCACCTGCAGTGGCCATGGCAATACAGCCGTGCTCAACCGTGACCTGGAAGTGCTGGTGTACACCTGGTCGGCGCGCCTGCGCAGCTTCGACCATCAGCTGGACGAGCTGGAGCGCGCCTACCATTGAGGCGCTTCATTCGCCGCGGATGTATTGCTCCAGTTGCTGGATCAGGCTGGCCTGTTCGGCGATGGTTTCCTTGACCAGGTCACCGATCGACAGCAGGCCCAGCAGTTCGCCATTGCTGACCACCGGCAGGTGGCGCAGGTGGCGGTCGGTCATCAGGTTCATGCAGTACTCAAGGTTCTGTTTCGGCGCCACGGTAACCACTGGAGCGCTCATGATTTCGCGCACAGGGGTGGCGGCGGACGAGCGGCCCTTCAGTACCAGTTTGCGCGCATAGTCCCGCTCACTGACGATACCCACCACCTGGTTGCCCTCGACCACGGGCAGCGCACCGACGTTTTTCTCCGCCAGCATTTTCAGGGCGTCGAGCACCGAGTCATCCGGGCCGATGGTGTACACGGTCTGGTGCTGGGACTTGGTCTTGAGGATTTGTTCGACGGTCTTCATACGGGCCTCTGCGGGTGGAAAAAGCGCTGTCTCGGAGTAACTAAAGCATCCGGCACGGCGCTCTGCACGGCAATGCAGGAAACGGCATGGAGTCGATTGAAAAACGTCATGGGTGATCGCCTGTTTCGGCCTCTTCGCGGCTGAAGCCGCTCCCACAGGAACTACACCGCCTTCGAGGTCTGTGCGATCCCTGTGGGAGCGGGTTTACCCGCGAAGAGGCCAGTACAGCCAATCAGAGCTTCGGCATCTGCCCAAGCCGCGCGACCATCTCGCTCACGATCTGCAGATCCAGCATGAACTGCTCCACCGTCTTGAACTCGTTGTCGTTGTGCCCGGTGTACTTCACGTCCGGCATGGCCAGGCCGAACTGCACGCCGTTGGGCAGGTCGTGCACCGAGGTTGCGCCGGCCGAGGTGCCGAACTCATGCTTCATGCCCAGGTTCTCGGTGGCCACCGCGAGCAGGGCCTTGACCCATTCGCCTTCGGGGTTGCGGTACATCGGCTCGTCCAGGCTGTAGTCGAAGGCTACCGAGGTGTGGCTTTGGCGGGTCCACTTGCCCAGTTTGTCAGCCAGTTCGTCCTTGATCGTGGCGATTGGCTTGCCCTTCGGAATACGCAGGTTCACCGCCAGTTTCAGGCCATTGTCATCCACCCCGACAAACGTCAGCGAGGCCGTCAGCGGGCCCATGAATGCGTCCTTGAACGCCACGCCGAGTTTGTTGCCCAGGTAGTCCAGGCCCCAGTTGTCGGCAGCATAGCGGGCGGCGTCGGTGAAGTGGTTGTGCTTGAGCGATACCTGCTTGCCCACGCCGTTGATGAAGTCGAGCATACGGGCCACCGGGTTCACCCCGGACTCCGGCTCCGAAGAGTGGGCGGAAACACCGGTCACCGTGAGCAGCACGTTCTTGCCCTCTGCTTTGGCGTCGATGCTGAAGTCGCCGCCATGCTGCTTCACGTACTTGGCACCGGCTTGCTGCAACTGTTTGGCCAGCTGCGTCGGGTTCTCTGAAACCAGGGTCGCTACCGAAGTGGTCGGGATCTGGTTGGTGGCCAGGCCGCCAGTCAGGTTGACGATTTCTGCGCCCTTGCCAGTGGCCGCCCGCTTGCTGAAGCTGGCCATGACCGTGCCGTAGCCTTTCTCGGCGATCACCACCGGGTAGCCGCCGTCGAGGGCCAGGTTGTAGTCAGGGGTGGGGTTGCGTTCGAAGTAGTAGGGGATGGCATCGCCGCTGGTTTCTTCGGTGGTGTCGATCAGCAGCTTGAACTGCCGGGCCAGCGGCAGGTTCTCGTCCTTGGCCACTTTGAGCGCGTACATCGCCACCACGATGCCGTTCTTGTCGTCTTCGGTACCACGGCCGTACATGCGGTCGCCAACCAGGGTGACCTTGAACGGGTCCAGGCGTGTGCCGTCGGCCAGCTTCCAGTTGTCCGGGTTGACCGGCACTACGTCGGCATGGGCGTGGATGCCGATTACTTCCTTGCCGCTGCCGAGCGAAATCTCGTACACCCGGTTGTCGATGTTGCGGAAGGCCAGGCCAAAGCTGTCGGCCAGGGCCTTGATCTTGTCGGCAATCTTGAGGAACTCGGGGTTTTGGTACTGCGGCGTACCCTCGACATTGAAGGTGGGGATGGCCACCAGCTCGCGCAGGGTTTCGGTGGCGGCCTTGCCATACTTGATGCGGGTATACAGGCCGAGCAGGCGGTTGATCTCGTCTTGCTGCTCGGCGGCCAGTGGCTTGCTGGCCAGGTAGGCGTCGAGGGTTGCCTCGAGGTTGTCGGCCTTGGCAAGGTCGCTACCTTTTAGCTTGTCGAGGAACTGCTTGAAGTCGCTTGGGTTGCTGCCGTCGAAGGCTTTGACGATGGCAGCGGACTGCTGCTGGGTGAGGTTGGCCTGGGCCGGCTGGGTGAACAGGCCGATGCTGGCCAGCAGCAGGGTAGTGGCGGTGAGTTTTTTCAGGTGCATGGTTGCGTGCATTCCTTCGCCAATCATTGTTGTGGGTTACCCGTTCGAAAAAACGGGAAGACGCCCACGCTAACACCAATGACCTATGGCACGGGAGTGCCAGAAACGCGACATGTCGCACAAACGAAAAGCCCCGGGCTCAGGCCCAGGGCTTTTTTGATATGGCGCACTCGGCGGGATTCGAACCCACGACCCCTGCCTTCGGAGTCCTAAAAGTCGGCGTTTGGAATCAGTACGTTAGCGGGGATTAGCTGGAATTTCAATGGGTTGTGGTAGCTGGGGTTAGCTTGTTTTCGCGCCGGTTAGCGGGGCGAGTGTGGCAGATTTGTGGCATGGAGGGAGAGGTTGAGCTTGCGGCCAGTTTGAATCGCCCTGGTTTCCTAGGCAGTGTTCTCGCCTGCCGATTGCCCCATAAGAGCTAATCGAACGTAAGCTCCTCTAGAGCCGAAACTAGCCCCTCAATTGCGCGTTCACTGCTGCTAGAGCATGTGATTAATCTTTCGATGCGTGAAAACAGCAGTTGCAGCTGCTGGGGATCACGTTGACTCGGAAAAATCTCAATTTGCAAAAATGTGCAAATAGCCTCAAGATTTTTGCTCACGCGCACCATCCTCCCTTGCTCAATGCGGGATAGCTGAGAATGATGAACTCCGCACTCGATCCCCAGTTTTTCTAGGGTTAGGCCACGAAATATACGCGCCTCTCGAATTCTTTTTGCGAGGTTGGTTGCGGATGCTGCATTGAGTTTTTCGCCCATTTGTGCATAATATTTGCACATTATGCACAGAGAAGCTAGTCATGGCAGTCTACGTCGATTCTGAAGAGATCCGCTGGAGAGGCCGTGTGTGGTGCCATTTGGTCGCTGATTCGCTTGACGAGCTCCACAGCTTTGCGGCTCGATTAGGTCTCCAACGTAAGTGGTTCCAAAGCCAAAGTTTTTATCCGCATTACGACGTCACGCTCTCGGTGAAAGCCCGGGCGATGCGGCTAGGAGCTGTTCACGCAGATCGGCGGAAAATCATTGGGTGTTGCAAGCAAATGCGGGCCCAGCTGCAAGCGCAGAGGATGCAACAGCAGTCGCTGTTCGATTCAGGAGGAATAGATGGCACCGATTGCCAGACAGCAGGAGCGACCACTATCGCTGCCGGAATACGCCCTAAAGGCCAGCAACAGCTCCCGTTTCAAGAATGACCCAAGAGCGTTGCAGGTTCTGCGTTTCGGCTTTTTCGGCGAAGTGGGAGGGCTTCTTTCATCGGTGAAGAAGGCCGAGCGTGACCGGCTTGAGGAGACTCAAAGCGAGGTCGCGGCTGAAGAGCTTGGTGATGCACTGTGGTATCTGATCAGGGCCGCCTCCGTTCTGCAGATCACTCCGGATGAAATAGGGGGAAGCTGTCTGAAGATCCTGAGGCAGCGATTCAATGAGAGTGCCTCTCCGTCCATCGCAACCGTAAATTTTAGGCACATCGATGCTCTGATCAATTCACGTCGCCAAGAGGATGGTTCGTTGCTTAGGGCTGGTCAACTTGGCGCTCTGGCACATGCAGCTGGTGTCTTCTGCAATATGCCAGACGCTCAATTACGAGCGGGGCCTACCCCCACGTTGAGGGATCATCTGGGGGGGCTCTTGGCAGAGCTGGCACTCAGCTGTGCGAGTTTTGATTTGCATCTTGAAGATGTCGCGCGCTACAACCTTGAGAAAACCAAAAGTCGCTGGCCTGGCGAAGATCGGCAGTACATTCCTTTCTTCGATCCGGAATCGGTGTTTCCTGGCCACGAGCGCTTGCCCAGGGCGCTCAAAATGGACTTCATCGAGCTACCAGGGCGTAACGGGCCATCTGTCGTTCAACAGCTGAATGGTGTCTTCATCGGCGACCGTTTGACGGATAATAGCAACGAGCCCGACGACTATCGTTTCCACGATGTATTTCATCTTGCCTACATGGCCTATCTCGGATGGTCCCCTGTCCTGCGAGGGTTGCTCAAGCTCAAGCGGAAATCTGACCCGGCCATCGATGAGAACGAGGATGGGGCTCGGGCGATGATCATTGAGGAGGGGATCGCCACGTGGATTTTCAACCATGCCAAGCGCCGAAAATTCTACAGGGGGATCAAAGAGGGTGAGCTTGAGTACGGCCTGCTAAAGCAGATCCATTCCATGGTGGAAGGGTATGAGGTGGATAAATGCCCGTTATGGCAGTGGGAGTTGGCCATTTTAAGGGGATTCGAGGTGTTCCGAGAGCTTCGCTCCGCGCGGTCAGGATCTGTCGTAGTCGACATGATCAACCACCAACTGACCTTCCAACCGATTATCGATAAGAACTTAGCGTGATGACCCCCAACTCCTTCGTTAAAGCCCTCGCCAGTTTGAGCTTGGAAGACGTTTTCAACCCTTATGCGGACACGTGCCCGGTGCATGACCGAACCGATGCGGCGTCATACCGGCGTACGAACTTGCGCACATACCTCAGCGCTGTTGAGAGCATCGGCGTCGACACCATCTGGATGGGACGAGATCTTGGGTACCGAGGTGGACGCAGGACCGGCTTGGCGCTGACAGATGAATTTCATCTGACGGAGATGGCAAAGGTTTATCCGGGGTGTGCGTCACGACAAGCTACCAGAGGTCCTGTGATAGCTGAGCGCACAGCGGCCGAGATTTGGGGAGTTTTGAAGATGATCGAGAAGCCACCCCTGCTCTGGAATGTGTTCCCATTCCATCCGCATGAGACGGGCAATCCTCTTACGAATCGGCGCTTCAAAGCCAAGGAGCTTGCGCTGGTGAACGAGCTCAACAATGCACTGATCAAGTGGTTGAAGGTGCGTAGGATTGTCGCGATTGGCCAGGATGCCGCCAGTTATGCAACTGCCTTCGGAGTCGAGGTCCTTACGGTGCGGCATCCAAGCTACGGTGGCGTGAAAGATTTCCGCAACGGCATGAGGCAGATCTACAGTATTTCAGACGATCTTTCGGGGGCTAGATCGCTGCAACCGTCTCTTTTATAAGAGTCTCATCGATCGGAAACGTCTCCAGCAGACTGCTGGTCGCGCGAATGCCGCCGAGTCCATTATCCAGTTTGGCGTAGGTGGAAATACACGTCAGTTTTCCAGTCTCGTATCCTGCCTCCGTTGCGACATACTGCTGCAGCTGGGCCAGCCCTATCAGGTTGCCCAGAGCCCTCTCCGCATAGTGATGAGAACGGTAGATTGCGGTCAGATCAATTTTTCCGTGCATCAGTTTGAAGGTCACGTGGCTGAGACAGGCGGAACCATAGTACTTGTGCCGATCTGCGCCCGGATCATAGGTAGGAAGCTCAAACCCGCAGCCATTGAAGTCGTCCGCAAGATCTACAGCTGGATCGCTCACGCCGAGTTCATAAGCTGCGACGTACTTATTCAAATTTTTCGTGCGGATGGCGATCAGTTTTTCGATAATTTTATCGAGCGGGTTGAACGTTGCACCGCGTTCATCTTTTCGCTCAATCATGCGCATTGCGTAGGTGCCCCACGTGTGAGGCGCCATGCCACGCTGAATGATCGACTTGTACCGGTCGTACCAGTCTGGACGCCCATAACGCCTGTAGATTGTGTGGGGGAAAATCGTCCCTGCAGCGGTCATCACTGTACGTCCAGCCTTCCGTTGTCGGAGGGCATGAGTGACAGCGTTGACCACTTGACGATCCTCTTGGGTTGCAGCTTGTGGCGAGGTGATTTCCAGGATGACATTGGTGGCATCATGGTTGTGTTGGCTTTCCAGGTAACGGATGCCAGCCAGCCATGCCTGTACTACTCTCGACCTCGGGAACACTTCCGTCATTTATCAGCTCCGTAGATACATGATGCGTGGGTGGTCAGATAGGAATGTGGCACCCATGCGTGTCCATTGACTCCCCAAGAAACGCCCCAGCTGTTGCAGATCAGGTAATGTTCCGTACCCAACTGGTCGTGACCGTATCCCACGATCACCACTGCGTGTCGGCCTGGGAACACGTTCGCTTCGAATGCCACTACGCCATCGATGGGGCGCATAAAGGACTGGGTTGTAGAAACCAGCACGCCAACGGGCCTGCCCATACCTAGCCATTGCTTGATTTTGTCCAGGTCAGTAGCGAGAAGGGTTAGATCAGGGCCATGGAGAGACAAGCCACTGGGCATTGGCGGTAATGGTTGTCCCGGCTCGTTCTGCTGGTAGGGGAAGTGATGATCTTCCGGCAATCCTGTGCCGGTCGCCGCAATGGCAATGCGGACATCCAGTCCCGCATTGGGCTTCCAGGCAGGGCTTTGATGCACTGTGGCCAAATAGGCGTATTCGGGACTGAGCAGGAGGTTTGAGGGTACGCCCTTGATCCCGGCGAGCGAGAACGCCACGCACGATCCCCTATTACCCTGATCCCTGGAATTCATCTGTATCGTTACACGCGCTTGGATCACGATTGGGCGGTTCCTTGAAGCAAAGCCCGCTTGGCAACGGAAGAAAGGCCGGTTGCCAAATCCTCGAATTGCGTCTGGGTTTCGAAGTTACCAAGCGGATCAGAGGATCGGTCCCAAGGCTTGCGCTCGTCGAGCTGCAGCTCAGCAGGTCCCATCGGTAGACTCGATGCAGGAGAAATCAGGTAATCCAGATAGTGCTCACCACCCGCAACGAGCGCATCGGCATTCGTGGCGTTGCCTGGTGGCAGCAACATCGGTTCTATAGTGAAGCCTTCCGAAGCTGCTTCGTTCGTACCCCAGACGTAGCCAGCACCGGAATGGTCTTTCAATCGCACCAGCATCTGGTCATCGACGCGAGGTTCTAGAATGAGATCTCGATCAGCATCATCGAGCAACCAGACGTCTCTCTGTGGGTTTTCCAGTGGCTTGGTGAGCAAAGCTCTCTTGATTGCAGCCGGCTGGGTTCGCAGTACTTCTTCCACGAACGAGCGATCACACAGCTTTAACCTCTGCAATGACCAGGCTGTTGCGGCGTAGCTGATGCCAAGCCTGAGGGAAAGCTGATAAAGGTTGAAGGGATGGGCAAGGTCGGCGACCGCCCAGCCCTTTCGCTTCATAATCTTCGCGACCGCCCAGCGCGGCGCTACGAGGCTGTAGGCGAACCAATCCGCTTCCAGTTCTTTTTTGGCGGCAGTGTTGGTGTAGTCCAGATGTTCGTCTGTTGTGGTGCCATGGTCCAGAACGTAGTGACCGAGCTCATGCGCGCAAGTCATCTGCATGACGCCTGCCGGACGCTCAGAATTCACCAAAATTCCCGGCTGGCCTTCACTGATAAACGCTCCCCAAAGCTTTTCCAGTGGGCGCAGCATCACAATCACTCCGGCATCTTGCGCAATTCGGAATGGATCAATGAATCGCCCCTGGTTTCCTAGACACTCTCCAAGCTCAGGAAATAGCGTTTCTCATACTCTACTGGAGACAGCTGCATAGCACTGCTGTGTCGACGTTTTGGGTTATAGAACATCTCGATG
>PJUB01000160.1_pt1 | contig 44168 bp, 31 predicted proteins | sample 1512141 | NCBI WGS metagenome assembly PJUB01 (sample SAMN08177677, study PRJNA422409) | Soil metagenome, whole genome shotgun sequencing project. | isolation source: Soil enriched on filter paper: alkali lignin treatment | place: USA: Madison | collected 2015-01-15 | reverse complement strand
TTCCATTCGACCGGCGCGGGGATGTTGTGGGCCTTGATGTAGCGCGTGTTGTAGACGATGCCGTAGCCGGCCAGCGCCTGTCCGAGGTACATGCCGCCCGGGTCGTTGATGGGGTAGTTGCCGATCTTGTCCGGCACATTCCTGTTGGCCACGTCCGACGAGTTGGCCAGCAGCTTGTCGCGCCCCAGCACCTCGAACGCGTCGGGGGCGCTGGCCCAGAACACCTCGGGGCGCTGGCCCGCCGGCGTTTCGCGCACGTAGGCGATGCCGGACACGGTGTTCTTGTTCAGGATTTCCAGCGTGATGCCCGGGTTGGCCTTTTCGAACGCGGTCTTGTAGGCCTGGGTCAGGTCTTTCGGGAACGACGTGATGACCGTGACGGTGCCCGCCAGGGCCGGCGCCGCGCAGGCGGCCAGCAGCGCCCCTGCAAGGGCTGTGCGCATTGCATGCATGGTTTGTCTCCGTGGTTTTTTGATTTGTCCGGAGACCTTAATGGCTGCGCCCGCCGCACGTCCAATCAGAAATTTTGATGCGCGTCATCAGCCCGGGGGGGGCTGGCGCCGGTCCCGCCGAAGCACCGGCGCAGGGAAAACGCGCTTACGCCGTGGCTGCCACGCCGCCGTTCGCCTTGGCCATCGCCTTGGCTTTTTCGGCCATGACCTGCTGGATCTGGCTCATGATCTGCATCGCCTGGCCGTTCAGTGCTTGCATCTGCGTGGCTTTTTGCTCGGCCGACGCGTTGCTGTCGCGCACGCGTGCAATCTGCTCCATGACCCGCTTGAGCTGGCGCTGCAGTTCCTTGATCTGCCGGGTGTAGTGGTCGTCGTTCTCGGAAGATTCCGTTTCCTCCGTCTGGCCCACCTTCATGGCGCCGGCATTGGACACGCGGATCTTGCCGTCGGGCGTGACGGTGACGCCCTTGCTGTCGTCCTTGGCGTCCTTGGCTTCCTTGTTGGCCTGGATTTTCTGCGCCCACAGGTCGGCGATGCTGCCGATGCGCGAGGTGCCGCTGATGGAATCGATGGCCATGAGGGGGCTCCAGAAGGAAGAATGACTGGGGGTTTCCACTAATACGGCATTCTGACCGGGAACTTAAGTTGCCGCCCGTTCCCGGCCCCCTTTACACTGGCGCCCGCTCACACCAATCACCCCCGGGGAATCCATGTCCAATTCCTATTTTCCGCGCTGGCGCCTGGCCGACGACGCCGAGCCCGGCGTCATCATCGCGCCCGATGAACGGCTGTCCTGGCCCAAGAACGTGGCCATGGGGGCACAGCACGTGGTGGCGATGTTCGGCTCCACCGTACTGGCGCCGCTGCTCATGGGCTTTGATCCCAACGTCGCCATCCTGATGTCGGGCATCGGCACCCTGATCTTCTTCCTGTTCGTCGGCGGCCGCGTGCCCAGCTACCTGGGCTCCAGCTTCGCCTTCATCGGCGGCGTCATCGCGGTGACCGGCTATGCCGGCGGCGGCGCCAATGCCAACATCGGCGTGGCGCTGGGCGCCATCATCGCCTGCGGACTGGCCTACACGCTGATCGGCGTCATCGTCTGGATCGTCAACGCCCGCGCGGGCGGCGGCGCCAACTGGATCGATACGCTGATGCCGCCGGTCGTGACCGGCGCGGTCGTCGCGGTGATCGGCCTGAACCTGGCGCCCATCGCCGCCAAAGGCGCCATGGGCGCCTCGGGCTTTGATAGCGCCATGGCAATTGTCACCATCCTGTGCGTGGGCGGCATCGCCGTCTATACCAAGGGCATGGTGCAGCGGCTGTTGATCCTGGTCGGCCTGATCCTGGCCTGCGTGGTGTACGCCCTCTGCGCCAACGGCCTGAATCTGGGCAAGCCCATCGACTTTTCCGCCGTGTACGCCGCGGCCTGGTTCGGGCTGCCGCATTTCGCTGCACCGGTCTTCAAGGCCGAGGCAATGGGCCTGATCGTGCCGGTGGCCATCATCCTGGTCGCCGAGAACCTGGGCCACGTCAAGGCGGTCAGCGCCATGACCGGCCAGGACCTGGACCGCTACCTGGGCCGCGCCTTCGTCGGCGACGGCGTGGCCACCATGGTGTCGGGCGCAGTGGGCGGCACCGGTGTCACCACCTATGCCGAGAACATCGGCGTGATGGCGGTCACCCGCATCTATTCGACGCTGGTGTTCGTCATCGCGGCCCTGATCGCCATCGTGCTGGGTTTCTCGCCCAAGTTCGGCGCCTTGATCCAGACCATCCCGGCCCCCGTGCTGGGCGGCATGTCGGTCGTGGTGTTCGGCCTGATCGCCATCGCCGGGGCCCGGATCTGGGTCGTGAACCAGGTCGACTTCAGCGACAACCGCAACCTGATCGTGGCCGCCGTCACGCTGGTGCTGGGCGCGGGCGACTTCACGGTCAAGCTGGGCAACTTCACGCTCGGCGGCATCGGTACCGCCACCTTCGGCGCGATCATCCTGTACGCGTTGCTGCGTCGCAAGAAGCAGGGGTAGGGCGGCGGTTGCCGCTTGCGCCTTGCCGCTGGCCGGGCGCTCGGGCCCGGCCCCTGGCCGCCGGCCCGGGCTGGCGTAACGTCCGCCCAGGCCGGCCCCCTCTCAGGGCCGTGATAGCCGCGAAGCCGGTGCCCGGCCCGCCACCCGCACCGGCGCCGCCTCGATCACCTGGCCCGACTGGGTCTTGAAGACTGCGGTGGCCTCGGAAAGGCGCCGCGCCTGGTCCTCCATCGCCGATGCCGCGGCCGAGGCTTGTTCCACCAGCGCGGCGTTCTGCTGTGTCACCTCGTCCATCTGCGACACCGCCAGGGTGACCTGGTCGATGCCGCCGGCCTGCTCGGCCGACGCCGCCGAGATTTCGCCCATGATGTCGGCCACTCTCTGCACCGAGGTCACGATTTCCTCCATGGTCTGGCCGGCGGCCGATACGTGCGACGCCCCTGCCGCCACCGTCTCGACGGAGGTCTCGATCAGGGCCTTGATTTCCTTGGCCGCCTGCGCCGCGCGCTGGGCGAGGGTGCGCACTTCGCCCGCCACCACCGCGAAGCCCTTGCCCTGTTCGCCCGCTCGCGCCGCCTCCACGGCCGCATTGAGCGCCAGGATGTTGGTCTGGAAGGCAATGCCGTCGATCACCGAGACGATGTCGGCGATACGGCGCGAGCTGTCGGAGATGCCTTGCATCGTCGCCACCACCTGGCCGACCGTGTGGCCGCCGCGCTGGGCCACTTCCATGCTGACCGCGGCCAGTTGGTTGGCCTGGGCGGCGTTTTCGGCATTCTGCTTGACCGTGGCGGCCAACTGCTCCATCGTGGCCGCCGTTTCCTCCAGCGCCGCCGCCTGCTCTTCGGTGCGAGTCGACAGGTTGGCGTTGCCCGCGGCAATCTCGGCCGCCCCGACGTTGATTTCCTCCACCCCCTGGCGCACGGTCGTGACCGTACGCGTCAGCCCGTCCTGCATGCGCTTGACCGCCGAGAACAGCGTGCCGATCTCGTTGTTCGATCGGGCGTCCACCCGCTGGGTCAGGTCGCCGGCGGCGATGCGGTCGAAGTGCCGGCCCGCGTCCTGCAAGGGCAGCAAGACGCCACGCCGGATGAAGGCCCAGCACAGCGCCGCCAGCAGCACGGCTACCGACAGCAGCACGATGGACGACACCTTGGCTGTCGCGTAGGTGTTCTGCGAACGGCCCAGCACCCCGTCGCTGCGTTCCTGCACGCGCGCCAGGAAGACCTGCATGTCCTTGGCGAAATTCGTGTCAGCCTGCCGCACGGCGTCTTCGCCCTGCTGGTAGCGGGCCACCGAGCGTTCCTTCAGCGCCGAATCCAGTTCCTGCAGCGCCGCCGCGTAGCCGTTGAAGCGGCCTTGCAGCGCCAGGGCCAATTCCTGGCCGCGCTCGCTCTTGGGTACTTCCATGTAACGGGCAAAGCGCTCGCGCGCCAGTTGCAACTGTTCGGCGGCAGTCGCTTCGGCTGCCGCGGCCTGGTCGTTGGCGCCGGCCTGCAGGGCGGCAATGCCGGCGCCCAGCGCCAGGCGGGTCCGCAACAGGGCGCCATTGGTCTCGTACAGCGGATCGACCTGGTGCACGGCCACATTATTCAGGTCTTCGATTTCCCGCACGCTGTTTTCGGCATTCATCCAGCCTAGGCCGCAAGCCAGCGCCAAGGCCACCACGAAGCAGGCCAGCACCAGCATCATTCCCGTACGGACTTTCAATTTTTCCAGCATGAGAGCTCCCGTTCTTGAACGCGCTCCACCGCTGGCGCGGGCCCCAAGCCCATGGGCGCTGCGGTAGAGGGGCAAACGTCGAGCCGGATGACTGCGATGCGTCCGCCCAATCTGCAACACGCACAATCGATCGATTCCCGCGGCGGCTACATTATGTCGTTGGCCGTCGCGCCCCTCGGATTTGATTAAGGAAAACCGCCGGTTGATTCCGACTTGTATTTAATTGTTATTAATGGGCCGATTTGTCGGTTATACCTTTTTTATTCGATACCACCGCGCGTTTTTACAGAAACCCCGGGCCCTCCCGATATCCAGGCTATCGGTGAGTATCTTTTATGCAACGCGCGGCAGCGGCCCTTGCCGGGTCAGGGGCGGGCGGGGTTGGTGGGGGACGGATCTGGAAGCAGGCCGTTTTGGGAAACGACGGGTTTTAGCGGGTTACAGCGGCGAAATGCGCCGAAAACGACGGTTTCTCCGGTGGCTTGCAATTCCCGTGGACTTTGACCACAATATGGCCTTGATTGCCCCGGTTCCGACCCGAGCCGGGGTTTTGTTTTGGTCGAAGCTTGCCGCATCCGCCTGGCGAGCCGACCGGACGCCTACCGCGTCAGGTCCAAGACCTTCACACCGAGAACGCTCCGTCCGGGGCGTTTTCTACTTTTGTTTGGGAAACGACAATGTCTGCCATTCCTTTGACCGTGCGCGGGGCCGAGCGCTTGCAAGAAGAGCTCCAGCGGCTGAAAACCGTGGAACGTCCCGCCGTCATCAACGCTATCGCTGAAGCGCGCGCGCAGGGCGATCTGTCGGAAAATGCCGAGTACGATGCGGCTCGCGAGCGCCAAGGTTTTATCGAGGGCCGGATTGCCGAACTTGAAGGCACGCTTTCCAATGCCCACCTGATCGACCCGACCTCCCTCGAGGCCGAAGGGCGCGCCGTGTTTGGCGCTACCGTCGACATCGAAGACCTGGATTCGGGCGACCGTGTGACGTACCAGATCGTCGGCGACGTCGAAGCCGACATCAAGTCGAACCTGATCTCCGTGTCGAGCCCCGTGGCCCGCGCACTGATCGGCAAGAGCGAAGGCGATGTCGTCGAGGTCAAGGCCCCGGCTGGCGTTCGCGAATATGAAGTCCTGGGCGTGCGTTACATCTGACGCCTGCCAATAGCGGTAACATCAGCAAAACACCATAGCCAGAACGTAGCGTTCGTCAGGATTTCCGCGGCTAGCAGGCGGAACGCTATGGTGGACCGGGCGCGTAAAGCGCCCGTTTTTGTGCCCGGGTTCTATCTTTTGGGCGACGACTTGCGGCTGGTGCCGCTGCGTGCCCCGGCCCGCAGGCTGAGCGCGCTGCCGGCGCGACGCGGAATGCCGTGGGCGCTGGAAGACGTCTTCTTGTTGCTGGGACGCATCGGCTTGCCGTTCTTGTTCAGCTGGTCCTGGGGCACGAAGCGGGCCTTGGCCGGCTTGGGCTCTTCGGTTTCGGAACGGCGCGGACGCTTGGACAGGGTCTTGCCTTCGGCGGCCAGCTTCTTGGGCGTATGCGGCTCGGAGGCGCGGCGCTTGGTCGAGGCGGGGCGCTCCGGTTCCATCGCGGCCAGCGCGGCGGGCTTGATGTTGCCAGCCAGCGGGCGGAACAGAATCAGGGTCTTGCCCAGGTGGTGCACGGGGGCGCAGGACAGCGTGTCGCAGATGGTCGACAGCATGGCATCGCGGGCCTCGCGGTCGTCGCCGCCGGCGCGGACCTTGATCAGGCCGTGGGAAGCGAGTGCCAGATCGATTTCCTTGAGCACGGCTTCAGTCAGGCCATTGTCGCCAATCAGGACGACGGGGCGCAAAGGGTGAGCGGCGGACCGAAGGTCGCTGCGCTCACGAGAGGTAAGTTCTAATATAGGCATGCGTGGAATTGTACGGTAATGGCCAAGAATAAATTCTCCAAAGACTGGATTCACCAGCACATCAACGATCCCTATGTGAAGATGGCGCAACAGAAGGGCTACCGGGCCCGCGCCGCCTTCAAGCTGATCGAGATCCTCGACACCGAGAAACTGATGCGCCGGGGCGACCTGGTCATCGACCTGGGTTCGGCGCCCGGCAGTTGGTCCCAGGTGGCGCGCGAGCGCCTCGCGGGGCCCGGCGGCGTCGTGGACGGACGCATCATCGCGCTCGACATGCTGCCCATGGAGCCCGTGGCGGGCGTCGAATTCATCCAGGGCGACTTCCGCGAAGATGACATTTTGAAACAGTTGGAAGACATGGTCGGATCGCGCGCGGTAGACCTTGTAATTTCCGACATGGCCCCCAACTTGTCAGGCGTGGGTATCGCCGACGCCGCGCGCATCCAGCATGTGTGCGAGTTGGCGATGGAATTTTCGCTCGCCCATCTCAAGCCCAATGGGGCGCTGATCGTCAAGGCTTTCCACGGAACCGGCTTCTCGCAGATCGTGCAAAGCTTCAAGCAGCACTTCAAGCGGGTGGTCGAGCGCAAGCCGAAGGCATCGCGGGACAAATCCTCCGAAACCTTTCTGGTGGCCCGCGATCTGAAATAACCCATGCCGTGGCCTCGTGCCCCGGTCAGAAGAAACCCCCCGGTCGGCCACGGCCGGCCTGCCGAGACAACGACCAGCAAAATCACGAATCAGGCGTAATTTAGAGGCCCCGGCTGATCCCAGGACGCAACCCGGTCCAACAGGGTAGAATGGGCTATTGACATACTTGTGACTGTGCCATACGCGGGTGCGCAGTCGCCGGTCGGAATCGAAAGCAGGAGATCGACCTTGAATAATTCATTTTCGAAAGTCGCCGTCTGGATGGTGATAGCCCTGGTGCTATTCACGGTCTTCAAGCAGTTCGACGGACGCGCACAGACCCAGGACGGCGTGACCTACACGCAGTTCATGGACGACGCCAAGGCGGGACGTATCCGCAAGGTGGACGTGCAGGGCGGCGCCGGTGGCGACGTGCTCTACGTCACGCCGGACGCAGGCCGTGCCTACACCCTGACCTCGCCGGGCGACCTCTGGATGGTCTCCGACCTGCTCAAGTATGGCGTGCAGGTGTCGGGCAAGCCGCGCGAAGAGCAATCGCTGCTCATGAGCATCTTCGTGTCGTGGTTCCCCATGCTGCTGTTGATCGGCGTGTGGGTGTTCTTCATGCGCCAGATGCAGGGCGGCGGCAGGGGCGGTGCGTTCAGCTTCGGCAAGTCGCGCGCCCGCATGCTCGACGAAAACACCAACCAGATCACCTTCGCCGATGTGGCGGGCTGCGATGAAGCCAAGGAAGACGTCCAGGAACTGGTCGACTTCCTGCGCGACCCCAGCAAGTTCCAGAAGCTGGGCGGTCGCATTCCGCGCGGCGTGCTGATGGTCGGCTCCCCCGGTACCGGCAAGACGCTGCTGGCCAAGGCCATCGCGGGCGAAGCCAAGGTGCCGTTCTTCAGCATCTCGGGTTCGGACTTCGTTGAAATGTTCGTCGGCGTGGGCGCGGCCCGCGTGCGCGACATGTTCGAAAACGCCAAGAAGCACGCGCCCTGCATCATCTTCATCGACGAAATCGATGCGGTGGGTCGCCAGCGTGGCGCCGGCCTGGGCGGTGGCAATGACGAACGCGAACAGACCCTGAACCAGATGCTGGTGGAAATGGACGGCTTCGAATCCGGCCAGGGCGTCATCGTGATCGCCGCCACCAACCGTCCGGACGTGCTGGACCCGGCGCTGCTGCGCCCGGGCCGCTTCGACCGCCAGGTCGTGGTGCCGCTGCCCGATATCCGTGGCCGCGAGCAGATCCTGAAGGTCCATATGCGCAAGGTGCCGCTGTCGCCCAACGTCGACGCGACCATCCTGGCGCGCGGCTGCCCGGGTTTCTCGGGCGCCGACCTGGCCAACCTGGTCAACGAAGCCGCGCTGTTCGCCGCTCGCCGCAATGGCCGCACGGTGGATATGTCCGACTTCGAAAAGGCCAAGGACAAGATCATCATGGGCGCCGAGCGCCGCTCGATCGTCATGCCCGAAGAGGAACGCAAGAACACCGCGTACCACGAGTCCGGCCACGCGATCGTCGCGCGCATGCTGCCCAAGACCGACCCGGTCCACAAGGTCACCATCATCCCGCGCGGCCGTGCGCTGGGCGTGACCATGCAGTTGCCCGAAACCGACCGCTACAGCATGGACAAGGGCCGTCTGCTCTCGACCATCGCCGTGCTGTTCGGTGGCCGCATCGCCGAAGAACTCTTCATGGACCAGATGACCACCGGCGCCTCGAATGACTTCGAACGCGCCACGGCCATCGCCCGCGACATCGTCACGCGCTACGGCATGACCGACGAACTGGGTCCCATGGTCTACGCCGAGAACGAAGGCGAAGTGTTCCTGGGCCGCAGCGTCACCAAGACCACGCACATGTCCGAAGCCACCATGCAGAAGGTGGACTCCGAGATCCGCCGCATCATCGACGAGCAATACGGCGTGGCGCGCAAGATCCTGGAAGAAAACCGCGACAAGGTCGAAGTCATGACCGCCGCGCTGCTCGAATGGGAAACCATCGACGCCGACCAGATCAACGACATCATCGAGGGCCGCCCACCGCGTCCCCCGAAGACGCCGCAGGGTCCGTCGGATACGCCCGACACGCCCCCGACCGGCCTTGCCGCAGGCGGCAATACGGCGGCCGCAGTCTGAGGGCTTCCGTCCTGAGTTATGGCCAATAACTTTCTTTGCGGGCGCTTCGAGTTTGATCTCGAGCGCCCGCTTGTCATGGGCATCGTCAATGTCACGCCGGATTCCTTTTCCGACGGCGGCCAGCACGACGATACCGATTCCGCGGTGGCGCATGCGCGCCAATTGATCCAGGAAGGCGCGCAGATCCTCGATCTGGGCGGCGAGTCCACGCGCCCCGGCGCCGACCCGGTATCCGTGGCCGACGAACTCGATCGGCTGTTGCCGGTGATCGAGGCGTTGCGCGATTGCGGCGTGCCGTTGTCCATCGACACCTTCAAGCCCGAGGTCATGCGCGCCACGCTGGATGCCGGCGCCGACATGATCAACGACATCTATGGCTTCCGGCAGCCGGGCGTCATCGAGGCAGTGGCGCAATCGCGCTGCGGGCTGTGCGTCATGCACATGAAAGGCGAGCCGCGCACCATGCAGGCGACGCCCCCTGAATATTCAGACCTGATCGGCGAGATCGGGCTCTTCCTGGGATCGCGCGCCCAAAAGCTGCGGGCGGCCTGGGTGGACCCCCGGCGCATCGTGCTGGACCCGGGCTTCGGGTTCGGCAAGACCGCCGACCAGAACTTTCAACTGCTGCGCCGGCTGTCCAGCCTGCGCAGCGGCGGTTATCCATTGCTGATTGGCTTGTCGCGCAAGACCATGATCGGCCAGGCCACGGGCCGGCCGGTCGGCGACAGGCTGCCCGGCAGCATTGCCGCCGCCCTGGCCTGTGTGGCCCGTGGCGCGTCCATCGTGCGGGTGCACGACGTCGCGGCCACGGTCGACGCGCTCAAGGTCTGGCAGGCGGCTGAACAAGGAGCTATCACTTCATGATTCGACGCAAGTATTTTGGTACCGACGGTGTCCGTGGCGAAGTGGGCGGCCCGGTGATCAACGCAGAATTCGCGTTGCGCCTGGGTTATGCCGCCGGCCGCGTGCTGGCCCGCGAACATGCGGGGCGTGGCGGCAGCCGCCCGCAGGTCGTGATCGGCAAGGACACCCGCATTTCCGGCTACATGCTGGAATCGGCACTGGAGGCCGGCCTGTCGGCCGCCGGCATCGACGTGCTGCTGGCAGGCCCGATCCCGACGCCCGCCGTGGCCTACCTGACCCGCGCGTTGCGCCTGGTCGCCGGGATCGTGATCAGCGCCTCGCACAATCCCTACCAGGACAACGGCATCAAGTTCTTCTCGGCCCAGGGCATGAAGCTGCCCGACGAGATCGAAGCCGCGATCGAGGTTGCGCTGGACGAGCCGCTGGGTTGCGTCAGCTCGGAAGGGCTGGGACGCGCCCGCCGCATGTCGGATGCGCAGGGCCGTTACATCGAGTTCTGCAAGAGCACGTTCCCCAATGATCTGGACCTGAACGGCATGAAGATCGTGGTGGACGCCGCTCATGGCGCCGCATACAACATCGCGCCGCACGTCTTCCGCGAACTCGGGGCCGAGGTGCACGCCATCGGTGTGCACCCCGACGGCTTCAACATCAACAAGGGCGTCGGTGCGCTGCATCCCGAGCTGCTGGCCAAGGAAGTGAAGGCGCGCGACGCCCACATCGGCATCGCCCTGGACGGCGACGCCGACCGCCTGCAGATGGTGGACGGCGACGGCCGCATCTACAACGGCGACGAATTGCTCTACGCCATCCTGCGCGAGCGCATGCAGCGCGGCAAGGTCGATGGCGTCGTGGGCACGCTGATGACCAACTTCGGCTTCGAGCGCGAATTGAACCGCCTGGGCGTGGGCTTCGAGCGTGCCAATGTGGGCGACCGCTACGTGCTGGAACAGATGCAGGCACGTGGCTGGCTGTACGGCGGCGAAAGCTCCGGCCACTTGCTGTGCCTGGATTGCCACTCCACCGGCGACGGCATCGTGGCGGCCCTGCAGGTGCTGACCGCGCTGCGCCGCAACCAGGCGTCGATGGCCGACTGGGTGCAGGATCTGCGCATGTATCCCCAGAAGATGATCAACGTGCCGATCACTCCCGGCCAGGACTGGAAATCGCATCCCGGCCTGAGCGCGGCGCGCAAGGCCGTCGAGGCCGAACTGGCCGGCCGTGGCCGCATCCTGATCCGTGCTTCGGGTACCGAACCCAAGCTGCGGCTGATGGTCGAAGCCGAGGACGAGGCCCTGGCCGTGACGTCTGCTGAAAAGCTGGCGGCCAGCCTGGCATAGGCTCTTTTTTGCGTGGATCGAACCTGGCCATTCATCGTTTTGCGATGAATGGCCATTGTTTGTGAACATTCAGCATTGTTTTGTAAAGAATTGTCGAGCTTTGCAGGAATTGGGCCTCATCGCTCCGATCTAAACTTCATAGTCACGTAACATATTGGTCAAGTCTTTGACATACAGGGCGTCCAAACTGACCGGACTCTCTAGGAGCTTCGCGCAATGCTGGAACTAGCACGCATCAACCCAAGCCGTAATGCCGCCGAACCGTGGACGGGACCTGCCGCCAGGGTGTTGGTGGTTGGCCTGGCGCGCACGGCCGAGGAAATCGAACAAATCCAGCGCCTGCGCTACGAGGTCTTCACCGAAGACATGGGCGTGGTGTTTCCTGATGCCCACGATGGGATCGAGCATGACCGCTTCGACCCCTTTTGCGAGCACCTGATGGTTCGCGAACTGGACACTGGCCGTGTCGTGGGTACCTACCGCATCCTGACGCCTGAAAAGGCGCGCGAGGCGGGGGGCTACTACTCGCAATCCGAATTCGACCTGTCCGGCCTGGGCGCGATCCGCGACGAACTCGTGGAAGTGGGCCGCTCGTGCACCCACGCCGACTACCGCAATGGCGCGGTCATCATGCTGCTGTGGTCCGGTCTGGCGGAATACCTTCGCCGCGGCGGCTATCAGTACGTGCTGGGCTGCGCCAGCGTCAGCCTGCGCGACGACGGCGTGACGGCTGCCGAAGTGTGGCGCACCATCTCCAAGCACCTGCCCAAGGAAGGCCAGCCGCAGGTCACGCCGCTGCACCGCTACCCGGTGGAAAAGCTCAACAGCACGCTGCCGGCCCGCGTGCCGCCGCTGATCAAGGGTTACCTGAAGCTGGGCGCCACGGTTTGCGGCGAGCCGGCCTGGGACCCCGACTTCAACGCCGCCGACTTTCCGGTGCTGCTGAAGATGGACGGCATGGACGAGCGCTACCGCCGCCATTTCGGCCTGGACCAACCCGTCGCCAACGGCCAGCGCTGATCATGCGCCGCCTGTTCCGCCGTATGAAGATCAAACTGATACGGCGGGCCACGCGGCCCTTCCGTCTGGAACTCAAACAACTGGAACGGCAGACCGATCTGTTGCCGTTCTAGCGCGCGTGAGTCGTGCGCAGCGTGACGCGGGGCCCGCCCCGCGTCGTTGCTTGCTTCAGAATTCCAGCAGTTCGAACGAAAATCCCACCTTCGACCATTCGGCTTCTTCCGCGCGCAGCGTGAAGTCGCTGAGCGGATGCTGCGCGAGCCAATCGCGGTTCACACGCACCACGATCGAATCGTTGCGCACGGAAGCCGTCAGGGGCAGGGGTTCGATTTCGCCGCGGCGGCGGAACAGCAGCACCGCCAGGCGCAGGCTCAGGATGGCCATCCACTGCGCGCGGGTGCGCACCAGGGGTTCCAGCTTGCCCAGCTTGCCCTGGTGGCCCAGGGCCAGCAATGCCAGCAATTGCTGGTCGGCGCGGGAAAAGCCGGGCATGTCGGCGTTTTCCAGCACGTAAGCGGTGTGCTTGTGATACGCGTTGTGGGCGATGGACAGGCCCACTTCGTGCAGGTCGGCCGCCCAGCCCAGCGCCACGCGCAGTTCGGTGCGTTCCGGGCCTTCAGGCATCATCGCGTCGAACAGGCTCAGCGCGGCATGGTGCACGCGGCGGGCCTGGTTGACGTCGACGTGGTAGCGCTTCATGAACTGGCGCACCGATTCGTCGCGCTTGTCGTGTTCGTCGTCACGGCCCAGCAGGTCATACAGCACACCCAGGCGCAGTGCGCCGTCGCCCGTGTGCATGACATCGATGCCCAGTTCGTCGAACAGGGCGCTCATGATGGCCAGGCCGCCGGGGAGCACGTCGGCACGCTCGACCTTGATGCCGGGCAACTCGGACGGAATCACCCGGCCGGCGCGCACGATGCGGTCCTTGAGCTTGGTCAGGCCCGCGCGGGTGATGCCGCGGTCGGACATGCCGCCTTCGGTCAGGATGGCGAACAGCGCCTTGGCGGTGCCCGACGAGCCGTAGGCTTCTTTCCAGCCCGTCTTGCGGTACTGCTTGGCGATGACTTCGATTTCGCGGCGGGCGGCCAGTTCGGCCAGCTTCATCTGGTGGGCATCGACAACGCCGTCCGAGAAGAACTGGCGGCTGTAGCTGACGCAGCCCATGTACAGCGACGACATCAGGCCGGGTTCGTGGCCCTTGCCGATGATGACCTCGGTGGAACCGCCGCCGATGTCGATCACCAGGCGCTTGTTGGGGGACGGGGGCAGGGTGTGGACCACGCCCGAGAAGATCAGGCGGGCCTCTTCGCGGCCGGCAATGACTTCGATGGGAAAGCCCAGGGCGGCTTCGGCACGCGGCAGGAAATCACGGGTGTTGCGCGCCACGCGGAACGTATTGGTTGCCACCGCCCGCACCCGGTTGGGGTGGAAGCTGCGCAGGCGGTCGCCGAAGCGTTCCAGCACGGCGATGGCCCGTTCGATGGCATCGTCGCCCAGTCGCTTGTCGGCGTCCAGGCCGGCGGCGAGCCGGACGGTTTCCTTGAGGCGGTCGATCTGATAAATCTGGGGCGTACCGTCCTGCTGAACGATGCGTCCGATGGAGAGGCGGAAGCTGTTGGACCCGAGGTCCACGGCGGCCAGAAGTTGATCCATGCGGCTCGTCAATATTGGCTTTGAGGTGGCCTGATTATAGATACCCCATGTGACAGCGCCTTCCGCTGCGGGTTTTCGCTTATGGAACATATGGTTGGCGTCGAAAGTCGGGTGCGCCATGTGTCCCGGATTTGTCGTACGCTACGCTTTTAGTGCTGTGTCATAGAACCGTCACCCTTTTGCAGTAAAACTCCACGCTCTCCCTACGTATGGAATCCGGTATGACCACACGCCCGCCCGCCGAGCCTTTGCTCCTGAATCGCGAGTTGTCGCTGCTCAAATTCAACGACCGCGTGCTGGCGATGGCGGAAAATCCTTCGACGCCCCTGTTGGAACGGCTGCGCTACGTCTGCATCGTCAGCTCCAACCTGGACGAATTCTTCGAAATCCGGATATCCAGCCTGAAAGAGCAGCAGCGCCAGTCGCCCAACCTGGTGGGCCCGGATGGCATGACGCCGGACCAGGCGTTCGAGAATGTCCAGCAGGCGGTCCACGAGCTGGTGGGGCGCCAGTACGCATTGCTCAACGACGCCATTCTGCCCGCGCTGCAGGCCGAGGGCATTGCCCTGCATCATGCGTCGGAATGGAACCCCCAGCAGCAGGAATGGGCGCGCGAGGTCTTCAACCGCGACGTGATGCCGCTGCTGACCCCCATCGGGCTGGATCCGGCGCACCCGTTTCCGCGGGTCTACAACAAGAGCCTGAATTTCATCGTGTCGCTGTCGGGCGCGGATGCCTTTGGCCGCCAGGCGTCCATCGCCGTGGTGCAGGCGCCGCGCGCGCTGCCGCGCCTGATCAAGATGCCGCCCGAGCTGTCCGGGCATCCCGAGGGCTACATCCTCCTGACGTCGCTGCTGCGTGCCTTCGTCGGCGAGCTGTTCCCGGGCCTGGAAATGCTGGGTTGCTACCAGTGGCGGGTGACGCGCAACAGCGACCTGTTCGTCGACGAGGAAGAAGTCACCAACCTGCGCCACGCCTTGCAGGGTGAGTTGTCGCAGCGCAACTTCGGTGCCGCCGTGCGTCTGGAAATCGACAAGCTCACACCGGTGGAACTGGAAAACTTCCTGCAGCGCGAGTTCTCGCTCAAGCCGGAAGACACCTATCGCGTGCCCGGCCCGGTCAATCTGTCGCGCCTGATGCAACTGTGCAACTCGCCCGACCGCCCGGACCTGTTGTTCCCCGACTACCGTGCGCCGCTGCCGGCGCCGTTCGACCGGGTGGGCGACAAGCCGTCCGACCTGTTCGAGGCCGTGGCCGAACAAGACCGCCTGCTGCATCATCCGTACCAGTCCTTCCAGCCCGTCATCGATTTCCTGACCGCCGCCGCGCTGGATCCGGACGTGATGGCCATCAAGCAGACCATCTACCGCACCGGCGAGGATTCCGAGCTGATGAAGATCCTGCTGGCCGCCGCGCGCGCCGGCAAGGAAGTGACGGTGGTGGTGGAGCTGATGGCCCGTTTCGACGAGCAGACCAACATCAATTGGGCCTCCAAGCTCGAAGAGGTGGGCGCCCACGTGGTGTACGGCGTGGTGGCGCACAAGACGCATGCCAAGATGGCCGTGGTGCTGCGCCGCGAAAAGGGCCGTCTGCGCCGGTACGCCCACCTGGGCACGGGCAACTACCACCCGCGCACCGCGCGCCTGTACACCGATTTCGGCCTGCTGACCGCCGATCCCAAGCTGTGCGAGGACATGGACAAGGTCTTTGCGCAGTTGACGGGCCTGGGGGCGCGCCGCTCGCTCAAGGCGCTGATGCAGTCGCCGTTCACCATGCATGACGGCATGGTGGCGCTGATCCGCGCCGAGGCCCGCGCGGCCAAGGCCGGCAAGCGCTCGCGCATCATGGCCAAGATGAACTCGCTGCTCGAAGAGCAGATCATCGAAGAACTCTACAAGGCCAGCCAGGCCGGCGTGAAGATCGACCTGATCGTGCGCGGCGTCTGCGCCCTGCGCGCCGGCGTGCCGGGGCTGTCGGAAAACATCCGGGTGCGTTCGATCGTGGGCCGCTTCCTGGAGCACTCCCGGGTGTTCTATTTCTACGCCGAAGGCGCCGAGACCGTCTACTTGTCGTCGGCCGACTGGATGGACCGCAATTTCTTCCGCCGCGTCGAAATCGCCTTCCCGATCTACGACAAGTCGCTCAAGAAGCGCGTCATCGACGAAGCCTTCACCTTCGCCCTGCGCGACAACCAGCTGGCCTGGCAACAGCAGGCCGACGGCGACTACGTCCGCGTCAAGAGCCGCCGCGAGCCGTTCAACCTGCACCAGTACCTGATGCAGAAGCTGGGCGTTTAGCCCAGGCCTGAGCCGGGCAGGGGGACGGATATCCGTCCCCCAATCCTTGAGGCAGGGGGGCTTCCGGCCCCGCCAATCTTCACCCCAATCAATCCGGCCCGAATTTCTCCGCAAGCAAAAAAACCGCTTTCGAGGCAGGCGCTCCCAGAGCGCAGCCGCGCGGATCCGGCTACGCCGGTCCGCCACCGGCGCCCCCCTGGGGGGAAAGCGCGCAGCGCTCCGGGGGGGGGAATATGACTGTCACTATCTTGTCACGTTGGACTTCTAAGATGCGAGGGTCGCTGAAAGACAGGCAGTAGAAAGCCTGCCAAGACTCCTCTAACGAGCACAGAAGGAACCAAGATGTTCAAACGTGTCTTCAAACAAGTTTCCCTGGGCGTCGCGCTGAGCGCCGCCGTGTTTGCCGTCCAGGCCGCCGACGTGACCGGCGCCGGCGCATCGTTCCCGTACCCCGTCTACGCCAAGTGGGCGTCGGACTACAAGGCAGCCACCAACAACGCGGTCAACTACCAGTCGATCGGTTCGGGCGGCGGCCAGCAGCAGATCATCGCCAAGACCGTCGATTTCGGCGCCTCGGACGATCCCATGAAGGCAGCTGACCTGGAAAAGAACGGTCTGCTGCAGTTCCCGGCCGTCATCGGCGGCACCGTGGCCGTGGTGAACATCGACGGCATCGAACCGGGCAAGCTGAAGCTGTCGGGCAAGGTCCTGGCCGAAATCTTCCTGGGCAAGATCAAGAAGTGGGACGACGCCGCCATCAAGGCGCTGAACCCCGACCTGAAGCTGCCGTCGGCCGACATCATCGTCGTGCACCGTTCGGACGGCTCGGGCACCACCTTCGGCTGGACCAACTATCTGTCCAAGGTGTCGCCGGAGTGGAAGGAACAAGTCGGTGAAGGCAAGGCTGTCAAGTGGCCCGTGGGTCAAGGCGGCAAGGGCAACGAAGGCGTCGCCGCCTACGTCGGCCAGCTGAAGAACTCGATCGGCTACGTGGAATACGCCTACGCCAAGCAGAACAAGCTGGCCTGGACGCAGTTGCAGAACAAGGACGGCAAGTTCGTCCAGCCGGAACAGAAGGCCTTCGCCGCTGCCGCCGCCAACGCCGACTGGAAGAGCGCGCCTGGCATGGGCGTGGTGCTGACCGACGAACCGGGCGCCGATTCCTGGCCCGTGACCGCCGCGACGTTCATCCTGGTGCACAAGTCGCAAGACAAACCGGCGCAAGGCAAGGCCGTGCTGGAATTCTTCGACTGGGCCTTCAAGAATGGCGCCAAGTCGGCTGAAGCCCTGGACTACGTGCCGCTGCCGGAAGCCGTGACCAAGGAAATCCGCGCTGCCTGGGGCGAAGTCAAGAGCGCCGACGGCAAGGCTGTCTGGAAGTAAGTGGATGATGGGCGCGGTGGCCTGGCCCCGCGCCCGCATCGGTCCGCTGCCCCGGTTTCCGGTTGGTTGGAAATCGGGGCGGATCTTCCGGACCGTCTCGTAGTTTCTCCCAAGGTTTCCTAAGGAAAGTCCATCCATGAGCGCGGTAATGGATAATAGTGTGCCGCTTTCGCCCAGCGTGGCGGACTCCGTGACTACCGGCACGCCTTCGCCTATGAAGCAAAATAAAAACGCGCTGATGGATGCGCTGTTCAAGAACCTGACCCGCCTGTTCGCCTTCCTGGTGTTCATCCTGCTGGCGGCGATTCTTATTTCCCTGATCTACGGCAGTCGCGAATCGCTGGCCAAGTACGGCCTGTCGTTCCTGTGGCTGAACGACTGGGACCCCGTCAAGCAGAACTACGGCGCCGTGGTGCCCATCATCGGCACGCTGCTGACCTCGGCCATCGCCCTGATCATTGCCGTGCCGGTGTCGTTCGGCATCGCCATCTTCCTGACCGAACTGTCGCCCACCTGGCTGCGCCGCCCGTTGGGCACCGCCGTCGAAATGCTGGCCGCCATCCCGTCGATCATCTACGGCATGTGGGGCCTGTTCGTCTTCGTGCCGGTGTTCCAGCAATACGTGCAGCCCTTCCTGATCGCCACGCTGGGCAGCGTGCCGATCATCGGCGGCATGTTCGCCGGACCGCCTTTCGGCATCGGCATCTTCACCGCCGGGCTGATCCTGTCGATCATGATCATCCCGTTCATTGCGGCGGTGATGCGCGACGTGTTCGAACTGGTGCCGGCCATGCTGAAGGAATCGGCCTACGGCCTGGGCAGCACGACCTGGGAAGTGATGTGGCGCGTGGTGCTGCCGTTCACCAAGTCGGGCGTCATCGGCGGCATCATGCTGGGTCTGGGGCGCGCCTTGGGTGAAACCATGGCGGTGACCTTCGTGATCGGCAACGCCTTCAAGTGGTCCGGCTCGCTGTTCTCGCCGGGCAACTCGATCGCCTCGGCCCTGGCCAACGAATTCAACGAAGCAGGCGGCATCCAGAAATCGGCGCTGCTGGAACTGGGCCTGATCCTGTTCCTGATCACGACCATCGTGCTGGCCCTGGCCAAGATGCTGCTGGTTCGCCTGTCCGCCGGCGAAGGCAAGAAAACCTGACCCGCCGCGAGCCCAAGGAAAAGAACATGGCTGTATCCGTACTCAATATGCAGAACGGCGTGTATCGCCGGCGCCGCGTGGTCAACCGCATCATGCTGACCATCTCGCTGGGCACGCTGGTGTTCGGGCTGTTCTGGCTGTTCTGGATCATCCTGACGCTGCTGACGAAGGGCGCCCCGGCGCTGTCGTACACGCTCTTCACCGAAATCACGCCGCCGCCGGGGCAGACCGGGGGTCTCATCAACGCCATCTTCGGCAGCGTGATGATGGCGGGCGTGGGTACGTTGATCGGCACGCCGGTCGGCATCCTGGCCGGCACCTACCTGGCCGAATACGGCCAGCGCGGCTGGCTGGCGCCGGCCACGCGCTTCCTGAACGACGTGCTGCTGTCGGCGCCGTCCATCATCATCGGCCTGTTCATCTACGCCGTTTATGTGGCGCAGGTGGGGCACTACTCGGGCTGGGCCGGCGCCATCGCGCTGTCCATCCTGGTGATCCCGGTGGTGGTGCGTACCACCGACAACATGCTGCTGCTGGTGCCCAACAGCCTGCGCGAGGCCGCGGCCGCGCTGGGCTGCCCCAAGTGGCGCATGATCACGCTGGTCTGCTATCGCGCCGCCAAGACCGGCATCATCACCGGTGTGTTGCTGGCGATTGCCCGTATCTCTGGCGAAACCGCGCCGCTGCTGTTCACGGCGCTGTCGAACCAGTTCATGTCCACCAACATGAACGGCCCGATGGCCAACCTGCCGGTCGTGATCTACCAATACGCCGCCAGCCCCTTCAAGGACTGGAACGACCTGGCCTGGGCCGGGGCTACCCTGATTACGCTGCTGGTGCTGGGCATCAACATCATCGCCCGCAACATGTTCCGCAAGTAAAGATCGCTTTGCCGGCGCGCCAGGCGCGCCGGACCTAGGGAAACCAAATGGAAAACACCGCTACCGCCGTCAAGAACAAGATCGAGGTCAAGAACCTGAACTTCTACTACGGCAAGTTCCATGCGATCCGCAATGTGAACATGTCGATCCAGGAGAAGAAGGTCACCGCCTTCATCGGGCCGTCGGGCTGCGGCAAGTCGACGCTGCTGCGCACCTTCAACCGCATGTTCGAGCTGTACCCGGGCCAGCGCGCCGAAGGTGAAATCATGCTGGACGGCGAGAACCTGCTGACCACCAAGACCGACATTTCGCTGATCCGCGCCAAGGTCGGCATGGTGTTCCAGAAGCCCACGCCGTTCCCCATGAGCATCTACGACAACATCGCTTTTGGCGTGCGTCTGTTCGAGCGCCTGTCCAAGGGCGAGATGGACGAACGCGTGGAGTGGGCGCTGAGCAAGGCTGCGCTCTGGAACGAAGTGAAGGACAAGCTGCACCAGAGCGGCAACAGCCTGTCGGGCGGCCAGCAACAGCGTCTGTGCATCGCCCGCGGCGTGGCCATCAAGCCGGAAGTGCTGCTGCTGGACGAGCCGTGCTCGGCGCTGGATCCGATCTCGACCGCCAAGATCGAAGAACTGATCGCCGAACTCAAGAACGACTACACCGTCGTCATCGTGACCCACAACATGCAACAGGCCGCGCGCTGCTCGGATTACACGGCCTACATGTACCTGGGCGAGCTGATGGAATTCGGTCAGACCGACCAGATCTTCGTGAAGCCGTCGCGCAAGGAAACGGAAGACTACATCACTGGCCGTTTCGGTTGACGCTGGCCCGGCCTGATTGGCTGGGATATCGACGGCGCGCCCGCAAGGCGCGCCGTTGTCGTTTGCGGCTTACGAACGCTGCTGTTGCAAGGCCTGCGAAGCCGGTGCCTGTTGCGCCTGCGGCCCGCCCGCGTAGCGGCCGGGGATCAGGATCACGAACACTGCCGCCAGCACGGCCGCGCATGAGAAGGCGATGAAGTTCCAGGCCAGCGGCAGTTGCAGGCTGGCCAGGTAGCCGCCGACGATGGGGCCGCTCATGGCGCCGATACGGGCGAACGACAGGGCCCAGCCGGTGGCCGCGCCGCGGGCATGCGCCGGGTAGTAACCCGCCAGATAGCCGGTCAGGATCAGCGACGACGAAATGCTGCCCACCCCGGCCAGCGCTACCCATACGTAGTTCACCACCAGCGGATTGTTGTAGGTCAGGCAATAGATGCCGATCGCGCCCACCAGGAAGAACAGCGCCACGATCTTGCGCGGCTCGGTCTTGTCCGCGAACTGGCCCAGTACCAGGCCGCCGATGGCCGAGGCCAGGCTGAACACCAACAGGAACGACAGGCTGGAACCCAGGTCGTAGCCGTTCTTGCGCATGATCTGCGGCAGCCAGGTGTTCAGGCCATACACCAGCATCATGCCCAGGAACAGCGCGCCCCAGAAGCACAGCGTGGCCCGCAGGTGGCGCGGCGCAAACACCGCCGCCATCACGTCGCGCCAGGTGGCCTTGTCGCCGGCAACCTCACGCGGACGGAAGGGTTCCAGCGACACGATGCCCAGGCGATCCGCCATGGCGCGGGCGCCGGCCTCGTCGCCCTTGGCCAGCAGATACTCCAGCGATTCGGGCAACAGGCGCGCCAGCAGCGGCACCAGCAGCAGCGGCGCCGCACCCACCAGGATCACCGAGCGCCAGCCCCAGTGTTGCAGCAGCGCCATGGCCACGGCGGCCGAGCACAGAATGCCCAGCGAATAGCCGGAATACATGACGCCGTAGTTGAAGCCGCGCTTGGCCGGCGGCGAATATTCGATGGTCAGCGCCGCCGCCACCGGAATCACGCCGCCCAGCCCCAGACCGCCAATGAAGCGGAACGTTGCGAACCACGCGGGCGTGGGCGCCCAGGCTGCGCCGATCATGGTCAGCGAAAACAGCGTGACGCAACCCAGCAGCATGCGCCGGCGGCCCAGCAGGTCCGACAGCGTGCCCACCGCGAAGGAGCCCACGAACATGCCTGCCAGCGCGTAGCTGCCCAGCATGCCCAGCTGGATCGGTGTCAGGTTCCAGCTCTTGTCATCGGCCAGGGCGGGCAGCACCGCGCCCATTACCCCTACGTCGTAGCCTTCGAACAGGATCGCCAGCCAGCAGACGAACAGCACGGTATAGGTGGTCCGCGTTGGAGCAGCCCAGGCGGATGAAGCAGAGGCGGTGGCCATGATTTTCCCGATGAGATTGTCGTTATGGATCTGAATTTAATTTATGCTTCAACTATATAGGTGTCAATCAGGACTTGCCTGCGTCGACTGCCCGTCGAGCAGCGGGAAGGGGCGCCGTTTCAGGGTGTCCGCGGTATCTGGTATAGTTGCCACCCTCGGGGCGTAGCGCAGCCTGGTAGCGCATCTGCTTTGGGAGCAGAGGGTCGTGAGTTCGAATCCCACCGCCCCGACCAATAAAATCAAAGGGTTAGCTCAATGTTGTTGAGCTAACCCTTTTTCTTTGCTTGGCTTATGGGACAACATATGGGACAACGAACTTACAGTTGGCGGTGAGCAAGTTCAGGCGGCATCAAGGCAAGGATGTGCACTCGGTAGCAATAACCCATTTCGGGACTTGCCGGGTCTCTGCTTGATTGGGGGGGGCGGGCAGCTCGCTGCACTTTGGGCTCATCAGGCGAATTGGGTGGACTCTGGGGACTGTTGCGCTTGGGGCAGGCCAAACCCCTTCATCTGAGGCTGTGTTGCTGGGGCAGCAAAGCGAGAGTTCCGAGCCCAGGTCGCAGAGCATCGGCGGCACCACGCGACAGTTGAATCGTTACGACCCCTCGGCCCTTCCATCCTCGCGGCGTTATTCGTTAGCGGACCAAATGCCGAGCGGTGCTGTGGACCGGTCTTCCGCGGTTGCACTTTTAAAGCGTCGCGGCCTGTACTCTGCATGTGCTGTGTGCATTGCACTGAGGCCATACTGCACACCTCAGTGTCAAATGCGCTCTGAGCTGCGCTGAGAGAAATCAAAGTCGACGGTCTATCCGACCCGAACTGCGGAGACTTGGCCTAGTACGGGAATGAGGGGATAGGGCATCCTTTAACCTAGTACTGATACGAGGGGTGCCCTTTCGACAATGGAAGTAGGAGTTGCCAGCGCAATGTCTGAATGGCTGCGACAGGGACACGGAGTCTTTCAGGCGGCTAACAGATTATTTCGCTGAGTCGACCCCGGGCTGGCCGCGATCCCGCGTATGAGGCGCTGAAACTTGTCCGCAGGTCCGTAGATTTCACCCCGCCGCAACCGTCCGCACTTGTGAATCCTGGGGGGGCGGCCTTGGTGGATCCTGCTGCACCGAAGGAGCGTGGGGCGCGATTAATGCTCAGAAACACGGAACGTGGGTCGCAGCAAAAAGGTCGGCAATGGCTGGACCAAGCGCGGTTCATGTCGCGGAGAAGTTAGTGGCTTGAATTGCCGACAGGGTATTTGAGATCTCGGCCTGGCAAATAGTTCCCAGTCAACAGAGTCCGGCTCGTGGCGTTGCAAAAATAACTCCCACCTTGAGACGCCGGCGTCGGACAGTTGCCATCCTAGTCACGTACGTCTGGAACATCATCAACCGTTGATCGTTCCAGCTTCACTGACAGTGGGCGAGGGGCGGGGCGGCTGTCCAGTTGTGGACCATCGAACAGATCCGGAGTGCTTGGCTGGCGTAGAGATCAAGTGTTGACGCCATCAGTCAAAGCCCGTTTCAAACACCCTATCAAAATCCCCTATCAAATATTCCGAATGTGCGGGGAAGCTTGGCGCCCCGGTGGGTATCGATTCTTGGCATGGACAGAAGGGAAGGCTGGCTCGGCGGTCTCACGTTCTAGCGAGCGAAGTCGTTGGATTGTGCAATACAGGACTCTGGCCACACCCTCCGACTTGCCCACTTTCTTTTGCACGGCGCCAACCTTCTTCTAGACCCTGCAAGGCAAAAACTCGGAGATTCGACTCGCGTTTCAGAAACAGAGCGCGAGACCGCGCAGAACGCGCTCTGGGCTGCAATGACTCTAAAGTGGCTGCCACCCCGTCACCCGAGGTGTTTCGATCGCTCGTGCGGGCTGTGGACGCGTCTAAGGGCCATCACTGCATCTACGAGGGCCTCCCATCTGGAATTGGTCCGGCCTATTGTGGCTTATCAGGTCAGACAGCGGCGCAGACGCTGTTGACACTGGCGTAGCCAGTAAAAGATTTGGGATTGGGAATGGGATTGGGATTGGTAGCTTTGCATCCGGTTTGCACTGGGTTCGAAAGTAAAACCTGGCCATAACCTGCTGGGTTTCCGGTACAGGCCCCGAGGTTCCCTCGCTTCGTGGGTATTTCTCCTATGAGGATCGCCATGGATCCTGTGTCAGCGGCGCTCATGGACCTCAAGATCTGAGCAGCTGTGCTGGGGCACAGCGCGCTCCTTTACGCCGTGTTTCAGAACCAAATTGGTCGAGTGCCGCTCTAGGTTTTGATGTGGGAACCGGCGGTTAACCAAGTAGGAACCCAGCAGGATCCCAACGGGTTTCCTGTTACGAACGATGTTGCGTTGCGCTGCGGATTCTCAGTTCATATCCGGCGGTGATTGCTATCATCAGGCGTACCGATAGGGCTGTGTTTGTGGAGAAAAGCGTATGGACTTGGGTACTACGGTGATGCTCGGAGTACTTGTAGCTGTTATCGCATTCGGCCTTTGGGTCGCGAATAACATCGCTCGTTCCGAAGGGCGCAACAAAGAAGACCATCAGACCTGATGCGGCAATAATTCGGAGTAGGTCTCAAAAATTAGGCTGGCTTGTTATGTTCTTTGAAGTAACAATTGGTCATCTAGTTCATTCCGGGAGGGGGACGTGGCCGATTTCTTCATTGAACATAGCCACATGCTGGCTTTGAAACCCATTAGCAGTCCGAACTCGGGTTTTAGGCCAGGGCAGTTGGGCGCTCTTCATTCTGTGGCGGCCCACTTTTCGGTCTACGACGAGCCGGCCATAGTGTCTTTGCCGACTGGATATGGGAAGACTGCTGTGATCATGGCGCTTCCTTTTTTGTTGGGCTCAAACCGTGTGCTGGTGGTGGAACCCACGGATGTGCTGAGACGACAGACCTCGGCCCACTTCGGCGAACTGTCGACGCTACGCAAGCTCAAGGTCTTACCGGCTGAGGCAGGAAATCCTCATGTACATCCACAGAAGGGCAGGCCATTGAGCGCCGATGAATGGCTTGCCTTTCGAACTTTCGATGTCGTCGTGTCCACGCCAGCGAGCACATCGCCGGTCCTGGAGCCCGTAAGTCCCGCAGATCTATTCGATTTGATTATCTTTGACGAGGCGCACCATGCTCCAGCAGACACTTGGAGTGCGTATCTCGGTCACTACTCCCGCGCCAAGTTTGTCTTCTTGACGGCTACTCCATTCAGGCGCGATAAAAAGGCAATTCCGGGTCGTCTGGCATATAGCTATCCAGTTTCCAAGGCGTCTCGCGAACAAGCGTTTGGGAGCGTCTCCTTTCGTCCAGCGCCTGTGCATAACGATCACGATGAGGACGAGGTGGACCTTGCCATCGCAAGGGTGGCGATTGCACAGTTGCGGGAGGATCAGGCGCAAGGATTCGACCATCGACTGTTTGCGCGAGCATCCTCGATATCTGCTGCTAGGAAGCTGACGGGGGTTTACGCCGGGCTGGGGGCGAGGGTAGAAGCGATCGACAGCGGAATTTCCAAACGGAGGCAGGAGCAACTGGAGGTCTCCTTGCTCCAGGGGGAGCTGGAGGGAATAGTCTGCGTTGACATGTTCGGGGAGGGCTATGACTTTCCAAAGCTGAAGATCGCAGCACTCCATGCGCCGCACCGCTCCCTGGTTCCAACGATACAGTTCATAGGGCGGTTCGCGCGAACAAACGATGAACGCACGGGAAACGCTACTTTGGTGTCGACTGTGAGTCGTCTGCAGGATGCCACTGCACGGCTCTTTCAAGAGGGAGTGGACATCGCTTCCCTTATAGACGAAGAGGCGAGGCGACAGCTCGCCGAAGGGGCTGCCGATGAATCGATCTTGGGGATCTTGAAGCCGAAGAGGCAGACAGTCTCTGACTACGATGCCGTGTCGCCAATGTCATTTGAGCTATATGCCCATGCTCGAATCTTTCAGTGCGACGAGGCCCCGGACTTCACTTTGTTTGAGGCATTGATAGGGAGACGGCTTCACTTGGCTAAGCAGTGGATCTCGGATGATGGATTGATCACACTGCTTTTGACCGTCGACAATGAGCCGCCGAACTGGGCGACTGCTGACGTACTTGTAAATGTACGACACGACGTTTTCCTGCTGGCCTACAACGCTGCTACGCGATTGTGCTTCATTGGCTCCACTCGTAGAACAGATCGCTTATATATCGCGCTAATGCAGGTCGTGGCCAAGGATCACCATAGGCCTTTGAGCTTCGAGGAGACCATCCGTGCGCGCGCCGGCCTCACGGATATGCGCTTCTACGCTGTTGGCTTGCGTAACACGGCCGTAAATTCGCAAGCAGAATCCTATCGCATGCTAACTGGCCCTCGTGCTGAGCGAGCGGTCACGCCGGGCGATGGGCGCGCCTACGTACAAGGACATTACTTTGGCAGTGGATTGGAAGATGGCGAGCGTGAAACCATCGGAGCAAGCAGTAACTCGCGTATATGGAGCAATCAACGTCTCTCCGTATCGCAATACCTTGAGTGGATATCGAAGCTGAACAATCGCTTGAATGGCGACGAAACGCTAGCAGAGTCTCAGCTAGATCTCGTCCAGCATTCGCGGACGTTGCGGCGAATCCCAGATGTTGTTATTGGTGGAAGTTGGTCGCGCAATGCCTACAAGCAGGCGCATCGGTTGAGATATCGACGTGTTGGACAGCAGCAGTGGCTCTATCGCCAAATCACTGATCTGGAGCTCTCGTCATTAGCCTCAGGACCTGATGGCCTGGATTTCGAAATCGTCTCGGACTCAGATGCGGTGCCCTACCGCATGTCTTTAGCCGGGGGCGCATTGTTTCGACAGCACGGCGCTGGTTGGGAAGTCGAAATATCTAGCACGCACGATGACTGGTTGGATTTTGACCAGTGGCTTTCTATGCACCCTCCGATCTTTTACGCAGCCGACAAGTCATCGTTCGAAGGGATGAACTGCTACCCGCCTCCGAAGCTGGCCAGCAATCGGCTTCTTGATGAGGACGTCGAGAACCCTGGGTGGGATGGCTGTGAGATCGGTAGAGAGTTTGACGCCGATAATCCCGAACGAATGACCGTCCACAGACATTTGGAATTGTGGATCAGGGCGAAGGAAAATCTCGAGGTCCTCGTTTATGACCACAGGACTGGGGAGGCCGCCGACTACATCGCGGTCACACGAGAAGAAGACGACAGAGTCCTCGTGAGTCTGTATCACTGCAAGGGAGCTGGGGGCGAACCAAATGGTGCGCGTGTTGACGACGTCTACGAAGTCACCTGCCAGCTACTAAAGTCAGTTGTTTATTGCGAATCCCGTGTGTTGGTCGAGCATGTGGAGCATCGGATAAATGAAAGGCGGCATAGGCGTCCGTCAGTCTTCAAGGTCGGCAATCTTGCAATGTTGCAAGAGATCTTGCTGAACCGGAGCGCGGACAAAGTCAGTTTCGCCATCTATGGCGTGCAGCCGGGGATTTCGAAAGGACAGATTGATGCCCACCTCGCTGATCTTATGGCCTTCAGTATTGACTACGTGAAAAGAGGGGGCGCGGCCGTTGGGAAGTGGTTGGTGAATGCATAGCCGAGACTTCCATCAGGTGGGGCCGCCTTTGTCACCGGAGACTTAAGGGCGTGGGTGCAACACTGAAGTGGTTTCTGAACAAACTTGGACAACTGCTCGCAACGCGTCGAAGGTGGCCCAGATGCAACAAATGTACTGGGAAAGCTTTGCCGTGCTTCGCGGTGCCGATGACCAGGCGGACCAGCGGCTCTCCGCTTCGCACACTGAATAAAACCTGTCGAGGAGTGCGGCGGCTGGTCCAGGTTCGGCTCTGTGGGCGATCTTATTCCGTACCGTATTGAGTTGCTCCGCAGCAATCCAGCATGCGCCCTCATTAAAGTGTCCGGCGACTGCTCTTGCCAAGCACAAGGCATTAGAGAATGTGAGCTTCGCTTCGTCAAAGTAGCGAGGGTTGGGGACTGACGAACGGGTAATGGATCGCAGTTGCTCTTCGACCAGGAGGTGCCCTTTCAGTATTACTGTGAGTTCGTCCGCTGTTGGAGGAACGATCCGAAAAAACCGTTCGTCATTTTCCGCAAAATCGGCTTTATGGTCGGCAGGACTCTTCACGGGGGCGCTCGCATGAGATATAGGGGGGCGACGAGGTTAGCGCGCAGTAGAGGTGAGGAGCAATCTCGGCTTTGGCAGGGACTACCTTATCTCTTGCCAGGCGGAATTCACCAGCCCGAACTCTCACCTGATGTCGGTGGTCTCGGCTCCGAGCGAGGTACGGTCGTACCTGGGAAAGTTGCGTACCGTACATTCCTTCATGTAGGTACGGTAAGGAAGGGGGCTCCGCTTGCGATGGCAACAGTCCGCGTATGCAGGTGATTTGTCAGGAAAATCTCAGAACTTCAGGCGGGGGAGCGCAGCTCGAACTGGCCTCGAGCCGCTGTCTGTGGACTTGCGTCATTCCCTGCGTGACGTATAGCAGCGGTTCTGCCCGTTGAGATCTAATTACGAGTGCCGACTCCACGGGCCGCTATTTGCGTGGCATAGGGCACATGCCTGTGGCAGGCGACCTGCTCTTGTCCGACACGCTGCGGGCGTAGGCTGTCGTCGGCTATACAGCCACGCCCTATGCGGCTGGCTGCATGGCCTCCCCGGAACCTAAATTGCGTTGACGACAGGCCGACTTCGACCAATGCCCGTCGTCCCTCACCTTCAGTTCCAAGCTGCGCTGAGTTCACCCTACCTCCAAAATTGCCTTTGGATATTCTGATTAACTAAAATATATTGAAAGAATTAACTGGCTGAGGCTGATCGAGCCGTTTGTTGGCGTCTTGCATCATAAAAAGGGTACTGCATGGTCGCACCACAAGAGCATGAATACTCAGTATTGGGTGGAGCAAATCGGGCAAGTGTCGGGCGGTTTTTGAGTCTCGCTGCCAGTGTTATCTCGGGAGTACTTGTTTTTGCGATTCTGTATACAGTTGACTTGGCAAAGCAACTTGGCTGGAACGCCAACGTTCCCCCGACGCTGCTCTCCCTTGTAGGCGCCGGCGCGGTCTTTGGCATTCTGTACTGGGTCCTAAACAAATGGGCCTGGAAGTGGCCCGGTGTTGGCCTACTGCTTAAAGTGCCCGACATATCGGGCACCTGGGATTGTCAGGGTAAAACAATCGCCGCTGACGGATCGACGAAGTTCGAGTGGTCGGCCGAAGTAGTCATTGTTCAGTCGTGGGACAAATTGAGAGTTCGGCTCGCGACTGAAGCATCCGGATCGAGCAGCATCTCTGCCGCGCTAGCACACGACACCGTCGATGGATTCGTCCTGCTCTATCACTACCGAAACGATCCACGGCCGGAGGCCGTTGAACTGAAGACGCACACTGGGTGCTCCGTTATGACGATTGCAAAAGATTTACGGTCTGCCGAGGGCGAGTATTTTACGGGTCGGGGTCGTATGACCTTCGGCGTTATGAAATGGACCAAGAGGATCTGATGGCGACCGATATCAACAAACGCCTCGCGCAACTGCGCGCTCGACGCGATGGATCTGATCGTTTGACCATGGACAGCGCAGTCCTGAATGAATTTTTGAGTAAGGCATTAGGCACTGGCACGCAAACTATCGAAGAATCGTGGGAGAAGCGCGCAAGCGTCGACAGCAAGCACACTCTGTATGCGTTGGGTGCCATGCAACCCGTTAGCGACACTTACACGCGAGTGAGTGTAGAAACCGCGGAACGAATCGGAAATCAGCTTCGTTCCAGACTTGGCAAAGCGGGAATAGACGCGGAGTTCCGCCTTCAAGGTTCAGTGCCGCTGAACGTTCATATCCGTAGAGTAAGTGACGTTGATCTTTTGACAATTGACACGGGCTTCTTGGTCTACAGCACATCCGGAATGCAAAGCCAGGCCGGCTATTACGTGAATACATCTAAAAATTCCCTCTCAGTGCTTCAGACGCTTCGCAAGCAGATAGAGATCGAGCTGCCTCTCGCGTTTCCCCAAGCTGTCGTTGACGCAACGGGTGCGAAAGCCGTCAAGATCCACGGAGGCTCTCTACCTCGGATGGTAGACGTCGTACCAGCCCATTGGTATGACACTAATGACTACCAAGCCAGCAGAACGGAATCAGATCGAGGCATCCAAATTCTCGACAAGAGGGCAGGGGTCCCACTGACTAACTTTCCGTTCTTGCATATCAAGAGGATCAGCGATAAATGCAACAGCGTCGGCGGAGGTCTTCGGAAGGCGATTCGACTATGTAAAAGTGTAAAGGCCGACGCTGAATCGGAGGGGAATGCGATCTCGATCCCTAGCTTCGACATCGCCTCGATGATGTATCACGGCGATGTTGGCAATTTGGCTTTTGGCCAATACTTCGAGCTTATGATCTTGGCGGAGACCCAGCGCCATCTTGATGTCCTGGCTCGGAACAAAGAATACGCAGAAACTCTGATGGTGCCAGATGGCTCCAGGCGCATAATCGACACGCCTGCGAAGTGGCTAGGTTTGCTCTCGTTGTCCCGCGAAATGGACGATCTACTTCGGCGCGTTGCCGCGGAACACGGAGCATTTGGCTCGTCCCTGGAGGACTGCCGAAACGCGCTCCGGTTCTTGAACCAATAGCACATTCGAAACTGGGCGGCACGGTAGATCGCGCTGCACCAGGTCACGAAGAGGATTTTGATGCCAACATACCTAGAGCGGTCGGTGCTTTTGGTAGCGTCTGAGAATTTCGGTAAGAGCACTTCGCTACGGTCAATGGTCTGGAAACCGTGTGCGTAGACGGGCGGCAACGCGGGCGAAACAGCCTCGTATTAGCCGCATGTTTCGATTTCACTTGAGATCCAGGAGGCGCCGATAATGAAAGTTCGTTGGTCACCGATCAGCCCGCACCAAGTGCGCGTGAAGTTTGCCGAGTACTGGTGAAAGTGCTTCCGTACGTAAGTTCTGCCATGGACCATTCTTGATATCTCCTCTCCGGTATTGATCCGCATCGATCGAGTGCGCTTGACCGCCAACTGGCTGGAATCGGTCGGTCGTGACATGTGGGCAGGGAGAGTCGCTAGGAATGTGAGCCAGTACAGGAGCATCTGTCGGGGTGGGCGGCTGCCTGCCCAGATTCAGGGTAGGCGAGCGGCATCGCCGTCCAGAGTTCGCGACGACGCTGCACTGACGCCCATGCAATCTGGTCGACACATTGCATACCTAAGTTCAATGAACGTGTCGTCCAAGACTTCCATGGTCAACGAATCGCGCAGCCCAAGGTGCATGCATCAGATTTCACTACGCCTTCGATTTAGATAGAGCATTTGGTTCGAAGTTACATGAAGTTCGACATTCTGCCGATCTCATCGGGGCTTCTCAAGCGTCCCCTCTATTATCGACTTGTAGGCGCGACGGCCGCGCCCTCAATACCATGGCGAGCCAAGGATTGCTCGACAAATCCGCTCAGTTTCATTTCTTCTACGAAGCCGGCCAGGACCTTTTGCGCCACTTCGCCGCGGCTGCGGGGCAGGCCCATGGCCTGGCGGATGGTCATGAAGCTGCCGGGTAATAGGCGCAGGCCACCCAGGCGCGCGGCGTCGGCTTCGAGTTGTTGGCGTACACCGGCTGCCACTTCCGTGCCGTCTCGCAGGAAGGTGTCAACGACGGTTGGCGAGGTCGCGGCCCGGGTGATGGCAGCGCGTTGCAGTTCGCGGGTCAGGTAGAGATCGTAGGCGCTGCCCAGGCCAACGGTGACGCGGTGGCGCGGGTCGTCGACTTCGGCGATGTCGAGCAGGGGCGAATCGTCGCGCACCAGGTAGGCGCCTTCGATCAGGACGTAGGCGTCGGTAAAGGCGATGCCGGCGGCGCGCTTGGGGTCAATGGCAAAGAAGCCGATGTCGGCGGCGTCCTGGCTGACGGTGTCGACGGCCTTGCCGGCGCTGTTTAGAACGATGAGTTCCAGGGCAACGCCGAGCCGCTGCGCGAAGGCGCGGGCCAGGTCGACGGAGACGCCGGCGGGGGCGCCACTGGCGTCGCGGGTGGCCAGGATGGGGTTGCCCAGGTTGATGGTGGCGCGCAGCACGCCGGTGGGGGAGAAGGCCCGGACGATGTCGGCCGGGATGTTGGAGGTGCCGGAATGGGCGGCGGCGTCCGAACGGGCGGTAGTGTTTGAAATTGTGGTCATTGCAGTCTTGGCAGAGGACAGTGGGAAATTCAGAGGCGGTGGCGGATGGCTGACAGATCGTAGCGGATAGGTCATAGCCGTAGCAGCCAACTCACACGCTGTACCGCCCCGCACCCGGCGCACAGCACAGGTCGATCCGTTGCGGCTCCAGGTCGTCCCCGAACCACGCATTGATCGCGGCGCGGCGTTCGCCGACATAGACCGGCGCGCCATTGGCGTCGAGCTTCATGCCCAGGTCATGGCCCGGCACGAGCAGCGTACCGGGGCGCTTGCGCCACCACACCCAAATGCGTTCCAGGCTGGCGTGGCTGGCGGCGGTGTCGACGGTGTCGGCCACCTGGCCCGAGACCAGTTCGGCGCGGTTCTTGGCAGCGTCGCCGGTGAACAAAATGGGTTGGCGCGGGTCATCGACGTAGAACAGCAAATGCCCGGGCGTATGGCCGGGCGCGGCGATGGCGGTGATGCCGGGCAGGAAGGCGTCGCCATCGCCGATGCGGCGAACCCGATCAAGCTGGTCAAGTTCGCGCACGTACAGTTCGGGCAGCGGGTTGAAGCCGGGCGGCTGCGCGGCGGCCCATTGCAGTTCCTGCGCGCCGATCCAGACTGTGGCGTTGGGAAACAGGGTGAAGTTGACAGCGTGGTCGTAATGGGCGTGGGTGAGGACGACGTCGGTGATGTCGGCCGGCGCGACGCCGCAGGCGTCCAGGTGGCGGCCGAGCAGGTGGCGCACGCCGAACGCTCCCACATCCACCAGGATCTTGTGGCGGTCCGAGCGCAGCAGCGTGCTGGTGCTCCAGCCCAGGCCGCCGTGGCAGACGGCGCGGCCGGGGTAGCCCTGGATCAGGATGTCGATCTGGTACATGGGGTCACTCCGCGGTGATGTGGGCCTCGCTGATCAGCTGGCGATAGCGTTGCAGGTCGTCGCGCAACTGGCGCGTGAATTCCTCGGGCGTCCCGGCGATGATTTCGTTGCCGCCTTCGGTGGCCAGCTTGCGCACCACTTCCGGGTCCTTCACTGCCTGGACCACGGCGTCGTGCAGGGTGGCGATGATGCGCGGATCGGTGCCGGCGGGCGCCAGTAGGCCCTGGAACTGGGTGATGACGAAGTCCTTGTAGCCCAATTCCTGCATGGTCGGCAGGTCGGGCAGGCTGGAGGCGCGGCGCGGGCCGGTGACGGCGTAGGCGCGCAGCTTGCCGGACTGTATGTGCGGGGTGGCGGTGACGGTGGTGTCGAAGGTGAAGGACAACTGCCCGCCCAGCACGTCGGTCAGGGCCTGGGCGTTGCCTTTGTAGGGCACGTGCGTCAGTTGAGTGCCGGTGCGCAGGGCAAGCAGTTCGCCGGCCAGGTGGCCGCCGGCGCCCAGGCCGGCCGAGCCGTAGGTGACCGCGCCCGGCTTCTTGCGGGCGGCGGCGAGTAGGTCTTCGATGCTGTGTGCGGGCGACTGCTGCGGCACCACCAGCGCATACTGGTAGCTGGTGATCTGGCTGATCGGGGCGAAGTCCTTCAGCGGATCATAGGGGGTTTTCTTGTACAGCGACGGGTTCACCACCAGCGGGCCGCTGGCGTCCAGCAGCAGGGTGTAGCCGTCGGGCGCGGCCTTGGCGACGAAGTCGGTGCCGATCATGCCGTTGGCGCCGGGCTTGTTCTCGACCACGATGGTGCCCTTCAGGGTCTTGCCCATGCGGGCCGCGACCACGCGGGCGGTGATGTCGGCCGCGCCGCCGGCCACGTAGGGCACGATCAGGCGGATCGGCTGGCTGGGGTAGTCGGCGGCGCCGGCCTGCGGCGCGGCCAGGGCCGTCGCCAAGCCCAGGGTGAGCAGTGCGATGTGCTTCATTTTGGGGTCTCCTCCGGAATGCCGGCTCAGCCCTGGCCGGCGTGTTGGCGCAGCAGCGCCAGGACGTCTGCGGCGACTTCGATGCCGTGGGCGCGCTGGCGCGCCAGCTTGGCCAGTTCGATCTCGCCGGGCTGGATCACGGGGCGGGCCGGGTCGGCGGTCGGGCTGGCGTGCAGGATGGCGGCGAAGTCGTTCATGCGTTCGGCCAGCCATTGCGTCGAGCCCAGGCGGCGGGTGTCGATCAGCAGGAAAAAGTGACCCAGGTTCTGCGGTTTGTCGGGCGCGTCGACCCAGGATTTGACGTGAGTGAGGTAGGCGGCGTTGGACAGCAGGCCCGCGAACAGGTCCACCATCAGCGCCAGGCCGTAGCCCTTGTGGCCGCCGATCGGAAGCAAGAAGCCGTCCAGGGCCTGCCTGGGGTCAGTGGTGGGCTGGCCTTGGGCGTCGGTGGCCCAGGTGTCGGGGATGGCCTGGCCCGCCTTCAGGGCGTTTCGGATCTTGGCGCGGGCCACCACGCTCATCGCCATGTCGAGCAGGAAGTGGGCGCCGTCCGGGTTGGGGACGGCAAAGCCGATGGGGCTGTTGCCGACGCGCGCGTCGGTGCCGCCCCAGGGGGCGATGGTGGTGGTGGCGTTGCTGCCGATGATGCTGGCGTAGCCGGCCTCGGCGGCGATCAGGCCGTAGGGCGAGATGGGGCCGAAGTGGTTGCTTTGGCGGGCGAATGCCAGGCCCACGCCGCATTCGCTGGCGGCCTGCATGGCGGCGCGCAGCGCGTGCATGCCGACCAGCGGGCCGACGCCGTTGTCGCCATCGACCAGGCGCAGCGCAGGGGCGGGGCTGTTCACGCGGATGCGGGCCTGGCGGTTGATGCCGCCGACCTGCAGGCGTTCGCCATACGATTCGATGCGCGACAGGCCGTGGGTCGACAGGCCGAACAGGTCGGCCAGCACCAGGATGTCGACTACGTCGACGGCGTCCTGGCGCGGCAGGCCCAGGCCTTCGAAGGCGCGCACGCCCAGGGCGCGCAGTTCGGTTTCCTGGACGAGAGAGGGGGAGCCAGCGGTGGCGGCCATGATCAGCAATCCTTGTGTGAAATATGTGAGGGGCTTATTCGGCGGAAAGACGTGCGTCTTTCACCACCTTGCTCCAGCGGCGCTCTTCGGCGTCGATGAAGGCGGCGAATTCGGCGGGCCCGGCGCCGGACGGTTCGGCGGCGTCGTGGGCCAGGCGCTGGCGCACGGCGTCGGTCTGCAGGGCGCGCTGGGCGGCGGCCTGCAGCCGCGCGATGGCCTGCGGCGGCGTGCCGGCCGGGGCCAGCAGGCCGAACCATTGGGAGCTTTCGAAGCCGGGGTAGCCCTGCTCGGCCACGGTGGACACGTCCGGCAGGATCGGCAGGCGCTGGGCCGAGCCGACGGCCACGATCTTGATCTTGCCGGCCTGCGCGTGCGGCAACAGGCCGGGGATGCCGGCCGCGGCGGCATCGATGTTGCCGGCAAGTAGGTCGGTGACCTGGGCGCCGGTGCCCTTGTACGGCACGTGCACCACGTCGATGGCGGCGGCGGTCTTGAGCATTTCGAAGGCCAGGTGGCCGGCGCTGCCGTTGCCGGCCGAGCCGTAGTTCAGGACGCCCGGTTTGGCGCGCGCCAGCGCCGCGAATTCGGGCAGGGTGGTGGCCGGCACCTTGGCGCCCACGGCGAATACCATGGGCAGCTTGGCCAGCAGGATGATCGGGGCGAAGTCGCGGCGCGGGTCATACGACAGGTTGGCCATCATGGTCGGATTCACCGCCAGGGTGCCGACGTGGCCCAGGATCAACGTGTAACCGTCGGGCCGCGCTCGCGCAGCTTCGACCGTGGCGATGCTGCCTTGGCCGCCGCCCTTGTTCTCGACGATGACCTGCTGGCCCAGGTCACGCGACATCTCCACGGCGACGGCGCGCGCCACCACGTCGGAACTGCCGCCGGGGCCGTAGGGCACCAGCAACCGGATCGGGCGTTCCGGCCAGGCGTCGGCGTGGGCCGAGAAGGGGGCGGACGACAACAAGGGGGCGGCGGCCAGTGCCAGCGCGGTGCGCAGGCAGGCTCTCCGTAACGGCTTCATGGGTGAGGTCTCCTGTTCGGGCCGCTATTGGTTGCGGCTGGGAGACATCGTGCCCCGCCCTCGGAATCGAGTAAAGTGCAAAAATTCGTTCAATTCTTGATGCAAACGCATGAATTTCGATCTTGCCGATCTGCGCGCCTTCCTGGCGGTGGCCGACCTGGGCAGTTTTCGCGCGGCGTCCGAGGCGCTGCACCTGTCACAGTCGGCGCTGTCGCGCCGCGTGGACAAGCTGGAGGCGGCGCTGGGCGTGCAACTGATGACGCGCACAACGCGCAAGGTCGAGCTGACCACCATCGGCCGCGGCTTCGTGCCGCGCGCCCGCAGCGTGCTGAATGAGCTGGAGAGCGCGTTGGTCGGCATCCGCGACGTGGCTGAGCGGCTGTCGGGCATGGTGACGATTGCCTGCGTGCCTTCCGCGGTGGCGTATTTCCTGCCGGATGTGATCCGCGAATACCACGCCAGTTATCCGCGCATCCGCATCCGCATCATCGACGAGTCGTCCTCGCTGGTGCTGACGGCGGTGGCGCGCGGCGACGCGGATTTCGGCCTGACCTACATCGGCGCCAACGACGCAGAGATCGAGTTCAAGCCGTTGCTGGAAGAGCCGTTCGTGGCGGCGGTGAACCGCAAGCATCCGCTGGCCAAACGCAAGTCGGTGGATTGGACCGACCTGGAGGAGCATCCGTACATCACCCTGGCGCAGGGCAGCGGCAATCGTTTCCTGATGGACCAGGCGCTGGTGCACAGCGGCAGCCGGCCGCGCCATTTCTGCGAGGTGCAGCACGTGCCGGCGCTGGTCAGCATGGTGGAGGCGGGCCTGGGCGTGGGCGTGGTGCCGCGCCTGGCGATGCCGGATGAGAATCATGGCACCCTGGTCAGCCTGCCGCTGCGCAATCCAGCCGTGAGCCGCACGATCGGCCTGATCCATCCGCGCGGTAAGACCTTGAATCCAGTCGCGCGGCTGTTCTACGACCTTCTGGCGCAACGAGTAGGAGCGCGCCAAAAGTAATGGCCCTCTAATGGCGGCCTGATCTGCCGATTCCGATATGGCTTCAAAGGTCCGAACGGGAAAGCCGTTGGTCGCTGGGCGTCGTCCACTCTCTGAGCGTGTAGGGACGGCTGCGCCATGCCGAGATGGGCAGGAGTTTGGAGACGTGACGGCAATCTGATTGCCTCGGGCGGCGCGGGCGAGCCTATAAATAAAAAACTGAGATGGCCGTTCGCTCTTGGCCGCGAGCTGACCTTGGCGGCCGTCTGCGGGGACTCAAAAAGTCATATCGATGCTGGTCAGGCCCCCAGCATGGAGCCATATGCGATCCGCAATGCGATGCGGATCAAGACCTTTCTTGCGTGGAAGCCGTGGAATCTTCCATCCCTTGAAGCGCTAAGACACTATTTTGCCGGTCCTGGACCTCTTTGGCAGAGAACCCGCTCTGTCCGTAGACCTTCGCGCGTCTGGCATCCTCGAGATGTTTGCGCATCAGGCCGGCAGCTTCTATAAGATCCTGCGTTTGAATCGCGGCGAGAATGGCCAGATGCTCTTCTGCTTGGGTGCGCCGTGGCGTACGCGCACTGGCCTGGCGATACTCTACCAGGCGGCGAAGTTCATTTAGTCGTTGAATCGTCTGCAGGACAAATCGGTTGCCAGACCATTTTGCTAGGGTTTCATGGAAGTGGCAGTTTGCTTCAAAGAGCTCAATTGCAGTCATCGTTTGATAGCCACCGTCAACGATGAAACGCTGTTCTCGGATCAAGCCTTGGAGCTCGTTTCGATCTGCTGTAAACCACGGGCTCAGAATCGCGGCTGGTTCTATCGACTGCCGGAACAAATAGCTCTCTTCGTAGGCCTGTGGGGAGTCGATCATAGGTAGGAACAACCAACCGTTACCGACCCGCTGTTCCACCCACCCCTCTTTTGCTATCCGGGAAAGTACCTTTCGCAGAGTGCTGCGCGCGACGCCGAATAGCCTCATCAAATGAGCTTCACTGACCTCGTCAGGCAGTTCCCCCGCTTGCCGTGCGCGGGCGATCCTGTCGTAGAGAGGATCGTCTGGCTCTGCAAGCAAGGTCCGCGCCTCTTCTTCCAGGTCCTGCGCAGCGCGTGTCAGCACGAAGCGGCGGTTGGCGTCCCGGTGCACGAGGCCCAGCTCCGACAGATGCCGCAAGGCAACTTGTACGGGGCTTCGCGACGTACCGATCGCTTCCGCAAGCGCGACTTCTGCAAGAGGGCTCCCCGCCTCGCGCTTTTCACGGCGCACTAGTGCGACGATCTCGCGGACGACGCGGGCTTGTACCGAGGTAAGTTCCTTCGTCTTCTCCATGGCAGGATTCTAGCGCGTCGCCGTCGATGAAGCGGCGTAGCGGCCGCCGTTGCTAGTATCAGTCGATTTTGAGCTGGAACTTGGATATCAGCGCGGACATCTTTTCCGAATCCTTATTGATAATTTCGCGTAGCGCTTGCGGCCCGCCCGCAACAGGCGTGGTCATTGCGTCGTTCAGGCGCTGACGGACCGATGGATCTCCCATCGCTTGCCGCGTGGCGTCGGCCACAGTTTCAATCCGGTCCACGGGTGTCCCTTTGGGCGCGACCAGGCCCATCCACGACGTGAATTCATATCCCGGCACGCCGCTTTCAGCGACCGTGGGAACGTCCGGCAGAGCGGGGTTGCGCTGGCTGCCGGTAATGGCCAAGGCCTTCAGCTTGCCAGAGCGTATGTGCGGCAACGCGGCCAACGGAAAGGCAACGACCGTGGATATCTCGCCGCCCAAAACACCGATCATTGCCGGGCCGCCGCCTCGATAGGGCACATGAACGAGATCGACTCCCGCCATGGATTTGAGCATCTCTCCTGCAAGGTGATTGGCACTGCCATTGCCGGCAGTGCCGTAGGTGAAGCCGCCAGGCTGTTTGCGGGCAAGCGCCAGGAACTGGGCAAGGTTCGCGGCGGGTACTGACGGATGCGCGCAGATGATGAGATCAATCGACGTCATGAGGCTCACGGGAGCGAGGTCTGCCACGTGATAGCCGGGGTCCTTGTATAGAAACGGGTTGATGGTCATCGTTCCCTGGTTCACAAACGTCAGCGTGTAACCATCACTCGGCGCACGGGATCCGGCGGCTGTGCCGATGTTGCCCGCGGCCCCGGCGCGATTGTCTACGATCACGGACTGGCCCAGCGCCTTTTGCCAAAGGGGTTGCAGCAGCCGACACACGGCGTCCGCATCGCCGCCGACGGGTTGCGGAACGATGAGCGAAATGGCCTTTTCGGGATACTGGCCCGCCGCCAAGCTGACCCGGGACAGCGGCAGGGACAGCGCCGCCATGGCCAGGCCCGATAAGGATCGCATCGCGCGGCGCCGGGATTCGTTTTGAATGTCATACTTAGTAGCCATGTGAATGTCCATGGTTGTCTCCTCAGTTGTTTTGTAATGTGCTTCCGTTATGTACTTCAGTCTGGGCTTGGCTGCTGCGCGTTAGTACAGCGGCACCACGCCGATCAAACCGGCCACGGCAATCATCACCAGCGCCAGCAGCACTGCCCATTTCCACGTGAACCGCTGGTGCGCGCCGAACTCCACGCCCGCGATGCCTATCAGTACGTAGTTCGCGGCCACCAGTGGACTTAATTGGTGGACCGGCTGCCCCAGCAACGAAGCGCGCGCGATGATCTCGGGCGCGATGCCGTAGGCCTTGCCCGCCTCGGCCAGGATCGGAACGACACCGAAATAGAAGGCGTCGTTCGACAGGAAGAAAGTCATCGGTGCGCTGAGCAGCGCCGTGATCAGCGGAAGGAAATTGCCCGCCGACTCCGGGATGATGCCGATCACACTTTGGGCGATGGCGTCAGTCATCTTCGTGCCCGACAGGATGCCGGTGAAGATCCCTGCGGCAAAAATCACGGAAACCACGGCAACCACACTTGCTGAGTGTGCTGCCATGCGCTCTTTTTGGTCTTGCAGCGACGGGAAGTTCACCGAGATCGCGATCGCGAACGCGCCCATGAACAGCAGCGGCAATGGCAGTGCACCGACTACCAGCCCGACCATCAGCGCGCAGGTCAGGATCAGGTTGAACATCATCAGCGGCTTGCTGCGAGGATGGCTGGACAGCTGCACGTTGCCGCCCAGCGGAGATTCCATGACCGGCGCGGCGTCGCGCCATTGAATGGTCTTGAGCCGGGCGCGTTCCCGGCGACCAAACCACCATGCAATGCCCAGCGTCACGGCGGACGCGGCGATCATGCCCGGAATCAGCGGAAGGAAGACTTGAGAGGCATCCAGATGAAGCGCGCTCATGACGCGTGCTGTCGGGCCGCCCCAGGGGGAGATGTTCATGATGCTGTTGCTCAGCATCGCCAGGCAGGGCAGGATCAGCGGATTGATCCCCAATTGGCGGTGCAAGGGCAACATGGCTGTCAGGCACAGCAGGTAGGTTGTTGAGCCATCGCCATCCAGCGACACCAACAGCACGAGCAGGGTAGAGCCGACGATCACCCGCATGGGGTCGCCCTGGCAGACGCGTACGATGGCGCGAATGAGAGGGTCGAACAGCCCCACGTCGATCATCAGGCCGAAGTACAGAATGGCAAACATGAGCAAGACGCCGGTCGGTGCAATGGCGCGCAGGCCGCTCATGACCATCGGGCCGATCTCTGGGCCAAAGCCGCCAAGCAGGGCGAACAGAGTGGGAACAGTGATCAAGGCGATCAGGGCGGTAGCACGTCCGCTCATGATGAGCGCCATGAACGCGATGATCATCCCGTAGGCAAGCAGGGTAAGCATGGGTTTGTCTCCTGGCTTTGTTATGGTTATCGAATTGCAGGGCGAACGATGCCCCGCCCGGTCGATGCCGGGCGAGCCTTTCGCGCCGCGGGGAGGGGGTTAGGGTTGGCTGTTTTGGTGCAAGTAGTCTCGCCAGACGAGGGGCATGATTCCGCCATGGCGCCAGTAATCGACGTCCTCGGTCGTGTCCAGCCGCACGATCAGCGCAATTGTGGTCGTGGTGCCGTCAGCTCGGTGAATGGCGGCCTTGACACGATCCCCAACAGCTAGTTGTTCGGTCAAGCCCAGGACATCAATCGTTTCAGAGCCGTCAAGCGCCAGCGAATCGGCTGTGGTGCCAGGTTCGAACTGCAAGGGCAGTATGCCCATGCCCACGAGATTGGTGCGATGGATGCGTTCGAAGCTTTCGGCGATCACGGTCTGCACGCCGAGCAATGCCACGCCCTTGGCCGCCCAGTCGCGCGATGAACCGCACCCGTAGTTGCGGCCTGCAATCACGGTAAGCGGCGTTTTCCGTTGCAGATAGGCCTCTGCCGCCTCGAAGATCCGCATTTGCTCGCCTTCGGGCATCAGGCGTGTATAGCCGCCTTCGACGCCGGGAACGATACGATTGCGCAACCGGATGTTCGCGAACGTGGCACGCACAGCGACGTCATGGTTGCCGCGACGCGTGGTGTAGTTGTTGAAGTCCGCCTTTTGCACGCCTTTGGCCAGCAAGAAATCGGCGGCGGGCGTGCCCAGGCTGATCGCGCCAGAGGGCGAAATATGATCCGTGGTGACGGAGTCGCCAAGGATGGCGAGCGGCCTCATGCCGATAATGTCGGACACCGGAGAAGGTTGCGCACGCAGCCCGTCGAAGTACGGGGGCTGGCGGATGTAGGTGCTGTCGGGCTGCCAGTTGAAACGTTCGCTGGCCGTACCCGACAGCGCATCCCACTGCGGGCCGCCGTCGAAAAGATCCGCGTATTTTGCGCGGAAGATTTCCGGTTCGTACGTGGTGTCCACCAGCGCGGCAATCTCCGCGGCGGTGGGCCACACGTCTCGCAGGTACACAGGGTTGCCGACCTTATCCACCCCGATGGGGTCGGTGGTGACGTCGCGCAGCAGCGTGCCGGTCAGCGCATATACGACGACCAGGGCGGGCGAGGCCAGGTAGGCGGCGCGCACATTGGGATGGATTCGGCCTTCAAAATTCCGATTGCCGGACAACACGGCGGTGGCTACCAGCTTTTCACGTTCGATGGCTTCTGCGATGGGCTGGGGCAGCGGGCCGGAGCCACCGTTGCACGTTGTGCAGCCAAAGCCTGCGACGTGAAAGCCCAGGGTATCCAGGGCGTTTTGCAAACCGGCCTTTTCCAGCACCGCGGCGGTCACATGGCTGCCGGGCACGAGTGATGTCTTTACCCATGGCTGCGTGCGCAGTCCCAAAGCAACGGCTTTCTTCGCCACCAGGCCAGCCGCCATCATGTTGACTGGGTTGGCCGTGTTGGTGCAACTGGTGATGGCTGCAATGACGACGGCGCCGTCGTGCAGCGCGTAGTCCGCGCCCTGTACGGCCACCTTACGACGGTCATCCACGGGTATCCCGGCGATGTCGATGTGATGCTGTTCGAACGCGCGCCTCGCCTCGCCCAACAGCACGCGATCTTCGGGGTTGCGCGGGCCGGCAAGACACGGAGCGATGTCGTCCAGCACGATGGTGATGACACGGTCGAAGACCGGCGCCGGCGTGGCGCCATCGCGCCAGAGGGCCTGCGCCTTGGCATAGGCCTCCACCAGTTCCAGTTGGGATTCGTCGCGGCCTGTCATGCGCAGGTAGGAGAGGGTGCGGTGGTCGATGGGAAAGTAAACCGCCGTGGCGCCGTATTCCGGTGCCATATTTGCGATCATCCCCCGGTCGCCTAGGGACAGGGTTTCGAGGCCGTTGCCGAAGAACTCGACGAACTGGCCTACCACCCCGATCTTGCGCATCTGCTGCGTGATGGCCAGTACAAGATCCGTGGGCATGACACCTTCGCGCAGTTGGCCGCGCACCTCAACGCCTACCACTTCGGGCAACGCCAGCGCAACTGGCTTTCCGACCATCACGGCTTCTGCTTCGATGCCGCCCACGCCCCAGCCCAGGATGCCCAGGCCGTTGATCATGGGCGTATGGCTGTCGGTGCCGACACAGGTATCGGGAATGGCCAATTCCTCGCCTTGCTGCGTTTCGATGCGAACCACCTGCCCGATGTTTTCAAGGTGGATCTGATGCATGATTCCTTTGCCCGGCGGCACGATACGCACGCCTTCGAAGCTGCTGCTGCACCAGCGCAAGAACGCGAAGCGCTCGCCATTGCGTTCGTACTCTTTGTCCAGGTTGACCTGGCGCGCGTCGGCGCTGGCCCAGCGGTCCACCTGCAGCGAGTGGTCAATGATGACGTCCACCGGCACCTTGGGGCGCACCGCGCTGGCGTCGCCGCCAGCATCGGCGACGGCATCCCGCAGCCCCGCCATGTCGACCAGCATGACCTGGCCAAGGATGTCCTGGCCGAATACGCGCGCTGGGTAGAAGGTAAGTCCGGCCCCGGTGTCGCGATTCAACAGCGCGGACATCTCGGACGCGGTGTCCAGCCCCTGGCGCGCTTGTCGCGCCAGATTTTCAAGCAGGATGCGCAGGGAAAAGGGAAGCCGCTCCACACCGGGCAAGCTGGCGATCGGGACGTAGCGAATCGTGCGGCCGGCCAGCGGCAGAATAGGAAGATCGTTCATGATGCGTGGTAATTACAGAACAAGGGATTCGGGCACGTAGACCTGGCCGTCCATCAGGCGACGGGCTGACCGGCTCATCAAGGCTTTTTCCACGACCCATTCGCCGTCGTGTTGCGCCGCCTGTGCGCCGACGTTCAAGGTGCCGGACGGATGCCCAAAACGAATCTCCGCACGGGCGGTGTTGCCCAACAGTTCTGACACCTGAGTGCCGGGAATGGAAGCGGCAACCGCGATGGCAACGGCGCCGGTTCCCGTCATGGCGTGGTGCAGCTTGCCCATTGACAGGATTCGAGCGCAGATGTCGATGGATGCGGTATCGACGGGTTTGCCATCGGACGCGATGTAGCCTGTGGGCTTGGCGACGAAGGCGAGTTTTGGCGTGTGTGGGCGCTTCTCGGTCGCTTCCTGAGCGCTGGCGGCCAGGCCCATCGCAACCGTGGCATGTGCACGGATCGCTTCGCAGCGGGCCAACAGTCCGGCGTTGTTGTTGACGTCCTCCTGCAATTCGTTGCCCTGCAAACCGAGCGCCGAGGCGGCGACGAAGATCGTCGGGTTGCCGGCATTGATCAGCGTTGCCTGTACATCGCCAACCCCGGGCACTCGCAAGGTATCGATACGGTTGCCCGTGGGGAACATGGCGCCGCCTTCGCTATCGGCATCGGCGCCGGGATCCAGGAACTCGAGCTTGACCTGCGCAGCGGGGAACGTCACGCCGTCCAGCGTGAAGTCACCCAGTTCCACCACCTGGCCTCCACTGACGGGAACGTGCGCCACGATTCGTTTCTGGATATTCGCTTG
>PJUB01000159.1_pt1 | contig 44172 bp, 39 predicted proteins | sample 1512141 | NCBI WGS metagenome assembly PJUB01 (sample SAMN08177677, study PRJNA422409) | Soil metagenome, whole genome shotgun sequencing project. | isolation source: Soil enriched on filter paper: alkali lignin treatment | place: USA: Madison | collected 2015-01-15 | reverse complement strand
TTCGCGAAGCCGATCGCCAAGGCCATCGCGAGCAAGACGAAGTCGGCGTTCATCAATCCGAACATCGTGAGCCACCTGAATTTCATGGAGGCCGAGCTCGGCAGGAGCGAGTGGTTCGCCGGCGACGCTTTCACCGGTGCCGACATCCAGATGAGCTTCCCGGTGGAGGCAGCGCAGGCGCGCGGCGGACTCGACGCGAAGCGGCCGAAGCTCATGGCTTACCTGGAGCGCATCCACGCGCGCCCGGCGTACAAGAGAGCGCTCGAGCGCGGCGGCCCCTACGGCCTGCTGAGCTGAAACGGGGCGGGGCAGGGCTGCGCGATGCCGATCAGAAGATCTGCAGCAGCGCCACCGTCATGGTGACGTAGCGCAGGAACTTGCCGATGGCCATGTAGGCCAAGCAGGGCCAGAACGGCAGCTTGAGCCAGCCCGCCACCGCGCACAGCGGATCGCCCACCAGCGGCAGCCAGCTCAGCAGGCAGGCTTTGGGGCCGAGCTTCTCCAGCCAGCCCAAAACCCGCACATGGTGTTTCGAGTGCGAGTATTTGTCGGCCACCTTGTGCGCGCCGTAGCCCATCCACCAGTCGACCGCGCCCCCCAGCGTGTTGCCAATCGTCGCGACCGCGATGGCCGGCCAGAACATGTCCGGGTTGAGCTTGAGCAGGCCGAAGAGCACGGGCTCGGAACCCACCGGCAGAAGGGTCGCCGAGACGAACGCTGCGACGAACAGGGTCGAGAGACCGTACTGCGGCAGCGCCATCAGCGCCAGAAGGGAGTCGAGCCAGGCTTGCATAAGGTCGCGCAGTATAGGCAGCGCTCACGTCGCGCCCGCGTGGGATAAGGCCCCGGCACGCACCCGTGTTTTCACGGGTACCCAGGCGCAAATCGTTTCAGTCGCTGAAATGCCACGTGGCTACAATCGTGCCTCATTTTTCAGCAGCCGAACGCGCACCGCTTCCTCCCAAATGACCTTGCAGATCGGCACCCACACGCTGGAAAACCGCCTGTTCGTCGCGCCCATGGCCGGCGTGACGGACCGCCCCTTCCGCATGCTGTGCCGCGCGCTGGGCGCGGGCTACGCGGTCAGCGAGATGGTCACCTCGCGCAAGGAACTGTGGGGCACGCTCAAGACATCACGGCGCGCCAACCACGACGGCGAGCCGGGCCCCATTGCGGTGCAGATCGCAGGCACCGACGCCGACATGATGGCCGAGGCCACGGTCTACAACATCGAGCGCGGCGCGCAGATCATCGACATCAACATGGGTTGCCCGGCCAAGAAGGTCTGCAACAAATGGGCGGGCTCGGCGCTGATGCGCGACGAGCCGCTGGCGCTGGAGATCGTGCAGGCGGTGGTCGATGCAGCGCGGCCCTTCAATGTGCCGGTCACGCTGAAGATGCGCACCGGCTGGAGCCACGACCGCCGCAACGCCGTGAAGCTGGCGCGCGACTTCGAGTCGGCCGGCGTGCAGATGCTCACGGTGCACGGCCGCACGCGGGAGCAGGGCTACAAGGGCCATGCCGAATACGACACCATCGCCGCGGTGAAGGCCGCGGTGCGCGTGCCGGTGGTGGCCAACGGCGACATCCGTTCGCCCGAGAAGGCGCGCGACGTGCTCGCGGCCACCGGCGCCGACGCGGTGATGGTCGGCCGCGCCGCGCAGGGCCGGCCGTGGATCTTCCGCGAGATCGCGCACTTCCTGGAAACCGGCACGCACCGCGCGCCGCCGCTGGTGGCGGAAGTGCGCCGCTTGCTGCTCGACCATCTCGTGGAGCACTATGCGCTGTACGGCGACTACAGCGGCGTGCGCACGGCGCGCAAGCACATCGGCTGGTACGTGCGCACCCTGCCCGAGGGCGAGGCGTTTCGCGCGCGCATGAACGCCATCGAGGACTGCGGCGAGCAGCTGCGCGCGGTCGGCGACTATTTCGACGGGCTGGCGGACCGCATGGAACGCATGCCCGTGCAGCACGAGGCAGACAGCGAGCTGTCTGGTGAAGAGGAGGCGGCCTGCGCCGTCGATTGAGAAGAAGAGAAGAAGCAATGAGCAAGAAACACATCGAGGACTGCGTGCGCACCAGTCTGGACAGCTACTTTCGCGATCTGCGCGGCACCGAACCCGACGGCATGTACGAAATGCTCGTGCGCGTGGTCGAGAAACCCCTGCTCGATGTCGTGATGACGCGCGCCGAGGGCAACCAGTCGAAGGCCGCGCAATGGCTCGGCCTGAACAGAAACACGCTCCGCAAGAAATTGGTCGAGCACAAACTTTTGAAATAACTCCACGGCATATCCATGGCTCAGACTGCACTCATCTCCGTATCCGACAAGACCGGCATCCTCGAATTCGCACAGGCGCTGCATGCGCTGGGCATCAAGCTGCTGTCCACCGGCGGCACCGCCAAGCTGCTGGCCGACGCCGGCCTGCCGGTGACCGAAGTCGCCGACCACACCGGCTTTCCCGAAATGCTCGACGGCCGCGTGAAGACGCTGCACCCGAAGATCCACGGCGGCCTGCTGGCGCGCCGCGACCTGCCGGCGCACGTGGCGGCCATCAAGGAACACGGCATCGACACCATCGACCTGCTGATCGTCAACCTCTATCCGTTCGAAGCCACCGTGGCCAAGCCCGGCTGCACGCTCGAGGACGCGATCGAGAACATCGACATCGGCGGCCCGGCCATGGTGCGCAGCGCGGCCAAGAACTGGAAGGACGTCGGCGTGCTGACCGACGCCTCGCAATACGCCGTGGCGCTGGCCGAGCTGAAGGCCGACGGCAAGCTCAGCGACAAGACCAAGTTCGCGTTCTCGGTGGCTGCGTTCAACCGCATCGCCGACTACGACGGTGCCATCAGCGACTACCTCTCGGCCATCGACTTCGACGCCAGCATCGGCCAGGGTGCGCCCAAGCGCTCGCTGTTCCCCGCGCAGAGCAACGGCCGCTTCGTGAAGGTGCAGGACCTGCGCTACGGCGAGAACCCGCACCAGCAGGCCGCCTTCTACCGCGACCTGCATCCGGCGCCCGGCTCGCTGGTGTCGGCGAAGCAGCTGCAGGGCAAGGAACTCAGCTACAACAACATCGCCGACGCCGATGCGGCGTGGGAATGCGTGAAGAGCTTCGACGTGCCCGCGTGCGTGATCGTGAAGCACGCCAACCCCTGCGGCGTGGCGGTGGGCAAGGACGCGGCCGAAGCCTACGGCAAGGCCTTCAAGACCGACCCCACCTCGGCCTTCGGCGGCATCATCGCCTTCAACCGCCCGGTCGACGGCGCCACCGCGCAAGAAATTGCCAAGCAGTTCGTCGAAGTGCTGATGGCGCCGGGCTACACCCCCGAGGCGCTCGAAGTGTTCCAGGCCACCAAGGCCAAGCTCAACGTGCGCGTGCTCGAAATCGCGCTGCCCAAGGGGGGAACCACCGACTGGGACAACGGCCGCAACGCCATGGACGTCAAGCGCGTCGGCTCGGGCCTGCTGATCCAGACCGCCGACAACCACGAGCTGTCGATCAACGACCTCAAGGTGGTCAGCAAGAAGCAACCCACGCCGCAGCAGCTGCAGGACCTGCTGTTCGCATGGAAGGTCGCGAAGTACGTGAAGAGCAACGCGATCGTCTTCTGCGCCAACGGCATGACGATGGGCGTGGGCGCCGGCCAGATGAGCCGCCTCGACTCCGCGCGCATCGCCAGCATCAAGGCCGAGCACGCCGGTCTGTCGCTGAAGGACACCGCAGTGGCCAGCGACGCCTTCTTCCCGTTCCGCGACGGCCTGGATGTGGTGGTGGACGCGGGCGCGAGCTGCGTCATCCAGCCGGGCGGCTCGATGCGCGACCAGGAAGTGATCGACGCAGCCGACGAGCGCGGCGTGGTGATGGTGCTGTCAGGCGTGCGCCACTTCAGGCACTGATCGGCGGAAGCCGAGGTTCGGCGACCGCGTTTTACTCGTGGTTGCCGAACCGGTACTTCAATTGAAAAGTGACGGCGCCGTACAGCCGGTTCTTGATCGTCGGCACGTACGCGATGTTCAGGCCCCAGTTCTTGCCTTCGATGGCGGCCACCGGCAGGATGGCCGGGAACCAGTTGCCGTTGCGGTAGTTGGGGTAGCCGTCGAAGCCGCCGACCACGGCGCCGAACTTCACGCCGTAGAACTCGATGGGCAGCACATACAGCCCGAGGTAGTTCGACTGCCGGCGGTCGCTGTTGCGGAAGGTGCCCGCCGTGACACGGTACGTGTCGTTCAGCGGGTACTCGAAGCCCAGCCCCTGGTTGACGTTTTCCAGGCCCTTGCCGCCGTCGAAGTGCGCCGAGTAGAAGCCCGGGTTGATCCAGACGTTCTTGAGGTCGAAGGAGTCCTGCGCTGACGCGAGGCCGGGAATGAGAAGAGCGATGCTCAAAGCCGGCAGCGTGCGCAGGGAGTTCATGGGCTAGGGGGTTCTGAAGATTTGTCTTGCGGCTTCGATGGTGGCGGCGATGTCGTCGTCGCTGTGGGCTGCGCTCACGAAGCCTGCCTCGTAAAGCGCGGGGGCAATATACACGCCGCGATCGAGCAAACCGTGAAACAACGCATTGAATTTCGCGTTGTCGGTTGTCATCACGGTGGCATAGTTTTGCGGCAGGTCTTTCATGAGGAAGAAGCCGAACATGCCGCCTTCGCTGTCGGCATTGAAGGGCTGGCCTTCGGCGGCCGCGGCGGCCTTCAGGCCGTCGACCAGCGAGCGCGTCTTCTTGCCCAGCGCTTCGTAGAAGCCGGGCTTGGCGATTTCCTTCAAGGTGGCGAGGCCGCAGGCCGTGGCCACCGGATTGCCCGACAGCGTGCCGGCCTGGTAGACCGGACCCAGCGGCGCAAGCTGTTCCATGATCGCGCGCGGCCCGCCGAAGGCCGCGAGCGGCATGCCGCCGCCGATGACCTTGCCCAGCACCGTGAGGTCGGGCTTGATGCCCAGCACGCCTTGCGCGCCATGCAGGCCCACGCGAAAGCCCGTCATCACTTCATCGAACACCAGCAGCGCGCCGTGCTGCGTGCACAGCTCGCGGCAGCGACTGGCGAACTCGGGCGTCGCGCGCACGAAGTTCATGTTGCCGGCAATGGCCTCGATCATCAGGCAGGCGATGTCCTTGCCGTGCAGCGCGAAGGCTTCTTCCAGCTGCTGCAGGTTGTTGTACTCCAGCACGATGGTGTGCTGCACCACCTCGGGCGGCACGCCTGCCGAGGTCGGGTTGCCGAAGGTGGCGAGGCCGGAGCCGGCCTTCACGAGCAGCGCATCGGCGTGGCCGTGATAGCAGCCCTCGAACTTGACGATGCTCTTGCGCCCGGTGGCGCCGCGCGCCAGGCGCAGCGCGCTCATGGCGGCCTCGGTGCCCGAGCTGACCAGGCGAACCATTTCCATCGACGGCACCAGCGCGAGGATGGCCTCGGCCAGTTCGATCTCGCGCTCGGTCGGCGCGCCGTAGGAGAAGCCTTCGAGCACCGCCTTCTGCACCGCCTCGACCACGGCGGGATGGCCGTGGCCCAGGATCATCGGACCCCAGGAACCGATGTAGTCGATGTAGCGCTTGTCGTTGGCGTCCCAGAAATAGGCGCCTTGCGCGCGCTGGATGAAGCGGGGCGTGCCGCCCACGGCCTTGAAGGCGCGAACGGGCGAGTTGACGCCGCCGGGGATCACGGCGCGGGCGCGTTCGAAAAGGGTGTCGTTGCGGTCGGTCATCTGGTCGGGTTGATCAGTCAGTGTCGGGTGTCGTGGGGGGGAAGGGCGAAGTCCTGTGGCGCGTCCGGGTCTTCATCGTCTTCGTCGTCTTCCGGTTCGGCCCAGAAGAGGCGGTCGGGCAGCACATGGCCCATGCCGGGGCGAAAGCCCGCGTCGAGGCAGCGGTCCATGTAGGCCAGCGCTTCGGTGGTCGCGGCCACGAGGTCGGTGCCGCTGGCCAGCAGGGCGGCCAGCGCGGCCGACAGGGTGTCGCCGGCGCCGGTGAACACGGCCTCGAGTCGTTCGTACTTTTCGCTCGTGAGCACCGACTGCGGCGAGGCCAGCACGTTGTCGATGAACTGGTCCGGCAGCACGAGGCCGGTCACCAGCGTGTAGGCCACGCCGAACTCGCCGGCGGCCTTGGCAATGTCGCGCGCGGTGGGCGGCCGCTCGCCGCTCCAGTCCGGCAGCAGCCAGCGCCACAGCGTGCTGTGGTTTCCTACCAACACGGTCGTCTGGGGCAGAACGAGTTCGCGGAATGCGTCCAGGTAGGGCTCGATCAGGTTCTCGTCCCACCACGACAGGTTGGGCATGTAGGCCACCACGGGGACGTCGGGGTAGTCGGCGGCGGTCTCCGCGATGGTGCTCAGCGCGTCGGGCGTGCCGACGAAGCCCACCTTGATGAGCTGGACCTCGACGTCCTCGAGGATCGAGCGCGCCTGCTCGGCAATGGCTTCCTCGTCGAAGGCGAAGTGGTCGAAAATCTCGGCCGTGTCCCGGGCGTAGGCGCCGGTGACGACCGGCAGCACGTGCGCCCCCACCGAGGCCATGGCGAGGGCGTCCGCGCCCAGTCCGCCCGCGCCGCTGGGGTCGCTGGCGTTGAACACCAGCACGCAGGGCGGATTCAGGTCGCGCTCGGCGACCTCGTCCTCGGCCTGCGAGGGGTCGTTAAGATCGCCGGGTTTGCGGGCGTTATCTGCTGGAAGTAAGTAGATGGTCATACGCCGGGCTCCATCCCCTGGATGGTGGCATAGGCGCGACGTTTACAGTCCGCTAATGAGATACGCATAGATACACTCGTTGCATTTAATGAACAAGGACTTTAAGCTCCGATGAATACGAAAACTTGGATGTGCCTGATTTGTGGGTGGATCTATGACGAAGCTGTTGGTGTACCAGAGGACGGTATCGCGGCGGGCACGGCCTGGGCCGATGTTCCGATGAACTGGACCTGTCCCGAGTGCGGTGCGCGCAAGGAAGACTTCGAAATGGTGGAAATCTGAAAGCATGGCATAGATAGAGCTACGCGGTCTGCGTCGGTGTTCGGCGCGGCGGGCTTCCAAGTCTCATGAGCAGGAGCGTTTGCAATGGGCCCGAATGGATCTGGTTACAAGGTGCTGGTCATCGACGACAGCAACACCATCCGGCGCAGTGCCGAGATTTTTCTGAAGCAGGGCGGGCACGAGGTTCTTCTCGCGGAAGACGGTTTCGATGCGCTCTCCAAGGTTAACGACCACAAGCCGCACCTGATTTTCTGCGACATCCTTATGCCGCGGCTCGACGGCTACCAGACCTGCGCCATCATCAAGCGCAACGCTCATTTCTCCAACGTCCCCGTCGTCATGCTGTCTTCGAAAGACGGTGTATTCGACAAGGCGCGCGGCCGCATGGTCGGCTCCCAGGACTACCTGACCAAGCCATTCACCAAAGACCAGCTGCTGCAGGCCGTGCAGCAGTTTGGCATCGTTCAACAGGAAGCGCAGTAATGCCCATTCGCAAAATCCTCGTCGTCGACGACTCCAAGACCGAGCTCGTCTTCCTTACCGACCTCCTCCAGAAGAATGGCTTTGCCGTCAAGACCGCCGAGAACGCGGACGACGCCATGCGCCGCCTCGAGGAAGAGCACCCCGACTTGATCCTGATGGACGTCGTGATGCCCGGCCAGAACGGCTTCCAGCTCACGCGCGCCATCGCACGCGACCCGAAGTACGCCGCCATCCCGATCATCCTGTGCACCAGCAAGAACCAGGAAACCGACCGCGTCTGGGGCATGCGCCAGGGCGCGCGCGACTACATCGTGAAGCCGGTCAACGCAGCCGACCTGATGTCCAAGATCAGCGCGCTGAACTGAGCGAAAGCCTGCCCAGTCCATGGCGAATCGCGATGCTCTGAGAGCCTTCCAGTCCCGGCTGGCGAGCCGCCTGCAGGCCGCCCGCACCACCGGCGTGGCCGCCACGTGGCTGGCGGTCGAGGCGGGCGAGGGCAAATACCTTTTCCCGCTGGGGCATGCCGGCGAGATCTTTCCCTGGACGCCGCCGCAGCCCGTGCCTTACACGGAGCCCTGGTTCCTCGGCGTGGCCAACCTGCGCGGCGGCCTCTACGGCGTGGTGCAGCTGTCGGCATTCGCCGCCGGCGGCCCGGGCACGCAGGCCGCCTCCGAGGCGGCGCGCATCCAGTCGCGGCTCGTTGCCTTCAACGAGCTGCTCGAAGTCAACTGCGCGTTGCTGGTCGATCGACTGGCGGGGTTGCGGGGCGCGGAAGCCTTCACGGCCTCCGAGCCTCCCGGCGCAGAAGCACCTGCCTGGCACGGGCATCTGTACACCGACGCGGCAGGGGAGCGCTGGCAGGAAGTCAACCTGCAGGCGCTTTCGCAGCAACCCCAGTTTTTGAGTATTGGTGCGTAGTGCCTCGGCACGCAGCACCCGAAACCACCTGAAGGACCGACCGTGAGCTCGATCGCCGACAAGTTCAAGAAATTACTGCCCGTGACCAACGGGAACGACAAGGCCCCCGTCGACGGCTCCGGTGCGATATCGCTCGACGATGTCGACACGGTCCAGGTTCCGGACGAAAAGACAGTGAGGCTCGCCAGGAAGAGCGGCACGGGCGACACCAGCTTCGGCGAGGTCGAGCTGCCCGGCGGCGGCGACGCCGCCAACGAGCCCGGTGCCGCCGCGCTCGACGCCGTGCCCGACGCCTCGGGCGGCCGCGTGGGCGCCGCCCCCGCCAGGCAGCAGCGCATCCTGGCGATCATGCTGGCGGTGGTGGTGTTGCTGCTGCTGCTGGTGGCCGGCTCCGCCATTCTTCGCGCCGAACGCCTGGCACAGCAGGTGGCGGCCACCGGCCAGGCGCTGATGCAGTCGCAGCGTCTTGCCAAGTCGATCTCGCAGGCCCTCGTCGGCAGCGCCTCGGCGTTCGTCGAAGTGAAGGACAGCGCGGACGACCTCACGCGCCGCGTGCAGGGCCTGACCAACGGCGACGATTCGCTGCGGCTGGAGCGCGTGGGCAACCAGTACGACGAGGAGATGAACAAGATCAATCCCCTCGTCGCCCGCGCCGACACCAGCGCCAAGGCCGTGCTGGCCCAGCGCCAGATCCTGACGCAGGTGGGCGCCGCTTTGCGCGACATCAACCAGCAGTCGTCCACGCTGCTCGAAATGACGGAAACCGTCGCGTCGCTGAAGATGCAGCAGAACGCCACGCTGCCTGAAATCTCGGCCGCCGGCCAGCTCGTGATGCTGACCCAGCGCATCGGCAAGTCGACCAACGAATTCTTCACCGTCGAGGGTGTGAACCCCGACGCCGTGTTCCTGCTCGGCAAGGACCTGAACACCTTCCAGGAAACCACCCGCGGCCTGCTCGACGGCAATGCGCAGCAGCGCTTCCCCGGCTCGAAGGACCCGCAGACGCGCGAGCAGCTCGAAGCCATCCTGAAGACCTACGAGCAGATGCGTACGCAGGCCTCCGCCATTCTGGGCAACCTGCAGGGCCTGGTGGCGGCGCGCGAAGCGCAGGCTTCCATCCTGACCGACAGCGAACCGCTGCGCAAGTCGCTCGGCGACCTGCAGGACAAGCTCTCGGCGCGCACCGGCCTGGGCGCCGGCACCATCGTGCTGCTGTTCGTGCTGTCGCTGGCCGCCCTGGCACTGGCCGGCGCCATCGGTTTCGTGCAGGTGCGCGAAGGCCGCGAACGCGCCGCCGTCGCCGAACGCGAGCGTCTGGCCGCCGAGCAGGCTTCGGAAGAAGCCGGCCGCGTGAACAACGCCAACCAGGCCGCCATTCTTCGGCTGATGAACGAACTGCAGACAGTGGCCGAAGGCGACCTGACGCAGGAAGCCACCGTGACCGAGGACATCACCGGCGCCATCGCCGACTCGGTGAACTACACGGTGGAAGAACTGCGCCTGCTGGTGGGCAACGTGCAGAACACGGCGACCCGCGTGGCGCAGACGACGTCGCAGGTGGAAAGCACCTCGACCGAGCTGCTGGCCGCCTCGACCGAGCAGCTGCGCGAGATTCGCGAAACCGGCCAGTCGGTGCTGACCATGGCCGAGCGAATCAACGGCGTGTCTTCCCAGGCGCAAGAGTCCGCCACGGTGGCGCGCCAGTCGCTGCAGGCCGCATCGTCGGGCCTGCAGGCCGTGCAGAACGCCATCGGCGGCATGAACTCCATCCGCGACCAGATCCAGGAAACCTCCAAGCGGATCAAGCGCCTGGGCGAGTCGTCGCAGGAGATCGGTGAAATCACCGAGCTGATCTCGGACATTACCGAACAGACCAACGTGCTGGCCCTGAACGCCGCCATCCAGGCCGCATCCGCCGGTGAAGCCGGCCGGGGCTTCTCGGTGGTGGCGGAAGAAGTTCAGCGACTGGCCGAACGCTCCGCGGACGCCACGCGCCAGATCTCGGCGCTGGTGAAGGCCATTCAGACCGACACGCAGGATGCCGTGGGCGCCATGGAGCGCTCCACGCAGGGTGTGGTCGAAGGGGCCAAGCTGTCCGACAACGCGGGTACCGCGCTGTCCGAGATCGACCGCGTGTCGCGCCGCCTCGCCGACCTGATCGAGCAGATTTCGCAATCCGCCTCCCGCGAAGCCGATTCGGCCAACGTGGTGGCCGCGAACATCCAGCACATCTTTGCGGTGACGGAGCAGACCGGAGAAGGTACGCGTACCACGGCCCAGCAGGTGCGCGAACTCTCGCAGATGGCCGAGGAACTGCGCCGCTCGGTAGCCCGCTTCAAGATTGCGTGATGACGCTCTCCCCCAGCCTTCGCGCACTTCGTGTCGCTTCGCCAACCCCCTTCCGGGGGCAACACCGGCGGCCCGGCAAAGCCGGTTCCGCGGTGTTCCTTGAAGTGGCCGCGATGGCTTTGTGCATTCAGGGCGCGCAGCGCCCTTCGGAAAACTGACAGCTAAAGAACGGCGAGCACCCAACGTGTCGATTCAAACCCCTGCCACGGCCCCCCTCGCCGGCAACGTGCCGGCCACCGAAGACCTCGGGCCGCTGGCCTGGGTGCTGGGAGAAATCCAGAAATCCCTCGACGGTGTCGGCAAGTCGTTGCGGCGCTTCGTGCGCGACTTGGGCTCGCCCGAGGAACCCGAGAGCGGCCCGCTGCAGATGGCCCGCCAGCAACTGCACCAGGCCGTCGGCGCGCTGCAGATGGTGGGGCATGCGTCGCCCGCGCTGGTGCTCGGCGCCATCGAGTTCGCGGTGCAGGGCTTCATTGCCGACCCGCGGCGCTGCACCGAAGCCGCGGTTCACAAGATCGAGCGTGCCGGCTTTGCCGTCACCGATTTCCTCAACGCCCTGCTGGCCGGCAAGCCGGTGTCGTCGGTGGCGCTGTTTCCGCAGTACCGCGACGTGCTGGAACTGGTGGGCAACGAGCGCGTGCATCCCGCCGACCTCTGGGGCACGGCATGGCGCTGGGTCGAGATCAAGCCCGCGCTCACGCAGGCCGCGGTCGCCTATGACCCGTCCGTGCGGTCGCGGCTCGACCGCGAAGTGCTGCAGCTGGTCAAGTCCGGCGACACGCAGGCCGCGCGCCGGCTGCATGCGCTGTGCCTGGGGCTCGGCCGTGGCGCGCTGCTGCCGCGCGTCGCCAGCTTCTGGACGCTGGCCGCGGGTTTCTTCGAGGCGCTGGCACTGGGCCTGATCCCGGCCGACGCCTACGTCAAGCGCGCCGCTTCGCGCGTGCTGCTGCAATACGCCACGCTCGCGCGCGGCGACAGCGTGGTGTCCGACCGCCTCGGGCAGGACCTGCTGTTCTTCTGCGCCCAGGCCGTACCCACCGCGCGCGATGAAGCGCCCACGCTGCGCACCGTGCGCAGCGCCTGGGGCATCGCCAACGAACCGCGCGTCGACTACACCGTCGAGCAGTTCGGCCGCTTCGATCCGCTGGTGCTCTCGCAGGCCCGCAAGCGCATCGAGACCGCCAAGGAAATGTGGTCGGCGCTCTCGGGCGGCGACGTATCGCGCACGCGCCAAGTGGCGGACACCTTCGCGCAGCTCGGCGAATCGCTGCAGAAGCTGCATCCTCCGAGCCTGCCGATGGTGCATGCGCTGACCCACGCGGTCGAGGCCTCGCTGCGCGCCGGCCGGCCGCCGGACACCGAACTGGCGATGGAAGTCGCCACCTCGGTGCTCTACCTGGAAGCCGCGCTCGAAGACCTCGACCCGAGCGATCCGCAGCTCACGGCCCGCACGCTGCAGCTGGCCGGCCGCATCGAGCGCGTGCAGGGCGGCGGCCATTCCGAGCCGCTCGAGCCGTGGATGGAAGACCTCTACCGCCGCGTGAGCGATCGCCAGACCATGGGCACCGTGGTCGACGAGCTGCGCAGCCACCTGAGCGAGCTCGAGAAGTCGCTCGACCAGTACTTCCGCCGGCCGGCCGAAAAAGGCCTGCTGCGCACCGTGCCGACGCAGCTCATGCAGATGCGCGGCGTGTTCTCGGTGCTTGGGCTCGACCAGGCCGCGCACACCGTGCAGCGCATGCGCGACGACGTCGAGGCGATGCTCGTCAGCGCCTCGCCGGCCGAGGAAATGGCCGGCTTCGACGCGCTGGGCAACAACCTCGGCGCGCTCGGCTTCCTGATCGACATGCTGGGCTACCAGCCCGCGCTGGCCAAGCGCCTGTTCGTGTTCGACGCCGAGGCGGGCGAGCTCAAGCCGCTGATGGGCCGCCAGGCCACCGACAGCCCGGCCGCCGACAGCGCCGCCGCGGGCCAGGCCCCGGCCGCCGAAGCCGTGCTGAGCATCGAGGAAGTCGACGCCCAGATCGCCTCGAAGCTGGCCGCGCTGGCCACGCCCAACCGCAAGGCCAAGGTCTCGCCGATCGAGGAATTCAGCAACAAGGCCGACAGCTGGACGAACAAGATCGCCGGCCCGTCGGCGTTGCCCGACACCGAAGTCACCGAGCTCGAAGAAGACGACCTGCAGAACATCTTCCTGGACGAGGCCCGCGAGGTGGTGCAGAACGGCCTGGAGGCCATTGCCGAACTCGCCAGCTATCCGGACGACACCGAAGAGCTCACCATCCTGCGCCGCGCGTTCCACACGCTGAAGGGCAGCTCGCGCATGGTCGGCCTCACCGAATTCGGCGACGCCGCCTGGTCGCTGGAACAGGTGCTCAACACCTGGCTGGCAGACCAGCGCGCGGCCACGCCCGAGCTGCTGTCCGGCACCGAAAGAACCCTGCGCGAATTCAGCGAATGGGTCGAGGCCATCGCGGCCGGCCAGCCGCATTCGTGGCAGGCCGCGCCGTTCAGCCGCGTGGCCAACGCACTGCTGGCCGGCGAACCCGTGCCGCCGCCGGTGCGCGTGGCCGATGCCGAGGCCCTGGCGGTCGCGGCGCGCCACATCGCCGCCGAGGCGCCCGTGGCGGCGCCGGCCGTGGCGCCGCTGCCGATGCCGGTGCTTCCGGACCTGCCCGACCTGTCGCTGACGCCGGAACCGGTGTCGCCCGCGGCGCATGCGGCCCCCGAACCTGCACGGGAACCCGCACAGGAAACCGCGCTCGAGCCCCTCGATTGGGCCGAGCCCGCGCCGCCTCCCGAGGCCGACGACGATTTCGCGTCGACCGACTTCCTCGATTTCGAAACCCGGCAGACCACCGAACCCGCGCCGCTGCTGAGCCTGCCCAGCGGCGACGAGTTCGACTTCCTCGCGCCAGCCAGGACGCAGCCGCGCAGCGAGCCCGAACCGGTGGTGCCGCCGCCCGCCGAGCCCGAGCTGCAGGCCGAACCCGTGGCCGGCGTCGAGACCGAATCGCCTTCGGCGCCCAGCCTGCCCGACCTCGCCTGGGAACCCGAACTGGAGCCCGTGTCCGTTCAGGCTCGGGAGCCCGAAGTCATCGAAGCGGTGGAGCAGCCGCACGAAGAACAAGAAGCGCTGGCGCCGCAGTTGGCGGCCGAGCCCGAACACGAGCCTGCCGCTGCGGCTGAGCCGGAGCCGGAGCTCGTCGCCATCCAGCCCGAGCCCGAGCCCGAAGCGGAGCCGGCACCCGAACCCGAGCCGGTCATCGCCGAAGTACTCGCGCCCATCGTCGAGGCGCCTGCCGCGCCCGTCGAGCCGCAGATCCTCGTTGCCGACGAGCTGCCGGAGCCGGTCGAGGCCCAGGCTGCCCACGAGGTGCCACAGCCGCACCAAGCCGTCGAGGAAATCGCCGTCTCCTCGAGCGCCGAAGACCAGGTCAAGGTGATCGGTCCGCTGCGCATCGGCATCGCGCTCTACAACGTCTACCTCAACGAAGCCGACGAATGGTCCCGCCAGCTGGCGACCGATGTCGGCGAATGGGCGCTCGAATCGCACGAGCGCCTGCCCGATTCGACCGTCGCGCTGGCCCACTCGCTGGCCGGCAGCTCGGCCACCGTCGGCTTCCACAGCCTGTCGGGCATGGCCCGCCTGTTCGAATCCGCGCTGCAGCACCTGCAGATGCAGGGCAGCGGCACGCGCGAGCAGGGCATGGTGCTGGTGGCCGCGGCCGACGAGCTGCGCCGCCTGCTGCACCAGTTCGCGGTCGGCTTCCTGCGCGACCCGTCCGAAGGCACGCTGCAGGCGCTGCGCGACATCGCCAATTCGCCCATGCCGACCGAAGTCGCCATGCGCGCCGAAGCCCGGCCGCTGCAGCAGGTGGTGTCCACCGACAGCATCGCCGACGTGGCGCTCGACGACTCCGAGGACGCCATCGACCTGGCCGACGCGGTCGACGTCGACCTGTTCCCGATCTTCGAGGAAGAGGCCGCCGAACTGCTGCCCCAGCTGGGCGAATCGCTGCGCCAGTGGGCGCACCACCCGGACGACAGCGCGCCCCGCGCCGCGGTGCTGCGCACGCTGCACACGCTCAAGGGCAGCGCCCGCCTGGCCGGCGCCATGCGCCTGGGCGAACGCGCGCACCGCATGGAGTCCGAGATCGAACTCCTGGGCTCGCAGGGCGCCGAGCGCGCCGACGTCGAGAAGCTGCTCGGCCGCCTCGACGCGCTGCAGGCCACCTTCGACGCGCTGCGCGCGGCCGACGACGCCACGCAGCTCGAGCTGGCCCAGTTGGTGGCGAGCGCCAGCGCTTCCGCGCCGGCCGCCCAACTGGTGCAGGTCGCGCCCGAAGCCGGCGTGCCGGCCAACGACGAGAACGCGGCGCCCGTGCCGGGCGACGAGGACGACACGGCCGAAGACATCGCGCCGGCCACGGCGGCATCCGCCCTGCAGCCGCGCCCGGCGCCCACGCTGCTCGCACCGCTGCGCGCCGTGTCGAGCCAGGCCGTGCGCATCCGCACCCAGCTGCTCGACCGCCTGGTCGCGCAGACCGGCGAGGTCATCATCACGCGCTCGCGCCTGGAGGCCGAACTGGGCCAGCTGCGCGGCTCGCTCGCCGACCTCACGGGCAACCTGGACCGCCTGCGCCAGCAGCTGCGCGACATCGAAGTGCAGGCCGAAAGCCAGATGCAGTCGCGCCTGGCGCAGGCCAAGGATTCGCAGCAGAGCTTCGACCCGCTGGAGTTCGACCGCTTCACCCGCGTGCAGGAGCTCACGCGCATGATGGCCGAGTCGGTGAACGACGTGGCCACCGTGCAGCGCACCCTGCAGAAGACGGTGCAGGCGACGGAAGACGACCTCAGCGTGCAGGCGCGCCAGACGCGCGAACTGCAGCGCGGCCTGCTGCGCACACGCATGGTGGAGTTCGAAGGCATTTCCGACCGCCTCTACCGCGTGGTGCGCCAGGCCTCCAAGGACACCGGCAAGCAGGTGCGCCTGGACATCGTCGGCGGCTCCATCGAAATGGACCGCGGCGTGCTGGACCGCATGACGCCCGCCTTCGAGCACCTGCTGCGCAACTGCGTGGCGCACGGCATCGAGGACGCGGCTGCGCGCGAGAAGGCCGGCAAGGACGCCAGCGGGCTGATCGTCATCGACCTGCACCATGAGGGCAACGACGTCTCGGTGAGCTTCCGCGACGACGGCGCCGGCCTGGACAACAAGCGCATCGCCGAGCGCGCCCGCGTGCTGGGCCTGATCGGCGCCGACCAGGAGCTGTCCGCCGAGGAAGCCACCGAGCTGATCTTCAAGCCCGGCTTCTCGACGGCGGGGCAGGTCTCCGAGCTCGCCGGCCGCGGCATCGGCATGGACGTGGTTCGCGCGCAGATCGCCGCGCTCGGCGGCCGCATCGAAACGCACAGCACGCCGGGCCAGGGCACCACCTTCAAGCTGGTGCTGCCGCTGACCACCGCCGTGACGCACGTGGTGATGCTGCGCGCGGGCGATGTGTCGATCGGCGTGCCGTCGAACCTGGTGGAACTGGTGCAGCGCGTGAGCGGCACCGACCTGGAAGCGGCCTACCTGCACAACAGCCATCCCTTCGGCAGCGAGCAGGTACCGTTCTACTGGGCCGGCGCGCTGCTGCAGGCCTCCGCCCGAAGCGAACACGCGGCGGCCAAGAACAACACGCTCGTGGTCGTGCGAAGCGCGGCGCAGCGCGTGGCGCTGCACGTGGACGAAGTGCTGGGCAACCAGGAAGTCGTGGTGAAGAACCTCGGCCCGCAGCTGGCACGGCTGCCCGGCCTGGCCGGCATCTCGGTGCTGGCCTCGGGCGCGGTGGCGCTGATCTACAACCCGGTGGCGCTGGCGGCGGTGCACGGCGAGCAGGCCCGCGAACGCCAGGCTGCCGCGCTGGCGGCGGCACCGGCCCGCACGGCGTCGGCCGAGGCGCAGCAGGGCGTGCCGCAGGAGCCGGCGCTGCTGGCACCGGTGGCGCCGCAGATTCCGCTGGTGCTGGTGGTGGACGACTCCATCACCGTGCGCCGCGTCACGCAGCGCCTGCTCCAGCGCGAAGGCTACCGGGTGTCGCTCGCGGCCGACGGCCTGCAGGCGCTCGAACGGCTGCAGCAGGAGCGCCCGGCGGTGGTGCTGTCGGACATCGAGATGCCGCGCATGGACGGCTTCGACCTGGCCCGCAACATCCGCGCCGACGCCGGCCTGGCCGAGCTGCCGATCATCATGATCACGTCGCGCATCGCCGAGAAGCACCGCGACTACGCGCGCACGCTGGGCGTGAACCACTACCTGGGCAAGCCGTATTCGGAAGAAGAACTGCTGCGCCTGGTGCGTGCGTACACGAGCGAGCCGGCGCTGGTGGCGGCTGCCGCCTGAGGTTCGCGCCTGCCCGGAAACGGAAAGGGGCCTCGCGGCCCCTTTTTCATTTCTGCAGCGCCTTGGCCCGCGCCACGCCGTAGCGCTGCAGCGTCTTCTCGCGCGCCTCGGCGTGGTCGACCACCGGCTTGGGATAGGTCTCGCCGAGCTTGATGCCCGCCGCCTCCAGCTCCACCGGCGACGCCATCCACGGCGCGTGGATCGCCGCGTTCGACAGCCCCGCCAGCTGCGGCAGGTAGCGGCGGATGAACTTGCCTTCGGGGTCGAAGCGTTCGCTCTGCGTCACCGGGTTGAAGATGCGGAAGTAGGGCTGCGCGTCGCAGCCGCTCGAGCTGGCCCACTGCCAGCCGCCGTTGTTGGACGCCAGCTCGAAGTCGTTCAGGTGCAGCGCGAAGTAGGCCTCGCCGCGCCGCCAGTCCAGCCCCAGGTCCTTGCACAGGAAGCTCGCCACCACCATGCGCAGGCGGTTGTGCATGTAGCCGCTCTGGTTGATCTGCAGCATGGCCGCGTCCACCAGCGGGTAGCCGGTGCGGCCCTGGCACCAGGCGTCGAACAGCTGGTCGGCATGCTTGCCGTGGTGCCACTGGATCTTGTCGTACTCGGGGCGGAAGCTCTTCGACTCGCCGCCGGTGTGCACGTGCGGGAAGTGCGCCAGGATCTGGAAGTAGAAGTCGCGCCAGATCAGCTCGCTGAGCCAGGTCGCCGCCCCGGCGTTGCCCTGCAGCGAGAGCTGGTGCGCCAGGCTCGCCATCTGCCGGATCGACACCGTGCCGAAGCGCAGGTGCACGCCCATGTAGCTGGGGCCGCGCACCGCCGGGAAGTTGCGGGCTTCGTCGTAGCGGTCGATGCGCTCGAAGAAATCTTCGAACAGCGCGCCGGCGCCCTTGGTGCCGGTCGGCATTTCCAGCGTCGACAGGTTGCTTTTCTCGAAGCCGATCTCGCGCAGCGTGGGCACCGGCTCGCGGTAGGCCTCGGGTGGCGGCGCCAGCGCGTCGGCATGGCCGCGCACCGGGTACGACTTGAGGAAGAACGAGTCGACCTTGGCCAGCCAGGCCCGCTTGTAGGGCGTGAACACCGTGTACGGCTGGCCGGTCTTGGTCATGACCTCGTCGCGGTCGAAGACGGTCGAGTCCTTGTAGGTGTGGAAGGTGACGCCGGCGTTGGCCAGCGCGCCGAACACCTTGGCGTCGCGCTCCAGCGCGTCGGGCTCGTCGTCGCGGTTGGCGAACACGGCCTGCACGTCGAGGTCGCGGGCCAGCGCCGGGATCTCATGCGCGGCCAGCCCGTGCCGCACGATGAGCCCGCCGCCCAGCGCGCGCAGCTCGGCTTCCAGCTCCACCAGGGATTCGCGGATGAATTCCACCCGCCGGTCGACGGTGGGCAGCGGATCCAAGATCGCCTTGTCGAATACGAAAACGCAGACGACCTGACGGCAGGCTCGCAGCGCGCGGTAGAGGGCGGCGTTGTCGTCCACGCGAAGATCGCGGCGGAACCACATGAGCCCTTTGGGATAGGTCTTGTCGACGGCCAGTAAAATCGGAGGCATATGGCTGCCGATTCTGCCCCGATGAACCTCACGCATCACTTTTTGATAGCGATGCCCGGGATGGAAGACAAAACTTTCAACCGCAGCGTCGTGTACCTCTGCGAACACAGCGAGCGCGGCGCGCTCGGGCTGGTGATCAACAAACCCAGCGACATCAACCTCAAGGTGCTTTTCGAGAAGATCGAACTGCACCTGGCCCGCCCCGAGCTGGGCGAGGCCCCCGTCTTCCAGGGCGGCCCGGTCCAGACCGAGCGCGGCTTCGTGCTGCACGAGCCCGTCTTCACCCAGGCCGAGAAGCCCGAGGAATCGGTCTACGCCTCGACCATGACCATCCCCGGCGGCCTGGAGATGACCACCTCCAAGGACGTGCTGGAGGCCCTGGCCACCGGCGCCGGCCCGCGCAAGGTGCTGGTCTCGCTGGGCTATTCGGCCTGGGGCGAGGGCCAGCTCGAGTCGGAACTGGCCGAAAACAGCTGGCTCACCGTGGGCGCCGACCCGGCCGTGATCTTCGACACCCCGGTCGACCAGCGCTACGACAAGGCGCTGCTGCTGCTGGGCCTGGAGTCCTGGAAGCTCTCCCCGCTGGCCGGACACGCCTGAACGCCGTCATGCCAGACGCTCCCGCTCCCGGCGCTCCCGCTTCTTCCGTCCCTGCCACCCCTGCCGCCGTTCCCGCCCATTTCCAGACCTTCCTGGCCTTCGACTACGGCCTGAAGCGCACCGGCGTGGCCAGCGGCAACCGGCTGCTGGGCACCGCCACCCCTCAGGCGACCATCAAGGCCGAGGGTGCCGACGCCCGCTTCGCGCAGGTCGAGTCGCGCATCAAGGAATGGCAGCCCGACGCGCTGGTGGTCGGCGTTCCCTATCACCCCGACGGCGCCCCGCACGAGAACACGCGCCGCGCGCAGAAGTTCGCGCGGCAGCTGCGGGGCCGTTTCAATCTCCAGGTGTTCGAGGTCGACGAGCGCTACAGCACCACGGAGGCCCTGTCTTCAGGCGCCCGCGATGCCGATGCCGCCTCCGCCTGCATCATCCTGGAGCAATTCCTGAGGAGTCTCACGTGAGTTCAATTCCCGATGCCGAAGCGCTTTACAAGACGCTGCTTGCCGGCGTAAAGACGCTGATGCGCCCCGAAACCAGGCTGGTCGGCATCACCTCCGGCGGCGCCTGGCTGGTCGAGCGGCTGCAGAAAGACCTGGGCCTGCCCGGTGCGCCGGGCATCATCTCGTCGGCCATGCACCGCGACGACTTCGCCCGGCGCGGCCTGTCGGCCAGCGCGCAGACGGCGCTGCCCTTCGACGTGAACGGCACCGACGTGCTGCTGCTCGACGACGTGCTCTACACCGGCCGCACCATCCGCGCGGTGCTCAACGAGCTGTTCGACTTCGGCCGCCCGGCCTGCGTGCGGCTCGCGGTGCTGGTCGACCGCGGCGGGCGCGAGCTGCCGGTGGCCGCGGACTTTGCCGCCACCACGCTCACCCTGCCTGCCACCCAGCTGCTGGCACTGGCGCGAGCCGACAGCGGCGCATTCAGCCTCAAGGTGGAGGAAAGCAAGTAATGCTCTACAAGCGAAACCCCCAGCTCAACAAGCACGGCGAGCTGATCCACCTGCTGTCGATCGAGGGCCTGCCCAAGGACATCGTCACGCACATCCTCGACACCGCCGCCAACTTCACCAGCGTGAGCGACCGCGAGGTGAAGAAGGTGCCGCTGCTGCGCGGCAAGAGCGTGTTCAACCTGTTCTTCGAGAACAGCACGCGCACCCGCACCACCTTCGAGATCGCGGCCAAGCGCCTGTCGGCCGACGTCATCAACCTCGACATCGCGCGCTCCTCGGCCACCAAGGGCGAGTCGCTGCTCGACACCATCGCCAACCTGAGCGCGATGGCGGCCGACCTGTTCGTGGTGCGCCACAGCGAGTCGGGCGCGCCGTACCTGATCGCGCAGCACGTCGCGCCGCACGTGCACGTGGTGAACGCCGGCGACGGCCGCCACGCGCACCCGACGCAGGGGCTGCTCGACATGTACACGATCCGCCACTACAAGAAAGACTTCTCGAACCTCACGGTCGCGATCGTCGGCGACGTGCTGCATTCGCGCGTGGCGCGCTCCGACATCCATGCGCTCACCACGCTCGGCTGCGCCGAGGTGCGCGTGGTCGGCCCCAAGACGCTGGTGCCCGCCGACATGGCCGGCATGGGCGTGCGCGTGTTCCACACGCTCGAAGACGGCATCAGGGACTGCGACGTGGTCATCATGCTGCGCCTGCAGAACGAGCGCATGAGCGGCGCGCTGCTGCCGTCGTCGCAGGAGTTCTTCAAGACCTTCGGCCTCACGCCGGAGAAGCTGCAACTGGCCAAGCCCGACGCCATCGTGATGCACCCGGGCCCGATCAACCGCGGCGTGGAGATCGACTCCGCCGTGGTCGACGGCAAGCAGAGCGTGATCCTTCCGCAGGTCACTTTCGGCATCGCGGTCCGCATGGCCGTCATGAGCATCGTCGCTGGCAACGAAGCATAGACATGTTGCTCGCCCCCAGTCTTCGCGCACTTCGTGTCGCTTCGCCAACCCCCTGCCGGGGGCAACACCAGTGGCCCGGCGAAGCCGGTTCCACGGTGTTTCCCGAAAAGGCCATGACTGTCACCGGAAGCACAGACGCATGAACATCCTCATCACCAACGGCCGCGTCGTCGACCCCGCATCGCGCACTGACAAAAAAGCCGACATCGCCATCGCCGACGGAAAGATCGCCGGCATCGGCGCCGGCGTTCCCGCCGGCTTCAAGGCCGATCGCACCATCGACGCCGCGGGTTGCATCGTCGCGCCCGGCCTCGTCGACCTTGCCGCACGCCTGCGCGAGCCCGGCTACGAGCACGAAGGCATGCTCGAAAGCGAAATGGCCGCGGCCATCGCCGGCGGCGTGACCAGCCTCGTGTGCCCGCCCGACACCGACCCGGTGCTCGACGAGCCCGGCCTGGTCGAGATGCTCAAGTTCCGCGCCGAGAAGCTGCAGGGCGCCCGCCTGTTCCCGCTGGGCGCGCTCACGCGCAACCTGGCCGGCGGCGTACTGACCGAGATGGCCGAGCTCACCGAGGCCGGCTGCATCGGCTTCGGCCAGGCCGACGTGCCGCTGGCCGACACGCAGGTGCTGCAGCGCGCGCTGTCGTACGCCAGCACCTTCGGCTACACCGTGTGGCTGCGCCCGCAGGACCGCGACCTGGGCAAGGGCGTCGCCGCCAGCGGCCCGCTGGCAACGCGGCTGGGCCTGGGCGGCGTGCCGGTGTCGGCCGAGACCATCGCCATCTTCACCATCGTCGAGCTGATGAAGGCCACCGGCGCCCGGGTGCACCTGTGCCGCATCTCCAGCGCGCGCGGCGTGGCGCTGGTGCGCGAGGCCAAGGCGCAGGGGCTGCCGCTGACCTGCGACGTGAGCATCAACTCGCTGCACCTGGCCGACACCGACATCGGCTACTTCGACAGCCGCGCGCGCCTGAACCCGCCGCTGCGCCAGCAGGGCGACCGCGATGCGCTCTCGGCCGCGCTGGCCGACGGCACCATCGACGCGCTGGTGTCCGACCACACGCCGGTCGAGGCCGACGCCAAGACGCTGCCGTTCGCCGAAGCCGAAGCGGGCGCCACCGGGCTCGAGCTGCTGCTGCCGCTCGCGCTGCTGTGGAGCGAGCGCAGCGGTGCCGGCATTGCGCGCGCCATCGAGGTCGTGACCTCGGCGCCCGCCCGCCTGCTGGCCGCGGCCGACGCGGACACCGGCATCGGCCGCATCGTGGAGGGCGGCGTGGCCGACCTGTGCATCGTCGACCCGGCGCTCGAGTGGCAGGTGCGGCCCGACGCGCTCAAGAGCCAGGGCAAGCACACGCCGTTCTCGGGCTATCCGATGCAGGGCCGCGCGCGCCACACGCTGGTGGCGGGCCGCGTAGTGCACGGCTAGAAATGAAGCTCACCCCCCAGTCTTCGCGCACTTCGTGTCGCTACGCCAACCCCCTTGCAGGGGGCAACACCGGCGGCCCGGCAAAGCCGGTCCCGCGGTGTTCCGCGATCACGCATTGAAAGCTGAGAGGACGCACGCCCTATGCTTCATTCTTTGAAGGCCTGCGCGCGCCTGCTGCACGCGGTGGCGCACGCGCTGGCGGGCTGGTGGACCATTCGCCACAAGTTCCCAAGTCTTCCGCAGGAAGAGCGCAATGCGCGCGTGCAGGCGTGGTCACGGCGCATGCTGCAGATCATGGGCATCACGCTCAAGGTGCAGGGCACGCCGCCGGCCGATGGGCCTGTGCTGCTCATCTGCAATCACCTGTCGTGGCTCGACATCACCTGCCTGCATGCCGCGCGCCACGTGCGCTTCGTGTCGAAGTCCGACGTCAAGCACTGGCCGCTGATCGGCACGCTTTCCACCGGCTCCGGCACGCTCTACATCGAGCGTGAGCGCCGCCGCGACGCGCTGCGCGTGGTGCACCACATGACCGAGGCGCTGCGCGGTGGCGACCTGATCGGCGTGTTCCCCGAAGGCACCACCAGCGACGGGCGCGGCCTGCTGCCGTTCCATGCCAACCTGCTGCAGGCGGCCATTTCAGCGGGCGCGCCGGTGCTGCCGGCCGCGCTGCGCTTTGCCGATGCCGCCACTGGCGAGACCAGCCAGGCGCCGCGCTACATCGGCGACGACAACCTGCTCGCATCGCTGTGGAACACGCTGCGCGCGCCGCCGCTGCTGGCCATCGTGCGCTACGGCGAGCCGCAGCCGTCGCACGGCCGCGACCGCCGCGAATGGGCCGTGTCGCTGCACGAAGACGTGCAGCAGCTGCGCCGCGAAACCCACTGACCCGCTGGGCATGGCCCAAAAAAAGCGCTCCCGAAGGAGCGCTTAACGGCGCGGATGCGCCGCGAGGAGGAACTTTCTCTCGAGCAACCGGTAATGTGGGAAGTTTCCTTGGAGGGTCAGAGGATGCCGAAGATCTTCAGGCCGATGATCACGACCAGCGGCACGCCGCAAAGCCAGAGGATGATGCTTTTCATTGTTCAGGTCTCCAAAGCCAACTAAGTAAGCCTGAAGGTTCGCCGCGGCGGCGGCGGGCACATGCGGGAGAAAGCTAGACAAGTACGTGGGCGAGTGCCTACACATGCTCGGGGTCGTCGTCCGGCGGCGCGCCTGCCCGCTTCGGCCTGAAGTCGCCGGGCTGTCGGCTGGTCCAGCGCCTGAAGGCCTGGCGGAAGTTGGACCCGTCGCTGAAGCCCAGCCGCGCCGCGATTTCTTCCTGCGTCAGGTCGGTGTCGCGCAGGTAGGCAATGGCCTGGTCCTTCAGCACGTTCGAGCGAAGTCCGCGAAAGGACGTGCCGGCTTCCTGCAGCCTGCGCCGCAAGGTGCGCGGATTCATCTGCAGCTCGCCCGCGATGTCGTCGATGTCCGGCGCGGGCTTTTCCGCGTGCTGTGCCGCAAGCAGTTCGCGCACGCGCGCCTCGATGCTGCCCCGCAAGGAGAGTTTCTTCAGCAGCACTTCGCAGCCAGCGCGCACCATCGCCATGCTGACCGCATTGGCGTGCGGCAACCTGTGCTCGAGCAGGGCCGGATCGAAATGGAAGCCGTCGTGCGGCTGGCCGAAGTGCACCGGGCAGCCGAAGAAATGCTCGTACAGCGAGGCATGCGCGGGCGCGTCGTAGCGCAGCGATATCGCGAGCGCCCTGAAGCCGGGGCCGAAGGCGATCTCGGACATCCGGTAGCCCATGCACAGGGCGAACTCCATGCTCATCTGGTATTCGGTGCTGTGCGGGTTCGAGACCAGCAGCGGGGTGTAGGTCCACCAGGCGCTGCCGCCGGCCTCGTGCAACTCGAAGGCGACCATCGGGCCCAGCACCCACTGGTACCTGACCACGAACTCGGCCAGTTCCCGGTAGGTGCGCGCGCTGCTCATGCCCATGCCCCACACGCCCAGCGAAGCCAGGCTGACGCGCCGGCCCGCCTCGAACGGCGCTTCGGGCCCCGGCGACAGCGCCACCGCATTGCGAAGAATGGTCTGCATCTGCGCATACGAGACCTTCCTCGAATGCGACATCAGCTCGCTTTCGTCGATTCCGGTGCCATGCAAGAGCTCCGATGCCGAGGCGCCGCTCTGCGTCAGCGCCATCACGCAGGCGGCCGTGCCGTGCATGGGATAGCAGCGGTCGTCGGGCGGGGCGACCAGGTTGCGGCGGGTTCCGAACCTCATGAGTGTGTTGGCGGATTCGTTGGTGGATGAACGACTCCGATTAAAGAAGACTTCGAACGGCCGCGTTCGATTCGCGGCTGCAGAAAGTCACACTCACGCTACCAATTGCGAAGAATTGGCGCTAAAAGTTGATCATTGGTAGTTAACGCGAGGTTAACTTCAGCTGGCCTCGTCGATCGGCACAAAGCCGAGCCTGCGCGAGATTTCAAGCGCGCAGGCTTTCAGCGGCACGGCCACGCGGCCGTCCCAGTCGCTGTCGAAGGTGGCTTCCGGGCCCATGGCCGTGATGCCCAGCACCAGGTTGTTGGTCGAGTCGAACACCGGCGCACAGAAAGCGTCGATGCCGGGAATCGGCTGGCCCAGCGTGCGCGACATGCCGTGCAGGCGGGTTTCGACCAGCAGCGCCTCGATCTGAGAGTGCGACAGCTCGGTGGTGGAGCCGCGGCCGTCGGCCGGGCGGGTGCGCGCCAGGTCTTCGAGCATCATCTTCTCGACCACCTTGGGCGGCAGGTAGGCCGCGAACAGCCGCCCGGTGGCCGTGTAGGCCAGCGACATGACGGTGCCGGTGCGCAGGTTCACGTGCAGCGGGTGGATGGGCTCCTCCAGCCGCACGACGGTCGGCCCGAAATTGCCCCATACGGCCACCGCGATGCTCTGTTCGGTTTCCGAGGCCAGCGCCTCGATGAGCGGCGACGCCTCCTTGATCGGGTCGAGCCGCTGCAGCTTGGCCAGACCCAGCTGCAGGGCCAGCGGCCCCAGTTCGTAGCGGCCCGCGCCGTCCTGAACGACGAAGCCCACCTTCAGAAAACTGACGAGGTAGGGATGTGCCTTGCCCACGGGAACGCCCGCGGCCTTGCCCAGGTCGCGCAGCGCCATCGGCGCGACGTGCCGACCCAGCGCCACGAGCAGCTGCGTTCCGATTTCGACTGACTGAATGCCACGTCTTGGCTTTTCCATGGGGCGCCCGGCGTGGGGAATGAGGGTGGGGGCGAGTATATCCATCAGGGTTTCTACTGATATTGTCACAGCCAATCGATGATGACTGATCATCTGATAGTAACTAAACGACTTGACCATATCAATAACGCTGCCTAAACTCCGCCGCAACTTAAGTCGTACACAAACAGGCGAAACAGGCAGAGATGGAACAGAACACTTTTGAATGCGACGTGCTGGTCGTCGGCAGCGGCGCCTCGGGCATGTCCACCGCCATCACGGCGGCTTCGCAGGGGTTGAAGGTGCTGGTGGTCGACAAGGAGCCGCGCTTCGGCGGCACCACCGCGCGCTCGGGCGGCTGGCTGTGGATCCCGGGCACGCGCCTGGCCACGGAGCAGGGCATCCACGAGCCCGAGGGCGCCGCGCTCACCTACATGAAGCACGAGACCACCACGCACTTCGATGCGGCGCGCGTCGGTGCCTTCCTCGACATGGGCCCCAAGGCCATCGACTTCTTCACGCGCAACACCTGCGTGCAGTTCGACATGCCGCCCGTGTTCCCCGACTACCACGCCGAAGCGCCCGGCGGCCAGCAGGGCGGCCGCTCGATGGTCACGCGCCCGTTCGACGGCCGCGAGCTGGGCAAGCGCGTCAAGCTGCTGGCGCCGCCGCTGCCCGAGCTGACCGTGTTCGGGATGATGTTGGGCTCGGGCCCCGAGATCAAGCACTTCATGCGGGCGTTCAAGTCGCCCACCTCGTTCTGGTACGTGACCAAGCGGCTGACCCGCCACTTCCTCGACGTGCTGGGCCACGGCCGCGGCATGACGCTGACCAACGGCAACGCGCTGGCCGGCCGCCTCGCCAAGGCCGCGATGGACCTGGACATTCCCGTGTGGCTTTCTTCGCCGGTGAAGAAGCTCGTGGTCGAGTACGACGGCGTCTCCGGCGCGGTGGTGCAGCACGAAGGCAAGAGCGTGCGCGTGGTCGCCAAGCGCGGCGTGGTGCTGGCCTGCGGCGGCTTCCCGTACGACGTGGAGCGCCGCAAGCAGCTGTTCCCGCACGCGCCGACCGGCCGTGAGCACTACTCGCCTTCGCCTTCCACCAACACCGGCGACGGCCTGCGCCTGGCCGAAGCCGTGGGCGGCCGCGTCGACGGCACCATTCCGCACGCCGCCGCGTGGGTGCCGGCTTCGGTTACCACCCGCCCCGACGGCACCAAGGGCGTGATGCCGCACTTCATCGACCGCGCAAAGCCCGGCGTGATCGCGGTCACGCCCAAGGGCAGGCGCTTCGCCAACGAAGGCAACTCGTACCACGACTTCGTGCAGGCGATGGTCAAGGCCTGCGAAAGCGACGGCGAACCCGAAGTCACGGCCTGGCTGCTGTGCGACCACAAGGCGCTGCGCAACTACGGCCTGGGCTGCGTCGCGCCGGCGCCGCTGCCCATCGGCCGCCACCTGAAGAGCGGCTACCTCAAGCGCGGCGCCACCGTCGGCGAACTGGCCAGGGAAATCGGCATTGCGCCGGCCACGCTCGAAGCCACCGTGCAGGAGTTCAACAAGGGCGCGCGCACCGGCGACGACCCCGCCTTCGGCAAGGGCAGCAAGGCCTACAACCGCTACCAAGGCGACGCCAACGTCACGCCCAACCCGTGCGTCGCGCCGCTGGAGAACGGCCCGTACTACGCCATCAGGCTGGTGGTCGGCGACATCGGCACCTTCGCCGGCCTCGTCACCGACGAGAAGACCCGCGTGCTCGACGCCAACCGCCAGCCGATCAAGGGCCTGTACGCCGTCGGCAACGACGCGGCCAGCGTGATGGGCGGCAACTACCCCGGCGCGGGCATCACGCTCGGCCCGGCGCTGACCTTCGGCTACGTGGCGGGCCTGCAGCTCGCGCAGGCCGAGGCCGCCGCGGCGGTGCAGCTGAAGGTGGAGCAGCGCGAAGCCGTGCCCGTGAGCCGCAAGGCCTGAGCCCTCCCGCAATCGAAGCATCCGCATTCCGTACATACATAGAAGGAGACACCGATGGCCTTTCCCTCCAACGTCGCGCCGCGCCTGCTCGAAGGCCGCCTCGCCCTCGTCACCGGCGCGGGGCAGGGCAACGGCCGCGCGCTCGCGCTCGGCCTGGCGCAGGCCGGCGCGCGCGTGGTCGTGACCGACATGAACGAAGCCACCGTGCGCGAGACCGCGCAGCTGGTGCGCAACGAAGGCGGCGAAGCCTGGTCCTTCGTGCTCGACGTGACCGCGCTCGAGGCCTGCCATGCGCTCGCCGAGCGCGTGGGCAAGGAGATCGGCAACGTCGACCTGCTGGTGAACAACGCCGGCATCATCATCCGCGAGACCACCGCGAGCCCGAACGCCGCCGCCAACTGGAAGAAGACCATCGACGTGAACGTGCACGGCACCTTCAACACCACGCTGGCCTTCATTCCGGTGCTCAAGCAGACGAAGGGCTCGATCATCAACATCGCCTCCATCGCCGCCTATGCGGGGCAGGGCGCGAGCCTGGGCTACTCGCCTTCCAAGGGCGCCATCAAGATGCTGACGCAGTCGCTCGCGCAAGAGCTGGCGCCGGCCGGCGTGCGCGTCAACGCGCTCGCGCCCGGCGTCATCGAAACGCCCATGACCGCCGCCACGCGCGACAACCCGGGCCGCCTCGAATCGTTCATGACGCGCATCCCCATGGGCCGCGTCGGCCAGACCGAAGACCTCGTCGGCCCGGTGATCTTCCTGGCCAGCGACATGTCGCGCTACGTCACCGGCATCGTGCTGCCGGTGGACGGCGGCTTCCTCGCCGTCTGAGCCGCCTGCGCTTTCCCTTCGCTTTCCCGTCCGTCAATCCATCAGGAGACAAAAAATGAAAACCCTTCGTCTGTACAAGACCCTGCTCGCCGCGGCCGCATTCGCCGCCTTCACCGCCGGTGCGTCGGCGCAAGACATCAAGCTGGGCTACAACGGCGACCTGTCGGCATCGCCCTCGGCGCAGAGCGGCCAGGCCGCGGTGCTGGGCATGGAAGCGGCCATTGCCGACATCAACGCCGCCGGCGGCGTGCTGGGCAAGAAGCTGGCGCTGGTCACGCGCGACGACGTGTCGGCCCCGCCCAAGTCGATCCAGAACATGAGCGACCTGATCGACAACGAGAAGGTGGTCGCCGTGTTCGGCCCCACCAACTCGGGCAACGCGATGGCGTGGAAGCACATCGCCAACCAGAAGAAGATTCCGGTGCTGGGCAACGTGGGTTCGGGCACCGACATCACCAAGCCCATGAGCCCCGGCGCCGACAACTACATGTTCCGCGTCTCGATGGTCGACCGCGAGCAGGTGGCCGCGCTCATGGCCTACGTGAAGAAGAACACCGCCGGCTCCAAGGTGGTGGGCCTCATGGCCGAGACCACCGGCTACGGCCAGGGCGGGCTGAAGGACATGGAGGAAATCGCCAAGCTGCAGGACATCAAGATCGCGGCCACCGAGCGCTTCGGCGTCGGCGACACCGACATGACCTCGCAGCTGAGCAAGATGAAGGCCGCCAACGTCGACACCGTGGTGGTGTGGGCGCAGGGCACGCCCATCGCGCAGCTGGTGCGCAGCATGGAGAAGATCAACTACTTCCCGCTGACGCTGACCTCCTGGGCCGCCGACAACATCACCTTCTACGACGCGGCGGGCAAGGCGCTGGCCGAGAAACCGATCTTCATGCGCACCGTGAGCGAGACCCGCACGCCCGCGCAGCAGAAGCTGTTCGACCGCATCGGCAGCAAGCTGAAGGCGCCGGGCTCGTTCTCCTTCGCGCTGCATGGCTATGACTCGATGCAGCTGCTGGCCCAGGCCATGAAGCAGGCCAACAGCACCGACGGCGCCGCCGTGCGTGCCGCGCTCGAAGATCTGAAGACGCCGGTGCAGGGCGTCCTCAAGACCTACGACAAGCCCTTCAGCAAGACCAACCACGAAGCCCTGACCGCCAAGGACCTGGTGTGGATCCGCTGGAAGGACGGCAAGCTGCTGCCCTACAGCGACGCGCTGATCGATGGCCTGAAGCCGGCCGACTTCAAGCAGTAAGCAAAGCAAGAAGCAAGAAGAGACACAGACCATGGTTGTAGCGCTCCTGCAGGCGCTCATCAGCGGGCTCGCCGTCGGCGGTGCCTATGCGCTGGTGGCGCTCGGATTCAGCATCACGTTCACGACGACCAAGACGCTGAACTTCTCGCACGGCGAGTTCGTCTCGGCCGGCGCGTTCATCGGCATGAGCGCTCTGTTCCTGGTGCTGGGCAAGCCTTTCGACTCCACCACCTTCGGCGACGCCATCCCCGGCGCGGGCGCGCAGCTGTTCGCGCTGGTGGCCGCGCTCGGCGTGATGGGGCTGCTGGGCTGGCTGCTCTACGTGCTGGGCGTGCGTCCGTTCGCGGGCCGCCCCGGCATGGCGTGGGTGATGAGCACGCTGGGCTTCGGCGTGATCCTGCAGAGCGTGGGCCTGGCCATCTGGGGCCCCAAGCCCGTGGTGGTGCCCGCGCCGGTGGGCGACACCGTGATCCGCATGTTCGGCGTGGGCGTGCGCCCGCAGGAACTGCTGACGCTGGGCGTGGCGGTGGTCGTGATGTTCGGCTTCGACCGCGTCATGAACCGCACCATGGTCGGCAAGGCCATGCGCGCGGTGGCGCAGAACGGCAACGTGGCCAGCCTGATGGGCATCAACACCAACGCGATGATGATCGGCGCCTTCGTCGTCAGCTCGGCGCTGGCGGGGTTGTCGGGCTTCCTGCTCGCGCCCATCGCGCAGGCATCGCTCTTCATGGGGCTGACCGTGGGGCTCAAGGGCTTCTCGGGCGCGATGATCGGCGGGCTGAGCAATCCGCGCGGCTGCGTGATCGGCGGCTTTTTGCTCGGCGTGCTCGAGTCGATGGTCAACCTGTGGCAGGCGCAGTGGCGCGAGGTGGCGGTGTTCGCGCTCGTCATCCTGGTGCTGGCCTTCCGGCCCACGGGCCTGTTCGGCCGCTCGACGGTGGAGAAGGTATGAAGCGCCTCGCCCATCCCGCCGGCGTGGTCGCGTTCGCGGCCGTGCTGATCGGCATCGTGTCGATGTCCGGCAACGACTACTACCTGCGCATCGCCTTCATGATGTGCGTCTACTACCTGTGCGCCGCCGGCATGAACGTGCTGGTGGGCTACGCGGGACAGAAATCGCTCGGCCAGGCCGGGCTGTTCGCGGCCGGCGCCTACGGCGTGGCGCTGCTGACTTCGCGCACCGACATGGACCCGTGGCTCGCGCTCGCGCTGGCTGCCGTCATCTCCGGCCTGTGCGGCGTGCTCATCGCGCTGCCTTCGCTGCGCGTGAAGGGGCCGTACCTGGCCATGGTCACGCTGGCCTTCGGCATCGTGGTGGAAAAGCTCGTGGGCGAGTGGACCGATGTGTTCGGCGGCGCGCAGGGCATCTACGGCATCCGTCCGCTCACCTGGAAGGGCGCGCCGCTGGACACCACGCAGTGGGTCATCCTCGGCATCGTGCTGTGCGCCGCGCTGCACCTGCTGCTGCGCAACCTGCTGGGCGGGCGCTTCGGCCGCGCGCTGCTGTCGCTGCAGGCGGACGAGATCGCCTCGTCTTCGGTGGGCGTGCGCGTGTACCGCGCCAAGGTCATGGCCTTCGTGGTCGCGGCCGTCACCTGCGGCATCGCGGGCGCGCTGGTGGCGCAGCAGAACCAGTACATCAACTCCGACTTCATCACCTTCCACCTGTCGATCTTCATCCTGCTGCTGGTGCTGTTCGGCGGCGCGGGCTCGATGTACGGCCCGCTGGTGGGCGCGGTGCTGCTCACGCTGACCGACGCGCTGCTGGCGCGCTGGCCCTCGGCGCAGCACTTCCTCTACGGCTTCCTGCTGCTGTTCGCGCTGTACGTGATGCCCGGCGGCGTGGTGGGCCTGTTCAACAAGTGGTTCATGAAGTCGCGCCATCGCGGCGAAGGCGCGGGCGGCAACGGCGTGCCCGGCCAGATCGGCCCGGGCGGCGAAGGCGAACTGCTGGTGGTGCAGGGCGTGACCAAGTCCTATGGCGGCGTGAAGCCGGCGCAGGACGTGTCGTTCCGCCTCCAACGCGGCCACATCCATGCGCTGATCGGGCCCAACGGCGCGGGCAAGAGCACCATGATCAACATGCTCACCGGCGTGATCGAACCCGATGCGGGCGTGATCCGCTTCCTGGGCCAGAACATCGTGGGCCAGCCGGCGCACACCATCTGCTGCCTGGGCATGGGCCGCACCTTCCAGAACCTGCGGCTGTTCGCGGACCTGTCGGTGCTCGACAACGTCATGCTGGGCCGCCACAGCCGCATGAGCAACGGCTTCCTGTCGTCGCTGGTGGCGTGGCCCACCGCCGGCAGGCAGGAGCGCGAGACGCGTGAACGCGCGCTGCAGCTGCTCGACCTGGTCGGCCTCGGCCACCTGGCGCACTGGCCCGCCGGCAGCCTGCCCTACGGCCTGCAGCGCCGCGTGGAACTGGCGCGCGCGCTGGCCACCGAGCCGCAACTGCTGCTGCTCGACGAGCCCGCCGCCGGCCTGAACCCGCAGGAGACGGCCGAGCTCGGCGAACTGCTGCTGCGCATCGGCAAATGCGGCGTGTCGATCCTGATGGTGGAGCACCACATGGACCTGGTGATGTCGATCTCCGACCACGTGATCGTGCTCGACTACGGCATCAAGATCGCCGAGGGCAAGCCCGCCGAGGTGCAGGCCAACCCGCGCGTGGTCGAGGCCTACCTGGGCGTGGACGACGAAGAAGAAGAGGCACTGGCCACGGCCATGCCCGCCTGAGCAGAAAGACCGAAACCATCATGCTGAAAATCGAATCGGTGAAGGTCTCGTACGGCGCCATCGAGGCCGTCAAGGGCGTGAGCCTGGAAGTGCGCGCGGGCGAGGTCGTCACCATCATCGGCGCCAACGGCGCCGGCAAGAGCACGCTGCTCAAGAGCATCGTCGGGCTGGAGCCCGTGGCCGAGGGCCGCGTGCTGATCGACGGCAACGACTGCACCCACGTGTCCTCGCACAAGCGCGTGGGCCTAGGCGTGGCGCTGTCGCCCGAAGGCCGGGGCGTTTTCCCCGACCAGACGGTGCGCGAGAACCTGATGCTCGGCGCCTACTCGCGCCGCAACGACAAGGCCTTCGTGGAGAACGCCATCGAACGAGAGTTCGCGCGCTTCCCGCGGCTGAAGGAGCGCCAGCACCAGCCTTCGGGCACGCTGTCGGGCGGCGAGCAGCAGATGCTGGCCATTGCCCGCGCGCTCATGAGCGAGCCGCGCCTGCTGCTGCTCGACGAGCCCTCGCTGGGGCTCGCGCCGCTCATCATCAAGGACATCTTCGACGCCATCCGCCAGCTGCGCAGTTCGGGCCTGACCATCCTGCTGGTGGAACAGATGGCCAAGCAGGCGCTGGGCGTGGCCGACCGCGCCTATGTGCTGGAAACCGGCTGCATCACGCTCGAAGGCTCCGGCCGCGAGCTGCTCGACAACCCCAAGGTGAAGTCCGCGTACCTCGGCACGCACTGACGCCACCGCTCACTTCAAAGGACCGCTTCCAATGACCGCCACCACCAAGAAATTCGCCAGCCAGGCCGACCTCGAAGAAAAGAAGGTCTCGTTCACCCGCCTCTCGGAGAACGCCTACGCCTACACCGCCGAAGGCGACCCCAACACCGGCATCTTCATCGGCGACGAGGCCGTGATGGTGGTCGACACCCAGGCCACGCCGGCCATGGCGCAGGACGTGATCCGCCGCATCCGCGAAGTGACGCCGCTGCCCATCAAGTACGTGCTGCTGAGCCACTACCACGCGGTGCGCGTGCTGGGCGCGTCGGCCTACTTCAAGGAAGGCGCCGAGCAGATCATTGCCAGCCGCGACACCTACGACCTGATCGTCGAGCGCGGCGAGCAGGACAAGGCCAGCGAGATCGGCCGCTTTCCGCGCCTGTTCCGCAATGTCGAGTCGGTGCCCGCGGGCCTGACCTGGCCCACCATGACCTTCGACGGCACCATGAGCGTGTGGCTGGGCAAAAAGCTCGAAGTGAAGATCGCGCAAGTCGGCCGCGGCCACACCAAGGGCGACACCATCGCTTACCTGGAAGACCAGAAGATCTGCTTTGCCGGCGACCTCGTCGAATACCAGAGCACCGCCTACGCCGGCGACTGCTACTTCCGCGACTGGCCCACCACGCTCGACCGCCTCGCGGGCTTCGGCTTCGAGAAGCTGGTGCCCGGCCGCGGCGCCGCGCTGGAGAACGCGAGCGACGTGCGCAAGGCCATCGCCTCCACGCGCGCCTTCATCTCCGACGTGTACACGCTGGTCAACAACGGCGTGGCCCAGGGCAAGACGCTGAACGCGATCTACAAGGAAACCGTGGCCGCGCTGCGCCCGACCTACGGCCACTGGGTGATCTTCGACCACTGCATGCCCTTCGACGTGACCCGCGCGTATGACGAAGCCACCGGTCACGTCCACCCGCGCATCTGGACCGCCGAGCGCGACATCGAGATGTGGAACGAACTCGAAGGTTGACCACCCCCAGCCTCGCCCACTTCGTGTGGCTCGGACACCCCCTCGCGGGGTCGCACCCTGCGGCCCGGCAGAGCCGGTTCCGCGGGCGCTCCCGAAAGGCCCACGCTTCGCGGGGCGCGCACTGCTCCTCGAACATCTGAAATGAAACAGTCCACACCGCCACCTGGCGCGACACCCGCCGCCGTGCAGGGCTGGATGCTCCTGGCGATGGTGCTGTGGGGCGTGAACGTGTCCGCCGTGAAGGCGCTCACCACGTCCTTCGAGTCGCTGCCGCTGGCCGCGCTGCGCATGGCGGTGGCGTGCGTGGCGCTGTCGGCCATCGTGCTGTGGCGCCGGGGCGGCGTGCCCGCGCTTGGCGCGCGGCAGCTCGCGGCCATGACGGGCTGCGCGTTCCTCATGGTCTATGCCAACCAGATCCTGTTCGCGCAGGGCCTGCTGCGCTCCACCGCCACCAACGGCGCGCTCATCATGGCGCTGAGCCCGCTGGTGTCGGCGCTGATGGCCGCGCTGGTGTTCCGTGAAAGCCTCACGCCCCGGCGCATGCTGGGCGTGGCGCTGGGCTTCGCGGGGGTGGCGGCGGTGGTGCTGAGCCACCCGGGCGCGGGGCTGTCGCGTGCCGGCATCGGCGACCTGATGCTGGCGCTGGGCGTGGTGAGCTTCGCGATCGGCGGCGTGGGCGTGCAGCGGCTCGCGCGGCAGATCGATCCGCTGTCGATCAGCTGGGTCATCTACATGATCGGCACCGCCATGCTGGTGCTGCACACCCTGCTCGGGCCTTCGCGGCTGGGCGCGGCCGAGCTGTTTCCCGGCGCGTGGCCGTGGGCGCTGGTGCTGTTCTCCGGCATTGCCGCCACCGCGGCGGGCAACCTCATCTGGAACCGTGCGATCTCCGTCATCGGCGTGGCGCGCACGGCCGTCTTTCTTTACTGGGTGCCGGTGTTCGGCGTCGCGTTCGCGGCGCTGCTGCTGGGCGAAGCGCTCACTTGGTGGCACCTGCTCGGCTTCGTCGCCGTGATGAGCGGCACCTGGCTGGGCACGCGGCCCGCCGCCACGGCCGTCGCGCCCTGATCCCTGCCAATTCATGTCCGACTCTCTTCCCCTGCTGTTCCAGCCTTTGCAACTGCGCGGCCTCACGCTGGCCAACCGTGTCGTCATCTCGCCGATGTGCCAGCACGCCGCCGACCGTGGCCATGCCACGCCGTGGCACATGGTGCACCTGGGCAAGTTCGCGCTCGGCGGTGCGGGGCTGATCCTTACCGAGAGCACCGCGGTCGATCCGCGCGGGCGCATCGGCACTGCCGACCTCGGGCTGTGGAACGACAGCCAGATCGCGCCGCTGAAGGCGGTGGTCGACTTCGTGCATGCGCAGGGCAGCGCCATCGGCGTGCAGCTGGCGCACGCGGGGCGCAAGGCCGGCAGCGAGCCCTTGTGGGAAGGCGGCGCGGCATTGCACGACGCGCGCATGGCCGCCGACGAGGAACCCTGGGAGCGCCTGGGTCCGAGCGCGCTCGCGGCGGGACCGGGCTGGTCGGCACCACGCGCGCTGGACGCGGACGGCATCGCCTCGGTCGCGCAGCACTTCGTCGATGCGGCGGTGCGCGCGGACAAGGCGGGCTTCGACGTGGTCGAGCTGCACTTCGGGCACGGCTACCTCGTGGCGAGTTTTCTGTCGCCCAACGCCAACCACCGGGGCGACGCGCTCGGCGGCAGCCGCGACAACCGCATGTGGCTGGCGCTGGAAATCGCGCGGCGCGTGCGTGCCGCATGGCCTGCGCACAAGCCGCTGTTCTGCCGCCTGTCGGCGGTGGACGGCACGCTCGACGGCTGGGGCCTGGACGACTCGGTGGTGCTCGCGCGCGAGCTCAAGCGCTGCGGCGTCGACGTGATCGACTGTTCTTCCGGCGGTCTCACGGAAGAGACGCGCGCGCTGCCGGTGCCGCGCGGGCTCGGTTTCCAGGTGCCGTTCTCGGCGCGCATCCGGCGCGAGGCGCAGGTGCCCACGCAGGCCGTCGGCATGATCGTCGACGCGCAGCAGGCCGAGGCCGTGCTCGCCGCCGGCGACGCCGACCTGATCGCGCTCGGCCGCGAGGCGCTGTTCGACCCCTACTGGCCGCACCACGCGGCCGCCGCGCTCGGCGCGGACCCCGGCTACGAACGCTGGCCGGTGCGCCACGGCGTGTGGCTGGCCAAGCGAGCGCCGGGCTTGGCGCGCGCGCGGGCCGAAGCGGCGGCGGCATCCAGCGACAAGGAGACAGGCACCCAATGACCGAACCGACCAGCACCGCTGCAACCACCACCACCAGCCTGCGCATGGGCCTGATCCGCAAGAAGCCCGCGTGGACCGACGAAGCCTTCCGCACCCACTGGCGCGACAGGCACGGCCCGCTGGTGGCGCAGTTGCCCACGCTGCGCGCCTACCGGCAGAACCTGGTCGTCGACCGGCTGCAGCGCGGCATCGATTTCGCGCGCGGGCCGTGGGACTTCGACGGCTTCTCGCAACTGCGCTTCGACGAGGCCGCGCAGGCGTCGCAAGCCTTCGGCCACGGTGAGCTGGCGGCTGCCATCCGCGCGGACGAAGAGCACTTTCTGGGTGGCCTGCACATCGTGAGCGTCGCGCAGACTGAAGTCATCGCGTTGCCGCCCGAGCCCCATGGCCTGCTCAAGCGCATCTCGCTGCTGCGCCGGCCGGCCGCGCAATCCGAAGAAGACTTCCGCCGCGAATGGCGCGTGCATGCCGATCATGTGCGCCGCATGCCGGGCGTGAGCGGCTACCGCCAGAACGTGGTCACCGCGCGCGAATTCGTGAAGGGCAAGCCCTGCGGCTACCCGGAGCTGCCCATCGACGGCATCGTCGAGCTGTGGTTCGAGAACACCGACACGCTGAACGCCGCCTTCGCATCGCCGCAGGGGCAGGTGACGATGGCGCATGCGCTCACCTTCCTGGCGGAGATCACGGCCTTCGTGGTGGAAGAGCACCGGGTGGTTTGAGCGCGCGGCGCACGGCGGCGCGCCAGTTAACCCGTTCATGGGATTGACCCGGCCGGTGCCATGGCGACACTGGGCCGACAAAAACTCCAACCCACGGACATGCCCGCTTCGCACGATGGCAGGCAGTCTTCGAGCGCGCGCGCCCTTGACCTCACATCCCATTTCCGTCGACCTGAAGGGCGGCTGGTCCTGTTCGTTCCACTTCAAGCAGGGCGTGAGCGGCGGCTACGCCGGCGTGGCCGAGATCGCGCTGGACGGCCTGCGGCATGGCGAGGTCGTGATCATGGCCCAGCCCTCGCTCGATGCCGCCGTGGAGCGCATGAAGCTGCGCGCCAGCCAGTTCGTCAGCGCGCGGTCGGTGGACGGGGCGCACAAGCAATGGCGGGAGCGGACCGAAGCGCAAAAGTAATATCCGGCCTCGACAACACCGGAGCAGCAGGCATGGGGCGGATCTTCTTCATCGGCATCGTCATGGCAGCCGCCGCGTGCGCGGCATCCGCCCAGACGCGCAAGCCGTTTCCACCCGGCGTGGTGGGCGTGATGCGCATCGACGCCGGCACCGAATACGTTTTTCTCGACCGGCCCACCACCGTGGGCGGCGCATGCAAGGGGTGGAAGGCGGTGTCGATCCAGGCGCCCGGCCCGGCGGGCTCGGGGCTGACCAACCTCATGTGCTGGAAGGAATCGAACGGGCAGCTGCTGACCGCGACAGAAGCCAAGGTCACGCCGCAGGTCGCGTCGATGGACCTGATTCGCTGATTCGCTGAGGCGGCTGCTCAGGCCGGCAGCAGGCGGTCCTTGGGCGTTGCTGCGAGCCGCGCCTTGCGGGCCGGCGTATTGCCCCGGGCCGGCAGCCATTGCGCGTCTTGCCGCGCGGCCTCGCCGTCGCCCGGCAGCACGAACTGGCTGATCAGCGCTTCGAGGCTGCGTGCCTGGTCGCGCAGGCCTTGCGACGCGGCGGCCGACTCTTCCACCAGCGCCGAGTTCTGCTGCGTCATGCGGTCCAGCTGAGAGACGGCGGTGTTGATCTGGCCGATGTCGCGCGTCTGCGCATGCGTGGCCTCGGTGATGTCGTTCACCGTGCCCGCCACCTGCCGGATCGACGCCATGATGCGGCCCATCGTCTGCCCCGCGCTGTCGGCCAGCTGCGTGCCGGCCTCGATGCGCTGCACCGAGTTTTCGATCAGCCCCTTTATCTCCCGCGCCGCCGCCGCCGAGCGCGTGGCCAGCTGCCGCACCTCGGCCGCCACCACCGCGAAGCCCCGGCCCGATTCGCCGGCGCGCGCGGCTTCCACCGCCGCGTTGAGCGCGAGGATGTTCGTCTGGAACGCGATGCCGTCGATCACGCCGATGATGTCGGCCATCTTGTGCGAGGCGCGGTGAATGTCCTGCATCGTGCCGACCACCTGCGACACCACCTCGCCGCCCTGCGCCGCCACCGTGGCCGCGGCGCCCGCCATCTGCTCGGCCCGGCCCGCGGCCTCGCTCGACTGCGCCACGTTGCGCATCACCAGCTCCAGCGCGGCAGCCGTCTGCTGCAGGCTCGACGCGGCTTCTTCCGTGCGCGACGAAAGTTCCGAATTGCCCTGCGCCATGTCGCCGGCCGCCACGCGCACGTTCTGCACCGACTCGCGCACGCGTTCGACCAGTTCGCGCAGCGCGCCCTGCATCGCGCCCAGCGCCTGCAGCATCTGCCCGGCCTCGTCGCGCGCGTGGCCCTCGATGTCCTGCCGCAGGTCGAGGCTGGCCACGCGCTGTGCCGTTTCGCCGGCCGCGCGGATCGGCCTGCTGATGCTGCGCACCAGCCACTGCGCCAGCACCGCGCCCACCAGCAGCGCCGCCGCGCAGAACGCCACCAGCGCCAGCCGCGCCGAAGCGCTCAGGCCGTCGATGCGGGCGTCGGCTGCATCCATGGCGTCGCGCTGCGCCTGCGCGAGCCTGGACACCGCCGCCAGCAGCGCGGCCGAGCCCGGCTGGAAGCGCTGCGAATAGACGTTGCGGATGCGCTCTGTCAGGCCCGAGTCGCGTGCCGCGATCAGCTCTTTCACGGCCGCCTTGAAGTCGGTGCCCGCGGTTTCGATCTGCGCGAGCAATGCGCGGTCGGGCTCGGACTTCAGGCGCTGGTCGACCTGCTGCATCAGCGCGTTGTATTGCTTTTCCGTCGCCTGGATGTCGGCCGCGAGGATCTCGCCGACCTCGGGTTCGGAGCTCAGCGCCATCGCCTTGTAGCGCTCGGCATTGATCGCCTGCAGGCGATAGGCGTCGACCACCAGGCGTTCGGACACGCCGTTGTGCTGGATGGCTTCATGCGTGGCGCCGGTCACCTTGGCCAGCGACCAGATGCCGATGCCCGAGCCTGCAAGGGTCAGCAGCAGCACGACGCTGAAAGTGGCCAGCAGCCGGCGGCCGAGGATGTTGAGGGGGCGGGGAGGGCGCGGGTCGGTGGCGGAAGTCACGGGGGCTGCGATGAAGAAGAAGGCTGGGAACGTTCCCGCGCCCGATTGGAGCCGTGCCGTGTTACCGGGAATTAACAGTTGGGTCCGCAGGGCTTTGCGGCCTTGCTTTCTTCGTCTTTGCTTCAGCGTGCGAGGAACACGCCGATGGCCACGATCCATGCCGCGCCCAGCGCGATCGCCAGCCACGCGGACCATTGCATCAGCAGCTCCTTCCAGCGCGGCTGATCGTGCGGACACGGGTCGAGCAACGCCAGCAAGGCCTGGCCGCCGCCCATCGTCGGCAGCGGAAGCAGGTTCAGCGCGGCGAACTTCGCGGCGAGCATGCCGAGCAACGATGCGAAGCCGAGCGACCCTGCATGTGTCGCGCCGCCGAGCAGAGGCTGCGCGGTGGAGAGCGGCGAGAGCGCGCCCGTGACGATCTGCGGAAAGCCGTTGACGAGGCTGCTCCATGCCGCGTCGGGCCGCAACACGAAGGCCACGGCGATGAGCGCGGCAATGCCCGACAGCGGCAGCAGCACGCGCACCGCGCGCGGCTGGGTGTCGAAGGCGTCGTCGGCCCAATCGGGCGCGGCGTCGTGCGGCTTGGTGTCGGTGAGCGTGTTCTTGAGCATGACCGCGCCGCCGAACGGCAGCGCGCGCAGGCGGAAGATGCCCATGGACAGCAGAGTCGGACCGAAGCCCAGCGACACTTCTCGGACTGCGATGCCGAGCACGCGCGCGAGGACGGCCATCACGGTGATGTGAAGCGCGGCCAGCAGGGCGATGGCGGCGATGAACTGCAGGGTGAGGGACATGGCGGAACGAAGGCAGGGAACACAAGCGGGTGCTTGCGGTGCGGGCGATGTTAGCTTTGGGATCGGCCGCTGCTGCCTGCCCCTTATCGCTCGCGCGGGATGCAGACCTGGATCAGGTTCATCACTTCTCTCGCCAATTCCGATGCGAGCCAGAACACGTTGCCGCGATGTTCCGGTCCTGCGTCTTCCTGCTGCGGCGGGCCGTTGCCGTGGCAGTAGCAGAGCAGCGAATAGAGCTGCGTGCTCTTTTCCTCCAGGAGCGTTGCTGCGTCGGGCGGGGCCTCTGCGTGAGCTACGGGCGTGGAGGGGCGGGCTATATTTGGGGTAGCCATTTGGGGTGCGTCCTTTCGAAGGTTGGGCACTTCACTTGGTCAGACGGCCGGGTTGTTGACGCATCCCGGCCGTCGCCTTTTGAGACCTCGCATTTGCATCGATGCGGCGGTGCGCCGATGACCCGCTGCGAGGCGGTGCGGTTCATTCGTTCGGGTGCTTGAGGGGGATGCGCTCCTTGCCCACTTGGTGGGGTGTTGGGGGACGAGGGCGTTTACTGTAGGGACGAATGGGGGCGCATAGGCAACAGGAAATGCCCAGTAGTTCTCGGATCGGATGGGAAAGTGACACTCGGCGATGTCGCGTCACAAAGGGCTGACCTTTGTTGATCGCCACCCGGTTCGGCGGGCCGTTCTGAGCGAGGAAGTCTGGAATCGGCTGGCCTTACGATCAAAGCCAGATCTGATATCTCGCCCGGCAGCAAAGTACCGTGCTGGGCGCTTACGAATCCGAATCCATGCTCCATTACACAACCATCCAATTCGGCCTTCCTTCGACTGATACCGCTGACATCGGCCGCGTCGACAACGCTGAAGCAGCCATTGCGCTTGTCAGATCGGTTGACTGGCGAAGTGTCATGGGGGCATGGCATGAAACCCAGGAGGGGCCGTTGCCAGCCATCGTCTTCCAGGCTCCGAGCGCCAAGGCTGATTTGTACGTGAGTCATGTGCCGATGGATGCAGCGCCCTACGATCAGGTGCACTTCGTGCGGACCGAAAAGGCTGGGTGGCTGCGTTCCCGGAAAATCACGATCACAGCAGAGGTGCATTCGCAAGCACAGCTCGCTCAATGCCTTGCCGATTGGGAAGCCGAGCGCTGGGAGTCGCTTGCGCAGCGCTTGCGCGACCATGGGGTGAATGTGCTTGACTGAGCTCGGGCGGGCTCGTCGATTCGTGAGTGCGAGCCGCTTGCCCTTCATCTGCCGAGCAAACGTGTCTCCGTGATAGACGGCGGGCAAAGAGAAACCCGCAACGCCTTGAGGCGTGCGGGTTTCTGATGTTGGGTGAGACGCCGTGATTCGGGTCTTTGGTGCTTCGACAGGAATCGAAGGGTGTGCCAAAAACCGCATGAATCCTTGAAAAGGATGTCTTCTGGAAAAATATGCCCCCAGAGATGCCCCCAGGTATAGGAACAACATGAAACTGAACGAACTCAAGATTCGCAAACTCACAGCAGCCGGCAAACATGTGCCCGGGAAACATTCCGACGGGGGTGGGCTGTATATCGAAATTACCGAGGCGGGCAGCAGCTACTGGCGCCTGAAGTATCGCTTTGCCGGAAAGGAGAAGCGCTTGGCCTTCGGCGTATACCCAACCGTCGGCCTGAAGGATGCGCGTGAAAAACGGGAGGCAGCCAAGAAGGTCCTGGCCCGAGGAGAGGATCCAGGAGAGGTCCGCAAGGTCGAGAAGGAACGGATCAAACTGGAGGCAGCGAACACCTTCGAGGCGGTGGCCCGTACCTGGCTGAGCAAGACTGCCGCTAAGCGTGAGCCCATCACTCAAGCGAAGGTCAAGACATGGCTCGAGAAGGATGTATTTCCGTTCATCGGCAAGATGCCGATCGCCAGCATCGGCCCGCGCGATGTACTGGAGCGAGTGCTGCGCAAGTTGGAGGCGCGTGGGGCCATCGACACCGCGCATCGGGTCAAGCAGCTATGTGGGCAGGTGTTTCGCTTCGCGGTCGTCTCGGAACTCGCTGAGCGGGATGTCACCGCTGACTTGAAGGAAGCGCTGGCGTCAAAGTCCGGGAAGAATCACGCAGCCATTACCGAGCCCAAGCAAGCTGGTGAGTTGCTGCGCTCGATCTTTGCCTACATGGGGCACCCGACCACTGTAGCGGCGCTCAAGCTGGCTCCATTGGTCTTTGTGCGCCCCGGTGAACTACGCACAGCCGAGTGGGCTGAGATCGATATGGACGGGGCCGAATGGCGAATACCTGCCGCGAAGATGAAGATGAAAACCGACCACATCGTGCCACTGTCGACCCAAGCCGTTGACGTACTACGTGCCTTGCACCCCGTCACTGGGCATGGCCGCTACGTCTTTCCGAGCATCCGCACCGGCGAGCGCCCGATGAGCGAGAACACCATCAATGCTGCCTTACGGGGCATGGGCTACAGCGCTGACATGCACACGGGTCACGGGTTCCGAGCGATGGCACGCACGATCATGGATGAGGTCTTGGGCGAGCGTGTGGACCTGATCGAGCATCAACTCGCACATGCGGTTAGGGATACGAATGGCAGGGCATATAACCGTACGGCGCACTTACCCGCCAGAAAGGAAATGATGCAGCGGTGGGCAGACTACCTAGATCGGCTTCACGCAGGAGCTTGCTGATTCGATTCCTGGCGGCGGGACCAGCTATGAAGCCGGACACATCCGAAGGTGTCCGGCTTTTTTCATTTTCTCCTCTTAAGAGGGCTATTTTTCAGTCCGATAGGGTCCGAAGAAGTATGCCTCAATCCGACGCATGTTGGAGGTATCTGGAGGGGTATCGAAATGGCGGTTTTGGGTTATGCGAAACCGGCTCAGGTACCCCTTGGTTAGAGCGGCACGGGCAGCCGTATTTTTCACGCGATTGTCCCGAGGTGAACAGTCGATCTGCCTTTAGAGGGCAGTACACATGGGTATTCAGGCCATGGGTGCGCTCCCCATTTCTCTCGCACCGCATCTCGGGATGTCTAGTGCCACCGCGTTGCACACGCTAGCGACGGCGGCTTAAGACTGTGTGCTGCCAGTCAGTCTTGACGGTCTAGTGACCGCTGCCGCCACTACCGGTCGTTGGACTGTTCGCGAGTTCTCTCCAGCACGGCCGACGCCATGGCATCCGCAACGAGACCAACGCCAGCCTCTTCAGACCGGCAACTCGCTGTGACGCTGCAAACCGCGGCGTGAGCCAGACTTCGACGCTGTGCAACACGGCACGCTCCTCCAATGGGGCGTTCAACCGTATGCGCTTATGCTCTTGGTCGAGAGGGTTCCCGATGGACGCGGCCCGTCTAAATGCAACGAGTGAACTTCTAACTTGGCAAATCCACCGTTTCCCCCCGCTAACCCGCCGCTCGTTTCCAGCGGAGGCGCAGCCGCCGCTGGCGGACTGCGCTTTCAGGCTCAGATCGGAGCCTTCTTTGGGCTTGGCATTGTTAGTCAGCGCGCGGTCGACCAAGTGCTGGAACTGGGGAGCGCGGTCCCGGTGTGGATGCGCTTCGAGTCGGAGGCGCCCGTCGACGACATCCTCATCGCAACTTCTGCCGGCGGGTTCATT
>PJUB01000154.1_pt1 | contig 45321 bp, 40 predicted proteins | sample 1512141 | NCBI WGS metagenome assembly PJUB01 (sample SAMN08177677, study PRJNA422409) | Soil metagenome, whole genome shotgun sequencing project. | isolation source: Soil enriched on filter paper: alkali lignin treatment | place: USA: Madison | collected 2015-01-15 | reverse complement strand
CCCCAGGTCTTTCAGCATCTGCAGGCAGCTGGGGCGAATATCGATCTCGGACGCCGTGCAGCCCACCACCGCCATCAGCTGGCGCGCCTGCTGCAGCGTGCGCGTACTGGTCGCAAAGCCCGGCATGGTGATCGCCAGGATGTTCGCGCGCGGCAGCCCCAGCGTATCCATCGCCTGCGCGCACACCAGCAGCGCATGGGTCGAATCCAGCCCGCCCGAAATGCCGATCACCACCTTGGACATGCCGCTGGCCGACAGCCGCTGCGCCAGCGCCTGCACCTGGATGCTGTAGACCTCTTTGCAGCGCGCGTCGCGGCGCTGCGCGTCGGCCGGCACATAGGGGAACCGTGCCACGCGGCGCTCGAGCGGCAGCTCGGCGTCTTCGAGCGGGGGATTCACCGGCACCCGCACGTTGCGGAACTTGCGCACCTCGTCCTGGTGGCGCCGCACCGATTGGCCGAAGGTCGTCTGGCGCATGCGCTCGCGCGACAGGCGTTCCAGGTCCACGTCCGAGAACAACAGATGCGATTCGGCCAGGAAGCGCTCGGACTCGCCCAGCAGTTCGCCGTTTTCGTAGATCAGCGCCTGGCCGTCCCAGGCCAGGTCGGTCGATGACTCGCCGCGCCCGGCCGACGTATACATGTACGCCGACAGGCAGCGCGCCGACTGCTGCGCCACCAGTTGATGGCGGTATGCGGACTTGCCCACCACGATGTTCGAGGCCGACAGGTTCACCAGCACCGTCGCGCCCGCCAGCGCCGCGAACGACGACGGCGGGATCGGCACCCACACGTCCTCGCAGATCTCGACATGGAACTGGAACAGCGGCAGCTTTTCCATCTGGAAAAGCAGCTCGGCGCCGAACGGCACCGTCTGGCCCAGCAGCGCGATTTCGGTCGCCGCGGTGCAATCGGCCGCGCTGAACTGGCGCGCTTCGTAGAATTCGCCGTAGTTCGGCAGGTAGGTCTTGGGCACCACGCCCAGGATGCGGCCCCCGGCCACCACCACCGCGCAATTGAACAACTGGTGCGCTACCCGAAGCGGCGCGCCGACGATCAGGGCGATGTCCAGTTCGGCCGTGGCTTGCACCACCTGGTCCAGCGCCGCCTCGCAGGCATCCAGCAGGGCCTGCTGGTGGAACAGGTCGTCGCAGGTGTAGGCCGACAGGCCCAGTTCGGGAAAAGCGGCCAGCACCGCGCCGCCCTGGGCGGCCTGCTGCGCCAGCGCAATGGTCTGCGCGGCATTGAAGGCCGGGTCCGCGACCCGGCACTCGGGCACGCCCACCGCCACGCGGGCGAATCCGTGGGAATACAGGTTGAAGAACGGGTTCGACATCGGGTTTCTATCGCCTGGGAATCCAAGCGCCGATTATCTCACGGCGTCATCCGGCCAAGCGGGCATTCCCCTGGGGACGACAGGGTGCGGCAAGCCCCCCGGGCCGAGCCCCCGCCCGGCCGGCGAGGGTCTACGCGGACGGCGGCGGCGCCAGGCGGTCGCGGTCCGGCCCCTGCCGTGCGCCTTCCGCCGCCAGCGCGGCCTGGATGGCGCCGTCGCGCAGGTAGCTGCCCATGGCGCCGATGTCGGCGCCCGATGGCTGCTGGTACAGCCGCAGGCCCAATTCCGGCAGGATCGCCAGCAGGTGGTCGAAAATGTCGCCCTGGATGCGCTCGTACTCGACCCAGGCCGTGACCGCCGTGAAGCAATAGACCTCGACCGGAATGCCGTCGGCCGTGGGTTCCATCATGCGCACCATCATCGCCATGTCCTGGCGCACCTCGGTGTTCTGCTTCAGGAACGCCAGGCCATAGGCGCGGAACGTACCGATATTGGTCAACCGGCGGCGGTTGGCCGGCACGCTGGCCAGTTCGCCCATGGTCTGGTTGGCCTGGGCGATGTCGTGCGTCTTGACCCGCAGGTAGTCGTGCAGCAGCCGGAACCGCATCAGCCGCTGGGCTTCTTCGTCGGTCAGAAAGCGCACGCTGCTGGCGTCGATGCGCAGCGTGCGCTTGATGCGCCGGCCGCCCGACTCGAACATATGACGGTAATTGCGATAGCTTTCGGAAAACAGCTTGTAGGTCGGCACCGTGGTGACAGTGTTGTCCCAGTTCTGCACCTTGACCGTGTGCAGGGCGATATCCTTGACGAAGCCGTCGGCGTTGGACTGCGGCATCTCGATCCAGTCGCCGATGCGCAGCATGTCGTTGCTGGTCAGCTGGGTGCTGGCCACCAGCGACAGCAACGTGTCCTTGAACACCAGCAGCAGCACCGCCGACAACGCGCCCAGGCCCGAAATCATCCACAGCGGCGACCGGTCGATCAGGATCGAAAGCACCAAAACGGTGCATACCGCCATCAGGATCAGCTTGCTGATCTGGATGTAGCCCTTGATGGAGCGGGTCTGCGCGCGCGTGGTGGCCGAATAGGTGTCCTGCCAGGCGCTCAGCACCCCGGAAAACGCCACGAACACGCAGATCCAGGCCCCGGCATGCGCCAGCCGGCCCACCAGCGCGGCCGCCTTTTCCACGTGCGGCACCAGCTCGATGCCGATCGACACCACCGCGAAGGGCACGGCGTACCACAGGTTCTGGTAGGCCCGGCGGCGCTGCAGCGCCTTGTCCCAGTCTTCGTGGCCGCTCACCACCAGCAGCCGGTGGGCCAGCAGCAGCACCACCCGCGCGACCACCCACTGGACGAACAACGCCGTCAGGATCAGCACGCCGATGCCGACCAGCGTCTGGGCCCAGGGCTGGTGTGGCATGTAGGTATCAAGTTCGGTGGCCAGTTCTTCCCATTCCATGGGCATAGCTCGAGTGCTCTCTAATGATTCGGACAAGGGGGCGCGGCGCGAACCGGCCAGATCGCTGCCGCCAGGATATATCCCGGTGGCCCGCGGATGCGACCCTGAATTATCCGACAAGTCGCGGCGGGGCAAGGTTTCCAGGCGCTACCAGGACGCCGGGCCGCGGCGCCCCCGTGCCCTACGGTCACTACGGACTCGGTAAGTCCGGATTCGTCAGCCCCCCATGGCAGGCCCTATAATTCGGGCCATCATGGCAAACACTCCCTCCCCCGATCAAAACCAGTTCGCCAACAAGGCGCAGGCCTGGTCCGCCCGGTTCTCGGAACCGGTTTCCGAACTCGTCAAACGCTATACGGCGTCCGTGGATTTCGACAAGCGCCTGGCGCACGTCGACATTCAAGGCTCGCTCGCGCATGCAGACATGCTGGCCGCCCAGGGCATCATCGGCGCCCAGGACCTGGCCGACATCCAGCGCGGCATGGCCCAGATCCTGTCCGAAATCGACGCCGGCAGCTTCCAGTGGCTGCTCGACCTGGAAGACGTCCACCTCAACATCGAAAAGCGCCTGGTCGAGCTGGTCGGCGACGCGGGCAAGCGCCTGCACACCGGCCGTTCGCGCAACGACCAGATCGCCACCGACATCCGCCTCTGGCTGCGCGGCGAAATCGACACCCTGATCGACCTGCTGCGCCAGTTGCGCCACGCGCTGGCCTCGGTCGCGCTGGACAACGCCAGCACCATCATGCCCGGCTTCACCCACCTGCAAGTGGCCCAGCCCGTCACCTTTGGCCACCACCTGCTGGCCTACGCCGAAATGTTCGGCCGCGACGCCGAGCGCCTGGCCGACTGCCGCCGCCGCGTCAACCGCCTGCCGCTGGGCGCCGCCGCCCTGGCCGGCACGTCGTTCCCGATCGACCGCGAACGCGTCGCCAAGACGCTGGGCTTTGACGGCGTCTGCCGCAATTCGCTCGACGCCGTCTCCGACCGCGACTTCGCCATCGAATTCTGCGCCGCCGGCGCCCTGATCATGACGCACGTCTCGCGCCTGTCCGAAGAGCTGGTGCTCTGGATGAGCCCGCGCGTGGGCTTCATCGACCTGGCCGACCGCTTCTGCACCGGCAGCTCGATCATGCCGCAAAAGAAAAACCCCGACGTGCCCGAACTGGCTCGTGGCAAGACCGGCCGCGTCAACGGCAACCTGGTCGCCCTGCTCACCCTCATGAAAGGCCAGCCCCTGGCCTACAACAAGGACAACCAGGAAGACAAGGAAGGCCTGTTCGACACGGTCGACACCGTGCGCGATACGCTGACCATCTTTGCGGACATGGCTGCCGGCATCAAGGTCAAGGCCGACAACATGCGCGCCGCCGCCCTGCAAGGCTTCGCCACCGCCACCGACCTGGCCGACTACCTGGTCAAGCGCGGCGTGCCCTTCCGCGACGCCCACGAAGTCGTGGCCCACGCCGTGCGCGACTGCGAACAACGCGGCTGCGACCTGGCCGACCTGTCGCTGGCCGAACTCAAGGCCTACCACGCCCAGATCGGCGACGACGTCCACCAGGTCCTGACCCTGGAAGGCTCCGTCGCCGCTCGCAAGCACGTGGGCGGCACCGCCCCCGAACGCGTGGCCGAAGAAGCCCGCCGCGTGTTGCAAGAAACGGCAACCTGATACGCCAATCGGCTGCAGATATGAAATGAATACGGCCCCGATCTCGGGGCCGTATTCATTCAGAGTCTCTCTTCCTGCGGTCTATCTTTCAGGCGCGGCATCCCAAGGATGGTCTATCGATCTCTCCAGACAAGGAAACCGTAGTTCGCGTGCATTCCTTAGCCATTGCGCTGGGGCGGCCTCAAGCACCAATGCGCTGCCCACGGCCACTATTCCGCTAGCAACATAGGACGTGTTGCAGCATTTTTTCCATACGCTATCAAGGGCGTCACCGAAGCCGTATTGAGAAATCACCGCCTGCACCTCGTCGAGCGCGCCGTCAGCGAGCTCGACCAGAACGTACTCTTTGCGAAGTTCGTCAGGATAAAAGGCGACCGTTGCCACCCACATCGCGCCGCCGGCATGGAAGACCAAGCCGGATACGAAACCGTCGTACCATTCAAAGTCGGTGATGGCCGTAATCTGTACTTTTTTCATTGTCTGTCGGTATGGAGCGCCGAGATCGACTGGATGCTTAGGGCCAGCAGATCCGATTCAAGCGATCGAAACATCCAGCCGCCGCCCAAGCTGTTGCAGAGCCGATTCGACTTGTTCAATTCGCGACGCATGCCTCACATTCAACAGGCGATCCAGCTGCGGCATGTGCACTCCCATGCGGCGGGCAAGTTCCGCCTTGCGAACACCTTGGAAGATCATCTCGTTAGACAAGAAGACTTTGCTGGTGACCAAGGCAGGCAAAGTCACCGAAGCGTGGCCCTTCGTCGGCAGAGACGGCATTGGAATGGGCCGGCGGGCATCAAAATAAATCTCCAACGCCGCTTCAAGCGCCTCTTGTGCGTTGATTCCCGCCTCTTGCTCATCATCTCCCACCGTCAGTGCTTCGGGAATATCGGGGAACTGCACTAGCCAGGTGTTGTTGGTATCAAGCGTTAGTGTATAGGGATAGGTCAGCAACGAGGCCTCCCATGTAATGAAGTATGCAACGGTGAAATCCAAATAAACTTCTGATTGGAACTATCCCGAGCGTATCCCGATGCTCAATCGACCTGGGAAATGCAGGGCATTTATCAGACGGACGCCTGTTTGAAGCTATCCCGGGCGTTCGAACTTGCGGGTCCGCCGCAAGCCCCGTCAGGTTCGCTATCATGTTCGCTTTCTGGCCCCATTTCCTGCCCATGCCCTCCTTGCGCGCGCCTGTCATCACGCCGTTCGCCCTGCCCCGTTTTCGTCTGGCCCTGCTGGCCGGCACCAGTCTGATAGCGCTGGCGGCCGGCCCGCTTGCCCAGGCGCAGACCGCGCGCAAGCCGTCGCCGTACGAAAACCGGGTCGACCTGCGCATCGGCGAACCCACGGATGCGGGTGCCACGTCGCAAGGCGATCCCGCGGCCCCGGACTCGCTGGGCAACATCGCGAGCCAGGAGGACTTCCTGCGGCTGGCGCGCACCTACAACGCCGGCACGCCGCTGGAGATCCCGCATGTGCTGTTCGCCATCGACCGGCAGCACGGCAACCGCATCTACTACATCAATACCCCGCGCTTCGACCTGCACGAGAACTTCGTGCGCCGTACGCGCCTGGCGCCCGATCTGACCCGCAGCACCCTGATCGCCCAGTACAAGGATCCGAAACGGCGCTTCCTGTTCGGCACGCTCAGCCAGCAACGCGACCTGCCCGGCTATACCTACGAATTCTGGGAAGGCGACCGCCTGACGCCGGCCCTGCTGAAACTGGCCGACGACGCCGTGGAACGCTCGTTTTTCGCGCACGCCAGTTTCAAAACCAATTCCACCCTGCACGAGCAGACCGCCAAAGATGCCGGCGTGACCTTCGTGACGCAGGAAGCCCTGCTGCGCGAGCAGCCTTTCCTGCCACTGAACCCGGGCCGTGCGCAGGGCCGGCTGCGCATCGTGGCCTCGTTGGACAACACCCCCGACCTGGCGCGCGACGACATCGTGGTGCTGGACGAAGTGCCGATCTGGCTGCCGCCGGTGGCCGGCCTGATCACGCAGCGGCCGTCCACCCTGCTGTCGCACGTCAACCTGCTGGCCAAGGGCTGGGGGGTACCCAACGCCTACGTGCGCGATGCAGCCAAGACCCTGCGCCAGTACGACGGCCAATGGGTGACGCTGACCGTCACGGGCAACGACTACCAGGTCCAGCCTGCTGAACGCCCGGCCACCGCTGGCCCGGGCAGCCCGCCCGCCACGCCGCCGAAAGCGCAGGCGCAGTTGCCCCGGCCCGACCTGACGGTGCAGGCCCTCAAGCCGCTGGACGCCCTGGCCGTGCGCGACAGCCGCCACTGCGGCGTCAAGGCCGCGAACCTGGGCGCGCTGAAATCCGCCCTGCGCCCGGCCGCCAGCGTGCCGGACGGCTTCTGCATTCCGTTCGCGCAATACGCGGCATTCATGAAGCAGCTGGGCATTGCCCAACGGGTGGCGGCGCTGGAACAGCGCGACGAGTTCAAGGCCGACGCCACCGTGCGCCGGCAGGAACTGGCCAGGCTGCGCCAGGACATCCAGGCGGCCCGCCCCGACCCGGCGCTGGTGGCCACCTGGCAGGCGCGCTGGCAACGGCAGCTGCAGGGCCGCGGCGTGTTCGTGCGCAGCTCGTCCAATTCCGAAGACCTGCCGGGCTTCAGCGGCGCCGGGCTGTACACCACCGTGCCCAACGTCGTGCAGGCCGACGCGCTGACGCAGGCCGTGCTGACCGTGTGGGCCTCGGTCTACAACTTCGAGGCCTACGAGGCGCGCCGCGCCGCCGGCATCGGCCAGGACGCTGTGGTGATGGCCGTGCTGGTGCAATTGGCCGCGCCGTCCGACAGCTCCGGCGTGATGATCACGCGTGACCCGTTTGACGCCAGCCGGCGCTACGTGACCTACATCTCGGCCAAGCGCGGCCTGGGCATCAAGGTGGTCGAAGGCAAGCGCCAGGCCGAACAGGTGATGTATTCCAGCTGGTCCAAGGCGGTGCAGGTGCTGACCCGCTCGGCCGAAGACACGCAACTGGTGGCGGACGCCGCTGGCGGCGTGCGCGAGGTGGCGCTGACCGACAACCGCCAGGTGCTGAATGACGCGCTGGTCGCGCGGCTGGCCACCGTGGGACGGCAGATCAAGCAGCGGCTGGGCGGCGTGGACCAGGACATCGAGTGGGCCGTGGTGGGCGACAAGATCGTGATCCTGCAGTCGCGGCCCTACGTCGACGGCCGCCGTTAAGCGGCGCCGCCGTGCCGCCCAATACGTGGCGGCAGCATCGTCATTTCCCATGAAAAAGCCGCGGCGCGATTTCCTCGCGCCGCGGCCGGTCACGCCGAACCAGTCAGTTCAGGCCAGGCCCGCTAGATATGCAACGCGTGCCCCAGCGCCTTGAGCGCCGCTTCCTGCACCGCTTCACCCAGCGTCGGATGCGCATGGATGGTGCCCGCCACGTCTTCCAGCGTGGCACCCATTTCCAGCGACTGGCCAAAGGCCGTGGACAGCTCGGACACGCCGCGCCCCACCGCCTGCCAGCCCACGATCAGGTGGTTGTCACGGCGCGCCACCACCCGCACGAAACCGTCGGTGGATTCCAGCGTCATGGCCCGGCCGTTGGCCGCGAACGGGAACGAGGCCGCCAGGCAGTCCAGCCCCGCGGCCTCGGCGTCGGCAGGCGACAAGCCTGCCACCACCACTTCGGGGTCGGTAAAGCACACCGCCGGGATGGCGGCCGGCTGGAAGTGGCGGCGCTTGCCGGACACCAATTCCGCCACCATCTCGCCCTGGGCCATGGCCCGGTGCGCCAGCATCGGCTCGCCGGCAATGTCGCCGATGGCCCAGACGTCGCGCATGGACGTACGGCATTGATCGTCGATGCGCAGCGCGTTGCCCTTGCGGTCCAGTTGCAGGTTTTCCAGGCCCCAGCCCTGCGTGCGCGGGCGCCGGCCGACGGCGATCAGCACGCGATCGGCCGGCAGCTGGGTTTCAGCGCCGCTGGCGTCCTGCACCCGCACCGCGTTGCCCGCGCCGTTCAGCCCCAGCACCTTGCGGCCCAGGTGCAATTCGATGCCCAGCCTGGCCAGCGCGGCCGCCACGGGCTTGGTGAGTTCGGCGTCGTAGGTGGGCAGGATGCGGTCCTGCGCCTCGACCACGGCCACCTCGGCGCCCAGCTTGCGGTACACCGTGCCCAGTTCCAGGCCGATGTAGCCGCCGCCCACCACCACCAACTTCCTCGGAATGTCGGTGGGCGACAGCGCTTCGGTGGAGGACACCACGATGCCGCCGAACGGCACCGACGGCAGCGGCGTGGGCTCGGACCCCGCCGCCAGCAGCAGGTGTTCGCACTGGATGCGCAGGCGCCCCTGGTCGGCGGTATCGACCTCGACCGTCTTGCCGTCCAGAAGGCTGGCCCAGCCGTGCACCACCTGCACGCCGTTCTTCTTGAGCAGCGCGCCCACGCCGCCGGTCAGCTTGCCGACGATGCCGTCTTTCCAGGCGACCGTGCGGCCGATGTCGATGGCAGGCGCCGACACCGAAATGCCCAGCGGCGACTGGCCGGCGTAGTGCCGGGCCTTGTCGAATTCCTCGGCCGCGTGGATCAGCGCCTTGGACGGAATGCAGCCGATGTTCAGGCAGGTGCCGCCCAGGCGGTCGCCTTCGACCAGGATGGTGGGCACGCCCAACTGGCCGGCCCGGATCGCGGCCACATAGCCGCCGGGCCCGCCGCCGATCACCAGCAAGGTTGTCGTCTTGGTAGTCTGGCTCATGCTTACTCCACGAAAAGCAGCGCGGGTTGTTCCAGCAGCGCGCGCACGGCCTGGATGAACCGCGCGGCGTCCATGCCGTCGACCACGCGGTGGTCGAACGAAGACGACAGGTTCATCAGCTTGCGCGCCACCACGGCGCCTTGGCGGAAGGCGGGCCGCTCGACGATGCGGTTCACGCCCACGATGCCGACCTCGGGATGGTTGATGACCGGCGTCGTGACGATGCCGCCCAATGGCCCCAGGCTGGTGATGGTGATGGTCGACCCGGACAGTTCGTCGCGCCCGGCGCTGCCGGACCGCACCGCCTGCGCCAGCCGCGCGATCTCGGCCGCCATGGCCCAGACGTCGCGCGCTTCGGCGTGGCGCATCACCGGCACCATCAGGCCGCCGTCGCTTTGCGTGGCGATGCCGATGTGCACGGCGCCGTAGCGCGTCACCTGGCCGGCCTCGTCGTCATAGCGTGCGTTGATCTGCGGAAAATCGCGCAGCGCGATCACCATGGCGCGCGCCAGCAGCGGCAGCAGCGTCAGCTTGCCGCGCGCCTCGCCGAACTTCTGGTTCAGTTGCACGCGCAGGTCTTCCAGCTCGGTGACGTCGATCTCTTCCACGTAGCTGAAGTGCGGAATGCGGCGCTTGGACTCGGCCATCTTCTGCGCGATCTTCCTGCGCAGGCCGATGACCGGCACGAGTTCCTCGTCGTTGCGTTCGGCGTAGGCCGGACCGCTGCGCGCACTGGCCGCGCCCTGCCCTTGCAGGTAGGCGTCCAGGTCTTCGTGCATGACGCGCCCGGCCGGGCCGCTGCCCGGCACGAAACGCAGTTCGATGCCGAGGTCCCAGGCGCGCTTGCGCACGGCCGGCGAGGCCAGCGGCTTTTCACCCGGCTGGCGGACCGCGGCGGGCGCCTGGCGCGCAGCGGTCGAACGGCCCTGGCCTTGCGGCGCACTCGCGTGCGCGGCTGCGGTCGCAGCGCCTGGCGAAGCCGCTGGCGCCGCAGATTGCAGCGACGCGGCGATCTGCCCCGCCACCCCGCCCGCGGGCGCCTTGTCGGCCTTGGCGGGCGCCGGCGAGGACGCCGCCGGGGCAGCCGTCGACACCGTCGCCGCTGGCGGCTTCTGCGCCGCGTCGGCCTTGAGGTTGCCCTCGCCTTCGACTTCCAGGCGGATCAGTTCGCCGCCCACGGCCATCACCTGGCCCACGTCGCCGCCCAGCGCGACCACACGGCCCACCACCGGCGACGGAATCTCGACCGTGGCCTTGTCCGTCATGACGTCGGCCAGCGGCTGGTCTTCGGCGACCGTGTCGCCGACCTTGACGTGCCAGCCTACGAGTTCGACCTCGGCAATGCCTTCGCCGATGTCAGGCATCTTGATGACATGAATCCCCATCTCACACCTCCATCGCGCGTTTGAACGCTTCGCCGACCCGGCGCGGGCCGGGGAAGTACGCCCATTCCTGCGCGTGCGGGTAGGGAGTGTCCCAACCGGTCACGCGCTCGACGGGCGCCTCCAGGTGATGGAAGCAGTGCTCCTGCACCAGCGCAATCAGTTCGGCGCCATAGCCGCAGGTGCGCGTGGCTTCATGCACCACCACGCAACGGCCGGTCTTTTTCACCGAATTGACGATGGTTTCCAGGTCCAGCGGCCACAGGCTGCGCAGGTCGATGACTTCGGCGTCGATGCCGGTTTCCTCGGCGGCCGTCAGCGACACGTGCACGGTGGTGCCGTAGGTCAGCACCGTCAGCGCGTTGCCGGGCCGCACGATGGCGGCCGTGTCCAGCGGCACGGTGTAGTAGCCGGTGGGCACCACGCTGCCCGGGCGCCCGGTCCAGGGCGTGACGGGGCGGTCATGGTGGCCGTCGAACGGGCCGTTGTACAGGCGCTTGGGTTCCAGGAAGATGACCGGGTCGTCGTTCTCGATGGACGCGATGAGCAGGCCCTTGGCGTCGTACGGGTTGGACGGCATCACCGTACGCAGGCCGCAGACCTGCGTGAACATCGCCTCGGGGCTCTGGCTGTGCGTCTGGCCGCCGTAGATGCCGCCGCCGCAGGGCATGCGGATGGTCATGGGCGCCGTGAATTCGCCCACCGAGCGGTAGCGCAGGCGCGCGGCCTCGGACACGATCTGGTCGGAAGCCGGGTAGAAATAGTCGGCAAACTGGATTTCGCAGACGGGCCGCAGGCCATACGCGCCCATGCCCACCGCCACGCCGACGATGCCGCCTTCGGAAATGGGGGTGTCGAACACGCGCGAACTGCCGAACTTGGCCTGCAGGCCTTCGGTACAGCGGAACACGCCGCCGAAATAGCCCACGTCCTGGCCGAACACCACCACGTTGTTGTCGCGCTCCAGCATGACATCCATGGCCGAGCGCAAAGCCTGGATCATGGTCATCGGCGCAGAGGCCGGACCAGCGTTGTTATCGATAGCCATGACTCACACTCCGAGCTGCTGACGCTGCCGGCGCAGATGCTCCGGCATGTCCTTGTAGACGTCTTCAAAGATGCTGGCGGCGCTGGGGACGTGGCCGTCCACCAGGGTGCCGTAGCTTTCCGCTTCTTTCTGGGCCGCCTGGATCTCGGCGTCGAGCTCGGCGCGCACGGCGTCGTGTTCGGCGTCGGACCAGATGCCCAGCAGGATCAGGTGCTTCTTGAAGCGCTCGATCGGATCGCCCAGCGGGAAGTGGCTCCAGTCGTCGCCCGGACGGTACTTGGAGGGGTCATCGGAGGTAGAGTGCGGGCCCGCGCGGTAAGTCACCCATTCGATCAGGGTCGGGCCCAGGTTGCGGCGGGCGCGTTCGGCGGCCCAGCGCGAGGCGGCATACACCGCCAGGAAATCGTTGCCGTCCACCCGCAGCGAGGCGATGCCGCAGCCCACGCCGCGGCCGGCGAAGGTGGCGCCCTCGCCCCCGGCGATGGCCTGGAAGGTCGAGATGGCCCACTGGTTGTTGACCACGTTCAGGATGACCGGCGCGCGGTACACGTGCGCAAAGGTCAGCGCGGTGTGGAAATCGGCTTCGGCGGTGGCGCCGTCGCCGATCCAGCCCGACGCGATGCGCGTGTCGCCCTTGATGGCCGAGGCCATGGCCCAGCCCACCGCCTGGATGAACTGCGTGGCCAGGTTGCCCGAAATGGTGAAAAAGCCGTTGGGCTTGTCGGAATACATCACCGGCAGCTGGCGGCCCTTGAGCGGGTCGCGCTCGTTGGACATCAGCTGGCACATCATGGTCACCAGCGACACGTCGCGCGACAGCAGGATGCTCTGCTGGCGGTAGGTCGGGAAACACATGTCGCCCTGCTCCAGCGCCAGCGCATGGGCCGAACCGATGGCTTCTTCGCCCAGGCTCTGCATGTAGAAGGAAATCTTCTTCTTGCGCTGGGCGGTCAGCATGCGGCCATCGAAGATGCGCGTCTTGAGCATGGCGCGCATGCCCGCGCGCAACAGCTCGTTGCTGATCTGCGGTGCCCACGGCCCGACGGCGCGCCCTTCATCGTCGATGACCCGGATCAGGCTGTATGCCAGGGGGCCGGTATCGATCGCGGCAACATCAATGGGGGGTTTGGGCACCTCGCCTGGCGGCGACAGGCGCAGGTAGGAAAAGTCTGTCTTGCAACCCGGACGCCCGGTAGGCTCGGGGACGTGCAACTTCAGCGGCCCATATTGGCTCATGTATTGTCTCCACGCTTGATCGTGTCATGCGTCTTCTTCTTGCCAAAGACACTGTTCAAGGGGGTGACCTCGAACATTGCCATCGTCGGCGCATGCAAAGGGATGATCATGCATGGCCGGGGGCCAGATTAGCACAGGGCACGAGGGCTTGCGATGGCCCGGCGGGAGAACGAAAAACCCGGCTCGCGGCCGGGTTTTTCACTTGATGTCGGACATGCGCCCCGCGTCAGACCGGACCGGTCCAGGTGGTGACGAATTCGCTGTACGCCGGGCGGTTGGCCGGGGGCACCGCGCACGCGGGCGTGCCGATGGCCAGGAAACCCAGGAAGCGGTAATCCAGCGAATCCAGGCCCAGCGCGTGCTGCACGTCTTCGACGTAGGTGCCGATGCCGGTGCTCCAGAAGGCGCCGTAACCCAGCATGTGGGCGGCGTTCAGGATGTTCATGGTGGCGCAGCCCGTGGCCAGCAGTTGCTCGGTTTCGGGGATCTTGGTGTTGTCGTGCGCGATCTTCTGCGCCACGGCGATGAACAGCGGCACGCCCGCCATCCATTCGCGCACCGACTTTTCCTTTTCGGGCGTCATGCGCGGATCGCCGCTGCGCTTGACCGCGTCCAGCGCCACGTCGGCCAGCTTGCCGATGGCCTCGCCCTGGATCACCACGAAACGCCACGGGCGCAGCGCACCGTGGTCGGGGGCCGACATGGCGGCCTGCAGGATCTGTTCAAGTTCGTCGGGCTTGGGCGCCGGGGCCCGCAGGAATTTGACGGAACGGCGCGAGGTGATGGCGTGCAGCGGAGTGGCAGTGGTAGTCTGGGTCATGGATCTGGCGCAATGGGGCTGAAGCGGGAAAGACAGCAACAGCGTAAATAGGAAAGGTTCTCATATTACGCCACGACCGCGATGGGGGTGGGCTATCCCCCTGCCCCGGGCATGGCGACTCGGGGTCCGCGGGCGCGGCACACGCCCGGCGCATCATCCCAGGTGGGTATGGCGTTCCTGGCGTTCTTCGACCTGCATTTCCGACAGGCCATGCAGGATGCCGCAGTCGTCCGTATCCGGCCGCGCCGACAGGCAGCGCTGGCGCAGCTCGGTCAACTGGGACTTCAGCTGGGTCAGTTCGGCGATGCGCTCGTCCACGTGCGAGATGTGCTCGTCGAACAGCTCGTTAATGGGGCCGCACCCCGACTGATGGTTATCGGCCAGCGACAGGATGGCGCGGATTTCGTCCTGCGTCATGTCCAGCGCGCGGCAGTTGCGGATCAGCCGCAGCCGCTCAAGATGCGCCTGGCCGTAGCTGCGGTAGTTGTTCAGGCCCCGATCCGGGGCGGGCAGCAGCCCTTCCTTCTCGTAATACCTGACGGTTTCGACCGTGGTGCCGGCCGCCGTGGCCAATTCGCCGATCCGCATGACGCCTCCCGGAACGCATCCGATGGATTTGGGGGTTGACCCTATAGTAACTCCAAGGTGTGAAATGCGCCCAATCGCTTACGAAAAGGCAACACGCATGTCCCTGGCACCCATCAAAAACTCTCGCGGCACCTCTCCTGCGCAGCCGGACGCCTGCTGTGGCGGCCACGGCGATGCCCAGGCCCGGGCGCAGGATCATGACCCCAAGCATGACCACGGGCACGATCACGGCCATGACCATGGGCACGACCACAAGCATGACCACGCCGACGGCCACGCCCACGATCACGCCCCCGCCGCCGCCTGCTGCGGCCACGACCATGGCGCGGCCGATGTGCGCCTGTCCGCGGGCGGCGCGGCCGTGCTGCAAGCCGGCCCGGGCCAGGTGCTGGCGCGCCTGCGCATCGGCCAGATGGACTGCCCGACCGAGGAAACGCTGATCCGCAAGAAGCTGGACGGCATGAATGAAGTCCACGCCCTGGACTTCAACCTGATGCAGCGCATCCTGACCGTGGTGCACGCCGAAGGCGCGCTGGACCGCGTCATCGCCGCCATCCACTCGCTGGGCATGACGCCCGAACCGCTCGCCGACGATGCCCCGCGCGCGCCGGCCCCCGCCGCCGCCCCCGTGAACTGGTGGGCCATCGGCGGCGCCGGCGTGCTGGCCGCCTTGTCCGAGGCCTCGCACTTTGCCGGCATGCATTGGGGTGCCACCGCCGCGCTGGCCCTGGCCGCCATCCTGGCCTGCGGCATCAGCACCTACCGCAAGGGCTGGATCGCCGTGCGCAACGGCAACCTGAACATCAACGCCCTGATGAGCATCGCCGTCACCGGAGCCGTGCTGATCGGCCAATGGCCCGAAGCCGCCATGGTGATGTTCCTGTTCAACGTCGCCGAACTGATCGAAGCGCGCTCGCTGGACCGCGCCCGCAACGCCATCCGCGGTTTGCTGGACCTGGCGCCTGAAACCGCCACCGTACGCCAGGCCGACGGCAGCTGGCGCGAGGTGCCGGCCGCGCAACTGCAGGTGGACGACGTGGTGCGGGTGCGCCCCGGCGAACGCATCGCCGCCGACGGCATCATCGTCAGCGGCCGATCGGCGGTCGACCAATCGCCCATCACCGGCGAAAGCCTGCCGGTGGAAAAGGCCGAGAACGACCCCGTCTACGCTGCCACCGTCAACGCCGCCGGTTCGTTCGACTACCGTGTCGCCGCCGCGGCAGGCAATACCACGCTGGCCCGCATCATCCACGCCGTCGAGCAGGCCCAGGGCGCGCGCGCCCCGACCCAGCGCTTCATCGACCGCTTCTCGCGCATCTACACGCCGGCCGTGGTCGGCGTGGCGCTGCTGGTGGCGGTGCTGCCGCCGCTGTTCTGGGGCCAGCCCTGGTTCGACGCGATCTACCGCGCGCTGGCGCTGCTGATCATCGCCTGCCCCTGCGCCCTGGTGATTTCCACGCCGGTCAGCATCGTCAGCGGCCTGACCGCGGCGTCGCGCCGCGGCATCCTGGTCAAGGGCGGCGTCTACCTCGAAGAAGGCCGCAACCTGAAATGGCTGGCGTTGGACAAGACCGGCACGCTGACCCACGGCAAGCCCGTGCAGACGGACCTGCTGGATTGGGACGTGTCCGACCAGACGCGCCAGCCCGCTGCGCTGATTGCCGCCAGCCTGGCTGCGCGTTCGGACCACCCGGTGTCGCTGGCCGTGGCCAACGCGGCGCGCGAAGCCGGCAAGCCCCTGCTGGAAGTCGACGACTTCAGCGCCCTGCCCGGCCGCGGCGTCAGCGGCCGCGTGGACGGCGTGCAATTCCAGCTGGGCAATCGCCGCCTGATGCGCGAGCTGGGCGTGTCCAGCCCCAAGCTGGAAGCCCGTGTGGACGAGCTGGAACGCCAGGGCAAGAGCGCCATCGCCCTGACCGACGGCAGCCGCGTGCTGGCGGTGGCGGCCGTGGCCGACACGGTCAAGCCCACCAGCGCCGCCGCCATTGCCGACCTGCACGCACTGGGCGTGCGCACGCTGATGCTGACGGGCGACAACACGCCCACCGCCCAGGCGATTGCCCGCCAGGTAGGCATCGACGAAGCCCGCGGCGACCAATTGCCCGAAGACAAGCTGGCCGCCATCGAAAGCAAGCTGGCGCCTGCGGGCAAGGTCGGCATGGTGGGCGACGGCATCAACGACGCCCCCGCGCTGGCCCGCGCCGACATCGGCTTCGCCATGGGCGCGGCCGGCACCGGCACCGCCATCGAAACGGCCGACGTGGCCCTGATGGACGACGACCTGCGCAAGATCGGCACCTTCCTGCGGCTGTCGCGTGCCACCCACCGCGTGCTGATCCAGAACATCGTGTTGGCGCTGGGCATCAAGGTGGTGTTCCTGGCGCTGGCGATGACCGGCAACGCGACCCTGTGGATGGCGGTGTTCGCCGACGTGGGCGCCAGCCTGCTGGTGGTGGCCAACGGCCTGCGCCTGCTGCGCGCCGCACCGCAGGCGGCCTGATCCCGCGCGCCACGGCCGTCGCCATGCAAAACGCCCTGGAGGGAGACCTCCAGGGCGTTTGCGTTGGGGCCGGCCGTCAGCCCGTCTGCTCTTCCTGCGGCCAGTCGCGCAGCACCGGCGCATCGGGTGCGCCCGGCCCCACGTCGCGCAGGTGGTCGTGCTGCAGCAGCGCCATGCGGTAGGCATCGCGGTACATGCCGTTGGAAAAGAACTCTTCCTTGAGCAGCCCTTCGATCTGGAAGCCGCAGCGCTCGTAAACGTGTACGGCGGCGGTGTTGTCCTTGTCGACGACCAGGTAGACCTTGTGCAGGTTCAGCACGCGGAACGCATAGCCCACCGCGATGCGGGTCGCGGCCTTGGCGTAGCCCCGGCCCTGGTAGCTGGGCGCGATGATGATCTGGAATTCGGCGCGGCGGTGGATGTAGTCGATTTCCACCAGTTCGACCAGGCCCGCGGGCTGGCCGGTGTCGTGCTCGATGATGAAGCGCCGCTCGTTCTGGTCGTGCAAGTGGCGGTCATAGAGGGCGACCAGTTCGTCGTAGGCCTCGTAGGGCTCTTCGAACCAATAACGCATGATGACGTCGTTGTTGTTGATCTTGTGCACGAAGTGCAGGTCGCCGCGCTCCAGGGGGCGTATTTTGATATCGGATATGACCGACATAGAAACCTCCGAAAGTGCCTTCATTGTAGCTGACAATGCCCTGAAATGCCCGTCACACGGTTTTCTCGGAATGAAAGTGGCGTATTCATTGACCTACAGCAAAAAAATGCCCCAAAAAGCGCATGAATTCTGGATATACATTATTTTCCACCTGACCGACGGCAACCGCATCCACGCCCCCTCGGACGAGCGGACACTTTTCAGAAAGTTCTGATTCCTGGCCCCCGGTGCGCCGGCCCATGATCTCCAGTACCCGCCCGCGGCGCTCCTGCCCCTGGGGGTGCAAGGGGAGACACCGCTTGAAAAAAATAGAACACGACCTGCTGCTGACGCTGGCCGAAACCGTCCAGAAAATGCACATCGCGCTGCTGCAAAGCCAGGCCCAGCTCGAGGCCCTGCGCACCGTCGTCATCGGTGTGCACACCGCGCTGTACGACGATCCCGCCTGGTGTGCCCGCATCACCTCGGCGCTCACCGGTGCCATCGAAAGCGATTTCTGCCAGGTGCTCGGGTCCACCTACGCCGACGACATCCTGCGCCAGCGCCAGCAATGGCTGGCCAACCTGATGCCGGCGGACATCTGGCGGCAGGTCCGGCCGCGCCAGCAAGACTGACGCCGCCCGGCTTCCTGCCCGGCCGCTCCCATGGCCGTAGTACGGCATGTCGTGCTACGGCGCCGCAAAAGCAGGCAGGCGCTGCTCGATGCGCCGCATCACATCCAGCGCCGCCGACGACAACGGGCGCCCCAGCCGCAGCAGTGCCTGGCATTCGGGTGCGCTCAGGATCGGATGCGCAATCGGCAACGCCACCAGTTGGCCGCTGGCCAGTTCGTGGTGCACGCCCAGGTTGGGCATCAGCGTCACGCCCGCGCCACTGATGGCGTATTGCTTGAGCACACGCAGCGAATTGGTGGTCAGGCTGGGCGTCAGGTGAATGCGCTCGGTGAATTCCAGCAGGTCCACCGCCTGGCGCAGGCCATAGGGCGCCGACATCAGCGCGAACGGATACGGCAGGATGTCCGCGATGGTCAGCGGCGCGCGGTGCCGCGCCAGGGCATGGCCGCGCGCCGCCAGCAGGCACACGGGATGCTTGCGGCTGACGCGGCAGCGCAGCCGCGGGTCCACCGGCGGGTTGTAGGCCAGGCCGATATGCGCGGCATCGGTGGCCACCGCCTCGACCACCTCGTTCACCGACCCCACGTTGACGCTGATGTTGATCTGCGGGTGCTCGATGCAGAACGGCCCCACCACGTGTTCCATCAGGCTGTCGATGAAGCCTTCGCTGATCATCAGGTGCACATTGCCGCGCCGCATGCCGCGCAATTCCTGCAGCCGCGTATTCAGGTGTTCCTGCTGTGCGCGGCAGCCGCGGTGGTATTCCAGCAGCATGTCGGCGGCCTCGGTAGGCGTGAGCCCGCGCGAGCGCCGCTCGAACAGCGCCACGCCCAGCTCTTTTTCCAGCAGCTGGATCTGGCGGCTGATGACCGACGGCGCGGTGCCCAGCTTGTCCGCCGCCCCGCGGATCGAACCGCAGGCGACGACCTCGTTGAAGTATTTCAGTCGCGTCTGGCTGATTTCCTGCATGGTGCTTCCCCGTCCGACGCGTCGCGACCGGCGCGGCCCGCGACAGCGCGCATGCCGTCCCTGCCGCGCAACCGTCCTGCGCTGCGTCTGGTTTTCCTGGTTGTGTGTCGAGCCGCCCGTCGTGTTGCCCACGGCCTGGCCTGGCGCGCCGGCTGCTGTGTTGCCTGCTGTGTTGCCTTCAAGGCAACGATAATTTATCACCCCGGTCATTGTTTCGAACACCCGGCTCTCGCAATATGGACGCCGCGCGGACCCGCCCCGGGACCGACCCCCCATTTCAGCCGCCGCGGGCGCAGACCCGCGCGAGGAGACTCGACAATGCCCCATCAGGCCACACCAGGCGCCGATCCGCGCCTGGCACCCCTCTACCGCAAGATCACCTGGCGCCTGCTGCCATTCCTGCTGCTCTGTTATGTGTTCGCCTACCTGGACCGCATCAACATCGGCTTTGCCAAACTGCAGATGCAGCAGGACATCGGCATCTCGGACGCCGTCTACGGCCTGGGCGCCGGCATCTTCTTCCTGGGCTACGTCATGTTCGAGGTGCCCAGCAACCTGCTGCTGACACGCATCGGCGCACGCCGCACCATCAGCCGCATCATGGTGCTGTGGGGCCTGACGTCGGCCTCCATGCTGTTCGTGCAGGGCGAATGGAGCTTCTACGTCCTGCGCTTCATGCTGGGCGTGTTCGAAGCCGGCTTCGCGCCCGGCATGATCTTCTACCTGACCTACTGGTATTCGCAGTCGCGCATGGCCGGCGTGATGGCCGTGGTGATGCTGGCCGGGCCCATTGGCGGCATCGTCGGCGGCCCGGTATCGGCCTGGATCATGACGGCGTTTTCCGGCGCGCACGGGCTGGACGGCTGGCAATGGATGTTCCTGCTCGAAGGCCTGCCTTGCGTGCTGCTGGGCGTCATCGCCTTTCGCTTCCTGGACGACAAGCCGGCCGACGCCCGCTGGCTCAGCGCCGACGAAAAGGCCCTCTTGGCCGCCGACCTGGAAAGCCGCGGCGCGCACAAGAAGCACGCCTTTGCCCAGGTGCTGCGCGACCCGGCCATCTACGGCATGGCGCTGACCTACTTCTGCCTGATCTGCGGCATCTACGCCGTGAGCTTCTGGCTGCCCACCCTGCTCAAGCTGGCGGGCGTGCAGGACACCATGGAGATCGGCCTGTATTCGGCGATTCCGTACATCGCCGCGGCCATCTTCATGCTGGCGTTCGCGCGCAGTTCGGACCGCCGCCGCGAGCGCCGCTGGCACACGCTGGCGCCCGCCCTGCTGGCCGGCATCGCCCTGTGCGTGGCCACCGCCGCGCCGACGCAATTCGCGCTATCCCTGACGGCCATCACGCTGGCCACGGGGTTCATGTGGGCGGCATACACGGTATTCTGGGCCATCCCGTCGCAGTACCTGCAAGGCGAGGCCGCGGCCGGCGGCATCGCGTTGATCAACAGCATCGGCCTGCTGGGCGGCTTTCTCAGCCCATCCATCATCGGCTGGTCCAAACAGGCCACCGGCAGCCTGGCCGGCGGCCTGTACGTGATCTCCGCGTTGCTGGTGGCCGGGGCCCTGCTGCTGCTCGTGAACCGTCCTCCGCAATCCGCGCCCGCGCGCGCCTGACGAACCAAGGAATCGATCATGCATATCCTGGTGGCTGGCTTCCAGCACGAAACCAATACCTTCGCGCCGTCCAAGGCCGCCTACGAGAACTTCGTGCGCGGCGAGGGCTTTCCCGCCATGGTGCGCGGGCAAGACATGCTGGCGCTGCGCGAGGTCAACATCCCCGCGGGCGGCTTCATCAACGCCGTGCTGGCCGACGGCCATACCGTCAGCACGGTGATCTGGGCGGGCGCCAGCCCGTCGGCCCACGTCACCCGCGACGCCTATGAGCGCATCGCCGGCGAGATCGTCGAGGCCGCGCGCGCCGGCGGCTACGACGCCATCTACCTGGACCTGCACGGCGCCATGGTGGCCGAGCACCTGGACGACGGCGAAGGCGAACTGCTGGCGCGCGTGCGCGCCGTGGCCGGCCCCGATCTGCCGGTGGTGGCCAGCCTGGACCTGCACGCCAACGTCACGGCCCAGATGCTGCAAGAGGCCGATGGCCTGGCGGCGTTTCGCACCTACCCGCACGTGGACATGGCCGATACCGGCGAGCACACCGCGCGCCTGCTGGCCGCGCGCCTCCAGGCGGGCGACCGCTGGGTGCGGGCCGAGCGGCGCCTGCCCTTCCTGATTCCCATCAATGGCATGTGCACGCTGCTGCAGCCCTCGCAGGGCGTGTACGAAGAACTGGAACGCCTGGAACAGACGCCGGGCGTCGCGTCCATCTCGTTCGCGCCCGGCTTTCCAGCGGCGGACTTTCCCGAATGCGGGCCGGTGGTCTGGGCCTATGGCACCGACGCCGCCGCGGTCGAACGCGTGACCGAAACGCTGTACCAGCGCGTGCTGGCACTGGAGCCGCAGTGGTCGCCCGACTTCCTGGCGCCAGCCGACGCCGTCAAGCGCGCGCAGGCCCTGGCGGCGGGCGCATCGCGGCCCGTGGTCATCGCCGACACGCAGGACAACCCCGGTGCGGGCGGCGACGCCAACACCACCGGCATGCTGCGCGCGCTGGTCGAGGCCGATGCACAGAACGCGGCGCTGGGGCTGATCTGCGACCCCGAGGCCGTGCGCCAGGCCACCGCCGCGGGCGTGGGCAACACGGTGCGGCTGCGGCTGGGCGGCCAGTCCGGCGTGGCCGGCGATGCGCCCTTCGAGGGCGACTTCGTGGTGGAAACGCTGTCACCCGGCAAGCTGCGCTATGACGGTCCGATGATGCACGGCATGGACGTGGACCTGGAAGCCGTGGCCGGCCTGCGGCTGGGCGGCGTGCGCGTGGTGGTCAGCGCCACCAAGACCCAGATGCTGGACCGCAACCTGTTCCGCGTGGGCGGCGTGCAGCCCGAGGAAATGGCCATCCTGGTGGTGAAGAGTTCGGTGCACTTTCGCGCCGACTTCCAGCCGATCGCGCACGAGGTGCTGGTGGCCAAGGCCCCCGGCCCGATGCAGGCCGACCCTGCCGACCTGCCCTGGACCCGGCTGCAGCCGGGCATCCGCGTCAAGCCGCTGGGGCGCGCGTTTACCGAGTGAACGAATGGGCGCGAATAGGCGCGAATGACGCGGCAAGCGGCACGACGGCCGCCGCCCCGCGCATGGCCAGCGTTACTTGAGCTTGCCCTGGGGGCTGACGAAATCTTCGAGCGTCAGCCCTTTTTCTTTCAGGATGGCTTCCAGCAGCGGCTGCAGGCGGCCCAGGCTTTCCTGGACCGTTTCGCGCACGGTGTCCACCACCACCTGGGTGCTGCGTTCGATTTCGATATTGACCGAGTCGCCCACCTGCTTGTCTTCGAACACCGTCATGCGGCGGGTTTCGGGGATCAGCCAGACTTCGAACCAGCCTTCGGCGCGGTTCACTTCCGATACCGTCAGGCTGGCGCCGTTGATGGCGATGTAGCCCTTGGCAAAGACGTACTTGCGGAATGCCTCGGGGATGGAAAAACGCATCAGCCGGTTGGTGTCCGACGACTTCACCATCACGACTTCCGAGGTGAAATCGACGTGGCCGGACAGCGGGTGGCCGCCGATCTCGGCGCCATCCTTGGCGGCGCGCTCGACGTTGGCGCGATCGCCTTCCCGGTAGCTGCCCAGGGTGGTGATGGCCAGGCTTTGCAGCATGACATCGAAAGTGGCCTGGTTGGCGTCGAGGATTTCGGTGACGGTCAGGCAGACGCCGTCGGTCGAGACGCTGGCGCCGATGGCCAGGTCCTGGCAGAAGCCTTCGGGAAATTGCAGCGTAAACGTGCGCAGGCCTTCGCGGTCCGCGATGTTCGCGATCTTCGCGGTGCCTTGGACAATACCGGTGAACATGCTGATCCTGGATACGGGGCGTGGCGCCCCTGGCAAAACATCAAAGTTAACCGATATTTTGCCACCGGACGCCCGCCCCGTGCGGGGCGCGGCGCCCGGTTGCCGCCGGATCAGTGGCGAATGGCGATGGTCTTCAGGGTGGTGAAGCCGTACAGCGCCTCGAAGCCCTTTTCGCGGCCGTAGCCCGATTGGCGCGACCCGCCGAAGGGCAGCTCCACGCCGCCGCCGGCGCCGTAGTTGTTGACGAACACCTGCCCCGCGCGCAGCTTGCGCGCCAGGCGCAGCTGGCGGGCGCCGTCGCGCGTCCATACGCCGGCCACCAGGCCGTACAGCGTGCCGTTGGCGATTTCCAGCGCCTCTTCCTCGGTGTCGAACACCATGGCCGCCAGCACCGGGCCGAACACTTCTTCCTGCGCCAGGCGGCTGTTGGGCGGCACGTCGCGGAACAGCACGGGCGGCTGGTAGAAGCCGGAATCCGGCGTGCCGTCCTTGAGCTTGCCGCGCGCGGCGACCTTCAGGCCTTCGGCTTCGGCCTCGGCCAGGAAGCCGCGCACGCGGTCGTGCTGGCGGGCGCTGATCAGCGGGCCCACGTCCAGGTCCTGCGCGGCCGGGCCGGTGACGGTGCCCGAGAAGGCCTCGCCCAGGCGGGTCAGCACCTTTTCGTACACGCCGCGCTGGATCAGCACGCGGCTGCCGGCCGAGCAGGTCTGGCCGGCGTTCTGGATAATGGCGGCCAGCAGCACCGGCATGGCGGCATCCAGGTCGGCATCGTCGAACACGATCTGCGGCGACTTGCCACCCAGTTCCAGCGTGACCGGCACGTGGTTGTCGGCGGCGGCGTGCGCCACCATCTTGCCCGTCTGCGGCGAACCGGTGAACGAGATGTGGTCGATGCCCGGGTGCGCCGACAGGGCCGCGCCGGCTTCGTGGCCGTAGCCCGTGCAGATGTTCAGCGCGCCGGCCGGCAGGCCCGCTTCGGCGGCGATCTCGGCCACCTTGAGCAGCGACAGGCAGGCGTCTTCGGCCGGCTTGACGACGCAGGCGTTGCCCGCCGCCAGGGCGGCGCCGACGCTGCGGCCGAAGATCTGCAGCGGATAGTTCCACGGCACGATGTGGCCGGTGACGCCATGCGCCTCGCGCACGGTCAGCACGGTGAAGCCGGGGGTGTAGGGAATGGTTTCGCCGTGCAGCTTGTCGACCGCACCGGCATAGAACTCGAAATAACGCGCCACGGCGGCCGCGTCGGCGCGGGCCTGCTTGATCGGCTTGCCGGTGTCGGCCGACTCGATCTGCGCCAGTTCCTCCTGGCGGTCCAGCAGCGCGAAGGCAATGCGCATCAGCAGGCGGCTGCGGGCGGCCGGCGCCATCTGGCCCCACTCGCCGTCGAAGGCCTCGCGCGCGGCCGTCACGGCGCGGTCCACGTCCGCCTCGCCCGAACGCGCGATGGCCTCGAACGGCTTGCCATCGGACGGGTTCAGGACGGGAATGGTTTCACCGGTGGCGGCAGCCACCCATTGGTTGGCGATAAAGTTCTTCTGAGTCACGATGTGCGGAGTAAAGTGTGGGCCGTATGGCGGGGGTGTCGGTATCCAGCCAAGGTACGGGAGCCCTCCCTGACTTGTCAATTCAATTGACACCTTTCGTCCCAAGCTTCAGGATAATTTGGGCCGCCTTCGGGAAATCCCTAGGTATCGCAATGCATTGCCCACTATCCTGCCGCCCCCCTGATTTGTCATGACGAATAACAAACCCGACCGGTCCGCCGGTGGAGCGAAGGCGATGAGCAATGTGCGTGACCCGCAGCTGGACAAGCTGCTGATCGCGGCCAGCCGGCCGCGGCCTGAACTGGATGTGCTGGCCGAAGTGGCCTCGGGCCTGGGCTACGTGCGGGCCGAACGCTTTGCCGAGCGCGTCTACGAAAGCCTGTTCTACGCCATCGCCACCGGCAAGATCGGCCCGGGCGCCAAGCTGCCCACCGAACTGGAACTGGCCGCCCTGTTCGAAGTGTCGCGCCCCGTGGTGCGCCAGGCGTTGGACCGGCTGCGCGAAGACCAGTTGGTGGAATCCGTGCGCGGGTCCGGCAGCTACGTGCGCGCCAAGCCCGACCTGATGGGCGGCATGCCCGCCGTGGACCCCGCCCGCCGCGTGGGCCACATCCTGGAAGGGCTGGAACTGCGCCGCGTGATCGAACCCGAATGCGCCTACCTGGCCGCGCTGCGCCGCACCGACGACGACCTGCGCGAAATGGACCGCATGCTGACCGGCTATGAAGCCGCGGACGCGTCCGGCGCCATCGCCCACCACCACGACTATGGCTTTCACCGGGCCATCGCCGCGGCCACCGGCAACCAGCGCTTCGTGCAGGTGCTCAAATCCCTGGAATACGACGTCAGCCATGCCGTCAACATGATGCGCCACCTGGTGCACAGCGAACCCTGGAAGCGCACCCGCGCCGCCATCGACGAACACCGCCAGATCTACCGCCTGATCCAGCAGCAGGACGCCGACGGCGCCCGCCACATCATGCTGGCCCATATCGAAAAGGCCCGCAGCCGCATGCTCAACAGCGGCTCGGAACACTGAACCGGCGCCCCCACTGCGCCTTCGACGCTTGCCCGGCCACGCCGCCGGCCAGCGACCGTTTTCCTGAATCCGAAGCGCGGCGCCTGCCGCGCCATGAATCCCCCATGCAACGTCCCGCCTTGAACCTGAACCAGCAACTCGTCCTTGTCACCGGCGCCAGCCGCGGCCTGGGCGCGGCCATTGCCCGCGCCTTCCTGCGCGAGGGTGCGCAGGTAGTCATCAACTATCTGCACAGCGAGGCCCAGGCGCGCGAACTGGCCGCGAGCGCCCCGGACCGCGCCCTGGCGGTGCAGGCCGACGTGCGCGACGCCGAGGCCGTGGCCGCGATGGTGGCCCGCGCCAGCCAGCACTTCGGCCGCCCCATCGGCACCGTGGTCAACAACGCCCTGCCCGCCTTCCAGTTCAACGGCGACGCCCGTCCGCATGCCGACACCCTGAACTGGGCGCAGATGCAGGCGCAGCTTGAAGGCAGCGTGCGCGCGGCCCTGAACACCACCCAGGCCGTGCTGCCGCTGATGCGCGCGGCCGGCGGCGGCAGGATCATCAACGTGGGCACCAACCTGGTCCAGAACCCGGTGGTGCCGTACCACGACTACACCGCCGCCAAGGCGGCGCTGCTGGCCTTTACCCGCACCCTGTCGCACGAACTGGGCGCCGACGGCATCACCGTCAACATGGTGTCCGGCGGCCTCTTGCGCACCACCGACGCATCGGCCGCCACCCCCGAAGCCGTGTTCGACCTGATCGCCGCAGGCACGCCGCTGCGTGAAGTGACCACGCCAGAACAGTTCGCGGACGCGGTGCTGTTCTTCGCCAGCCCGTGGTCGCGCGCGGTGACGGGACAGAACCTGATCGTGGATGGGGGCTTGGTGAAGGGGTAGTCCGCCAGCGCGGTCGCGGTATCATCTGGCCGCATCAATACAAGGTCTACGCGAAACATGAAATTAGCCACCTGGAACGTCAATTCCCTCAACGTGCGCCTGCCGCAAGTCCAGGATTGGCTGGCCGCCAACCCTGTCGATGTGCTGTGCATCCAGGAACTGAAGCTGACCGACGACAAGTTCCCCGAAGCCGCTTTCAAAGAGGCGGGCTACCACGCCGTCTGGGCCGGACAGAAGACGTACAACGGCGTGGCCATCGTCTCGCGCATGCCGGGCACGTCCATGGTGCGCAATATCCCCGGCTACGAAGACCCGCAGCAGCGCGTGCTGGCGCTGACCTTCCCCAGCCCCGAGGGCGACGTGCGCGTCGTCTGCGCGTACTGCCCCAACGGCCAGGCGGTCGGCTCGGACAAGTACGCCTACAAGCTGGAATGGTTCGAGGCCATGCGCGCCTGGCTGGCCGACGAGATCAAGCAATACCCGCGCCTGGCCGTGCTGGGCGACTACAACGTCGCCCCGGCCGATGAAGACGTGCACAACCCCGAAAAGTGGGAAGGCCAGGTGCTGGTGTCCGAACCCGAACGCCAGGCGCTGAACCAGTTGATCGACCTGGGCCTGGCCGACTCCTTCCGCCTGTTCGACCAGCCCGAAAAATCGTTTTCCTGGTGGGACTACCGCCAGTTCGCCTTTCGCCGCAATGCCGGCCTGCGCATCGACCACATCCTGCTGTCGGCCCCGCTGGTCAAGCGCTGCATCGCCTGCGTGATCGACAAGGAACCGCGGCGCAACGAGCAGCCGTCGGACCACGCGCCGGTGGTGGCGACACTGGCGTTTGATTGAAGGCAGATTTCGCAGGCCGCCTGCTTGCGCGGCCTGTAAATATTCCTGTATAGTTTTCGTCTTGCTTGATTGGGGCGGTAGCTCAGCTGGGAGAGCGTCGCGTTCGCAATGCGAAGGTCGGGAGTTCGATCCTCCTCCGCTCCACCACATTCCAGACAAAAAAGCCTTGGACTCGCGTCCAAGGCTTTTTTGTTCGTGGCCTCTTATGCCAGAGGCCGCAATCCAGAGGCCGCCGATGCGCGGCCCGCGGATTATTGCGCCAGGTTATGCAACCTGGCCGCGGGCACGGGCTGGGCCCTGCCCGCCCGAGGGGCCGGCTTGGGTTGGGCCACGCCAGGCCGGGCAGACGGCTGGCGCCGCAGGCGCGTGGCCACCATGTCGTACAGAACCGCGCCGGGATAATGCATCAGCACGCCGCCCGCGACCGCGGCCAAGGCGGCGACGGTACTGGCCAGTTCCCAAGTGCTCATGATTTGCTCTCCGTGCAAGGGCGTGGCGGCGCAGAGGGCGCCACCGCAGCGGGCGCCACACCCGTTTGCGCAGTCTACCAACGGCTACGCAAACATGGTAGCGCCTGGTGGCGCTTGGAAACACGACGAAACAGCAATCGGGAAGCAGCGCGCCTTGCCCGTCAGCGGTGAAAGACGGCGAATTCCCAATACCGTCTGGGGGACGCATCCGACGACTGCCAGCCCATTTTCTTGAGGCGCCTGGCGATGAACCAGTTGAGCGAGCCATGCCCCACAAACAGCACGCCGCCCTCCGAAGCCGCCATCGCCGCCAGTCGCTCTGCGCAGGTATGCGCCCTGCGTCTGGCCGCTTTGAAAGATTCGATATCGCCCGCGTACCCCATCAGCCAGGCCAGCCTGAAAAAGACCAGCCACAGCGATAGCCCGATCCTGGGAAAACGCCATGCGGCGTGGGGCATCTCCATCTCGCGAAACAGACGGTCCGCGGCGACGATACGCCTGGCGCCCAGCAGCCTGGCGGATTCCTGGGAGCGGGCGAGATTGCTGCACACGGTGATGGCACATTCGGCCGCTAGATCGATGGCAGCCTGCGAAGGCCGAGACGCCGTATCGATGCCCGCCACATCGTATGCCTTCACCCAATCGCCGAACTGCGCGGCATTGAGCCTGGCACGCCTGTCGACATCGGGCTGTCCATGCCTCATCAAAACGATTTTCAACCGGCTTCCTTCAAGTCGTTGGATATCTGCCGGTGGCTGCTGCGGCGGCCGCCATCTTAGCGCAGGCGCCTCGTCGGGTATGCTCTGCCAAGCCTCACCGTGACACCCGACAGGGCAAATCACTTTACCGCTGCAACGATTGGAACACGCCGTGAAAATGACCCGAGTCATAGGCACGACAACGGAAGCGATTCGAGCCGCTGAAACCGCGCCTATTCGCGAACGACGGCATGCTGTCGTCCGCGCCGCCCGTAGACACGCTATCGGAACAACCCATGCCCTCCCCCGCCGCCCCCACCGATGAACGCCTGCCCTTGCTGCTGAGCCTGAACGGCGGCTATGTCGATACCCTGGGGTTCATTGCCTTGCACGGCCTGTTCTCGGCGCACGTGACGGGCAACTTCGTGACGATCGGCTATGCGCTGGGCAACGGCGCGTCCGGCGCGTGGACCAAGCTGGCGGCGTTGCCGGTGTTCTGCCTGGGGGTGTTCCTGGCGCGGCTGTATGGCCAGTCGCGGCGCGATGCCGGGCGGCCGGCGTTCATGTGGCTGCTGTCGATGAAGACGCTGCTGTTGGGCGTAGCGGCGGCGATAGCGCTGACCTGGGGGCCGTTTCCGGTGGGCGACACCTGGGGGCTGTTCGCCACCGGCATGACGATGGTGCTGGCGATGTCGATCCAGAACGCGGTGCATCGGGTGCATTTGAGCGCGGCCCCGCCGTCGACGCTGATGACGGGCACCACCACGCAGATCATGCTGGACCTGGCGGACGTCGCGCGCGGCGAATGCGACGAGGCGGGCAAGCGCCGCATGGCGCGGATGAGCCGGGCGGTGCTGGCATTTGCGGTGGGCTGCGGCGCGGCGGCGTTGCTGCACGCCGGCATCGGCCTGTGGGCCTTTGTGGCGCCACCGGTGATTTCGCTGCTGGGCCAGGGCCTGGCGCGACGCTATCCGGGCTGATGGGGCACCGGGCTGAGTTTGCGAAAGACCCACGTGACCAGCCCTGCGCCGACAGCCTACCCCGGCTGACGCACCTGGCCCCCAGGGGCCTGGCTGGCGGACGCGGCGGGCGTCTCGGCCGTCTGCGCCTGGGCCACGGGCTTGACGGCTTGACCGCCCCGCAGGCGCGTGGCGATGTAGTCATACAGCCGCACGCCCGGTGCACGCATCAGCAGGAACACGAGCAGCCCCAGCAGCAGCGACAGCAGCACGGCGCGGCCCGGTATCACGGCGCCCCCTCGGCCTGGCCGGCGCGCAGGTGGCGACGGATGGTCTTCGAAAAACCGATCGAGTCCTCGCCCAGGATCGGCGGGATGCCGACGAAGCCGCGTTCGCGCAGCGTCTGCAGCGGCAGGCGGGTGTCCAGCCCGCCCTGGTCGTACAGGTACTCGGGCAGGTAACCCGACAGCAGGATGCGATAGTCCAGCGGCAGCCCCGGCACGATGGCGCGCACCATGCGGTAGACCAGCGTGGTGCAGTTGGCGGTGACGGTGTGATAGAAGCGCGGGGTGTCGGCCAGGTCGTTGGCGGTGCGCAGGTACGACAGGAACAGCTCGCGCATGTCCGCGACCGGCATCTTGACGGGGTAGATGTAGACGTTCTCGGCCCGGGGCCCGGCGCGCACGTAGAGCACGTCGCGCTCGTCGGCGGCCACGACGCTCAATTCGAACTTCTTGAAAAAGCCGCCCAGTTCCGAGAATTGTTCGCCGCGCTCTTTGCGGATCTCGACCGAGAACACCAGGTGGCGGCCGTCGGCAAAGCCGAACGACACCAGTGTGTGGGCGATGGCCGGACCGTCCCAGTACGACAGCACCATGTCCACCGATTGCAGGTCGTTCAGGTCGTAGACGCGGGTTTCCCAGCGCGGGGTGTAGTCGGTGTCCGAGCGCCACTTGAAGTCGCGCACGTTGTCCAGCGTGACGATATTGCCGGCAACCGTGCCGCGCAGCGTCTTGGCGACATCGTCGGCCCAGACGCGGTCATTGGACGGCGCGATGGCCTGCCACCACAGCGCCAGGAGGACCAGCGCCACGACGTAGGCCCACAGCGCGGGCCGGCGCCGCAGCCGGCCGATGCCATGCCACAGGCGCAAGAGCGCATACAGGCCCAGCGCCGTCCAGGCCAGCATCAGCACCCCCTTGACCCAGGCCGCGGACGGCCCCTGGTACCACAGGGCCAGGCAGGCCCACCCCATGGAAAACAGGATCACGAGGCTCAGCGCGGCCAGCCCCAGCACCCGCAGGCAGCGCCGGCCAAGGCTGGAAGCGTCAGGCGCCGGCGGCATGTTGGGCCACGATTTCAAGCACGCCGTTGATGACGAACTGCACCGCCATGCAGACGAGCAGGAAGCCCATGATGCGCGAGATGGCTTCGACGCCGCTGTTGCCGATCAGGGCGACGATGCGGCCGGCCGAGCGCAGGCAGATCCAGAACAGCAGGCCCAGCAGCACGAATACGATGATGGGCGTGGCGGCAATGGTCCAGGCGGGGTACTGGCCGGCGGCTTCACCGCCCACGGTCGAGGCAGCGCTGATGATCATGGCGATGGTGCCCGGGCCTGCGGTGCCCGGCATCGCCAGCGGCACGAAGGCAATGTTGGGCACCTGGCGGTGCACCGCCACGTCGGCGGCGACGTCCGCCTCGCGTTCGTCGGTGGCGGTACTGGACGGGAACAGCATGGAAAAGCCGATGCTGGCCACGATCAGGCCGCCGGCGATGCGCAGGCCGGGAATGGAGATGCCGAAGGTGGCCATGATCCAGGCGCCCGCGTAGTAGGTCACCAGCATGATGCCCACCACATAACAGGCGGCCTGCCGGATCTGGCGTTCGCGCTCTTTGTAGGGAATGTGCTGCCCCAGGGACAGCAGCAGGGTCATCGACGTCAGCGGGTTGGCCAGCGGCAGCATCAGCGCCAGGCCCAGGCTGACCAGCTTGCCCAGTTGAACCAGATCATCAATCATCGCGGCGGGGGAAGAGCGGCGGATCGGGGCAGGCGCGCAATGATCCGCCTGCACCGATGTGCACCAGGCCCTCTAGTGTAATGTAAGCAAAGGCAAGTTCTAGTATTTACCCTGATCCCGGTTCCGATACGATGCCGCCTGCGTGTGCGGATGGCGTCGGGTTGATCGATGCGGCCGCCGCCCCCTTTTCGCCCTTCAGGAGTTTGCCCTTTGATGCGCCGTTTCTCGCATTGCCTGTTCGCCGCCCTGCCCCTGGCGCTTGCCGCGTTTGCCGCGCCCGCGGTGGCGGCCGGCATGGACTGTGGCCGCGCCCGCACGACGGCCGAAATCGCCATTTGCGCCGATCCGGGCCTGTATGCGCTGGATGCCGAGCTGGGCACGGCCTATGGCAAGCTGCGCAAGGCCCAGCCGCAGCAGGCCGACGCATTGCGGCAGGCGCAGCGCAGTTGGTTGAAGCAGCGCGATCTGTGCCGCGCCGATGCCGCCTGCCTGCGGGCGCGCTATGAAAGCCGCGTGGCCGACCTGCAGGGACAACTGAGCCGGGCACAGGGTTACCAGCCCGACGAAACGGACCGGCTGGCGCTGGACGACCTGCGCCAGGCCGTGGAGGCCGCCCGAGCCAACGACCCGGAATTCGCGCTGGAAAAGACGCTTGAGGCCCTGACGGTCAGGGCCGGCACGACGGCGTTTGCCAACGTGCGCGACAAGGACAGCGACGACGCCGCGCACTTTCCTTCGGCGCGGCCGCAGGGCGTGACGGAAGACGAATGGCGCGCCTTGCAGGCGTCGAACCTCGACATCGAGGCCGAAGGCGGCAACGTCGGCTACACCTTGATGGACCTGGACGGCGACGGCCGGCGCGACCTGGTGATCGATGCCTATGTGGGCGGCACCGGCCTGTTTTCGGATGTCAGCGCCTGGCGCCGCGACGGGGCGCGCTTCGTGCCCGCCGACGTCGGTGACGCCAATGGCGACGCCGGCTCGTCGCTGTACACGATCAATGGCCGCGGCGCCAACCAGGAAGGAAGCTGGATCCGTCTGCGTGACCGGGTCTACGTGGCCTACCGCGTGGGCGCCTACGGGCAGGACCGCGTGTACCTGATGCGGCCGCTGCACCGCATCGGCGATGTGCCGACGCTGACGGTGCGTTACCGCTACGGAATGTCGGTGCCCCAGCAACAGAAGAACGAAAGCGGCACGACCCGCACGCTGGACGACACGCTGCACGCCGGGCTGACCCGCGCGCTCAAGGGCATCGACACCAGCCAGGCGCGCGAGGCCTACGGCGGCGAAGAACCGCTGTGCCCGATGCCGGACGGCGTGCCCCAGGACGAGCGCGAAGGCTATTACAGTTTCGGTGCCGGCCACTACAGCTACGAAATCGTGGGCGACATGGCCGTGTACGTCGGCCCGCGCTGCTACATCGGTCGGGTGGTGGATTGGTTCGGCAGCTACAACAAGGACGGCCTGGCCGCCCAGCTCTGGATCCGCGATCCGGGGCCGGACGGCAAGGAAGAGACGTTCAACCTGGTCGGCAAGCGCAACGTGATCAAGACCGACACATCGATCGGCCCGGTTGAGGGCGACAACGGCTGAGGTCGGTCAGCGCGTTCTGCCCAGTCAAGGGGCAGAACGTCCCGCAGGGATCGGCGGCCCCACGGCTGCCGATATGGCACTGACGATCAGGCGCCGGCGGATCAGGCCGGCCGCTGCCAACGCTGCGCCGCCAAGGCCAGCAGGCGCGCGTCCGACCCTTCGGCCGCCACCAGTTGCAGGCTCACGGGCATGCCGTCGACAAAGCCCGCCGGCAAGGCGATGGCCGGCAAGCCCAGCAGGTTCCACGGATTGGTCAGGCCCAGCAGGGTTTCGCGCACGCCCGCGCTGCCGGGGCCGGCCACGCTGCGCTGCTGCAGTGCGGGCGCGGTGATCGCCACCGTCGGCAATGCCAGCACATCGACCCGCTCGAAGAGTTCCGCGAACACGGCGCGCAGCCGGGTCCGGGTGTTGATGGCGCGCACGTATTCCCAGCCTTGCACCGGACGCGAGGCCCGCAGGCGTTCCAGGACTTCGGGGTCGAACTTTTCGGGCTCGTCCTCGACCCGTTCGGCATGCACGGCGTAGGCTTCCGAACGCTGGATGGCGCCCAGCGCGCCTTGCAGCGCGCGGGCATGGCGCGTGACCTCGGCGCCGTCCAGCAGGCCGGCGTCGTCCTGCGACCCCAGAAAGCGCAGCGCCGCCGCCCGCACGCAGGCGGTGACCGCCGCATCGTCGATGGCGAACGGCGCGTTGGGCACCCACATCATGCGCGGCGCGGCCAGGCCCGGATCGGCGGCGTCGGCAAAGGCGCCGATGGCGCCGCCGGACAAGGCCTGCATGAAGGCCTGGGCATCCTGCACCGTGTTGGCCAGCACGCCGGCATCTTCGATGCTGGGCGACAGCGGGAACAGCCCTTGCGCCGACACGCGGCCATGCGTGGGCTTGAAGCCCACCAGGCCGCACAGCGCGGACGGCACGCGCACCGAACCGCCGGTATCGGTGCCCAGCGCCACCGGCACCATGCCGGACGCCACCGCCGCGGCGCTGCCGGCGCTGGAGCCGCCCGTGATCTGGGTGGTGCGCCACGGGTTGCGCGAGGCGCCCTGCACGCTGCGGTCGCCGGTGGGGCCATAGGCGAATTCGTGCGTCAGCGTCTTGCCGACGACGATGGCGCCGGCCGCGCGCAGCAGCGCCACGCAGTCGGCATCGGCCGCGGGCCGGTGGCCCAGGAAATGCGCGGCGCCCATGGTGGTGGGCATGTCGGCGGTGTCGACGTTGTCTTTGATGGCGACGGGAATGCCGTGCAGCGGGCCGCGCACGCGGCCCTGGGCACGTTCGTCATCCAGGGCCCGCGCGGTGGCCAGGGCGGCGTCGATGTCGACGTGCACGAAGGCGTTGAGCAGCGGGTTCAGGCGGTCGATCGCAGCGCCGGCATGGCGCACCAGGGCTTCGGCGCTGAGCGCGCCCTGGCGCAGGGCGTCCTGCAGGTCGGCCAGCGTGCGGCCGGCGAAGAAGCCGGGCTCGACGGCCATAGGCGGGCGTGAGGGGTGTTGCGAGGTCATCGTGCGGCTCCTTGGCGCGAGGCGGACGACAGGCGCGGACCGACCCCGGGGCGAACCTGCAGCATCGCACACATGCCGACCGCGGTGGCGACCGAGGCGGCTACGAACATGACCGAATAGCCGTGACGCGCGGCCAGGTAGCCGGTCAGCGTGGGCGCCAGGATGGACGCAATGTTGGCAAAGAAGTGCATCAGGCCGCTGAAAGTGCCGACGCGGTTGGCGGGCGCAGTGTCGATGACGACAGCCCAGTAGACCGAGTTGGGCAAGGCGTTCAGGGCGTTGGCCAGCGTCATCAGGGCAATCACGGCGAACACCGATTGCGCCTGCGACACGAGCAGGAAGCACAGCGTGGTGGCCAGCAGGCAGCCGGCGGCGAACCAGCTGCGGGCGATCTTCAGGCTGCCGGTGCGCTTGAACAGCAGGTCGGAAATACGGCCGCCCAGCAGCACGGTGACGCAGGCGCCGGTCCAGGGAATCATGCCCATGTACCAGAGCGACGACAGGCTGTAGCCGAAGTTGTCCTGCAGGTACTTCGGCGTCCAGGTCAGCAGCAGGAAGTTCACGTACATGAACGAGAAGTAGCCCAGGGTGTTCAGCACCAGGGTCTTGCTGCGAAAGAAGCTCCACCACGGCAGCGCCGGGGCGTCTTCGTCCTGCCCGGCCGCGGCCTGGGCGCGGGACGCCTGGATTTCCTGCAATTCCGCCGGGGACACGCGCGGGTTGGTCTCCGGGCGGTCGGTGAAGATGCGCATGAAGAACACCAGCACGATCAGGCCGGCGGCGCCCAGGATGTAGAACATGGCGCGCCAGCTGCCGGTCAGGCTGAGCAGGCCCACGGCCACCGGGGCGGTCAGCAAGGCGCCCAGCGGCGTGCTGAGCAGGCCGAAGCCGACGACGAAGCCGCGTTCGCGGGTGGTGGCCCAGTTGGCGATGGTCTTGTTGATGATGGAGTACGCCGGGCCTTCGGCCGCGCCGAACAGGATGCGGATGGTGGCAAAACCGGCCAGCGCCGAGCCGCCCAGGAAGGCCAGGCCGAAGTCGCCCGCCCAGGCGGTGGCGATCTCGAAGATGGACCAGGTCACGCCGGCCACGATCCAGACCTTGCGCGGGCCGAAGTGGTCGGCCAGCATGCCGCCGAACAGCGCGCCGACCATGTAGCCGTAGCCGAAGTAGCCCAGCACCGAGCCCCAGTCGCCACGGTCCAGGCCGTATTCGCCGGTGATGTGGGCGGCGGCATAGGACATGGCGCCGCGGTCGATGTAGTTGATCAGTGCCAGCAGCACGACCATGGTGAAGATCCGGTAGCGGAACCGGGAATTCTGGGTGTCAGGTGTCATTGCGAATCAATCCAGTCGTTTTACCCAAACGTTTGGGTTGCGGAATACTAAGGGGTAGGAATCCAAAAATCGACACCGTGTAAACCCTAGGTTGCCCTGGGACGCCCAACAGAGGTATTCGAGCGTGTATCCTCCAGCCCCATGAATAAATCGCGCCCTGTCACGCTGCAAAGCCTGGCGCGGCAGCTCGGTTTGAACGTTTCGACCGTGTCCCGCGTCCTCAACGGTTCCGAGGACGACGCACGCGCCGCCGCCGCGCCCGACACCGTCAAACGCATCCGCACGCTGGCCGCCGAACTGCACTACCAAGCCAACCCGCACGCGGCCAGCCTGAAGACGCGCCGCAGCCGCACGATCGGCGTGCTGGTGCCCCGCCTGTCGGACATGGTGCTGGCCACCATCTACGAAGGCGTGGACGAGGCCGCGGCCGAACACGGCTACCTGACCTTCGTGTCCAACACCCAGGACGTGCCGGACAAGCAGCGCAAGCTGATCGAGATGGCGCTGGCGCGGCGCGTGGACGGCCTGATCCTGGGCGACGCCCACAGCCACGACGGCACGGCCGCCAATCCCCTGCTGGCCGAACTGGCCCAGCGGGACGTGCCCTTCGTGCTGGTCAGCCGCCATGCCGATGCCCATTGCGCCGTCACCTGCGACGACGTCGAAGGCGGACGCCTGGCCGCCGAACACCTGCTGGCCATGGGCCACCGGCGCATTGCAGTGATGGTGGGCGAGCCGTTCGCCAGCACCGGCCGCGACCGCTCGGCGGGCTTTTTCGCGGCCTGTGCCCGGCAAGGGGTGGACGTGCCGGTCCACTGGCGCATCGAAAGCCCGTTCGACACCGACGCGGGCCGCCACGTGGGCGCTCGTCTATTGGCCGGCCCCGACCGCCCGACCGCCATCTTCGCGGTCAACGACTTCCTGGCGGTGGGCGTGATGGGCGCGGCGCGCGAACAGGGCCTGGAAGCCGGCCGCGACGTGGCCATCGTGGGCTACAACGACACGCCGCTGGCGGGCGCCCTGCCCATCGGCCTGACCACCATCCATTCGCCCATGCACCAGATGGGCCGGCTGGGCCTGGAACTGCTGTTGCAGAAGATCGCGGGTGGCAAGCCGGACAGCGTGCGGCTGGCGCCGGCGCTGGTGGTGCGCGGCAGCAGCGACCGACCGATCCCGGGCTGACGCTGCCGCCCCGGCTGACGGAACCATTCGCGACGGGGCGTTACTCACTTTCCTGGCATCCCGGCCGTGGCGGCCGACGCATCGCACCAGGAGAGGCGCATGAACCCCCAAGTACGTTTCGAGGAACTGCTGGCGGCACTGGCCCAGGCCTTGGGCCAGCCATCCCTGCCCGTGGGGCAGGACGGCACCTGCACGCTGATCATCGACGGCCGGTTGGCGGTGAACCTGGCGGTGGATCCGCAGGGCCGCGACGTGCAGATCTTCGCCCCGCTGGGCCACGTGCCCGCCGAGCACCGGGCCGCCGTCCATGTCCGCATGCTGCAAGCCAATGGCGCGGGCGCCTCGCCCTACACGCTGGGACTGACCCGCCAGGGCGACACCGCCATCCTCAGCGCGCGCCGGCCGCTGGCCGAGCCCGCCGTGCCGGACCTGGCGGACGGCATTGCGGCATTCGCCCAGAACGCCCTGCGCTGGCAGGCGTCGCTGCAGGCGCCGGCCGACGATGCCGCCGGCGCCGCGCCTGCCCCCGGCACCTGGATGCCAGCCTGAGGAGCACGCCATGGGCTTTGACATCAGCCAATTCAGGGACATCGCCGCCAACCGCGCGGCGAGCGACCAGATCGACATCGACAGGCAGAATCCGCAGGCGCCGACATTGACCACCCGGCCCGAGAGCAGCGGGCTGGCCTGGTTGCTCGACCAGGTCATCGAGTTTGGCGACAACCTGCTCGAAGGCCCGTTGTTCGCGCAGCAGCAGGCAGTGCTGCAGGCCTTCCACGATGCCTTGAGCCAGGGCCTGAGCCCACAAGCCGCCGATGCCGTGCTGGCCCGCGAACCGATACAGCCCCTGACAGCCGGCCGCGTTGCCACGCTGATCCAGCAGGCCGAAGGCTGGGAAGCCACGCGCATGGCCGCCTTGCAGCTGGCATCGCAGCCCGGCGCCTCGACCTCGGACATGGATACCGCGCTGGACTATGTCCTGGGCGAATGCGAGCTGCCGGAAGGTGCCCACAGCGCGCTCATCGTGCCGACATTGCGTGATGCCCTGAGGCAGGTGCTGCCTGCCCTGGTGCAGGCCGACGGCACGGCCCGGCTGGAACTGGCCGGCCGCCTGGCCTCGCAATTGGCGCCGCGGATCGAGGAATACATCGTGCGTGCGCTGTTTGCGCAATCGATGCAGCCCGCCAGCACGGTCAAGGGGCTGAACGGCAAATCCGCAGACGAGGTGATCGCCACCCTGGACAGCCTGGGCGGCCTGGCCCGCCTGCATCAGGACGTGCCGGCCCTGAACGTGCATCTGCAACGCGAAGTCGCGGGCTTCGTGACCTGCCTGAACACGCTGTTGAACCGGGTCGACCAGGACAAGGCCGACATCGGCACGCGCTTCTTCGGCGACAACGCGCCGGGCAAGCTGCAAGGCATCAGGCTGACCGACAGCGACCCCCACAAGCAGGGCAACCGCGTCGCCATCCTGAGCTTCGGCGCAGACCGGCAGGTCGTGTACAAGCCGCGCGACGTGCGCATCGACGAGGCGCTTTCCGGCGCACACCTGGCGCCCGACGCCCAAGGCCCCCGCCAGAGCCTGCTGGAAATGGCCGGCGCGGACGCCATGACCTACCGCTTTCTGCCGCGGCAGCAAGCGGGCGTGGATTATGGCTACGTGCAGTTCCTGCCCCACGGCGACGCGCAAGACCATGTGATCGACGCGACCGACGCCCCGCGCGTGTTCGGCGACCTGGGCCGGGCCATCGGCGCGCTGATGCTGGCCGGCGCCAGCGACCTGCACCACGAGAACATCATGGTCAGCGGCGGCCGCTTCTATTTCACGGACCTGGAATTCGCGCTGTCGCCGCAAGCCATCGGCTATGCGACGCAACTGTTGTCGCGCCAGCCGGGCCCGCTCGATGCGGATGGCGTGCCTTCCGACCAGGTGGCGGCGCGGGCCGAGTACGACGACCTCATGCGCAGCATGATATTGAACGATACATTCCAGCGAGCGACCGACAACAATCCGCTATGCAGCCCTTGCACGGTGGCCCAGGGCCGGTTCCATCCGGCCGACACCAGCAGTGAAGTCATCGAAAGCCTGGTCATCCTGCGCACGGTGGGTCCGGACGGTACGCAATACCTTGACAACCGGCACGCCCCCGACGGGGAAGACGACAACCTCTACGCGCGCTACCACCAGCCTTTCGGCCAAGGCGTAACGGCGGGCCTGAAGGCCGTACGCGATGCCGCCGGCCAGGGGTTGCCTCAGTTTCATGCGTCGATCCCGGATTTCCACCTGCGCTATCACCCCATCAGCACGGGGGACCAGCGCACCGTGCTGAGCGATCTGCGCTTTGAATCATTCAACGCCAGCGCCCTGCAGGCGGTGAACGACCTGTACGACGGGACCACCCATACCCAATCACTGGACGACAAACTCGCCGACATCACCCTGTGCAGCCAGGATGCCGCCAAGCTGAACGCGCTTCGGCAAGCCATGTACGGCGCCTACCAGCAGCACGACATCCCCTACTTCAGCCGGCAGGTTTCGGGCCAGGCATTGTTCCCGGACGGCATGACCAACCAGCCTTTTCAATGGGGCCCTGGTCCGCACGACTACTTCCCCACGCGCGCCGACACGCACGCCCAGGGGCTGGAAGCGCTGCTGGCAGGCGTGTCCGATGCCGTGCTGGATCGCCTGGGCACCCTGGCAGGCAGCTGGATGAACGAGCAGTCCCCGCGCGAGGCCTACGTGCTGCAATTTCCGAACGGCAAGACGCAACGGATGATCGACGACATCACGCGCCAGTGAGTTTCACCGCGCGCGTCGCCAGGAACGTCGGCAGGTAGCGGTCGATCAAAAAGCGCGGCCGCGGCTGGCGGTCTTCGTGAAAGCCGGCCAGGACGAAGCCGGCATCGAGCTGGCTGCCGATCTGGTCCTGCAGCGTATGGCCGAACACCAGCGCTTCGCCGCGAGCCCGCTTGGCGGTGAGCGCGGCCGGGTCCAGGGCGTCGACATCGGCATACGGCAGTGCGTGCAATGGCCGGATCAGGCCCTGCTCGGCCAGCGCCGGATCGCGATCGCCAACGAAAACCACCGGGTTGTAGAAGCTGGACAAGAGGCTGCCGCCCGGCCGCAGCACGCGGAAGCACTCGCGCCACACGGGCCGCACGTCGGGCACGTACAGGTTGGAAATCGGGTGGAACACCACATCGAAGGACTGGTCGGCAAAGGCCGACAGATCGCGCATGTCGCCTTGCACGCAGGTCAGCGCCAGGCCGTCGCGGCGGGCCACGGCGCGGTCCTGTTCCAGCTGGCGTTCGGACAGGTCGAACACCGTGACCTGCGCGCCGGCCGCGGCCAGCACCGGCGCCTGCTGGCCGCCGGCGGACGCCAGGCACAGGATGGACAGGCCGGTGACGTTGTCGAGCCAGCCGGCCGGCAAGGGGCCGGGCGTGAGATGCACGGCCCAATCGCCGTGGCGGGCGGCGGCAATGAGATCGGCGGTGACGGGCCGCGACCATTCGCAGTCTTGCACGGCGAGCTGGTCCCAGGCGGCCCGGTTGTGGGCGATGAGGTCGAACGAAGTATGAGCAGGCATGAGGCCTCCATGAACGTGATGCGGGCAGCGGCCGGCGTTCAGGCGCGGCAGCGGACGATGTGTTCAGGCAGCGAGGATCATGTTGGCAGACTCCGGTGGACGGGCGTTATTCTAGCGGACATGAACGCTCAATTTTCACCCTCGACCCTGCGGGACGTCGGCGGCAAGCGCGCCCTGCCCTACGCCACCGTGTCGCCCGGCGCCAAGGGATGGAAACAGGCGGCGGCGCGATCGCCGTCCTGCGCCAGCGCCGGCACCCGCTGCTTGCAATCCGCCTGGACCCGCGCGCAGCGCGGATGAAAGGTGCAGCCCGGCGGCAGATGGGTGGGCGCGGGAATCTCGCCTTCGATTTTGGCCAGCCGGATGCGCGCCTGCGGGTCGGGCACGGGCGACGAATCGCGCAACACCCTGCTGTACGGATGCCGCGGCTGGTCCAGCACCTGCGCGGTGGGACCGCGCTCGATGATGCGGCCCAGGTACATGACGCAGACCGTATCGCAGAAATGCCGCACCACGCCCAGGTCGTGCGAGACGAACACGAACGACAAGCCGCGGTCGCGCTTCAGGCGCTCCAGCAATTGCAGGATCTGCGCCTGCACCGATACGTCCAGCGCCGACACGGGTTCGTCGGCCACGATCAGTTCCGGATCCAGCACCAGGGCGCGGGCGATGCCGATGCGCTGGCGCTGGCCGCCGGAAAACTCGTGCGGATAGCGGTCCAGCGCGGACAGCGGCAGCCCCACTTCCTGGATCGTCTGTTCGATCTTGGCGTCGATCTGCGCGGCCGTGCCGCGACGATGCACGCGCAGGGGTTCGGACAGCGCCTGGCGCACCGTGCGGCGCGGGTTGAGCGAGGCGTACGGGTCCTGGAACACGATCTGGATGCGCTGGCGCAACGCCCGCAGCGCCGAGGCGCTGGCCTGGCGGATGTCGTGGCCGTCGAACACGATGCTGCCTTCGTCGGGCTCGATCAGGCGCAAAAGCGTGCGCGCCACGGTGGACTTGCCGCAGCCCGATTCGCCCACCAGCCCCAGCGACTGGCCGCGAGCGACGCTGAACGACACGTCGTTGACCGCCCGGACGGTCTGGCGCGGCCCGCCCAGCCAGCCGCCGCCGCTTTCGAAACGCTTGACCAGATTGCGCACCTGCAACAGCTCGCTCATGCCTTGTCCTTGTACGGTTCGGCGCGCACCACGCAGCGCACCTGGTGACCCGGGCCGATGCCGGCCAGGTCCGGCCGACGGGCCTCGCAGCGCGCCTCTTTGAGGCGGCAGCGCGGCGCGAAGGCACAGCCGGCCGGCATCGCCGTAATGGCCGGTACGCCGCCCGGAATCGATTCCAGCACCTGGTTGTCGGCGTCCACGCGCGGCATGGCGCGCAGCAGCGCTTCGGTATAGGGATGGGTGGGCCGCGCGAACAGCGTCTGCACGTCGGCGGTCTCGACCACTTCGCCCGCATACATGACGGCGACGCGGTCGGCGATCTGCGCCACCACGCCCAGGTTGTGGGTGATGAACAGCACGGCCATGCCGTGCGCCGCCTTCAGTTCGGACAGCAGGTTCAGGATCTGCGCCTGGATGGTGACGTCCAGCGCCGTGGTGGGTTCGTCGGCCAGCAGCACCCGCGGCTTGCAGGCCAGCGCCATCGCGATCATGACGCGCTGGCGCATGCCGCCCGAGAACTGGTGCGGATAGTCGTCGAAGCGCCGCGCGGCAGCGGGAATCCTGACCTCTTCGAGCACCTCCAGCGCCAGCCGCCGCGCCTCTTTCCACGACAGCTTGCGATGCAGCCGGATGGCCTCGGCGATCTGGTCGCCCACCGTCATGGTGGGGTTCAGGGACGTCATCGGTTCCTGGAAGATCATGGCGATGGCCTCGCCGCGCAGCCGGCTCATCTGCTTTTCGGACAGGGCCGTGAGGTCCTGGCCGTCCAGCAGCACCTGGCCGCCGCCATGGCGGGCGCCGGAAGCGGGCAACAGGCGCAGCACCGACAGCGCGGTCACGCTCTTGCCGCTGCCGGATTCGCCGACCACGGCCAGCGTTTCGTTGCGGCCCACTTGCAGCGAGACATCGCGCACCGCCGCGTGCCAGGCGCCGCCAGCGCGGAATTCCGTACGCAGCGCGCGCAGTTCCAATACGGGGGCTTCTGCAGTCATGAACGCTCCGAACGCAGCTTGGGGTCAATGGCGTCGCGCAAGGCGTCGCCCAAGAGGTTGAGCGCCAGCACGGTCAAGAGGATGGCGACGCTGGGAAACACGGTCAGCCACCAAGCGTCCAGGATGTTCTCGAAACCTTCGCGGATCATGCTGCCCCAGGTGGCCGCAGGCGGCGGCACGCCCAGCCCGATGAAGCTGAGCGAGGCTTCGGTGCGGATGGCGGATGCCATCCACAGCGAACCCAGCACCACGACGTCGGACACCATGTTGGGCAGGATGTGCACGCCCATCAGGCGCAGCGGGCCGTAGCCCAGCGCCCTGCCCGCTTCGACGAAGTCGCGCTGCTTGAGCGCGATGGTGGGGGCCCGCGCCACGCGCACGAACGGCGCGATCTCGGTGATGGCGATGGCGATGATCAGGTTTTCCAGGCTGGCGCCCAGCATCGCGGCCACCATCAGGCCCAGCAATAGCGTGGGAAACGACAGCAGCACGTCGACCAGGCCCATGATCAGCTGGTCCACCAGCCCGCCGACGTAGCCGGCCAGGATGCCCAGCGCAGAGCCGATGCACATGGCGATCAGGATGGCCACGAAGCCCACCAGCAGCGACACGCGGGCGCCGTAGATCAGGCGCGACAGCACGTCGCGGCCATAGCTGTCGGTGCCCAGCCAGAATTCGGCCGACGGCGGTTCGAGGCGATAGGCAATGTTCTGCTGCAGCGGGTCGTGCGGTGCCAGCCAGGGCGCCAGCACGGCGGCCAGCACGATGACGAGCAACAAGCCGATGCCGACCCAGGACAGGCGGTTGCGGGACAGGGCCTGCCACAAGGCGTTGGGGCGGGCGGACGGGGCGGTGGCGACGGCGCTCATTGGTATTTCACCCGGGGATCGACCAGCCCGTACACCAGGTCGGTCAAGAGGTTGACGACAATCACGCAGGACGCGAACACCACCATCAGCCCTTGCAGCAGCGTGTAATCGCGGCTGTTCAGGGCGCCCAGGATCAGCTTGCCCAGGCCGGGGCGGTTGAAGACGATCTCGGTCAGCACCGAGTTGCCGATCAGCGTGCCGAAATACAGGCCCACCACGGTGACGATGGGAATCAGTGCGTTGCGCAGGCCGTGGCGCACGATCAGCCGCGCCGGCCGCACGCCCTTGGCGCGGGCGGTGCGGACGTAGTCTTCGCCCATGACACCCAGCATCGACGAACGCGTCACGCGCATGACGTACGCCATCATGATCAGCCCCAGGTTGAAGGCCGGCAGCACCAGGTTGCGCAGCTGCGAAGCCCAGTCGCCCGCCCCGCCGCTGCCGATCACCGGAAACCAGCGCAGCTGGATGGCGAACACCAGCAGCATCAGGATGGCCGAGACGAAAGCGGGAAACGACAGGCCGGTCAGGGACAGCAGGCGGCCCAGGTAGTCGGGCCAGGCGTTGCGGCGCAGCGCCGCCCAGATGCCCAGCGGCAGGCCGAAGACCACGCCGATCAGGATGGCGGCGGCGGTCAGTTGCAAGGTCCAGGGCAGCACCAGCGCCACCTCTTGCAGCACGGTGCGGCCGCTGGCCATGGACACGCCGAAGTTGCCCGTCAGCATGTCGCCCAGGAAGCGGCCGTACTGCACATAGGTGGGCAAATCCAGGCCCAGCCGCAGGCGCAACGCGGCCAGGGCCTCGGCGCTGGCCTGGTCGCCCAGCATGACGGCGGCCGGGTCGCCCGGCACCAGCCGCACCAGGATGAAGACCGCGGTCAGCATCGCCAGCAGCGTGGGGATGGCCAGCAGCAGCCGCTTGATGGCGTAACGCATCATGATGCTTGCTCCTTCGCGGGCGGCTGCATCAAGCGCGCCGCCTGCAGGTTGCCGATGGCGCGGGCGGTCTGCCCGCGCAGCGCCAGGTCGGCCAGCGCGGCGCCCACCACCGGCACCAGTTCGAAACCGTGGCCCGAGAAACCGAAGGCATGCAGCACGCCGGGCGCGTTGGGCGACGGGCCCACCACCGGCAGCATGTCGTCCGTCTTGGCTTCCAGCCCCGCCCAGACCCGCACGATGCGGATGTCGCGCACCGCCGGGAACAGGTCGGTGGCGGCACGCGCGCCCTTGGCCAGCACGCGCATGCGCGCCGTGGACGTCTCGCGGTCCAGGTCGGGAATGCCCTGCAGGCCGCCGCCGATGACCAGGGTGCCCTGGTCGGACTGCTTGAACGACAGCGAGCGGCCCATGATGGCCACCACCGGCTTGATGAAGGGCCGCAGCCGTTCGCTGACCATCATCATCGACGACTTGGCCGACAGCGGAATCTGGTCGCCGGCCATCGCGGCGATGCGCGCCGACCAGGCGCCTGCGGCGTTGATGACGCAAGGCGCGGTGTAGCCGCCGGCGTCGGTCTGCACCTGCCAGTCCTGGCCTTGCTGTTCCAGGCCGTTCACGCCGCAATGTTCGATGATGCTCACCCCGGCCGCCTCGGCGCTGCGCCGGAACGCGCGCAGCGCCCGGTGTGGATCCGCCGCGCCGTCGCGCCGCGCGATCGACGCGCCCAGGCAGTGCGGACTCAGTTCGGGCAACAGGCGACGCAGCT
>PJUB01000153.1_pt1 | contig 45389 bp, 34 predicted proteins | sample 1512141 | NCBI WGS metagenome assembly PJUB01 (sample SAMN08177677, study PRJNA422409) | Soil metagenome, whole genome shotgun sequencing project. | isolation source: Soil enriched on filter paper: alkali lignin treatment | place: USA: Madison | collected 2015-01-15 | reverse complement strand
TCACTCTCAAGGCCGGCTCGGTGCTCAACGGCGGCGTGGTCGCCCAAGGCACCGGCAACAAGCTGTTCCTGGAAGGCACGAATACAGAGGACGCCGCGTTCCAGGGCTTCTCGAGCATCAATGCCGCCAGCGGCAGCAAGTGGACGCTGACGGGCAAGTTCCAGCCCACGGGCAACCTCGCAGTCAACGTGGACGGCACCGGCGCCACGCCCGCGCAGCTCACCATGAACGGCGTCATCTCCGGCGCCGGCAGCCTCACGGCGGACGGCGGCGGCACGCTAGCGCTGGGCGCCACCAACACCTACGCCGGCGGCACCACCATCAGGAACGGCACCACGGTGCAGATCGGCACGGCCGGCGCGCTCGGCTCCGGCACGGTCACGCTCGACGGCGGCAAGCTCGCCGCCACGTCGAGCCTCAGCCTGACCAACAACCTGGCTTTCGCGGCCGGCCAGCGCAGCACCGTGGCCGCCGCCACCGGCCGGACGCTCGACATCGATGGCAACCTGGCCTTGAACGGCAGTGCGACCGCCGTCTTCGGCAGCACGACAGAAACCGGCACCGTCCGCCTGGACGATGGCACCACCATCGTCTCCAGCACCGCGGCAGTCGTCGTGGCCGGCGGCACGCTGCAGGTGGCGGACGCCACCCGCGCCGCGACGATCTTCCCCAACGTTGCCTCCACCACGGTCAATACCGGGGCCACGCTGGACCTGAACGGCTACAACGTCACCATCGGCAACCTGCAGGGCGCCGGAACGCTGAAGACCCGGACCGGCAACTTCCCCGCGCAGACCACCACGGTGCAGTCGGGCAACTTCTCGGGCTCCATCACCGGCACCGGCCAGCTCGTGAAGACGACGGCGGGCACGCTGGTGCTCAGCGGCGCCAACAGCTACACCGGCAACACCACCATCAGCGGCGGCACGCTGCAACTGGGCGACGGCGGCACCACCGGCAGCATCGACAACAGCAACATCACCAACAACGCGGCGCTCGTGTTCAACCGCTCCAATGCGATGAACTTCACGCGCACCATCAGCGGCAGCGGCAGCGTGACCCAGAGCGGCACGGGCACGCTCACGCTCTCGGGCGCCAACACCTATGGCGGCGGCACCAGGGTCAACAGCGGCACGCTGCAGGTTGCGGCGGCCAATGCGCTCGGAAGCGGCGGCCTGACGATGGCCGGCGGCAAGCTGGCCGCGACTTCGACCATGAACCTCTCGAACGGCGTGAGCTTCGCGGCCGGAACGGCCAGCACCGTCGCCGCCGCCACCAACCGCACGCTGACGCTGGGCGGCGCGCTGAACCTGGGGGCGAACGCCACCGCCACCTTCGGCAGCGCCACCGAGACCGGCGTCGTCAACGTTGCCAGCAACAGCGCCACGGTGGACAGCAGCGCCGCCGTGGTCGTTGCCGGAGGCACGTTGCGCGTGGGCAGCGGGACGCTGATGAGCGGCGTCCTCGGCAACATCGCCTCGACCACCGTGAACGGCGGCGCCACGCTCGACCTGAACGGCCAGAACGTCTCCATCCGCAACATCCAGGGCGCCGGCACGGTGCAGACCGGCTTCAAGAGCGCGCAGGCCACCACGATCACAAGCGGCCTGTTCGGCGGCGCCATCGCAGGCGCGGGCAAGCTGGTGAAGAGCGGCGCCGGCACGCTGACGCTGACCGGCACCAACACCTACGGCGGCGGCACCACCATCGACGCGGGCACGCTGCAGGTCGGCAACGGCGGCAACACCGGCAGCATCAGCGGCGACATCGTCGACAACGGCGTGCTGCAGTTCAACCGCTCCGACGACATCGCATATGCCGGCAGCATCACCGGCACCGGCAGCCTGACGAAGTCGGGCGCCGGCAAGCTCACGCTCACCGGCACCAGCACTTACGGCGGCGGCACCACCATCGACGCGGGCACGCTGCAGGTCGGCAACGGCGGCACCAAGGGCAGCATCGCCGGCAACATCACGAACAACGCCGCGCTGGTGTTCAACCGCTCCGACAGCTACACCGTGGCCGGCGACATCGACGGCACCGGCAGCCTGAGCGACAACGGCACCGGCACGCTGATCCTGGCCGGCACCAACAGCTACAGCGGCGGCACCACCATCGGCAAGGGCGCGACGCTGCAGGTCGGCAACGGCGGCAAGAGCGGCACGCTCTCGGGAGCGGTCTCGGCCAACGGCAACCTGGTCTTCGACCGCTCCGACGACTCGAGCTTCACCGGCACCGTCGGCGGCGCGGGCAGCCTGACCAAGAACGGCGCGGGCGAACTCGAGATCACCGGCGCCAACACCTACACCGGCAACACATCGGTGAACGGCGGCACGCTGCGGGTGAACAACACCAGCGGCAGCGCGACCGGCTCCGGCAGCGTGCAGGTCGGCGCCGGCGCCACGCTGGCCGGCGGCGGCACCATCAGCGGCGCGGTCAACGTGGCCAGCGGCGGTTCGCTCGCGCCGGGCAACAGCCCCGGCACCCTGACGATCGGCGACCTGAGCATGGACAAGGGCTCGTTCCTGAACTACCACCTCGGCGCCGTCGGCGAAGACTCGCTCAACGACCTGGTCCAGGTCAACGGCAACCTGGTGCTCGGCGGCACGCTGAACGTCACCGAGACGGCCGGCGGCAGCTTCGGCCCGGGGCTGTACCGCCTCGTCAAGTACACCGGCTCGCTGACCGACAACGGCCTGAACATCGGCAACACCCCCGTCACGCCTGGCGACCTGTACGTGCAGACCAGCGTGGCCAAGGAAGTCAACCTGATCAACAGCACCGGGGTGCAGCTCGGCTTCTGGGACGGCGGCGACACGGTCAACAACGGCAGCGTGGGCGGCGGCTCGGGCACCTGGCGCATCGGCAGCCCCGGCAGCCCCAACGACACCTGGACCAACAGCGAAGGCGGCTACAACGCCACCTGGAAGCCCAACCAGTTCGCCATGTTCGGCGGCACCGCGGGCACCGTCACGGTGGACAACAGCGGCGGCGACATCAGCATCGGCGGCGCGCAGTTCTTCTCCGACGGCTACGTGGTGCAGGGCGATGCGCTGACGCTGGGCAACGCACACACCGTCATCAAGGTGGGCGACGGCACGCGCTCTGGCGCTTCGATGACGGCGACCATCGCCTCGCAGCTCACCGGCGCGGGCGGCCTGACCAAGGACGACTACGGCACGCTGGTGCTGACCGGCGCCAACAACTACACCGGCGGCACCGTCGTGTCGGCCGGCGTGCTGCAGGGCAACACCACCAGCCTGCAGGGCGAGATCGTCAACAACGCCAACGTCACCTTCGACCAGTCGACCGACGGCACCTTCGGCGGCACGATGAGCGGCTCGGGCAGCCTGCGCAAGATCGGCACCGGCGACCTGGCGCTGGCAACCGCCAACACCTACTCCGGCGGCACCAGCATCGACGCCGGCAGCGTGAGCGCGAGCGTCAGCGGCGCGCTGGGCACCGGCCCGGTGAACGTCAATGCCAGCGGCTACCTGGCCTTCACCGGCAATGCCGGCGCGGGCGACCTGCGCTTCACCACCGCCGCCGCCAGCCCCGGCATCAACGGCGGCGCCATCGAGTTCAGGGACGACACCTCGGCCGGGCGCGCGAGCTTCCTGAACTACAAGGGCGGCAGCGTCACCTTCGCCGGCAATTCGACGGCGGGCGATGCCGTGTTCGACAACCGCGGCGGCAGCGTCACGGTGTGGAACAACGCCACCGCGGGCAATGCACGCATCGTCAACTCTGCGGGCGGCTCGACCAACATCTGGGACGACGGCTCCGCCGGCCGCGCGACCATCGTCAACGAGGCGACCGCTTCGCTCGACATCCGCGACCGTGCCACGGCCGCGCAGGCCACGGTGGTCAACAAGACGGGCGCGGTGGTCAACATCCGCGGCCTCACCACGGCCGGCACTTCGATCGGCTCGCTGGAAGGCGGCGGCCGCGTGCTGCTGGGCAACAAGACGCTGACCACGGGCGGCCTGAACACCAGCACCGAAATCTCGGGCGTGATCTCGGGCGTCGGCGGCTCGCTGGTGAAGGAAGGCACGGGCACGCTCACGCTGTCGGGCGCCAACACCTACACCGGCGGCACCGCGCTGCTCAAGGGGCGCCTGAACCTCGGCAACGCGCAGGCGCTGGGCACCGGCGAACTGGCGATGGACGACGGCACCGCGATCGGCTTCACCGCGCCCGGCATGACGATTGCCAACGCGATCCGCTTCACCGGCAACAGCGACCCGATCATCGACACGGGCGCCTTCGACGCCGGCCTGAGCGGCGCCATCAGCGGCGCGGGCTTCATCACCAAGATCGGCACCGGCACGCTGACGCTTTCGGGCGCCAACAGCTACACCGGCGCGACCGACGTGGCGCAGGGCACGCTGCGTGCCGGCGCGGCCAACACCTTCAGCGCCGCTTCGGCGCACAACGTGGCCGCGGGCGCGACGCTGGACCTGGCGGGCTACAGCCAGACCGTGGCTTCGCTGAGCAACAGCGGCACCGTGTCGCTGGTGGGCAGCGTGCCCGGCACCACGCTGACGGTGAACGGCGCGTACGTGGGCAACGGCGGCGTGCTCAAGCTCGGCACCACGCTGTACTTCAACGGCCCGCCCTCGGACCGGCTGATCCTCAACGGCCCCGCCGCTTCGGCCAGCGGCAACACCACGGTGCAGATCACCAACATCGGCGGCCTGGGCGCGCTGACCAACGGCAACGGCATCGAGGTGATCACCGCGCAGAACGGCGCGAAGACCACCGCGCAAACCACCAAGGACGCGTTCTCGCTCGCGGGCGGCCATGTGGATGCCGGCGCGTTCGAGTACCGCCTGTATGCCGCCGACGCGCTCGGCCAGGGCGAGAACTGGTATCTGCGCTCGGCGCAGAAGGGCGTGACCTACTACCGCCCCGAGACCTCGCTCTACGCCGCGCTGCCCAACCAGCTGCGCCAGGGCAGCCTCGCGATGCTGGGCGACGTGCGCAAGCGCGTGGGCGACGACGACGTGAAGGGCACCGCGCCCAGCGCGACCGGCTCCGAGCGCCGTGCCTGGGCCCGCGTGCTGTCGACCGACATCGACATCCAGCAGGGCGGCACCGTATCGCCCACCAGCAAGGGCCGCCTGACCGGCTTCCAGGCCGGCACCGACCTGCTCGCCACGCCCAACTGGCGCGCCGGCATCTACGTCGGCCAGCTCGACGGCGATGCGCGTGTCAGCGGCTATGCCAGCGGCGTGAGCAACCTCAGCGTGGGCCGCAACGACCTGCGCAGCCAGTACGTGGGCGTGTACGGCACCTACACCAGCGACAGCGGCTTCTATGCCGACGCCGTGGTGCAGTCGGGCCGCCATCGCTACACGGTCGAGCCGCTGATGGGCTTAGGCGCGGCCGGCAAGGGCAACAGCCTGCTGGGCTCTATCGAAGTGGGCCAGGCCTTCCCGATCGGCGCCAGCGGATGGACCGTCGAGCCGCAATTGCAATTGATCCACCAGCACATGGACCTGAGCAACTCGGCCATCCTGGGCGCGGTGGTCCAGCCCCAGGTCGACAGCGGCTGGCTGGCCCGTGCGGGCGTGCGGGTCAAGGGCGAGATCGATACCGGCATGGGCATGCTGCAGCCGTACGGCCGCGTGAACGTCTACAAGACTTCCCGTGGCACCGACGTGGCGCGCTTCGTCAACGGCGCGACCTCGACCGACATCGCGGCGCCGATCGGCGGCACCAGCACCGAACTGGCGGGCGGCTTCACGCTGACCCTGAACCAGTCGACGAGCCTCTATGGCGAAATCGGCAAGCTGTGGTCTTCGGGTGGCGACACCAAGGTCAGGAGCGGCATCAACGGCTCGCTGGGCGTGCGGGTGAAGTGGTAACGGCCGGGGGCTGAATCACGCGATGAAGCGGGCTACTCCTCGGAGCCCGCTTCGCGGCGCCGCCGGTACGAGCCCGGCGCGCCGCCCGTCCAGGCCTTGAAGGCCCGCTGGAACGCGGCGCTGTCCGCGAAGCCCAGCTCTTCCGCCAGCGCCGCGAGCGGCACGGTGCTGGTGTTGAGCCGCACGATGGCAAGGTCGCGCCGCAGCTGGTCCTTCAGCGACTGGAACGACGTGCCTTCGGTTGCCAGGTGCCGCTGCAGCGTGCTGACCGACATGTGCAGGCTGCTCGCGGCCGTCGCGAGGTCGGCCCATGCCGGCCGGTTCTGCTGCAGCACGGAGCGCACCCGCGCGCTCACCGCCTGCTCCGCCAGCCGGGGCAGTATCACGTTGGCCGGCGCTGCCGCGAGGAACACGTTCATGGCCTGGGTGTCGCGATGCACCGGCGTCCGCAGCGCGCCGGCGTCGAACCACACGGCCGTGCAGGGCTGGCCGAACTGCAGCGGCCCCGGGAACACCTTGGCGTAGCCGTCCGCATAGGGCGGCAGCTCGAAGCCGAAATCGAAGCGCCGCGCCGCCAGCCGGCCGCCATGCAGCCAGGCGAGCAGCCGCCAGTACACGCGCAGCATCAGCTCGTGCAGGAAGTTCTGCTGCACCGCAGCGCGATCGTTCAGCCGCAGCCCGAAGCCAGCCAGCGGCCCTTCGTGCAGCAGCACCAGCGTCAGGTCGTCCTGCAGCAGGCCGAAGGTATGGGCCACGCGGCGCAGCGCCACTTCGAAGGTGGGCGCGCCCAGGGTGGCGCGCGTCATCAGCGCGAAGCTGCCGCGCTTCAGGCGGCGCGAGAGGAAGCCCAGCGCCTCGTCGTCGAGCCGCTCCATCAGCAGCGCGAACAGCGCCACGTATTGCTCCGCAGTGACGCGCGCGCCCGGCGCGTCGAGCAGCGCGGGCGCGATGCCCGCGTCTTCCAGCGCCGCGTTCGCATCGACGGGCGCGGCCTGGCCCCGGGCACGGATGCCCGAGAGCATGCCCTGGACGAAGGCGATCGGAATGGTGACTGGCGGTTGCAGCATGGGCGCGTGGCGATCAGGCCCCAAGCATGCCACCGTGTCGATTGACGTTTTCTGCAATGCGATCGAAGCGAAAGGCAATCGCCGCGGCGCGGCCGGCTTCCTACGATGCGGCCACACAAGAAAGAGACGGAGACACTCGCCATGTACCTGACCCAGTCCCTGCACCGCAGCGTGCAGCAGCATCCCGACAAGGAGGCCGTGCGCTTCGCCGGCCGCACCCGCAGCTTCCGCGAATACGCAGACCGGGTGGCACGCCTGGCGGGCGCCCTGCAGCGGCTGGGCATGCAGCCTGGCGACCGCGTGGCCATGCTGGCGCTCAATTCCGGGCGCTACCTCGAATACCAGATGGCCGTGCCGTGGGGCGGCGGCGTGCTCAACCCCTGCAACATCCGCTGGTCGGCCGCGGAGATCCTGTATTCGCTGGAAGACTCCGGCTCCACCATCCTGCTGGTGGACGAGACCTTCCGCGCGCTGGTCGAGCAGATGCGCGGCCAGGCCACCAGCCTGCGCGAGGTGATCTATTGCGGCGACGGCGCGCAACCCGCCGGCATGCACGGCTACGAGGCGCTGATCGACGCCGCCGCGCCAGTGCCCGACGCCGCGCGCCGCGACGAAGACCTGGCCGGCATCTTCTACACCGGCGGCACCACCGGCTTTCCCAAGGGCGTGATGCTGAGCCACGCCAACATCTGCGCCTCCGGCTTCGCGGCGCTCGGCGAAGGACTGGCGCCGCCGGGCTCCTGCTACCTGCACGCCGCGCCGATGTTCCACCTGGCCGACATGGGCCTGGCCACGCCGCACTGGTTCCAGGGCAGCACCCATGCCATCGTGCCGGCGTTCAGCCCGGAGGTCGTGCTCAACGCCATTGCCGCCGATCGCGTCACCCATGCGCTGCTGGTGCCGACCATGATCCAGATGCTGGTCGACCACCCTTCGATGCGCGAGCCGCGCGACCTGGGCAGCCTGCGCTGCATCACCTACGGTGCCTCGCCGATCTCCGAGGCGGTGCTGAACCGCGCGATGGAGGCTTTTCCGGGCGTGGAGTTCGCGCAGGCCTACGGCATGACCGAGCTGTCGCCCATCGCCACCATCAACCCGCCTTGCAACCACACGGCCGAAGGGCGCAAGCGCGGCAAGCTGCGTTCGGCCGGGCGCGCGAGCTACTGCATGGAAGTGCGCATCGTCGATGCGGACGGCGCCGAAGTGCCGCGCGGCACCGTCGGCGAAGTGGCCGTGCGCGGCCCCAACGTGATGCAGGGCTACTGGAACAAGCCGGAGCAGACGGCCGCCGCCGTGCGCGACGGCTGGATGCACACCGGCGACGGCGCCTACATGGACGACGACGGCTACATCTTCGTGGTCGACCGGCTCAAGGACATGATCATCAGCGGCGGGGAGAACGTGTACTCGGCCGAAGTGGAGAACGCCATCAACCAGCATCCGGCCGTGGCGGCCTGCGCGGTCATCGGCATACCGAGCGAGGAGTGGGGCGAGGCCGTGCATGCGGCGCTGGTGCTCAAGCCGGGCCAGGGCATACGGCCGGAAGAACTGATCGCCCACTGCAAGACGCTGATCGCCAGCTACAAGTGCCCGCGCAGCGTGGCCGTGCTCGACGCGCTGCCGCTGTCGGGCGCGGGCAAGGTGCTCAAGACAAAGCTGCGCGAACCCTTCTGGCAGGGGCGCCAGCGCGGCGTGGCCTGAACCCGGCCTTCTTCCATTCAATCCATCAATTTCCAGGAGCCTCCCATGAGTCAGGACGTCCATGTAGCCGGGGTCGGCATGATCCCCTTCACCAAGCCCGGCGCGAACCAGCCGTACCCGCAGATGGCCAGCCACGCCGCCAATGCCGCCCTGAAAGACGCCGGCATCGGCTACGAGCTGGTGCAGCAGGCTTACGTGGGCTACGTCTACGGCGACTCCACCGCCGGCCAGCGCGCGCTCTACGAGGTGGGCATGACCGGCATTCCCGTCGTCAACGTCAACAACAACTGCTCCACGGGGTCGACCGCGCTGTTCCTGGCGCGCCAGGCAGTGGCCAGCGGCGCCGCCGACTGCGTGCTGGCTTTGGGCTTCGAGCACATGAGCCCCGGTGCGCTCGGTGCGGTGTTCAACGACCGGCCCAGCCCCTTCGACCACTTCGAGAACATCACCGACGAACTGGTCGGCAACGAGCAGGTGCCGCTCGCGCTGCGCTACTTCGGCGGCGCGGGCCTGGCGCACATGCAGCAGTACGGCACGCAGATGTCCACCTTCGCGAAGATCCGCGCCAAGGCCAGCCGCCATGCGTCGAACAATCCGGTGGCGCTGTTCCGAACGGTGGTCACCGAAGACGAGGTGATGGCCGCGCCCGTCATGTGGCCCGGCGTGATGACGCGGCTGATGGCCTGCCCGCCCACCTGCGGCGCGGCGGCGGCCATCGTGTGCTCGGCCCGCTTCGCCGAGCGCCACGGGCTGGACCGCAGCGTGCGCATCAAGGCGCAGGCCATGACCACCGACCGGCCCATCACCTTCGAGAGCCGCGACATGCGCGAGGTGGTCGGCTTCAGCATGGCGCAGGAAGCCGCACAGAAGGTGTACGACGCGGCCGGCGTCGGCCCGCAGGACGTGGACGTGGTCGAACTGCACGACTGCTTCGCGCACAACGAACTCATCAGCTACGAGGCGCTGGGCCTGTGCCTGGTGGGCGGCGCGGAGAAGTTCGTGCTCGACGGTGACAACACCTACGGCGGCAAGGTCGTCACCAACCCCTCGGGCGGGTTGCTGTCGAAAGGGCATCCGCTCGGGGCGACCGGGCTCGCGCAATGCACGGAGCTGGTCCAGCAGTTGCGCGGCACGGCGGACAAGCGGCAGGTGGAAGGCGCACGGCTGGCGCTGCAGCACAACCTCGGCCTGGGCGGCGCCTGCGTGGTGACGCTCTACGAGCGCGTTTGAAAGGCCTGGTGATGATCGACAAGAAGTGGATCGGCCACGAGCTGCCCGCGTCGGTGCTGCCGATCGAGCGCACCCGCCTGCAGTTCTTCGCCAAGGCCATCGGCGAGACCGACCCCGTCTACACCGATGCCGCCGCCGCGCGCGATGCCGGCTACCCCGACCTGCCCGCGCCGCCGACCTTCCTTTTCGCGGCCGAACTGGACTCGGGTGCTTCCGACCGTTTGCTGGCCGACCTGGGCATTCCGCTGTCGAAACTGCTGCATGGTGAGCAGGGCTTCAGCTACCACCGGCCGGCCTGCGTGGGCGACACGGTGACGGTGCGCTCCACCATCACCGACATCTACGACAAGAAGAACGGCGCGCTCGAATTCGTCATCAAGACCTCGCGCGCCACCAACCAGCGCGACGAACTGGTGGCCGAGCTGCGCACCGTGATCGTCTGCCGCCATTGATGAAGGAGCCCGCGCCCATGACCGCACCGACCTACGACGCCGTGAACATCGGCGACGAGCTGCCCGCGCTGCAACTGCCGCCGGTGACCCGCACCACGCTCGCGCTGTTCGCGGGCGCCTCGGGCGACCACAACCCGATTCACATCGACACCGACTTCGCACGCGAGTCCGGCATGCCCGACGTGTTCGCCCAAGGCATGCTGGGCATGGCCTGGCTCGGCCGCTTGATCACGCAGTGGGCGCCGCAGTCGCAGCTGCGCCGCTTCGACGTGCGCTTCCAGGGCATCACGCACCTGGGGCACGCGGTGCGGTGCAGCGGGCGGGTGGTCGAGAAGCTGGAGCACGACGGCGAGCGCTGCGTGCGCGTCGAGGTGCTCAGCGCCAACCAGTACGGCCAGACGCGCATCGCGGGCGAGGCGCTCGTCGCGCTGCGCTGAGATCAACCGAAGAAGGACCAGAGACATGACACCCAAGCTCGGCGGCAAGGTCGCCCTCATCACGGGTTCGGGCCGCGGCATCGGCCGGGCCATCGCGCTCAAGCTGGCGTCGGAAGGCGCGCGCATCGTCGTCAACGATCTCGACGAGGCCCCGGCGCAAGAGACCGTGCAGGCCATCCGCGCGGCGGGCGGCGAGGCCGTGGCCTGCGTCGGCAGCGTGGCCGCGCCGGATTTTGCCGAGCGCTTCGTCGGCACGGCGGTGAACGAATACAAGGGACTGGACATCGTCGTCAACAACGCCGGCTACACCTGGGACAGCGTGGTGCAGAAGATGACCGACGAGCAGTGGTACGCCATGATCGACGTGCACCTGACGGCGCCGTTCCGCATCCTGCGCGCGGCGCAGCCGGTGATCCGCGCGCTGTCGAAGTCCGAGACGGAAGCGGGTCGGCGCGTGGTGCGCAAGGTGGTCAACATCTCGTCGGTGGCGGGCTTGTTCGGCAATGCGGGGCAGGCCAACTATTCGACGGCCAAGGCGGGCATCGTGGGCATGACGCAGACGCTGGCCAAGGAGTGGGGGCGCATGAACGTGACCGTCAATTGCGTGGCCTTCGGTTTCATCCAGACGCGGCTGACCGCGAGCACGGCCGAAGCGACGACTGCGAACATCGAGGGGCGCGAGATCAAGGTGGGCATCAACCCGGGGTTGTTGTCGATGATGGAGCAGTCGATTCCTCTGGGGCGCGGCGGTACGCCTGAAGAGGCTGCGGGGGCTGTGTATCTTCTTTGCTCGCCTGAGTCGGACTATGTGAGTGGGCAGACTCTGATGTGTACGGGGGGGCTTACGGGGATTTGATCTTTGCTGGTTTTTTTCGGGGTGCGCTCACGCCGGCGGGGTACCTTGCTCCGCGAATGTCCCCCGGCCTTCGGCCTCCTCCTTTATTTCGCTGCGCAAGGTACCCCGCCAGCGTGAGCGTTGAGCAGGGCGCTTGAACTGCCCGCGCGAGCAGAGTACCCGGTGGCCTGTGCACTCACCCCGAACACAAGCAAACCAAATCTGGAGCAACAGAAATGAACACAGAAGAAGGCATCGGCTGGGAAGTAGCAGACGACATAGCCCGCATCGTTCTCAAGCGCCCGGAGCGCGCGAACGCGATCGGCCTGAAGAGCAGCCGTGCTCTCGTGCATGCCATCGAAGACGTGCTGCAGCACAAGCCGCGCGCAATCCTGCTGACCGGCGAAGGACGCGTGTTCTGCGCGGGTGGCGACATCGAGGAGTTCGTGGCAGCTGGAGAAAGTCTGCCGGAATTGGTGGACGACATCCTTGAACCTTTGCACCCCGCGCTGCTGCGGCTCTCGACGAACCCGGCACCATTGGTTGTGGCTGTGAACGGACCGGCGGGCGGCGCAGGCGTGGGGCTCGCCTTGTGCGGCGACTTCGTGCTCGCGGCCGAATCGATGAAGCTGCGAACGGGCTATGCGGCCATCGGGCTGTCGCCTGACGCCGGGGCTTCCTACTTTCTCTCCCGCCGCGTCGGGCCCGTTCGCGCGCAACAACTGCTGATGCTGAGCGACGCCGTCGACAGCCAGCGCTGCCTTACGTGGGGTGCGGTCGATGCGGTGCACGCCGATGCTGAACTTGCAGCCGCCAGCGAGGCGCTCGTCGCACGGCTGGCCCAGGGTGCGAGTGCGTCGTTCGCCGGCATCAAGGCCCTGTGCGCAGGCGCGCCGGGCCGGCCCTTAGAAGAACACCTGGCGATGGAGCGGAAGCTTCTGCGCGAGCGTGCCTGCAGCGCGGATGCGCGCGAAGGCGTGGCCGCATTCATGGCGAAGCGGGCGCCGCGCTTCATCGGACGCTGACAGCCAACGGCTAGGTGTCGCTCCACTTCCTCAGCAGGTTGTGATACGTGCCCACCAGCGTGCGGCGCGCCGATTCGTCGGCGCCGCTCTGGTTCAGCCGCTGGATCGCGTTGTCCATGTCGAACAGCAGTGCGCGGTCGCCGGCGTCGCGCACGAGGCTCTGCACCCAGAAGAAGCAGGCCACGCGCACGCCGCGCGTGATGGGCGTCACCTGGTGCAGGCTGGTGGCGGGGTAGAGCACCATGTCGCCGGCCGCGAGCTTCACTGTCTGCATGCCGTGCGTGTCTTCCATCTGCAGTTCGCCGCCGTCGTAGCTGTCGGCCTCCGACAGGAACAGCGTGGCCGACAGGTCGGTGCGCAGCTTGCGGCCGGTGCGCGGGTCGATGCGCACGCCGCCGTCCACGTGCAGGCCGAAGCGCATGCCTTCGCTGTAGCGGTTGAACATCGGCGGATACAGCAGGTTGGGCAGCGCCGCGCTGATGAACGTGGGATGGCGCTCGAGCGCGCTGGCGATGATCGACTGGCACTCGTGCGCCACCGCCGAGCCCTCGTCGATCTGCTGGTTGAACTTGACCGGCGCGCCCTGGTGGCCCGCCGTCACGCGGCCATCGACCCAGGCGTCGCCGGCCGCATCGAGGCGCGCGCGAACCGCGGCGAGCGCGTCGCGGTCGAGGACACCGGGGATGCAGACCAGCATGGCGTGGCTTCTTTCTTCGGTTGCAGGCTCAAAGGCGGTAGGTGAAGGTCAGCGTGGCGGCCCGGCCCGAGCCCGGCACCGCGCGCCCGCCGTCCGAGGGGATCAGCGCGTCGTAGTAGTGGCGGTTGGCCAGGTTGAACAGGTTCAGCCGGATGTCGTACTTGGGCTGATGGTAAGCCAGCATCGCATCGAGCCGCACGTAGCCGCCGACCTCCACCAGGTCGGTGTTGTTGGCGTAGCGCTTTGCGCTGTAGGTGGTGCCGCCGCCGACTTCCCATTCCGGAGTGATGGCGTAGGTGGCCCACAGGCTGGCCGCGTCCTTCGGCGTGTTGGCGGGCACCTTGCCGAGCGTGCCGGGGGCGATGCCGTCGACGATGGTCGCGTCCAGGTGCGTGTAGGCGCCGAACAGCTGCAGCTTGTCGGTCACGCGGCCGGCCACGCCGGCGCGCGCGCCATTCACGCGGATCGTGCCGGTCGCGCTGTAGGTGCCGTCGTTGTTCTGCGCGCGGGCGTTGGTCTGCGTGATCTGGAACGCGGCGGCCGTCAGCGAGAGGTTGCCGTCGTTCAGGTCCCACTTGCCGCCGAGTTCGTAGGCCTTGTTCTTCTCGGGCGGCAGCGGCTGCGTGGCGCCCGTGGTGGCCACGAGCTGCTCGAGCGAGGGGTTGAACGACGTGCTGTAAGACACGTAATACGACTGCTCGGGCGTGGGCTGCCAGATGGCGCCCGCACGCACGCTGGTGAAGTCCACCGTCTGGCTTTCGGAGGCCAGCGTGGTCGCGGTGGGAATGCTGTTGGAGATGCTGGCGCGGTAGTGGTCCTGGCGCACGCCGGCCACCAGCTTCCACTGCGGGCTGAGCTCGATCGTGTCGTTCACGTAGCCGGCCACCGTGGTGGCGCTGGCGTTGGCGAGGTTGCCGCGCAGGCTGGGCGCGGTGCTCGGCGTGTTGCCCTGGTAGGGCGCCAGAAGCGGCGAGCAGGCGGCATAGCCGCTGGTGCCGCCCGCCGGGTTCAATGCCACGCCGTTGCAGGTGCCGTTGCGGTAGTAGGCCTGGTTCTCGTAGGTGTCGTGGCCCAGCTCGAGGCCAACGAGCAGCGAATGCTTGACGGAGCCGGTATTGAACCTGGTACTGAGCTCGGTCAGGTTGAACAGCGACTTGTCGTGGATGGTGCGGTCATGGCTCTGCTGGCGCACCCACAGCGTGCTCAGCGGCAGCGACGAGAAGGCGGCCGCCGGCACGGCCGTGGTGCCGGTGGAGAAGGGCGTGAACACGTTCTTCGACGACAGCGTGCCGATGGACTGCGGCGCGGTCTCGCGCGCGTCGGTGGTCACGTCGTTGTACTGGGTCTGGTTGCGGATCGAGGTGTCGGCCGTGATCTTGTGCTGCACCAGGGCACCGAAGGCCTGGATGTCGGAGATCGTGCGGTCGTCGCTGAAGCCGTAGGCCTGGTCGCGGTCGACCTTGGCCGGATGGCCGTTGAGCGGCGGCACGCCGTAGTCGGGCTGGTCGCGGTTGTGCTGCACCAGCGCCGACAGCGTGACCTGCGTCGGCGTGTTGATGCCGAACTTGAGCGATGCGTCCAGGCCGAAGTCCTTCAGCTTCGTCTGCTCGCGCGTGCTGGCGTCGCCCTGCTGGCCCATGGCCGCGATGCGGAAGGCCGAGGTGTCGGACAGCGGGCGGTTGACGTCGACGGTCGAGCGCACCAGGCCCGTGGTGCTGGCAGACACCGACACTTCGCCCGCCGGCGTGAGCGACGGCTTCTTGGTTACCTGATTGATGATGCCGCCGGTGGAACCGCGGCCGAACAGCATCGACGAGGGGCCCATGAGCACCTCGACCGATTCGAGCGCGAAGGTGTCGCGGTAGTACTGGGCGCGGTCGCGCGCGCCGTCCAGGTACAGGTCGGTGCGGGCCGAGAAGCCGTTGAGGTTGATGTTGGTGCCGATCTGCCCGCCCTCGGCGCCGCCGATGGTCAGGCCCGGCACGTTGCGCAGCGCGCTGGCCAGCGAAGTCGCGGCCTGCGACTGCATCACGGCCTGGTTGATCACGGTGACGGATTGCGGCGCATCGCGCAGGTCGGCCGGCAGGCGGCTGATGGTCGCGGGGTTGGCGCCGAAGCCGGTCCTGTCCTGCGCGCCCTGCACCTGGACTTCGCGCAGCGTGGTCGGCACCGAGGTGCCTGGGGCGGACGAACTCGCGGTGCTGCTCGGCGCCGCCGGTTGCGGGGCCTGCTGCGCGAACGCGGCGGGCAGCGAGGAAACAAGGCCGACAAGTGCGAGCGCAACAGGCGTGCGGCGGCGTGTCGAAGACGAGAGACGATTCATTGCGAGCTTTCCGAAGGGTGCGCGGGCGACACGGCCCGGGCCGATGTGGCGCAAACAAAAGCACCACCGACGGAAATTCTTACCGCGAATGAATCTTATTTGAAGGAGTTGTTGGCAGGGTGTTTGGCGCGCGATACAGCCGGATTTTTTTACCTTGCAGGTCAGGTGGAAGACAGCTTTCTTTCGGCCCGCGGTGGGGCCGCCGGCGCCGCCGCTACTTCCAGGGCGTGGGCGGCGGAATCTCGCAGACCGGCTCGACGTCGATGCTCTTGAAGTCCGCCGGCGAGACGATTTCCAGGTACTCCATGTCGGGCGAGTAGTCGAACAGGAAGTGCCGGATGCCCGGGCGCTGGTGCACCACGTCGCCGGCCTCGACCAGCGTTTCCTTGTCCTCGTACATGAAGCGGGCCCAGCCCTTGACCATGATCACGATCTGGAAGTCCGCTTCGTGGCGGTGCCAGCCGGTGCCCGTTTCCGGTGCCATGTTGGCCTTGACGAGGTGCGCGATCACCTTGCCGTTGGTGGCCTCGGCGATGCCCAGGTCGCGGTAGAGGAAGAAGTCGCGTAAGCCGCCCGAGACGAACTCGGTGTCACCGGGCTTGACGTGGGAGAACTGGGTGGCGGTACGGTCCAGCATGGGGCGCTCCTTCGCAGGGGGTGATGATGCTGCGCCGCAGCACGCATAAAGCGTTCCCGCCAAGGCGGGCTCAGCGCGCCGCGAAGCCGTCGGTCGCGCGCACCAGCCGGTCGAGGATGCCGGGCTCCGAGTACGCATGCCCCGCGCCTTCGACCAGGTGGAATTCGGCCTGCGGCCACGCCTTGTGCAGCGCCCAGGCGAAGCGCGCGGGGCAGGGCATGTCGTAGCGGCCGTGCACGATCACGCCTGGAATGCCGTGCAGCCGGTGCGCATCGCGCAGCAACTGGCCTTCTTCGAGCCAGGCGTCGTGCACGAAGTAGTGGTTCTCCAGCCGCGCGAAGGCCAGCGCGAAATGATCGCCAGCATGCGTTTCGGCGAGCGCCGAGCTCGGCAGCAGCGTGATGGTCTCGCCTTCCCACACGCTCCAGGCACGCGCCGCCTCGAGGCGCGCCGCCGCGTCGTCGCCGGTGAGCCGCTTGCGATAGGCCACGATCATGTCGCCGCGCTCGGCCTCGGGAATGGGGGCCTGGAACTTCTCCCACTTGTCGGGGAACATCTCCGACACGCCGAACTGGTAGTACCAGTTCAGCTCGGCGCGGGTCACGGTGTAGATGCCGCGCAGCACCAGTTCGCTCACGCGCTCGGGGTGCTTCTGTGCATAGGCGAGGGCGAGCGTGGAGCCCCAGGAGCCGCCGAACACGAGCCAGCTGTCGACACCCGCGCGTTCGCGCAGGCGCTCGATGTCGGCCACCAGGTGCCAGGTGGTGTTGGCTTCCAGGCCGGCGTGCGGTTGCGACAGGCCGCAGCCGCGCTGGTCGAACAGCATCAGGTCGTAGCGCGCCGGATCGAACAGCCGCCGGTGATCGGGCGCGATGCCGCCGCCGGGCCCGCCGTGCAGGAACACCGCCGGCTTGGCGCCGGGCGTGCCCACCCGCTCGTACCGTATGCGGTGGCCGTCGCCCACATCGAGCATGCCGCTCTCGTAGGGTTCGATCGGGGGATACAGCTGGCGCAGGTCGGGCATCGATGGTTCTCCTTCGTCGGGTGCCGGTGTGTCGAAGGCGAGCATATCGCCCGGTACTTGGCCTGCGCGGCCTGCGTGCCCGCCGCATGGCGACCCATGTCGCTTGACGGGCCTCCGGGGCCTTCCAGATACTCAACCGCATGGTTCACTCAACCGCGGATTCCGCAAGCGCTGAAGCTGTGGCTCGGGCCGGACGAAATCGTCGCGGCGCATCGAGCCCGAAAGCTGGCTGACCCTGGCCGACCGAGAGCGCGCGCATTGCCGGAGCGTCGACGAGACCCCATACTGGCGACTCCCACGACGCGATCGATCACCGGAGCCTTCCATGAGCAATGAACTGCGCAAGAAGCTGCATGACCTGGCCGAACTCTGCGACAACGCCCCCGACCCGCAGACCCGGGCCATCATCGAGGCGATCCGGCTCCAGACGGCGGTGCTGAACGAGCGGCTGTTCTCCATCGAGCTGCAATTGGGCGCGCTCAGCAAGCGCATGGAAAACACGCCCGAAAGCACGACCGGCTGAGGACGCGCCGCTTTGTAGGGATAATCCCAGCCATGAGCGGCAACACCTTCGGAACACTCTTCGCGGTCACCAATTTCGGCGAGTCGCATGGCCCGGCCATCGGCTGCGTCATCGATGGCTGCCCCCCTGGCATGGAACTCAGCGAGGCCGACATCCAGGCCGACCTGGACCGCCGCCGCCCCGGCACCAGCCGCCACGTCACCCAGCGCAACGAGCCTGACGCAGTGCAGATCCTTTCGGGCGTCTACGAGGGAAAGACCACCGGAACGCCCATCGCGCTGCTGATCCAGAACACCGACCAGCGCAGCAAGGACTACGGGCAGATCGCCCAGCAGTTCCGCCCTGGCCACGCCGATTACACCTACTGGAAGAAGTACGGCATCCGCGACCCGCGCGGTGGCGGGCGCTCATCGGCCCGGCTGACCGCGCCCACCGTGGCCGCCGGCGCAGTCGCCAAGAAGTGGCTGGCCGAAAAGTACGGCATGGTCTTCCGCGGCTGCATGACGCAGATCGGCGAAATCGCCATCCCGTTCGAGAGCTGGGACCACGTGCCCGACAACCCCTTCTTCGCCCCCGTCGCCGACGTGAGCGCGCTGGAGGACTACATGGACCGCCTGCGCAAGGCCGGCGATTCTTGCGGCGCACGCATCCGCGTCACGGCCACCAAGGTGCCCGTGGGCCTGGGCGAGCCGCTGTACGACAAGCTCGACGCCGAAATCGCCTACGCGATGATGGGCCTCAATGCGGTGAAGGCGGTCGAGATCGGCGCCGGCTTCGACAGCGTCGTGCAGCGCGGCACCACGCACGGCGACTCCATCACGCCCACCGGTTTCCTGAGCAACAACGCAGGCGGCATCCTGGGTGGCATCAGCTCCGGGCAAGACCTGGAAGTGAGCATTGCCATCAAGCCCACCAGCTCGATCATCAGCCCGCGCCAGTCCATCGACATCCACAACAATCCGGTCGAGGTCGTCACCAAGGGCCGCCACGACCCGTGCGTGGGCATCCGCGCGACGCCCATCGCCGAGTCGCTGCTGGCGCTGGTGGTAATGGAGCACGTGCTGCGCAACCGTGCGCAGTGCGGCGACGTGGAACTTCAACAGCAGAACGCGGCCGAGAAGACCGAAGCCTCTTCGCCCAAGGCGTCCTTCCTCTAGTGTCCGCGCCGGCGTCCGTGGCCGCCGGGCGCGGCCATCTGCTGGCGTTCGCTGGCCTGTCGGCCAGCTATTTCGCGCACATCGGTTTCTTCAATCCCTACCTGCCGCTGTGGCTCAAGGACTTGGGGCTGCCGATCTTCACCATTAGCCTGCTGGCCTCGGTGCAGTCGATCACCCGGGTCTTCGCGCCCTACGCCTGGGGTGCGCTGAGCGACCACACCGGGCAGCGCGTGAAGCTGCTTCGCTTCAGCGCGGCGGTGGCGCTGGCCAGCTCTTTCGGGCTCTGGTGGCACGGCGGTGCCTGGTGGCTCGCGCTGGTGCTGCTCGTGATGTTCACTCACACCAGCTCAATGATGTCGCTCACCGAGGCCGCAATGGCACAGCTCGTGGCCGGCGACTGGGGCCGCTACGGGCGCATCCGGCTGTGCGGCTCGGCCGGTTTCCTGGTCACCGTGTTCTTTGCCGGCGAGTGGTTCGAGCGCTTCGGCATGAAGCACTTTCCGGCATGGGCCGCCGGCACGCTGGCCATCGTGCTGATCGCCACGATGAAGCTGCCCGACCTGCGCGAGCCGCCCGCCGCGCACGACGCCGTCAAGGTGCCCATCGGCCCGGTGCTGCGCAACCCCGCGGTGCGGTGGTTCTTTGCGGCGCTGTTCTTCCAGGTGATGTCGCACTTCTCGGTGTACGCGTTCTTCTCGCTCTACCTCGACTCCATCGGCTACAGCAAGAGCACCATCGGCCTGCTGTGGGCGCTGTCGGTGGTGGCGGAGATCGTGTGGTTCTTCCTGCAGGGCCGGCTGATCGGACTGCTGCCGATGCCGCGCTGGATGCTGGTGTGCGGCATTGCCGCCGTCGCGCGGCTGGGCCTTACCGCGGGGCTGGGCGGCTTCGTCGCGGCGCTGATCGTGGCGCAGTGGCTGCATGCGCTGAGCTTCGCGGCGCATCACACGACCTGCATCGCGGTGGTGTCGCGCCGCTTTCCCGGCCAGCTGCGCGGGCGCGGACAGGCGCTGTTCACGGTGATCGGCTATGGCTTCGGCGGCGTGCTGGGCGTGCTGCTCGGCGGCGCGGTCGCGCAGGCCTTCGGCTATCGCACGATGTTCACCGCGGCGGCCGCGCTGGCGGTGCTCGGCAGTTTGTGTGCGTGGCGCGTGGTGACGCTGGAACGGGTGGAGCGCGCGGGCCGGGTGTGAGCTGACCGCGCTGGAAAGTGTCATGGGCCTTACATGCCCGCGTCACTGCAGATTTCTACGCTGCGCGCTTCGTCATCTTTTCTCCCAATTTCCCATGTCCGCTTCCGATGAATCGCGCGGTGCGCGCGCACCGCGCATCCTTTCGCCTGTCGAGTCGAATTCCCAAGAACAGGGCAATGCCAGCAGCACTCCGCCGCGCCGTCAGGTGCTCAAGCTCGGCGCGTCGCTTCTGACCGTCGGCGGCAGCGGCGCCTTGCTCGCGGCCTGTGGTGGCGGCGGTGGCGGGGCACCTGTTCTCGGTCCGCTGCCCGCGCCTGCTCCAGCGCCGGCTCCCGCGTCGGCACCGCCGCCACCGGCTGCCGCAGCCAAGATATCCAGCTTCGCGCTCGCCGTGATGCCCGACACGCAGTTCTACGCGCGCTACGCCACCGCGGCCGAGAGCGACCAATACGACAAGCGCTTTGGCAGCGCTCCCTTCGCCGCACAGACGAAATGGATCGCCGCCAACGCGAAGGCTCTGAACATTCCATTCACCGTCCATCTTGGCGACGTGGTCGACCAGGTCGGAAAGCCCGATCAGTGGAAGGTGGCCGATGCCGCCATGAAGGTGCTCGAAGACGCAAAGCTGCCCTACAGCGTGCTGGCCGGCAACCACGACGTGCTCAGAGACATCGACTACAGCATCGACCCCGTGGGCGGCACCGACGCCAACCGCACTCCCGCCAACGAGCCCTACATCCAGTGGTTCGGCGCCGAGCGCGCGAAGAAGCAGGCCACCTTCGGCGCGCGCGACCCGAGCGGCTTCCACGAATACCACGTGTTCGAGGCGCAAGGCCAGAAGTTCATGGTGCTGTCTTTGTCATGGCGCATCTCCGACGCAGGCATTGCCTGGGCCCGCCAGATGATCGCGAAGAACCCGACGCTGCCTGTGATCCTGGTCAACCACCAACTGCTCAACATCGCACCTGACGGCACCAGCCCGCTTGAAACCGACTACGGCAAGATGCTGTGGGAAAAGCTCATCCGCGACAACGACCAGATCTTCATGACGCTCAACGGCCACCACCACGGTGCCGCGCATCTCACCAAGATCAACAACTTCGGCCGCAAGGTCGAGGAGATGGTGGTCGACTACCAGATGGCCTACCAGGGCGGCAATGGCCTGATGCGTCTCTACGAGTTCGACCTGACGAACAAGAAGATCAAGGTGCTGTCGTTCTCGCCCTGGGTGCCTCAGAAGCCCGCAGCCACGTTGAATGCCTTCGACCAGGCGGTGCTCACCACGCCCAACGAGGCCTTCGAGATCGACATGGATTTCGCACAACGCTTCGGCGGGTTCAACAAGAGCTTCGGCACAGGCAGCGCCACCGTCGACGGTTCCCTGGTCGACAAGGCTCGGGCGATGATTCTTGCCAACTACAAGGAACCTGCCACCGTGGCGCAGCGGCCCGCTGCGAACTCGGAGGACTATCCGAAAGTGGCGAACACGCTGGCGCACTGGCGCTTCTTTGGCGGCGCCGTCAACCAGCCGGTGCTGCCGGGTACCGTGGTGCCCGACGTCACGGGCAACAACCCGCTGCATCGCGATGCGCTCAACCAGGGCGGCGTAGTGGGAGCCGCGGACGGCGACATCGTCTGGACGGAAGACCGGCACTACCTGTCGGCTGCGCCAGGGTCGGTGCGATTCCTCAACACCAACAAGAACACCCCAAGGCTCAGTTACTTTCTGACCGACGCGGCGGCGCCGATCAATGCCCAGACGCTGGACAACGGATACACCATCGAGGCGTTCATCAAGATCGACAAGGGCTGGACCAGCAACAACCAGGCGTGGATGAACATCATGACGCGCGACGGCCGCCGCGGCGATCTGCCGGGCTTCACGGCGGGCGATGGCGAGTCGCCCCCGATGCTGTTTGCCATATCGAGCCTGCGCGAAGTGCAATGGGAAGTCGTGCCGAGCCCGAGCGCGCCTCCCGACCCCAAGACCAACTGGTCTGGCGAGGTGATCGCAGACCGCTGGGTGCACATCGCGATCGTGAACGACCCGGTGTCCCACGACACCACGATGTACGTGGAAGGAGCGCCGGTGCTGCGCAATGCGACCGCGGCGCGGGGGCTGGCGACGTTGTCGGCCACCTCTGCGTGGGTGGTGGGCGGTGGTTCGTGGGATGGAGCCCGCGCCGATGGCTTCTTCGGGAACATCGGCGAAGTGCGCGTGGTGGCTTCGGCCCTCGCATCTTCGCAGTGGCTCACGGCACGCAAGCCGGGCTGAGCCGAAATGCGGCGCCGTGCGTTGGACTCCGGTCCTTGCGCATGGCGCTGTTGGCCGTGATGCGGGTGGAGAGGGCGATGCTCGTCAGCCGCCATTGAAACCATTTATTTACCTGCATCCCGTTATTCGCATTCTTTTCGAATTCTTCGAAGAACAATTTCCCAGTTTTATGAATTGAAGACTTTTCAATTGCCTCTCCCGCTGGCTCCGCAATTAAAATAAGAGCAAATCGTGCAAGGGGAGGTGTATTTGATATTCAATTTGTTAACGATATTCTTATTGGGCGAATTGCAGTTAGGCGATTCGGCTTATAGCCTCTACGCGGCGCCGCAATGAGCAGCCGCCGCGTCACCATCCAGACTCCAGCCGGCGATGCATTGCAGTTCCACCAACTGGTGGGCCGCGAGGCATTGAGCCAGCTCTATGCGTTCGACGTCGACCTGTTCGGCACCAGCAACGCGGTCGATGCCAAGGCGCTCCTGGGCAAGCCCGCGACAGTGGTCGTGGAAACCGAAGGCGGCGTGCGCCATCTCGGCGGCATCGCCACCCGCTTCGGCCTGCAGCAGGAAGACGCCCGCCATTCGTTCTACCGGCTGCGCCTGCGTCCGTGGCTGTGGCTGGCCACGCGGCGCAGCGACTTCCGCATCTTCCAGGCCAAGAGCGTGCCCGACATCATCGGAGAGGTCCTGGGGTCTTACGGCTACCCCGTGGAGCAGAAGCTCGCGCGGGGAGACTACCGGCGCTGGGACTACTGCGTGCAGTACCACGAGAGCGACTTCGACTTCGTCTCGCGGCTGTGCGAGCTCGAGGGCATCTACTACTACTTCAGGCACGAGGCCGCGCAGCATGTGCTGGTGTTCGCAGACGACATCGCCGGCTCGCACGGCCCGCTGCCGGGCGGCGAAGAAGTGCGCTACCACCCGCTGGAAAAGTCGGGCATGGGCCAGCGCGAGCGCATCTACGCGTGGGAGATCGCCGAGGAAGTGCGCTCCGGCCACCACTACAACGACGACTACGACTTCGAGAAGCCCAAGGCCGAGTTGTCCCACCTGCGGCAGATGCCGCCCGGGCACGACCACGACAGCTACGAGAACTACGAATGGCCCGGCGGCTTCACGCAGCACGGAGACGGCGAAACCTACGCCCGCATCCGCAATGAAGAGCAACTGAGCCAGCGCAACCGCGTGACCGGCCGCGCCAACCTGCGCGAGCTGGCCACCGGCCACACGCTGCGACTCACCGGCCATCCGCGCGCCGACCAGAACCGCCAATACCTGCTGTTGAGCGTGAGCTACCACCTGCGGGAGAACCTCCAGGCGAGCGAGGGCGCCGAGGGTGCCGAGGGCTCGGTACAGCTGTTCGCCTTCGACGCTCAGCCCACCAGCTACCCCTGGCGCCCCGTGCGCACCACAACCAAACCGCGTACGCACGGCCCGCAGACCGCGATGGTGGTGGGCCCGGCGGGCGAGGAGATCTGGACCGACAAGTACGGGCGCATCAAGGTGCAGTTCCATTGGGACCGCCTCGGCCAGGAGAACGAGCATTCGAGCTGCTGGGTACGCGTGTCCACCGCGTGGGCGGGCGCCACTTTCGGCATGACCAGCGTGCCGCGCGTCGGCATGGAGGTCATCGTCGACTTCCTCAACGGCGACCCCGACTACCCGATCGTCACCGGCTGCGTGCACAACGCCGACACCATGCCCTCGTGGGAACTGCCGGGGCAGAAGCACCTGTCGGGCATCAGGAGCCGCGAGCTCGGAGGCGGGCGCGGCAACCATCTCGTGCTGGACGACACGCAGGGCAAGATCCAGGCGCAGCTGCGAAGCGACCACCAAGCCAGCCAGCTGAGCGTGGGGCACATCGGGCGCATCGAGGACACCGCCGGGCGCAAGGAGCCGCGAGGGCAGGGGTTCGAACTGCGGACCGACGGGCATGGGGTGTTGCGCGCGGCCAGGGGCCTGCTCGTCACGACCGAGACGCGCGCCAACGCTCAGGCCCACACCACGGACATGGGCGAGACCGTGGCGCGGCTCACCCAGGGGCGCGATCTGCACGAGAGCCTGGGAGACGCCGCGCGCAACGCCAATGCGCACCAGGCTGGTGACCAGGACGAGGTGGCGCGCGGCCTGAAGGAACAGATCGACGCCATCAAGGGCCAGGGCGGCAACAGGGAGCAGGGCGAGTTCCCCGAGTTCCAGGAGCCGCACCTCACGCTGGCCAGCTCGGCGGGCATCCAGACCACGGCGCACGCCTCCACCCACATCGTGAGCGTGGAGCACACGGCCGTCAGCAGCGGTGCGCATGCGAGCTTTGCCGCGGGCAAGAGCTTCCTGGTGAGCGCAAAGGATGCGGTGCGCATGGTCGCGTTCAACAACGGCATCCGCATGGCGGCAGCGGCGGCCGACATCGACATCACCGCGCTGAAGGACAGCATCAACGTGCTGGCCAAGCTGAACATCAAGCTCGAAGCCAACCGCATCACCATCACTGCCAAGGAAGAGGTGCTGATCAACGGCGGCAGCAGCTACACGCGCTGGAACGCAGGCGGCATAGAGAGCGGGACCGGCGGCTTGTGGCGCGCGCATGCGTCGTCGCATTCGATGGTGGGGCCGAAGAGCGATGGGCAGCCACGGTTGCCGCAGCCGCCGCAGTTGCCGCGCGGGCAGCTCGACCTGTACCACCAGTACGTCAAGGCGGACGGTGCCAGGCGCCGGGGTGTGAAGCAGGGCGACTACACCGTGGTGGATTCCGAAGGCGCAACGCATACCGGCAAGCTCGATGCCAACGGCTTTGCCTCGTTGTCCGGCCTGCCGCTCGGGCAGGCCAAGGTCACTTTCGGCGGCGACCCGAGCGACCCTTGGGACAAGGGCAGTTACTTCGGCGAAGCAGACCGTTGGCCCGCGCGGGCGGCGAGCGACAAGGCAGTCGATTCGCAAGGCGGCGGCAGCAGCTTTCTGGGCGGTGTTGGAGGAGGTTCGATGGCGGGGCTCGCAGGCGCTGGTGCCGATGCACTGGGCTCGCTCGGCAGCCTGGGCGGTGCTGCCAGCGGTGCGCTGGGCAAGGCAGGCGGCCTCGTGAGCCAGGTCGGCCAGGCAGCGGGCGCGGCGCAGCAGGCTGTGGGTGCCGTGCAGGCCGTCCGGCAGGGCGGTGCCAAGGCGCTGCTCGGACAGGTAGGCCAGGCCGCCACCGGCATGGCTGCACAGAGCGTGGGCGCGATGGTGCCCAAGCTGCCTGCGCTGCTGCCGGGCCAGATGCCGGGCTTCGCTGGCTGACACAGCCGGCGCCGCTCGGCAACCACAAGAAATCAAGGGAGAGATTCGCGCATGGCTGACCAGCCCCCACAGAACAACGACGCGCAAGGAGCGCAAGCCAAGGAACGCGAGCGCCAGGTCGCGGTGGCGCCGCTCAACACCATCGGCGTGGAAGACATCGGCGCCGGCGCCGCCAAGATCGACAGGTGGCTGCGCAAGCTCACCAACGACTACGTCACGCTGAATGTGCTGACCACTTTCGCGGGCAGCCTGCCGATCATCGGCAACATCATGGCGCTCATCGACGCGGTGTGGGACATCGTCGAGATGGTCACGAAGAAGGCCTACTCCGACGTGCTGCAGTGGGTGAGCCTGGCGATCAACCTGCTGGGCGTGATTCCGTTCCCGCCCGCCACGGGCGCGGCGCGCATGAGCCTTCGGCCCATGCTGCACCTGCTGAAGCAGGAAATCGCCAAGTCGGCCAAGAACGTGGCGCCCAACCTCGGCGAGGCGTTCATGGCCGTGGTCATCACCCACCTGAACGACACTATCGCCGGCACGCTCGACAAGTTCGTGGACGAGGCGCTCGGCTACCTCGACGGCTTCCTGAAGTCTTGCGCGGAGAAGGTCGACGGCATTGCCGATGCGCTGATCGGTGCGCTGCAGGTGGCGCTGGGCGAGAAGCCTGTGTTCTCGACCGGCGCCGTTGCCGAGAAGAGCACCTACGACCCGAATACGCAGAGCACCTGGAGCCGCATGATGGCGGCCGCCGCCGAGGCCGCGAAGAAGTCCGCCAACTACGTCGCCGCAACCGCGAGCCACTACGCGTTGCCCGACAGCGCCAAGCTGCTGATCCGGGACACCGTCTCCAGCCTGACCGACATCAAGGGCCTGGCTCGCCAGCAGATCATGCGGCTGGGCGACGAGAGCCTGCAGTACGGCATCAAGTGGATGATCAAGATCCTCAAGGATGCGCTGCTCAAGCGAAGGGGAAAGCACGGCGCGACCCTTTCAGCAACCAACGGGGCGCAGGTCCAGGACAAGAAGCCCGGCGGCGAGCAAGGCGCAACGACTGCCCAGGCCCCGGCCAGTGGCGACCCGGGCTGCAAGAGTTGCGCGACGGCTGCCGCCGGCGGCGCCATCAGCCTGGCCACCGGCTGCGAGAGCTTCAGCCACACCGACTTCGTGCTGAGCGCGCCCTTGCCCATCGGCTGGACGCGCACCTACCGCAGCAACCTCGGCGCCTTCGACCAGGGCAGCCTCGGCGCGCGCTGGATCACGCCGTACAGCACGCGCGTGGACATTGCCAAGGCCCTCAAAGGCCGCCGCCAGGGTCGGATGAGCTTGATCTATCACGGCATCGACGGCCGCAGCCACGCCTTCCCGTTGCTGGCCGTGGGCCAGGGCCATCACGACCCGATCGAGGAGATCACGCTTACGCGCCTGAGCGAGCGCCTGCTGGTGGTGGACTTCGGCAAGCCCGTGCCCTCCGGCCAGGCTGCCGACTGGCGCGAGACCTACGAACTGGTGGACACCGTGCCCGCCAAGGCCGCTTCGCAGGGCAAGCAGCATTTCCGGCTGGTGGCGCAGCACACGATAGGCGGCGCCGCCATCGGCCTGCGCTACGACCATGTGATTGCCGCGACCGGCGAGCAGGTGCTCAGCGACATCGTCAGCAAACAGGGCGAGGTCGTCATCGCCCACGTCGGCACCCAGCCCGACGCCCGCACCGGCCTGATCAAGTCGCTGTGGGAACTGAAGGACGGCCAGGTGGTCCGCCAACTGGCCGCCTACACGCACGACGCCGAAGCCGACCTCGTCATCGCACAGGATGAGAACGGCGCCGGCTGGCAATACAGCTACAGCCATCACCTCGTGACCCGCTACACCGACCGTACCGGCCGGGGCATGAACCTGCAGTACGACGGCACCGGCGTCGACGCCAAGGCCGTGCGCGAATGGTCCGACGACGGCAGCTTTGCATTCAGGCTCGAGTGGGACCGCAACATCCGCCTCACCTACCTGACGGACGCCGCCGGCGGCGAAACCTGGTACTACTACGACGTGCTGGGCTACACCTACCGGATCATCCATCCGGACAAGCTCGAGGAATGGTTCCTGCGCGACGACGCCAAGAACATCACGCGCCACATCCACACCGATGGAACCACCGACGACTACGTCTACGACGCCAAGGGCAACCTCAAGACGCACACCCGCGCGGACGGCAGCAGCATTCACTACGAATACGACGTGCGCCACCGCGTCACGGGCATCCTCGATGCCGAAGGCGGCGTCTGGAAGCGCGAGCATGACGCGAAGGGCAATCTCACCGAAGAGATCGATCCGCTCGGCCACAAGACCGGATACGCCTACGACGAGGCCGGCCAGCCCGTGCGCATCACCGATGCCAAGGGTGGCGTGAAGACACTGGCCTATACGCCCGCTGGCCAACTGGCGAGCTACACCGATTGCTCCGGCAAAGTCAGCGCATGGGACTACGACAGCCGTGGACGCCTGACCAAGGCTACCGACGCTGCAGGCCAGGCAACGCGCTATCGCTACACCCCCGTGGGCGAGACGGCCTCTCGCGGCGACGGCAACCATCCGGGCCAGCTCGAAGAAGTCATGCTGCCCGACGACACCAGTGAGCACTTCGTACACGACGCCGAAGGCCGCCTGCTTGGGCACTCCGATGCGCTGGGACGCCGCACGCGCTACAGCTACACCCGCGCCGGCCTGGTCGCGGGCCGCGTCGATGCCGCAGGCCACACGCTGCGCTATCACTGGGACCTGATGGGACGGCTCACCGAACTGCACAACGAGAACGGCAGCCGCTACGACTTCAGCTACGACCCGGTGGGCAGGCTGCTCGAAGAAGTCGGTTTCGATCGCAAGGCCACCCAATACCGCTACGAAGCAAGTACCGGCGTGCTGGCCGAGGTTGTCGAGGCGGGCCACAGCACCACGCTCGAATTCGACGCGCTCGGCCGCCTGGCCGAACGCCGGGCTGGCGAGCAGTCGGAGCGCTTTGCATACGACGGTAACGGACGCCTGGTCGACGCCTCCAACAACGACGCCCGGCTGCAGTGGTTCTATGACCGCGCGGGCAACCTTGTGCGCGAACATCACCACTACCAGGATAGCGGACGCACGGCGGTCTGGCGCCACGGCTATGACGAACTCAACCAGCGCGTGACCACCATCCGGCCGGACGGCCACATCACGCAATGGCTGACCTACGGATCGGGTCACGTGCATGGGTTGCTCATCGACGGGCACGACGTCCTTGGCTTCGAGCGCGACGACCTGCATCGCGAGATTGCGCGCGAGCAGGGCAACGGACTGAGGCAAATGCAGCGCTACGACCCGGCCGGCAGATTGCTGGAGCAGCGGATCGCGCAGACCAGGCCCGCCGCGGTCGAGGCCGTTGGCATTCGCCGCAGCTATGCGTACGACAAGGCGGGGCAGCTGATCGCCATCGGCGACAGCCGCCGCGGCAACCTGAGCTACCGGTACGACCCGGTGGGACGCCTGCTCGAAGCCAACAGCCGACTGGGACGCGAGACCTTTGCGTTCGATCCGGCGGGGAATATCGGCAGTCCGACCGATGTCGGCGCGGATGCGCAGGCATCGGGCCGAATCACCAACCGTGTTGCCGTTCGCCTCGACGGTGACGGCCGCAGCCTGGCCGGTAGGCTGATGGACAACCTGCTGAAGGACTATGCCGGCACCCACTACAAGTGGGACGAGCGCGGCAACCTGATCGAGCGCAGCCGCAACGGTGACAAGACTGCGTTCACGTGGGACGGCTATAACCGCTTGCGCAGCGCCGAAACATTCGGCGAGACCACGAGCTTCAGCTACGACCCGCTGGGCCGGCGCATCGCCAAGCGCACGTCACGCGCGACGACCCTGTTCGGGTGGGACGGCGACACACTGGCGTTCGAGAGCACGCAGAGCACGGAAGCGCGGCAGGAACAAATGTGGCGCGGCGACAGCGTCCACTACATCCACGAACCCGGTTCGTTCGTCCCCCTGATGCAGATCAGGCAGGCGCATGCCGTTGCGTTGAGCGAGACGACTGATGTGAAGGCATTGATGGCCGGCAACGGTGGGCGCTACGACATCGAGCAGGACCCGCTATGGAATGGAGAACAGAGCCGAACACCCGCGCCGTTCGGCAAGGAAGAGATCGCCTTCTATCAATGCGATCACCTGGGTACACCGCAGGAACTGACAGATTACGAGGGGCGTGTGGCCTGGTCGGCGAGCTACAAGGCTTGGGGGGAGGCTAGGCAGGCTATCAGCGAGGCGGGCAGGAAGGCCGGCTTCCGGAGCCCCATCCGTTTCCAAGGGCAGTATTGGGATGAAGAGACGGGGCTGCATTACAACCGGTATCGATACTATGACCCGCTGTCAGGTCGATTTGTCTCCAGCGACCCGATCAAACTTTTCGGTGGCTTCAATCTTTATTTTTTTGCCCCTAATCCCATTGGCTGGGTAGATCCTCTTGGATTGTCGGGCAGAAAAAAGACGCAGACCCCCAGAATTGAAGACGGAAATCACAAAGAAGGTTGGCAACATATCGACGAGCGGCATATCACAGGAAACTCGCCTGATGGGCCTGGCGATCTCTTTGCGCCGGGCACAACAAGGGCGCAAGTTCAATGCCTTTGCGAGTTGCTCGTGCAAAAGGGGACAAGGACCAGCGATCCTAGTCGAACAATCCAAACATATGAAAAAAGAACAACTGTAAATGGGAAGAGGGCGCGCTATCGAGCCATCTTTGATTCAAAAGATAAGAATAGAACAATTACCGCTTTTCCGGTGGAGAGTGAGTGAAGATGAAGATTTCATTTTTTAGGGTTAACCCATGTTCAGAGCCTGAGGGATTTGATATGGGGGGGATTTCGATTGAGCTAGGGGGTAAAAAAATTTCATCTGAAGGAAGTTCTCGGGATTCGATGATGATTTATATAGCAATCGCTGATTTGATATTCGGGGTTTTGGGATTGAGTGGTTCGCGTGGTGCCTATAATTTTGTCGGGGCGGATTCTTCTTTTTCGGTGAACTTTAAATCTAGAGGGGAGGTGCTTGAAATTTCTAAAAAAAACGGGGCGAAAATTGTTTGCGGGAAGATCGATTTTTTGAACGCTCTGTATTCGGGCGTTGAGGATTTTTTTGCATCGGGAAATGGGTTGAAATCTTCTGGCTCGGTGGGCTTGGATCTTCATATTGCGATTGAGAAGCTCAAGGAGATTAATTTGAAGAATTAAATTAGTGAAGTTCTTATCTTCGGTGTGGTGTTGACGAATAATTCTGAATGACTATGTGGTATTGCCTGTCGGGAATATTATTTTTTCGAGCGATGCCATGAATCCAGTAAATTTGAATTATCTACGCGGCCTCTATGAATTTTGCTTGGCAAAAGTGATGAGTGGTTGGAGTTGTTTGGTATTAACTCGGCCGCCAATCAGGCTGAGCTGATTGAGAAGATGTAGATTGGATTTTCGAAATTTGGTCCGATCTCAAAGGCAAATGTATTCCGTGAACTGCATTTCATGTTTCAGCTACTCAGATTACTGTTTGTAGAGGAAGGCAGTTCCACATGATCTTCCCCTTGATCGAGTGGTAGACCGGAAATCCTATTTGGAGAAGGTAATCCTTGGGTTGACGGGAGGTCTTTCATGTTCCGAGGGTGTGGAGAATTTTTTGTTGGTCGATGAAGTTGGGGTAAGTGGATTGAATTACTGGGAGTGATCGAAATAAAGTTAATTTTGGTAATGCGTATTTTTGATAAATGCAAAAAATGAGCTCTCGAATAATCATCCTGAACCACGACCTCTGGCGCAAAGGCACTGGCGGCGCGCCCGCTGGCTTGACCGGCCAAGCCGACAGCTCCGTCTACGCGGGCCTCGACCTGGACCTTGCGCAGTTCGCATCCAGCACCTTCTCTGCAAGCAGCTTCACGAGCACCACATTCAAGCAAGCGGGCTGGACTGCGTGCCAATTCAGCAACTGCACTTTCAGCGCATGTGACTTCGAAGGCATCGCCATTTCCGGCTGCACGTTCGTCAATTGCACATTCAGCCATTCGCAGTTCAACGCAGCCCGGCTCAGCGACTCAGCCTTCAGCCGATGCACCTGGACCGATCTCAATTTCGACGGCAACACGTGGTCGAGCCTCGACGTGCTCGACTGCCGCGGCAACCGAATCCAGGCCAGCAACCTGCAAGGGGAGCGCGTGAACTTCACGGGAAGCGAGTTCGAAGACATGAATTTCGAGAACGCCCGGATCAACAGCTGACAGCGATCCGGGCTAGGGCCTGTTAACACAACCGCAAGTCATCAGAGATGAGCGCGAAGCTGATGAATGCGGTGAACATGACGTCGAGCTTCTCGAATCGGGAGAAGATGCGCCGATAGCCCTTGAGCCGACGGAACAAACGCTCGACTTCATTGCGGCGCTTGTACATGGCGCGGTCGTATTCCCACGGGTCGACGCGAGTGCGCAGTGGCGGGACGACAGGGATAAAGCTGAGATCGAGCGCAAGCTGGCGAGTCTCGTTGCCTTCATAGATGGCATCGAGTACCTGCAAGTTCGATAAGCTGACATTGCCTCGCTGAGTCGGCAAGAAGTCTTCGATCTGCTCAAACTGCGCTCGTGTGATCTCCATGCCACCAATGTCGCTCGAACACGCGATGCGCCCAAATAGTGTTACAGGCCGTAGAGGGAGGTAGAAAAGATGGCAGTAACAGAAGGCCCGCAACAACAAGGCCAGAAGCCGACCGTGCGCGAACCCCAGACGGCGGTGGCGCCGCTGAACACGATCGTGAAGGAAGACGTCGCCGCGGCGAGCACGGCGGTGGACGAGTGGCTGCGTTCGTTCAGCGGCGGCTACGTGACGCTGGAGCGCCTGACGATGGTGCTGGGCAGCATCCCGATCGTCGGCAACATCATGGCGCTGGTGGATGTATTCCTGGACATCATCAACATCGTCGAGAAGAAGGCCAAGGACAGCGTCGATGCGTTCCTGAACTGGGAGCCTGCGGCCCACGCTGCACCTAGTGAAGCAGGAGCTGAAGACGGCGGCGTCGAACCTTGGCGAGGCGATTGTCACGACGTTGGTGGGGCACCTGAACGCCACCATCATGGGCGAACTGGACAAGTTCATCGATGGGGCGATCGCCAAGCTCGACGGCATCCTCAAGAGCTGCGCGGACCTGGCCGACAAGATCATCGACAACCTGGTGGACGTGATCAAGGCGCAACCGTCTTACACAGAAGGCCAGAAGGTGCAGCTGATGTCGTGCGAGACCGGCAAGGGCACCGACCCCTACGCCCAGAAGCTGGCCAACGAGCTCAATGCGCCTGTCGTGGCGCCCGACAAGCTCCTGTGGATCTGGCCCCACGGTGCCTACAAGCCCGCCGGCCAGAAGGCCGACGGCACCATGGACACCGCCGATCCCGGCGTATGGCATACCTTCAACCCCAAGTCATGAAGAACATCGATCTCAGGTTCGGCGCGCAGCTGGCAGTGCTGCTTCCTCTTCTTCTGAACCTTCCAGCCTCTTACGCAACGGAGAACCAAGCCATGGACAAGCCCGACGCCGCACCAGCCTCTTCCTCGTCGCCCGTCTCGGGCGCGCGGTCCTTCGCATTGACGGACGCGCAACGAGCCGAACTGGTCACGAAGGCCGAGGCCGGCGACGCCGAAGCCGCGTTCCGTCTCTCGCTGTACTACACCTTCGCGTCTTCCGACGACGTTCAGCGCACCCGCTGGCTGACGGCAGCGGCCAAGGCCGGGCACGTCGTGGCGCAGCACAACCTGGCCTACGACCTCTACATGAGCGGCAAGGACCTCGCCGAGGCCGCGCACTGGGCGGCGGAGTCGGCGAAGAACGGCAATGCGGAGGCGGGCGACCTGCTCAAGGAAATCGAAGCGGCACGCGCGAAGGCCCGGGGCTCGCGTCCGTGAGTTCGGTCTTGCCGCTGTTTGAAATCGAATCGCCGGAGCGGCTGGTGCTCAACACTCCAATCGTGATGGCATTGGCGAACGCTTTCAGGCTATTCGAGAAGGCGGACCAACCGAGGGACATCGAATGTCTTCCCAAATCATCATCCTCGCCCACGACATGTGGCGCAAAGGCGCAGGCGGCGCTCCCGCCGGACTCGTCGGCCAGACCGACAGCTTTCATGGGACGGCTCGGCATTTGCGATGGAGTAAAAAAATGACTGGAGCCTATAGCAACGAGGAAGAAGAGCGTCTAGATATCATCGAAGAACAATTGGTTGAAAAAAAGACTCCCTTTTTTTTGATGATGAAAATGTACGCAGAGTTTTTGCATGATTGTATTCACGAGAAAAGGTTTAACCAAATCACTGATTCTAAGGGGTTGAATGTTGTTGCCGAATATTTGAAACAGGCAATAGCTTTTCTTGGTTCTAATAACAGCGACGAGCTGCGGAAACCAGGTAGGCTCGAACTTTGGGCGCTTTTTAGGCGTTTCGAAGATAAGCAGCCGGCTTTGGCCAGTTTGAGTCGATGTGCTGTTTGCTGTTTTTATGAAGAAGCCGGATGGGATCCAGACACAAGCGAAAGTGTGACTCCCATACCGTTTTATCTCTTTCTCCTCAAGCGGCTTGATCCCGATATGGGTTTGGAGTTTTTGGAATACGCCGGTAGATACTTGCTCGACTCCGCACCGGGGTGATAGCTATCCTGTGCTTCGAGCGCGACGACCTGCACCGCGAGGTCGCACGCGAGCAGGGCAACGGCCTGAGCCAGCGGCAGAAGTACGACCCGGCAGGTCGGCTTCTCGAGCAGCAGATCTCGCGCGCCAGCCCCGGCGCCATCGAATCGACCACAGGCATCCAGCGCCGCTACAGCTACGACAAGGCCGGCCAGCTGATTGGCATCGGCGACAGCCGCCGAGGCAACCTGAGCTACCGCTACGACCCGGTGGGCCGCCTGCTCGAAGCCAACAGCCGAGTGGGGCGCGAGACGTTTGCATTCGACCCGGCAGGCAACATCGTCGACCCGCCGGCGACCAACGACCCGCTCAGGCACACCGCCGGCAAGCTGCTTGACAACCTGCTGAAGAACTACGCCGGCACCAGCTACCGCTACGACGAACGCGGCAACTTGACCGAGCGGGTAAGCAACGGCTGGCGCACCGTCTTCGCATGGGACGGCTTCAACCGCATGACGGCGGCGACCGACCAGAGCGGCATCACCACCACCTTCAGCTACGACGCGCTGGGTCGGCGCCTCTCCAAGAGTTCGGGCGAGACCACGACGCTGTTCGGCTGGGACGGCGACGTGCTCGCGTTCGAGATTACGCAGAGCAAGTCAGCGATGGAGGAAGGCGGCGAGCACGGGTGGAGCGTGCACTACATCCACGAGGCGAACTCGTTCGTGCCGCTGGTGCAGGTGCGCCAGGCGCGCGCGATGGCGCTGAGCGAGACGACGGATGCGAAGGCGTTGATGGAAGCCAACGGCGGCGTCTACGACATCGAGCAGGATCCGCTGTGGAACGGCGAGCAGAGGCAGGTGCCGCGGGCGTTTGGCATAAGGGAGATGGCGTTTTACCAGTGCGATCACCTGGGCACGCCGCAGGAATTGACAGACCATGAGGGAAGCATTGCCTGGTCGGCGCAGTACAAGGCGTGGGGGGAGGCGAGGGAGGCGATCAGCGAAGCGGGGAGAAGGGCGGGGTTCAGGAATCCGATTCGGTTTCAGGGGCAGTATTGGGATGAAGAGACGGGGCTACATTACAACCGGTATCGGTATTTCGATCCGGTGTCGGGGCGTTTCGTGTCGAAGGACCCGATCGGTCTAAAAGGCGGTATCAATGCCCATCAGTACGCACCGAATCCCGTAAATTGGATCGACCCGCTGGGCTTAGCTCGATCTGGTCAGTGGGTTGCCGTTGGGAACGGTCGGATAAGAATTGATCCACCACATGTGGAGAATACGAACCAACAAGTTCATGCTCACTGCCAATGCAATTCCAGAAATCAAGAAATTGTTGTGAATAAGGATGGCACGCAGAGCCACGGATCGCGAGGGGGCGTCTCTGGACTGACGCGAACAGAGAAAGATTATTTGCGTGAAAAGGGTTTCGATCTATGACTGATCTTGGTGAAGTGAAGGTTTTTGGAACATTGGAAGGCGACGATAGGTCGTTAGAGTTGGATGAGATTTCTATCCTCGGCAAGCCGGAGACTATTCGGGCTCTTGGTGTGTTCCTAATAAATGCGGCTTACGAAATGGATTCCAATGATGCTGAGCACGTGCACCTGCAAGATTCGATATCGAACTTCTCGTATGAGAATCACGTTGATGTGATTGCTATCAATCAAGAAAAAGTGAAGTTACGTGGTAATTAGTAGCTAAATGTCCAAATGGCCGCGTGAGCGGCGCTTGGAATTAGCGGGGTTGTCGGCAATGCGGGATGATCTGCTCCACCTGTTTTACTGCTGGAGTGTCTGTTTGGGCAGCGGTATGGTGAGCTTGCCGAGTCGGACGTCAAACTGGGCTGCATTACAACCGTCACCGCTACTACGGCCCCCGAGCGGGGCGATGCGTCTCGGAAGGTCCGATCAGCCTCGCTGGTGGAGTGAATCTTCATCTGTTTGTATCGAATCGTGTGCAATGGATCGACCCACTAGGATTGACCTGCCATTCCACCAGAACCACGCCGGCACCAACCGCCGCTACGACGAACGCGGCAACATGACTGAGCGGGTGCGCAACGGCTGGCGCACCGTCTTCGCATGGGACGGCTTCAACCGCATGACGGCGGCGACCGGCCAGAGCGGCATCACCACCAGCTTTAGTTACGACGCACTGGGTCGTCGGCTGTCCAAGAACTCCGACGACCACGACGCTGTTCGGCTGGGACGGCGGCGTGCTTGCATTCGAGAGCACGCAGAGCACCTCAGCGATACAGGAAGGCGGTGAGCGCGGCTGGAGCGTGCACTACATCCACGAGACGAGCTAGTTCGTGCCGCTGGTGCAGGTACGCCGTGCGGTCGCGATGACGCTGAGCGAGACGATGTATGCCAAGCCTCCATTTCATCTCCGGGTTTCCGATAACTAAATCGCCTTGATTTAGTCGCCCCTCTGCCCGATAGTCCCCTTGCGCCCGGACGCCCGCCTTCAACGCCAGCGATCCGGATCCAAAACCGCAGGGCGCATCGCCCAGCGCCCGCCAAGGAGACACACCATGCCCAGCAGCAGCCCCCGCACCATCCTGGCCATCGCGGCCACGTCCCTCGTTGCCGCCAGCGGCGCCTTCGCCGCCGACCAGCCGGTCATCGGCCTCGTCACCAAGACCGAAACCAACCCCTTCTTCGTCAAGATGAAGGAAGGCGCGCAGGAAGAAGCCAAGAAGCTCGGTGCCAAGCTGCTCTCCGGCGCAGGCAAGGCCGACGGCGACAACGCGGGCCAGATCACGGCGATGGAAAACATGATCGCGGCCGGCGCCAAGACCATCCTGATCACGCCGAGCGATGCCAAGGCGATCGTGCCGGCGATCAAGAAGGCGCGCGACAAGGGCGTGATGGTGATCGCGCTCGACAGCCCGGCCGATCCGCCGGATGCCACCGACGCACTCTTCGCCACCAACAACTACACGGCCGGCGTGCTGATCGGCGAATACGCCAAGGCCGCGATGGCGGGCAAGCCGGCGAAGATCGTCGCGCTCGACCTGCTGCCGGGCCACCCTGTGGGCGCGCAGCGCCACAACGGTTTCATGAAGGGCTTCGGCCTGCCGGCCAACGACGCCAAGTCGAACGAACTGTCGAAGTCGCCCGAGATCGTCTGCATGGCCGACAGCTACGGCGACCAGGCCAAGGCGCAGACGGTGATGGAAAACTGCCTGCAGAAGGCGCCCGAGGTGAACCTCGTCTACACGATCAACGAGCCCGCCGCCGCCGGTGCCTACAACGCGCTCAAGCGCGCCGGCAAGGAGAAGGGCGTGATGATCGTGTCGGTCGATGGCGGCTGCCAGGGCATCAAGGACACGGCCGCCGGCATCATCGCCGCGACCTCGCAGCAATACCCGCTGAAGATGGCTGCCATGGGCGTGGCCGCGGGCGTGGAATTCGCCAAGACGGGCAAGAAGGCCTCGGGCTACGTCGACACCGGCGTGACGCTGATCGCCGGCAAGAGCGTGGCGGGCGTCGACAGCAAGGACACCAAGACCGGCACCGAGCTGTGCTGGGGCAAGAAGTAAACGGCGGAATCTCTAGATGGCGAAGTCTTCAACGCACCACATTCCGTGGGGCGCCCTCGGGCCGTGGCTGGCCCTGCTTGGCGCATGCATCTTCTTTGCGACCCAGTCCGACCGCTTTCTGACGGGCGGCAATCTCTCGCTGATCCTGCAGCAGGTGATGGTGGTCGGCGTCATCGCCATCGGCCAGACGCTGATCATCCTCACGGCTGGCATCGACCTGTCGTGCGGCATGGTGATGGCGCTGGGCGGGATCATCATGAGCAAGTTCGCCACCGAACTGGGCATGCCGGCGCCGCTGGCCATCCTGTGCGGCATCGGCGTGACGACGCTGTTCGGCCTGCTGAACGGCCTGCTGGTCACGCGCATCAAGCTGCCGCCTTTCATCGTGACGCTGGGCACGCTGAACATCGCCTTCGCGATCACGCAGCTGTATTCGTCGTCGCAGACCATCACCGACCTGCCCGGCGGCCTCACCGGCCTGGGCACCACCTTCAACATCGGCAATGCCGAGGTCGCGTGGGGCTCGGTGCTGATGGTGGCGCTCTATGCGCTCGCCTGGTTCGTGCTGCGCGAGACGGCGGCAGGGCGGCACATCTATGCGGTGGGCAACAACGCGGAGGCCACGCGGCTGGTCGGTATTCCGACGCAGCGCGTGCTGCTGGGCGTGTACGTGGCGGCGGGCGTGCTCTACGGCATCGCATCGCTGCTGTCGGTGGCGCGCACCGGCGTGGGTGACCCGAACGCGGGCCAGACCGAGAACCTCGACGCCATCACGGCGGTGGTGCTCGGCGGCACCAGCCTGTTCGGCGGGCGCGGCATCGTGCTGGGTTCGCTGATCGGCGTGCTGATCGTGGGCGTGTTCCGCAACGGCCTCACGCTGATGGGTGTGTCGTCGATCTACCAGGTGCTGGTGACGGGCGTGCTGGTGATCTTGGCGGTGGCTGCCGACCAACTCTCGCGCCGGGGAGCCCGCTGATGAACACCGTCACCAATCCCAAGATCGTGATGCAGGCCAAGGGCCTGGTAAAGCGCTACGGCCAGGTCACGGCGCTCGACGGTGTCGACTTCGAGCTGCGCGAAGGAGAAATCCTTGCGGTGATCGGCGACAACGGCGCGGGCAAGTCGTCGCTCATCAAGGCGCTGTCGGGCGCGGTGGTGCCCGACGAAGGGCAGATCCTGCTCGACGGCAAGCCGGTGAACTTCCGCAACCCCCTGGACGCGCGCCGCGCCGGCATCGAGACGGTCTATCAAGACCTGGCCGTGGCGCCGGCCATGACCATCTACGAGAACCTGTTCCTCGGCCGCGAGCTGCGCCGGCCCGGCTTCATGGGCAACGTGCTGCGCATGCTCGACAAGAAGAAGATGCTGAGCGAGAGCACGGCGCGCATGGCCGACCTCAAGGTCGGCATCCAGTCGATGACGCAGGCGGTCGAAACGCTCTCGGGCGGCCAGCGGCAGTGCGTGGCGGTGGCGCGCAGCGCGGCCTTCGCGCGGCACGTGGTCATCATGGACGAGCCCACCGCCGCGCTCGGCGTGAAGGAGGGCAACATGGTGCTGGAGCTGATCCGCCGCGTGCGCGACCGGGGCCTGCCCGTGGTGCTCATCAGCCACAACATGCCGCACGTGTTCGAGGTGGCCGACCGCATTCACGTGGCGCGGCTGGGCAAGCGCGCGGCCGTGCTCGACCCGAAGAAGATCAGCATGAGCGACACCGTCGCCGTGATGACCGGCGCCATGACCGCCGACCAGTTGCCAGCGGAGGCGCATGCCTGATGCGGACACTGCCGCGCACATGCCCGACCTGCTGCGGCTGCGCGGCTCCAACCAGGTCGGCATGCGCCAGTTCAACGAACGCACGGTGCTGCAGGCGCTGCGCGTCCATGCGAGCCTGCCCAAGGCCGACCTTGCGCGGCTCACGGGGCTGAGCGCGCAGACCATCGGGCTCATCACCGCGCGGCTGGAGGAAGACGGGCTCGTCGTCAAGCAGAACCGCGTGCGCGGACGCATCGGCCAGCCTTCGGTGCCGCTGGCGCTGAATCCCGACGGCGCGTTCTCCATCGGCATCAAGGTCGGCCGGCGCGGCGCCGAGTGGCTGCTGATCGACTTCACCACGCAAGTGCGCGAACGACACCTCGTGCACTACGACTTTCCCGACGTCGACGAGCTGCTGCCAGCGATTGCGCAGCACATCCACCGTCTGCGCGACGGCCTGGGGCCGCTGGCCGTGCGCAACGTGGGCGTGGGGCTGGCCGCGCCGTTCCAGCTTGGCGGCTGGCACCGCACGCTGGGCCTTTCGAAGGCGCAGGCCGACCTGTGGAACCAGATGGACCTGGCGGCAGAGGTGCGTGCGCGCACCGACGTGCCGGTGAGCTTTGCGCGCGACACCGTGGCTGCCTGCGTGGCAGAGCTGGTGGGTGGGCGCGGGCATGACCTGAAGAGCTTTCTGTACATCTTCGTCGACACCTTCGTGGGCGGCGGGCTTGTCATCAACTCGCACCTGCACACGGGTGCGCACGGCAATGCGGGCGCACTGGCGTCGCTGCCCATGCAGCCGCCCGGCGGCAGCGGGCTGCCGGCGCAGCTCGTGGCGCAGGCCTCGCTTTGGGAACTGGAGCAGCGCCTGGCGGGCGAGGGCCTGGACGCGATGGCCGCCTATGACGACCGCGCGTTGCAGGCGCCTTTCGCAGCCGCCACCCAGGCCTGGCTGGACAACGCATCGCAGGCGCTCGCGCACGCCATCGTGAATGGCGCCGCCATGCTCGACCTGGCCGATGTGGTGATGGACGGGTCGATGTCACGCCTGCTGCTGCAGGCCCTGCTGGAGTGCACGCGTGCCGCGCTGGACCGCTGCAACTGGGAAGGCCTGTGGCGCCCGCGGCTGCACGGGGGCAGGGCAGGTGCGCAAGCCTGTGCGCTGGGCGGCGCGATGTTGCCGCTGCACGCCAACTTCGCGCCGGACCACGACGTGTTCCTGAAAGCGGCCTAGCCCGCCTTGCGCGCTCTTGCCAGGGCCAGCGCCTCGGCGAGCAGCGGCTTCACTTTCTCGAAGGTCTTTGCGCTGGGGGAGATCACGCTCACCCAGTGCATCTTTGCGTACACGGGGTGCGGCATCAGCGTGTCCGGCGCGGCCGGGTCGATGGCTGCCGGTGTTTCGCCGAAGAGCGCGCGGAAGCTTTCCTTGCCGACGCCGATGTTCAGGCGGAACACGCCGGGGCGGTCCAGACGCGAGGCGCTGTCGAACTCGCTGTCCTTGGTCACGATCGTGGCAAAGGGAAACTTGTTGTCCCCGTCGTGGAAGAAGAAGGTGTTGTCGTCGGCGATCTGGAAGTGGCCGCCGGCCAGCATGTCGATCAGGTAGTCAGTGATGGCGTCTTCGGTCATGCCGCCATCTTGCCCGTGTTCACGACGGCCAGCGGCGCAGGCCGAGTCCGTCGGCCAGTTTGCGGTAGGCGGCGATCTGCGCTTGCACGTAGTCGTCCAGCGCGGCGCCGGTGAGCGCGAAGGGATACAGCCCATGCCGCTCGCGCAACGCGGCAAAGCCCGGCGCGGCGCTTGCCTCGCGGAAGGCGGCGGTCCAGGCGCGCACGGCGGCCTCGGGCACGTCCGCACTGAGGTACAGGCCGCGCACCGTCGGCCAGACCAGCTCGACGCCTTGCTCGCGCGCGGTCGGCACGCCGGTGAGCGCGCCGCCGAGCCGTTCTTCCGACAGCACCGCGAGCAGCCGCACGGCCGCACCGCCCGCAATGGCCTGCAGCGCCTCTGCCGCATCGCCGGGAAAGGCGTCGACATGCTTGCCCTGCAGCGCACCCAGCGCGTCGCCACCGCCCTCGAAGGACACGAAGCGCATCGCCTTGTGGTCGCGCCCCGCGGCGCGCACCAGCAGCGCCGCCTTCACCCAGTCCTGGCTGCCGACCGTGCCGCCCGCGCCGAAGGCGATGCGCGACGGGTCTTGGCGCAGCGCGGCGATCAGGTCCTGCAGGCGCTTGTAGGGCGAGTCGCGGTGAACGGCGATCACCCCGTAGTCGGTGCCGAGTGTGGCGATCCAGCGCACGGCCGAAGGCGGATGCGGACCGAAGCGGCCCTGTGCCAGGTTGAGCAGCGAGCCGCTCGAGAACGCGACCAGCGTGCCGGGCCCGCCGAGCTTGCCGGTGGCGATGCGGTCGAACGCGACGGCGCCGATGCCGCCCGGCAGATAGCGCTGGGACAGTGGCGGGCGCGCGGGGCGCACGGCCTGCAGCGCGTCGCGTGAGAGCGCGCAGGTCAGCGCGAAGCCGCCGCCGGCCTTGGCGGGGATCACGCAGTCGGCGGCTTCGAGGGAGGGGTCATCGGCCGCCGCCGCGCGCAGGCTCGCGGGCAACAGCAGCGCGGACAGCGCGCGCAGGGCGTGGCGGCGGTTGGCGTGAAGGGGCGCGGGCATGGTGTGGTGCCGGCTGGTCAGTGCGCCGCCGGACGAGGCCACCAGATGATCGCATGCAGGCCCGGCCCGGTCTCGCGTGCCTCCAGCCGCAGCTCGCCATGGTGCCGCTGCGCGATGGAGCGCGCAATGGCCAGGCCGAGCCCGAAGCCGCCCTTGCCGGCGCGCGCGCCACGGCGAAAGCGCTGGCCCAGCGCGGCGCGCTCATCTTCGTTCAAGCCGGGCCCGTCGTCCTCGACGTTGAGGCTCCACACCGCCGCGTCGCCGGCCGCGAACAGCGTGATCGTGCCCTCTGCAGGCGTGTAGGCGATGGCATTGGTCACGAGGTTGCTCAGCGCCTCGCGCATCAGCCCGCGGTCGGCGACGGCGATGAACTCCGGCGTGGGCGAGTGAATGCCCAGGTCGATGCGCTTGGCGCGCGCCAGCGGCAGCAGGTCGACCGCCACCTCGCGCAGCAGCGCCGCCATGTCGAAGCCGGCCGGCTCGACCGACACCGTGTCGCTGCGCCCGAGCGCAAGCAACTGCTGCGCGCTGCGCGTCGCGCGGCCGATCTCGGTGGCCAGCGCGTCGAGCGCGAGCTGGATCTGCGCCGGGTCCTGCTCGCGCCGGGCGTAGTCGGCCTGCATCTGCAGCGTGGTGAGGTGGGTGCGCAACTGGTGCGAGGCGTCGTCGAGGAACTGGCGCTGCTGCGTCACCAGGTCTTGCGTGCGCGACATCTGCTGGTTGACCGCGGCGACCAGCGGGCGCACCTCGGCGGGCAGGTCGGCCTCGGCGATGCGCGTGAGGTCGTCGGGCGTGCGCGCCTGCACTTCGCGCGCCAGCCGCGACAGCGGGCGCAGCGCCGCGGCCAGCGCCACGGCGGTGCCGCACAGCAGCATGGCCAGCACCAGGCCGTCGCGCAGCGCCGCGCTGCGCACCAGGCGCGCGGTGAACGCCTGCCGCGAGCGCGTGCTTTCTCCCACCTGCACCAGCACGCTGCGGCCCGTGCTGCCGGCCGGCGCGCGGTCGAGGTCGCGGCGGTAGGCGGCCAGCCGCACCGCTTCGCCGAAGTAGGTGGCGTCGTAGAAGACCGGCGTGCCCATCTTCAGCGCGACCGGCGGCGCGGGCAGGTCGGCGCTGCCCAGCTCGACCAGCCCGTCGGAGGTCGACACCCTGAAGAACACCTGGCCGCTCGCCGTGAGCTCGAAGAACTCGAGCATCGTGTACGGCAGCTCGACCGAAAGGCCGCCCGACGCGGTCGAAATGTTGGCGTCGATGGACTTGAGCGCGCCCAGCAGCGAGCGGTCGTAGGCCGCGTTGGCGGCGGCCAGCGCGTCGTGACGCGTCATCCACAGCTCCAGCCCGGTCACGACCAGCAGCGCGGGAAACAGCAGCAGCGCAAGGCGCTGCCACAGGCTGGCGCGCCGCAGGCGTGCAGTCAGCCGCAACGACGGCATGCCCACCTAGTCTGCTTCCAGCACATAGCCCAGCCCGCGCAGGGTGACGATGCGCACGCCGCTGCCGTCCAGCCGCTTGCGCAGCCGGTAGACGAAGACTTCCACCGCTTCGGGATGCACCTCTTCGTCGTCGGAGAACACGCGCTCCAGGATCTGCTGCTTCGACAGCGGCTCGCCGCTGCGCTGCACCAGCACGCGCAGCACCGCCAGTTCGCGCGGCGACAGCGCGAGCGCCTCGCCGTTCAGCGTGAAATGTCGGCGCGCGCCGTCGTACACCAGCGGCCCGCAGGCCAGCCGCGGATGCTCCACGCCGCGCGCTCGGCGCACCAGCGCATGCAGCCGCGCCTCGAGTTCGGCCAGCGCGAAGGGCTTGGCGAGGAAGTCGTCCGCGCCCGCGTTGAGCGACGCCACGCGCTCGTTCAGCGAGTCGCGCGCCGTCAGGATCAGCGCGGGCAGCCGCTGGTCGCGCTCGCGCAGGCGTTGCAGCACCGTGTGCCCGTCGAGCCCGGGCAGGCCCAGGTCGAGCACCAGCGCATCGTGGTCGCGCTGCTGCAGCGCCCGGTCGGCCAGACGCCCGTCGTCCACCCATTCGACCTGGATACCCGCGTGCTCCAGCGCCTTGCAGAGCCAGGTGCCCAGGGTGTGTTCGTCTTCGGCGAGAAGAATGCGCATCAGCCGATCCTAGTAGGGCCGGATATTTTCGCGAAACACCGCGGAACCGGCTTCGCCGGGCCGCAGGTGTTGCCCCCTGCAAGGGGGTTGGCGCAGCGACACGAAGTGCGCGAAGCCTGGGGGTTTGCCAACTAGTCCGGCTTGATGTTTGCCCTTGCGATCACTTTCTGCCAGCGTGCTTGCTCCGCTGCAATGAACTGCGCGAACTGCTCCGGCGTGCCGCCCACGGCTTCGGCCGCATCGGCCGTCAGCCGCTGCATCGAGTCGGGCGACTTCACCGCCTTCATCGTCTCGGCCGAGAGCTTGGCCATCTGCGCGGGCGTGATGTTGGCGGGCGCCAGCATGCCGTACCACTGCGTCATCTCGAAGCCGGGGAAGCCTTGCTCGGCCACGGTCGGCACGTCGGGCAGTTGCGCCAGGCGCTTGGCCGAGCCGGTCGCGATGCAGCGCACCTTGCCGGCCTTGATGAACGGAATGATCGCCGCTGCGCCAATGGCCGACGCGTCGAGCCGGCCCGAGAGCAGGTCCGTCACCATCGGCCCGGTGCCGCGGTAGGGCACATGCAGCATGAACACGTCGGCCGTCATCTTCAGGTACTCGAAGGCCAGGTGCCCCGCGCTGCCGTTGCCGGCCGAGCCGTAGCTGAGCTTGCCCGGCTTCGACTTGGCGTACGCGATGAACTCCTTGAGGTTCTTGGCCGGCACGTCCGGGTGCACCACGTACAGGCTGGGCACCTTGGCCAGCAGGCTCACGGGCTTGAAGTCCTTGTTCGCGTCGTAGGGAAGCTTGGCGAAGATGTACGGGTTGACCGCCAGCGTGCCGATGTGGCCCAGGATGATCGTGTGCTGGTCGGTGCTGCGCGCCACCTCGCTCATTGCGATGTTGCCGGCCGCGCCGGGCTTGTTGTCGACGAACACGCTCTGG